>Ga0163153_10001381_pt1 | contig 38319 bp, 34 predicted proteins | sample OliLakLV19MP6IB1_FD_148629 | JGI IMG/M metagenome (GOLD analysis project Ga0163153, IMG submission 148629) | Freshwater microbial mat bacterial communities from Lake Vanda, McMurdo Dry Valleys, Antarctica - Oligotrophic Lake LV.19.MP6.IB-1 | ecosystem: Environmental > Aquatic > Freshwater >... | reverse complement strand
GTCCCATCCGAAGGCCCACGCGTTGCGATTGATCTGTGCCGGTGACGGAGACTGTGGTGTGTGACTCGTGCCTCCTTCCCCCGCCTCCGTTTTCTCGTTGGTTCGTGACGCGTGGGCCTTCGGATGGGACTGGTCTCGAGGCCAACACCAACGGGCGAGGATTTCTGACAGGGACTGTTGGCTAAACGGTTTACTGAGATAGTCGTCCATCCCGGCGGCCAGACACCGGTCGCGATCGCCCTCCATGGCATTGGCCGTCAGCGCGATGATCGGGATGCGCGCCGCCTGCGTCTGCCGTTCCCGTTCGCGGATGGTGGCCGTGGCGGTGAAGCCATCCATGACGGGCATCTGGCAGTCCATGAGGATCACGTCATAGGCGTCGGCGGCAGAGACCTCGATGGCCTGCTGCCCGTCTTCTGCGCTGTCCACGTGGTAGCCGAGTAGTGCGAGGAGTCCCGTCGCGACCTCGCGGTTGACCGGATTATCTTCGACCAGGAGCACGCGTCCTCCTGGCCCCGCAGGCGCGCGGGGCTTCGGCGCGACCGCGGGCGTCCCCGCGGCGTCCCCCTGGCGATAGCGGCGCAAACAGTCCCGCAAGCGCGATTGACGCACCGGTTTCTGTAGCCACGCGACGAAGCCCAGTGGGTCGGTCGCCCCCTCGGGTGCCTGGCTTTCTCCTGAACTGTGGACCAGGAGATCGACGCGGCGGAGGAGGGGGTCGGCCTTGATAGCGCGGGCGAGCATGAGGCCGTCCATGTCGGGCAACTGAATGTCGAGAATGGCCAGGTCGATGGGGGTGTGGGCGTTCGCGTACTGAGTCAAGATCCCCAAGGCGGGGGCGCCGCTGTCGGCACTGATCGTTTCGGCCCCCCAGGACGTGAGATGCGCGTTCAGAACAAAGAGATTAGCCGGATTGCCATCCACGATGAGCACCCGCATGCCGCTCAGGAACTGATCGCTGGCTGACTGGCTGCTGTCCCGTGGAGCAGCACAGCCTAGTTGCACGGTGAACCAAAATGTGGAACCGTGGCCTGGGGTACTGGTGATGCCGACGTCTCCCCCCATGAGCTGCGCGAGTTGTTTCACGATGGCCAAGCCGAGCCCTGTGCCGCCGAACCGCCGGGTGGTGGACCCGTCGGCTTGGGAAAACGGGCTGAACAGCCGCGCTTGCGCATCGGGGTGGATCCCGATGCCGGTGTCGGCACATTTCAACGTCAGTGTCCGGGCGTCCTGCGCCAGGAGGTGGAGCCACACCGTCACCTCGCCCCGCTGCGTGAACTTCACGGCATTGCCCACCAGGTTCAGGAGGACCTGGCGGAGCCTGGTCGGATCACCAACGGCACGGTTGGGGATCTCCGCAGGGAGAAAGCAGGTTAAGCTCAACCTTTTCTTTTCAGCTTGTTCGATGAACAGTTCGACGGCCTCTTCAATCGTCTCTCGGAGCTCGAACTCCACCCGCTCGATGGCCAGCTTGCCGGCTTCGATCTTCGAGAAATCCAAGATCTCGTTGATGATCCCGAGCAGGGCGTTGCCGGACCGATGCACGCTGTCGGCCAGGTGCCGTTGTTTGTCGGTTAACTGTGTGGCTTGCAGCAGTTCAGCCATGCCGAGGACCCCATTCATCGGTGTCCGGATCTCGTGGCTCATGTTGGCGAGAAACTGGGACTTGGCGATGCTGGCGGCCTCGGCGGCCTCTTTGGCGACTTTGAGAGCAGTGACCGTTTGGGACAGTTCGGTCGTGCGTTCCACAACCGTGGCTTCAAGCGTCTCTTGTTGGGTGATTTCCTGCGCTCTGGCTTCTCGCAGTTTTTCTACCATGCGATTGAATGACCGGGAAAGATCCCCAACTTCATCGCTCGTGATGACCGTCAACTGTTGCGTCAAGTCGCCGTGAGCGACTTCATGCGTGGCGTCATGAAGCATACGAATTGGCGCTGTGATACGACGAGTCACCAGCACGGTCATCGCCATACCAAGGAGGGCGATAAGTGACGCGGCGAAGACTGTGGAGACCCAAGCCTCATGGATCGACTGTTCTAGGCGCTGTTTTCCCAATCCAAGGCGGACTGATCCGATGACCATTGGTTGGGCTGAGGCAGGGGAGCGGTCCAGGAAGAGACCATCGAGCTCCTTCACCGGTTTCGTCGTGACTGGGGCATGGACTTCCAGAAAGGCATGACCCGTTGCGTCGTCATGCACGTCGACCGTGAACGTTCCCTTTCCCGCCTCGAAGGGTAGGTTCTCTGGTGGAGGAATCTGTTGATCGATCCGTGATTTCCCGGCGAGCACTTTTGAGTCCTTCCCCAGAATTTCGACGTAGGCGAAGTCGGGATCGACAGTCAGGCTTTCGACGAGCTTCAGCAGCCTCTCCCGATTTTCGGTGAAGACACCGTATTCACTATTCTGGGCGATCAGAGCAGTGAGGATCTCACCACGACGGACGAGGTCTTCAGAGGTTGCCGTGATCTGTTGCTGCACCAAGAATCCTCCGATCGCCGTCGAGGCGCAGAGAATCAACGCGCAGGTCAGGAGGTTGAATTTCGTTGCCAATGTCGTCTGCATGCTGTGTTCCCCGTGCGTTTCGGAATTACCGAAATACGGACTGTGCTCCTTCGATAATCGGCTGCGGGATATCGAGTCTCATGTGGTCTGCCGTTTTCAGATTCAAGGAGTACACCACCTTTCTGGGCGGGACCGGCGGCAGCGCACCTGGGTTGGACCCTTGAAGAATTTTCAACGCCAGTTCTCCGCATTGGGCTCCAAGATCGCTGTAGTCCCTATCGAGCGAGTAGAGGGCGCCGGCCTTGGTCCAGGAGGTGGTCAGGCCGCTGACGGGGATGCGGTGTTGTAAGGAGAACAGGAGGATGGGCTCGGCGGTTTGGGGCGAGAGGACGACCTGGTCACTCAGCCCCCAGAGCAGATCGGCATCTTTCGCGATACCGTCGAGCGCATCAGGTAAGTCGCGCGGCATCTCCACTTCTCGCGTGACCAATTTGAGTCCCAAGCCGTGGGCGATCTTGGTGGCGGCTTCGACCTTGGCCCGATTCTCTTTTGGGTTGTACAACACTCCGATCGTGCCGGCTCCGGGCATGATGCGCTGGAGCCATTGGAACTGGATGTTGAGAGGAATCTCCACTCCGACTCCTGTGGCTTTGCTACCCTTGAGCAGACTGTCCGGATCCACAACCAACCCGGCCACGACCGGAATATCGGGGAGCTGCTTGAGTGCTGCCTGGGTCGCCAGGGTTCCGATCGTCAGCAAGAGGCTTGGAGTCTTGTTCTTTATGGCAGGGAAGATCTCTGCCACTTTTGCGTGGTTCCCCTGGAGACTATGGGTTTCGAATGAGATGGGTATGCCACGCGAGGAGAGATACTGTTGAAAACCCATGCTTAAGTCCTTATAGGGGCCGGCATCTTGGCTGGCGATGATGATCACACGCATGTCATTCGCCAGCACGGTCGCGCTCAAGAGCCAGGCGAACAACAGTGATATCGCGATGGTCACGATCACTGTGCGTCGCGTCGTGCGGCCATGTCTTTTCAGAGGGCGCATCGCTAAAAACGATACTTGAGTTTCACCCAAAATGTTCGACCGTCCTGATCGATGATGTCTTGCCGATGTTCCCCGGACCCCGGATATCCGTATTTCTGATTCATGAGGTTGTTGATGTGTCCGGACAGCTCCCACCCCTTCACGATCCGCTGACTGAACAACGACATGTTCAAGATGTAGAAAGGGCTGGCATTATTGTCGGCGAGCGTCAGTCGTGAACTGGTATAGCGTCCTTCGAATCCGGCGAACAGTTTGTCTTCAATCACCGGAACAATCAGGTTGGCCTTCGTCAAGTGCTGAGGGGAATTAGTGAGCTGCCGGTCGGTGTTGTCATTATGTGTCGTTTGGAGGGCATAGCTGAATCGTCCTTCTAGGCCTGTAGCCCATTTGCCTTCCATGGTGAGCTCCACGCCGCGCGCGGTAATGTTGTCCACGTTATCGTAAAAGAGCTTCCCATCTGTGGTATCGATTGTCTGGCTGATCAAGCCTGAGATGTCATACTGGTAGAGGCTACCGAGGACACGCAGGTGATCTCCCACGTACTGCTCCACGACGAGTTCATAGGTCTTGATCTTTTCGGGTTTGATGTTTGAATTGGCTTTGAAGGAAGCCCCTGTCACATAGAACTGTTCATAGGGATTCGGAGCGCGAAAAGCCTGTCCGTACAACAGTTTCACCGTGGTCTTATCCCAGGTGGAAATAAGTCCAGCCCGAGGATTTGTCGTGCCTCCGAACGTGCTGTAGTGGTCATGTCGCACTCCGGCGGTCAAGACAAGATGATTCATGATCGCCCATTCGTCCTGCAGATAGGCTGCGATGAAGCTGGAGCGCCGCTTATCGTCGAGGTACGTGGCTGGAGGGTCGAGATCCCCGTTGCTTTGGTTGAGGCGAAATTGATCTCGATACTCTGTTCCTACTGTGACTTTGTGTTGGTCGAACAGTCGTTTGGTGACTGTGAGTTCCGTTCCCCACCAGTCCGCCTCTGTCACATCCTTATTGAGGGTAAATGGCGGAGTGCCGGTCCCGGCATAATCGTAGGGGAGATGGGCGTTATAGTAGTACCGGTCATAATAGAGCCGCGCTTTCACGTTAAGCTGGTATGCGAACTCATGTTGATAGACGAGATCGAGATAGGTCCGTTCATCGAGGGTATGTTGTCGATTGTCATTGAACACCGTTCCAAAGGCTGCGGTCGGCACGTTCTTCTTGCGCCACTGGTGGCCTCCTGTGAGGGTGAAATCAGCATAGGAGAGCTTGCCGGTGTAGTAGTACAAGTTGTCTCGATCCGCGTCCTTGGCGATGCCGTTATTCGTGGACGCAAAGGCGGGGTAGGGCAGCTCGCGGTGGCCTTCGCTGTCGGAGAAGGAGCCTGACACGAGCATCTCCACCCCATTCGAGAACTTGTTGCCATAGCTGAGGCGGCTGCGGTAGGTATTGAAACTGGAGGCTTCGCCGGAGACCTCGGCGCCTTTGATATCCCGCCCCCTTTTTGTAATCACATTGACGACCCCGAAAAATGCATTAGTGCCGTACAGCGAGGAGCCTGGACCCTTGATAATCTCTATGCGGTCAATCAAATCGACATCAATCGGCATTTCTGTGCCAGACCCACCTTGGTCAAAGACGGCATCGTTCAGTCGGTGGTTATCGATCAGTAACAGGACGCGTGAGGTATAGTCGCCTGGCCGGTTGAACCCTCTGATTCCCAGGTATCCGTAATTGCGATCGTTGTTAGTAAATAAGCCCGGGGCGCTGTCGAGAATTTGGGCAAAGTTTCGGTAGCCGTATTTTCTGATTTGTTCGGCAGTGATGATGATGACGGCGGCCGGCGCTTCATTCACCTTCTGGTCGTATTTGGCTGCTCCATAGACCGATGGGATCTCCAGAAACAACCCTGTCTCGGTCGGTTTCGTCTGGTCGGGAGCGACTGGATCTAGCGGAAGATCCGTCTGGGCTCTGGCTGTGGATGCGGCCAACCAGAGAACAGTCAAGCCGATGAGCCCTAACCTGCTCCAGAACATAAACGAGTTTCCTTCCCCAATGGCGATGTTCACGTAGCGCTTGTGACGGAACTATCGGACACACCCAGTCGGTGTTCGCCGGTCGGTTCTGTGAGTAAGCCAGTCTTGCTGGTTGTTCGTTATTCTTATCGGAGCGGGGAAGATGAAACTGAACAAGGCTGAACGCCGGCTTTGGTCGGATGGGAACCTGTCAGAACGAAGGAATTTATGGGCTCAACGGTCTTGCGTTTGCGGCGGATGATCTAGGGAATCACGACGAATGAGCTGTGTTTCAGGACTGGTATGGGGGTAGGCGAATAATCTGTGAAGGTGCGTGGTTTCAATCGCGCTGTGCAGTCAACCGTGGGCAGCGTCTTCGACCGGACGCCCTATTTGGCCGAGAACCTCATGCAGCCTCCTTGGGTGACGGTGAGAGTTCTTGGCGGAAAATGACGCAGGCGTGCTGATGTTCCCCCTCGATGAGGGCGATCAGGTCTTCGGCTCGCTCGCCGTGATCAGTCCTGCAGGCTTCCTTCAATTCCTTGGCGAGGGCGGCGCTCGACGATTTGAGTGTGTGGGGCACACCTCGGATGGCGTCGTACTCCTGTCCCTGCCAGGCCTGTCGCAGGCTGAGGGTGGATTGTCAGGACGATCAGGGGTATTTGGCTTCGATCACGCTGCGTAGTCCACCACGAGCAGCAAACTCTCCCGTGACTTTTGCGTGCACAGGTCGGCAGGCCTTTACGACATCGTGCAGAATGCGGTTGACCGCGTTTTCATAAAAGATGCCAAGGTTTCTGTATGCGTGGAGATACATTTTCAGCGACTTCAGCTCTAGGCACTTTTTGCCGGGTTTGTAGTGCAGGGTGATGGTGCCGAAGTCCGGAAGGCCGGTCTTCGGGCAGATGGCGGTATATTCAGGAATCTCGATCGTGATGTCGTAGCCCTTGTATTGGTTCGGGAATGTTTCGATGTCCGGCAAGGGGGCGGTAATACCGCTCTTCGCATGCCGCTCGTTATAGCCAAGCGTGGTGGTCTTCGATTTTCCCCCAGCCGTTTCACGTGTCACGCGTCACTCCTCACGTATTTCTACTAGACTTGTTTCATCCATTCTACTTGCCCGATTTTTTCTAATTGAATGTAGAGGGTCACCCAGGGGCACGCCATCTCGGGGTATACCTCGCACAAGCCTCCTTTTCGCACGCCTCCGCAGGGGCCATGGCTCATGAATTTCGGGCACTCGGCTTTGAGCGAATCGTCCGGAATCGGAGGCCGCTTATGGACCCCACCGGCGTGCTGAGCGCCTTCGCTTTCACCTGGGATGATCACGCGTGTTGACATATGGGCCTAGTTTAGACAGGTTTAATGAAATCGGCAATCTCTCTTTCCACTCTCTCGAAGTCAATTGCACGCTAGGTTCGTGTGGAAATCCGGTAAATCACAAGTAGTTGGGGCGAATGGCCTACAGCCTTGGAGTGTGCTAGGCCTTCTTTCTTGCATGGTGGGCCTTCTGAGAAGTAGCTTTGATTATCAGGAAGTTATAATATTTGGCTGACGCATGATTTGAGGGGATACACGGACGTTTCTCATTGACAGTCTTTTTTAGGCTTTGTTACCATGCAACATCTTGTGGGCGGAATTTAGTCCAGCTCATTCAATCTCAAACTCCTGCGGGCTTGTTGTATATAATTATATCTTTCCGATAGGCGATGGATTGTCATTGCCGTAATACAGGGAGGTGTTCCGATGAGTCTTGATTATGTAAAATTTTCCGGTGGATTCGAGAAGTTCATGCCAAAAGAGTATCGAGATATGGTCGAGCACGGTCCATTTGGAAAGAAAATTTCGGTCTCTCAAATGGGAAGCTTCAAGGAAATTCTTGAAGAACATCCTATGTGTGCCGGTTGCGCGATGACCCTGTTCATCCGACTGGCGATCATTGCCTTCCCTAATCCTGAGGACACCATTACGGTTGGGACCGCAGGCTGCGGTCGGTTAGCGATTTCACAGGCTGCCATCCCGTTTGTGTATGGCAACTACGGCGATCAGAACGGTGTTGCGAGTGGGCTATCCCGCGGGTTACGGCTGCGGTTTGGTGACAAGCCAAAAGATGTGGTCGTCATGGCGGGGGATGGCGGAACGGCGGATATCGGTTTCCAGCAAGTACTTCACTCCTGGTTCCGAAAGGAACGGTTCACCACAATTATGTTGGACAATGAAGTGTACGGTAATACCGGTGGGCAGGAAAGCGGAATGACCAATCGTGGCGCCGTCTTAAAGATGGCTCCGTTGGGCAAAAAGTTTGAGAAGATGGACATGTTGCAGATGGCGAAGGTGGCTGGATGTGCGTATGTGGCGACGGTGGTCCCGAATAATCCTCGCCGCGTCGAGAGTGTCATCAAGAAAGCCGTGTTGATTGCCCGTGAGGTAGGCTCGACCTACATTCAAGCCTACACTTCCTGCAATATCGAGTATGCGATTCCGACCGACAAGGTGATGGAAGACGCGAAGACTGTCGAGAACGATCGGTATCAGTTTACGGAGTATGTGAGCGATGAGGCCAAGCAATATCTGACCGAGCGGTATGGCTACAAAGACTATCTTCCGAAGGCGGCTGCTCCTGCCGCAGCAATTCCAAACAAGGCATAAGCGACTCGGAGGGAGGCTCAGATATGGCAAAGCGCTTCAACATTCGGATGGCAGGTGTAGGCGGTCAGGGTGTCGTGACGGGGTCACACATTCTGAGCACCGCAGTAATCCATGCCGGCGGTGAAAGCACGATCGTCCCATTTTATGGGTCGGAAAAACGGATGGCACCGGTCGAGAGCTATGTCCGTGTGTCGGATGAACCGATTTATGAAATCGGAGAAATTACCTTCCCGCATATCATTATTATTTTCCATCCTCAGGTTATTACCCACGGCAAGTCGTACACGATGCCGTTCTACTTCGGATTGAAGGAAGATGGGATTGCACTGATCAACAACGATGGTCCAATGAGTCTTCATAGGGATCAGCAACGTGAGTTGGAAGAGCGTCGTGCAAAGCTCTATTATTTCCCTGCCACAAAATTGTCACTCGAAGTTGCGGGGATGGACCTCGCGACGAATATGGCATTGATGGGCTGCATCGGAGCCATCACAGGGCTGACGTCTGTTGAAGCGTTGGAGCAGTCGGTGAAGGATCGGTTTCTTGGTAAAGGATTTGTCGTTTCCGGTGGAACTGCAGCGCTGGACAGTGTCGTCGAACGGAAATTCAAAAAGAAACAGGAGCTGATCGATAAGAATGTGGCGGTGATTCAGGCCGGCTGGAACTACGCAGTCGATCACGGTTGGGCTGCGAAATCGGTCAAGCGGTCGGAAGCTCCTGCGACCGTAAGCGCCTAACTAGGATTTAGCACGAAGGAGTACCATGTATCTGGTAGCCAATATCGATGTCGAGATATGTGCCTCGAAGAGCTGCAAGCTCTGTACGCAATATTGTCCTGAAGCGAATACTATTCAGTATAGCGAAACCATGGGGACGGATAAGGGCTTCAAGTACGGCACAGCCTACATAGCGGTGGACCGGTGCAAGGGTTGCGCGCTATGTGTATGGGTGTGCGACACGATGGCAAAAAATAATGCCATTAAGATGATCATGATCGATCAATTGCCGCTGGCCGCCGTCACCGATAACATTCGGTATGAAGAGAAAACCACCGTTGCAGTTCTATCTGATCCAATGGTTGTGATAGGTAATTAGGGAGGTACGGGAGTGGCAACGACGACTGATACAAGAGAACGCATCATTGTTCCTGGTCCCGCCGGATTCCATCCGCCGTCAGCAGCTCAGTTGGGGGTCGCACTGCCTGACCCAGGGCAAGGATTATACTATGGGTTGCTGGAGGAGAATGAGGACAAGGTCATCGAGGAGATGGCCCGTAAAATGTTGACAAGCCCCAACGCCACGATCTTCCCGGGACCGTTGGTGCTCTGGGCTTGGAACGAGCATGCCATTGAAAAGGCCAAGGCTGTGTTGGAAATCGCCGCGCAGATTCCTGACGTCATGATCATCCCCATGCCGGACTATCGCCCGAAGTATCCAAAGATCGATCCGGAAGAGGTCATTAATCCAAACCATCCGAACCTGACAATTTGGGGCAACAAGATCGAGGCCTGTATCTTCATCGGCGTGCATTGTCATTATGCCAATTTGACCTTGAAAATGATTCGTGCCGGGACGAACTGTCTCACCATGGCAATTTGCGCGGAACAGGGGCACGAAGATGCGATGCTGACGATTCGCGATTCGGACACGATCAAGTTGAGGAAGACCGCGCAGGTCTTCAAGCGGGTGCGTGAAGAAATGGGCATTAAGCTACCGGAGAACGGCGAGAACGTGCGATTTACCGGCACGCAAACGCGAGTTCACGGTGGGAAAACTCACACCAATCCCCTCACCTTTGCGCCCGTTGCCGTGGGTGTTGCCGGCGCGGCTGCCTTTGGCCATTCGGCCGAGCAGATGAAGCGTGAAGGCTGAGTAGGGTCGAACCGCACGGGCGATATAGCTAAGAGGTGTTATAATGAGCGAAGCACTCGAAGCAGAACAGAAGACTAATCCGCAGGGCGATCCCATCACGAGTGTCGCGGCCCCTAAACCGGTCGAGACAGCGGGTGCAAGAAAAGACCCCCATGCCGAAGCGAAACGGCAGAAGGTGGTCACGCCGGAATACTTGTTTCTCGAAGCCCCGCGAACGAAAGAGTTTATTACGGGCAGCGAAGCGGCGAAAGAGGCTGTTCGGCGTTCCAACGTGGACCTGGCCATTGCCTATCCCATTACTCCGCAGAGCGAAACGATGCAGCTCATCGGCGTGCTCTACGGAGAAGGGTATGTGAAAGAGTATTATCGTGGTGAAGAAGAAGTCGGTGTGATGGCGGCGATGGCGGGTGGCTCTCGAGCCGGTGTCCGCTGCTTTACGGCGACCGCAGGGCCCGGTACGCTGAGAGGTCTTGAAGGCATCGCGTCCTGGCCCGGGCATCGGCTGCCTATTGTCGCCATGTTCACCTGCCGCGTTGTCAATGCCCCGCTGGCCATTCAGCCCGACAACATCGAAGTGGCCTATTTATTGAACTCCGGCATGATCGTCTTCCATGCAGAGAATCAGCAGGACATGTACGACTTCATCCTGGCAGGATTTACGATCAGCGAAAAAAACGATGTGACGCTCCCAGTTGGTGTCTGCTGCGACGGCTTCTTTGTGACTCATGCCCGCGGGTACGTCCGGATGCAGGACCGCAGCATGAAGCTGCCTGGTCGTGAAGCGTGGCGTGGCGCTGTGCCGGTACTCGATGCGGAGAACCCTCCTGCCCGCTTATCCCGTGATGCTCCGGTCCAGAAGTCGAACTTCATGGCCTACAACATCCATGCAGTCTGGCAACAGGAAGTGTGGGCAGCAGTCGAACGGTCACGCAAGTATATTAATCAGTATATGGGTGGGTTGCTCACGGCTGAGAATGTGGATGATGCCGAGGCGGTGATCATTGCTTCGGGCAGTGCTGCAGCTCAGTCACGGGAAGCCGTTCGGATCTGCGCAGAAAAGGGTATTAAGATCGGTTTGATCAAGGTCCGATCGATCCGTCCGTTTCCGACGCAGGAGTTACGGCAGCTCTGTGGTAAAACGAAACTCATTGTCGTCCCTGAGTTCAACTATGTCGGATGGCTGGCAAAAGAAGTGGCCACCGCGATTTACGGGTACTCCAAAGCCAAGATCATCGGTGGGCCGCGGGTGTACGGCGGTCAGTCGATGCCGGTCGAGTTGATCGTGGACGAAGTTGAGTCCGGTCTGACTGGGAAGAAGTCGAGTAATGTCGCCCAGTCTTCGATTATGGGTGGGGCCGTCAATCAGGATGACGTCGCCCATTTTATGCGCAGCATCTAAGCAGTCGATCATACACAAAGAGCCCGTCAGGCATGAAACCCTGACGGGCTCTTTTGTTTCGTAGATGTCCCCGTGAAGCGGCTGAGTCCGAAACAAAACGCGTTTCACGAAATAGGAACGACGAGTTATCCCTGCAGTTCGTCTTGCACCATTTCTTCAGTCTCCGGCATGCCGTAGGCGACATACTTGGCATAGGAGAGATAGATCATCGCGCTATCCCTCATCGCTTTGGAGCCTTGCGACAGGCGAAAGACTTGGTCGGGGTTATGGGAAGGGGCTGCACCCATCGTTTCCACATGGCTGTGAAGGAGTTCGGTGAATCGTTCCATCGAGCGCTCCACATCTTTGTAGGCCAATAAAATTGCGTCTGTCATAGTTGTCCTCCTAATCACCATCAGCTTACACTATGCCCATGCGACCCTTCAACGAGAAGAAATCGGCTAGCCTGTCATCGGAAATTCTCAAGGTTCTGGTAAGGATATCGCCAGAAAGGAATCTTCGTGGTGACGCACTGGCACAGGCGGTTGTGAACCTTTCCCGTTTGTTTACAACCCTACGCCCATCGTTGCCAGCCCGTTACTTGGATGATCCAGCACATGCTACCGCCTATCTCTCGTATTTTCTCCCTGTAAACCTCTCGAAAGTCCAAGTCTTGCTGGATGAGCTGCCGAACGACAGCAGTCATGAAACACCGGATCGTCCGATGACGGTGCTTGATCTCGGTTGTGGCCCAGGTACTGGATCATTAGCCCTACTGGATTGGCTATGGCATCGCAGTCCGGAACGAGCGAAGTTCGTATCGGTCCTGGCGGCCGATGCGTCCCACGCATCTTTGCAGGACGCGAAGAGATTATGGGAGGCCTACTGCAGCGAGGTCGGAATACCCAACGCAGGTCTCCGCTGTGTCGAGGGTAATCTAGAACATCCGCTCAAAGGTGATCTTGGTAAGCAGATTGTGCGGGGTGGGCCGTACGACCTCATGATCATGGCGAACTGCCTCAATGAATTGTTTCCGACAGCGGGCGACCCTCCAGTAGAGCGGGCCGCGGTTGTCGAACAACTGTTGCCGTTTCTCGCGCCGCACGGCACCATCATAATCATCGAGCCTGCACTGCGGCAGACAACTCGTGCGTTACACCATGTGCGTAATCTTCTGCTCAAGCAGAGCCTGTGTACCGTCTACAGCCCCTGCTTGCATGAAGCAGCCTGTCCTGCTTTAGATCATCCAGACGACTGGTGTCATGAAGAGCGACCGTGGCAGACGCCTCCTGCGATTGCTGCGCTCGACCAGGAGGTGGGATTTATTAAAGACGCGTTGAAGTTTTCCTATCTACTGTTGCGCACAGACGGTCGCACGATCGTGACGCGGAGCCCGCAGACGTTCCGGGTTGTGAGCGAACTACGAGAATTGAAGGGGGAGAAACGAGCCTGGCTCTGCAATGAAACAGGGCGGCCTGAAGTCGGCCGGCTGGATCGGAAGGCTTCTCCTCACAATGCGGCTGTCGATAGCTGGCATCGGGGCGCTATCGTCCAGATCGAACGGATTGTGCGCAAGGAGAAAGAAGGGAAAGTCTCGCCAGTTGGAAGAATTGAGAGCGATGCAGCAGTGGAGATCGTTCGACCTGTGTAAACCTTCGCAATCAGGAGAGAGGAAGCGTTTGGCCTCTCGCTCCTGTGCCTCCCGTGGCAGCCCCTCCCGGCGCTCCGAAGCAGGAGGGAGAGGCGGCCTGGTCGTCCTCCTGCTCGCGGAACGCGCGCCCTCGGAAGGGCCTCGTTCGACGCGCGCAATAGAGGATCAACCAGGCCACCTCCTGGAAAAAAACAAACGAGTAAGCTTGGAGAGACCATTGTCTGTCGGACGCGCGCAAGTGGAGATAAGCCTCGCCGCTCGCCGCCGCATCCTTTCGTAGAGCGTGTGGATCCTGCCCGCCGCTTCTAGACCGGTCCCGAGTCTCGGACTAGGTTATTGACAATGGATTGAATCCGCGAAAGAATTGCCTCCAGCGTTTGGCCTGTCTCCGTTTACTCTGTCGGTGAGCATACTCAAAGAGACAGGCTTCACCAATCGCAGACTCTCGATATCAGAATGACCAATCGCACCCCAGAGGAAGTCAGAAGGCAGATTGAGTTCTTAGTGCCCTCCTTGCTCCCCTATGTCACACCGGTTCTCGTCTATCCAAGAGTTGGCCGTGGGATCGATGGCTGGATAACCGGTGGCACAGTCTCACTCGCCCGAACAAAGCACCATCGATTTTTGGTTACGGCTGATCATTTCGTCACCGAGATCGACAAACTTAGGCAGAGCTCAGATGTTGTAGTGTTGCTTGGCGTGCCAGGTACTTCACTAACCGATATCACACTGTGGTCCATTATCGCCCGTGATGATCACGTCGACATTTGTACAATTCAGATTCCGCAAGAAGCTGAATGCGAGGGGTTGGACGAACATTGTTTCAAACTCGATTTGTGCCAATCCACCAGAGCCCGTGTTGGTGATAATGCGTTGATCATGGGTTTCCCAAAATTACACAGAGAGGCGAGTGAGGGCAGGCTTAATGCAAGAGTATTGCCCATACTGGACTATGTTACTGATGTAGGCGATAGGAGATTTACCATCGCCGATGAAAACGCTCGGCGCGAAGTCTTGATCAATCCGCACAATTTGAGTTTTCCAGATCATGTAGGTGGAATGAGCGGGGCTCCGGTCTTCAGAGTTTCAAAATCGGATCCTCCGTCATTAATTGGAGTCCTTTCAGAAAGTGGTGATGGCCTGCGAGGGGCTCACTTTTGTGCTCACGCGGATTTCATTCTTCCCGACGGAAGTCTGGACCATATGGCATTGCCGCCAAGATGAAAGGTGTGCGTTATGTTTGGCACGCCCTTGGTGCATGTCGATGACTGTCATCATATTGTTGTGCAATTGAAAGCGGACAGGTATGAACGAAGAGTTACTGAAAAGGATTAATTCTGCCTTACTGCGGAGCTGGTCGGCGCAAACAAGTGTTTGCTACTCAGAAGAGGCTGCAGCGTCCTATGGGAGCGCTTTGGAGGAGAAATCCTCAGGACCGATGGATGGCCTCCGAATGGACGCCACTTTTACAATCGGATTGATGGAACGAGGTATGATTTCACGGCGGAACAATTTGAGGATCCACTATACTCTCACAGCATTGAATACAAGGATCTCATATCAAGCCTCGATGAGGCAAAATCGGAAACGTTGTTTGGTCAAATTGAAGCGATGAGGACCGCATTTGATAAAGCTTTCAGTGGCGGAAAATAGTGTTCGAGGTGACGGATCTCGAAGCGAATCATCGTCTTTTTATGGTTAAGACAAGAACACGATGGCAGTAAGTGGGGGGTGCTAACTTTACTGGAGGCGGCAGGATATATTCCTGCTCTACAGGTTGCTCAAAAAGGCTGGCCAACAAGGCCGCAGGGAGGTCGGACCGCGAGGCGTACTTTTTGGGGTACGTTGAGGGGGACGGGCGACTGAGAACGCAGTTGGGAGCCTTTTTCAGCAACCTGCGCTAGTCAGCTTCTGGTTCTGAATTGCCGTGCCGGTGACTCACCCGATCTTCGTCGAACATCTCCGCCATTTCCTCGGCGATCATGGCACCATCGTCTTGAATGGCAATAAGCGGAATTTCTTTTCTCGGCTTGGCCACGGGCTCTGGAGCGGGAGCCTCGGGGGCCGTGGCTGGAGTCTTTGGTGTCTCACTCATGGAAAGAGTATACACCACGCAGGGGGTGAAAAGGCGAGCTATTCAAACGCTTCCAGGGAGGACTGCTCCGGGTATGTTTTCTGGCACGCGTTGCAGGTCAGGAAATAGATCGATTCTCTGACGGACATGGTGATGCGAAAATTGAGGCTTACGCCTCGTTGATTGCAGGTCGGACAGGACATTTCTTTAAGCCGGTAGGGAATATCCGGTTGTGTGCGCTGGTAAAACTCCATATCCGTGTAAATTGGGAAGGTGTAGTAGCATTTTCTACAAATACCACGCCATTCACCGTCTGCCTGCATAGAGCGTTCATCGATTCCAAAGCTTGACCCCTTACAAATGGCACACTGAACGGTTCCAAGTCTGGTTTCCACTTCTTTCATGGTTGGGTTTGGCACCTGGGAGTCTCCTTATACAGAGATCGGCAGTATCGCGTGGCAAGTATAGCGTTGCACAGGGGCGACTGCAACGGACAAGGCTCCCTCGCACCATTCACGAGAGTTCGTGGCAAAACTACTGAGCCGCTATGCGAGCCTGCCCGCTAGCAAGATTTGTGGCAGCGGCGTATCGGTGCGTCAGGAGAAGGCTTCGTGAGTCATGTGGGCGTGGTTTTCCCTTGACCTGGTGGCCTGCCTCCTTATACAAAGCCTATTATGCATATGATCACCGAAAAGCTATTGGTCGGGAACATCAACGACGCAAAGGAGCCGCCAGCCAAGATCGGGGCGCTGCTTCTTGTTGCCGCTGAGTATGCGTTGGAGTCACCTGGTTGGCTGATCTCCGGCAAGATTCCATTTTCGGAGTATGCAGAAGCTGAGCCGCGGTTGTTGGACCAAGCCGTGAGTTGGGTCGAAGAGCATATTTCTGGCAACCGGGTCATGGTCTGTTGCCGTGCCGGCATGGGACGATCCGTATCAGTGGTCATGGCCTACCTCTGTTGTGTCCAAGGGATGACGTATGAACAGGTCTTTAAGTTGGTCATGACGCGGCGGCCTGGTGCCATGCCCCTTCCAAATCTTGAAGAAGCCATTACCCAAGTTCGCGTTCTTCGGGAGGCACGTATGAAGGATAAGAATAAACCTGCTTCACGCCCCGCCTCCGGCGCGTAACCACGAGTTCGAAAGCCCCCTCCAAGGTAGTGCCCTCTCACACGTTGCCTTTTGTGCTTTGTCCATGGCCTAATTTGGCACGACCGCATTGCAAGGATTTCTTTCATGCCTGAATTGCCGGAAGCCGAAGTCGTTGCCCAGCAGATACGGGCTCATCTCCTCGGTGCGCAGATCAAGGACTGTTGGGTTGGGCGCGCGGATATTGTTCGAGAAGGTTTGCCTACGCTCCCTTGGTATCTCGGCGCGTGCCTGGAAAGGGTGGAGCGATACGGAAAGAGCGTCGCACTCGGGTTTCAAAAAGAGAACGAACTCAGATATGTCGTTGCGGAACTTGGCATGACAGGTCTCCTGCTCTTCCGTGCGACACAGACAAAATATCCGCAGCATGTGCATGTTCGCCTGTCGTTCACAGGGGGCCGCGAATCAGAACTGCGCTACTGGAATCCCCGCCGTTTCGGAAGGCTGTCCCTGCTCGATCAGACCGGTCTCGACCGCTACCGTGCTCGCCGCTTCGGGGTCGATCCTCTTACGGTGCAGCGCGATGAGTTTATCAGTCTGATGGAAGCCAGACGTGGACGGTTGAAGCCGCTGCTGATGCATCAGCAAGTGATCGCCGGGATTGGGAATATCTATGCGAACGAAATCCTTTTTCGCACCAAGCTCCATCCGAACCGTGAGGCAAGTCGGCTGCGCAAGGCGATGATTGTCAGACTCTATGGCACCATGCAAACAGTGCTGAGAGAGGCGATTGCCTGCGGTGGATCGAGCGTCAAGGATTTCTTTGCACCGGACGGCGCAGAAGGCCACTACAAGCAGCACCACCTCGTGTACGGCAAAGAAGGTCAACCCTGTCCCAACCGCTGCGGACGAATCATTCGCCGCCTCCAAAGTGAACGTAGCTCGTTTGTCTGTCCCGCCTGCCAGATTTGCAAACCACCACGTTAATTTCGCGCTGCAGGCCATTAAAACTGACACGACGTTCAGCCACTAAAAACGAGTGCGAATTCTTCCGAGGTGGCTTAAATGGACGCCCCCCCCTGATAGATCGAGGTCCTTCCGTTGGATTGATTGAGGGTTATAAAGTCTGACGTGATCCTCGTGTGATGCTTGGTGGATTTTGGGCAGATGAGCATTTCCTTGTTTTGATCAAGGAGTGTGATCACATGCAGCAACCGTTCAGCGAAGAATCGACTAAGCTGGTAGTTGAGCAAGTCTGTCTCATGGAGTTGAGGTATCCAATGGAATCTGTCGACGTTGCTTTGAGATACGCCTCTCACTTTTTTCTCCGGGTCAGCCAAAGTCAAAATCGACACATGTGTTGGTGCTGTCGGGCTCGATCACGTCACATTTCTTTCCTGCTACGTTCCTCGTATACTTGCTTGGTCGTGAGCCTTTTCAGCGTAATGGAGGGAGTTCATGATGGCGCGTAAAAGACCTTCGAGAAGACGTCGTACACCGAAGAAGGAAAAAACAGTATTGAGGACAGCCAGTGCACGTGGTGCCGCCATCGCGCGAAGTTTGGGGCTTTCCATCGAAGATGATCGGCTCGTTGGGGGGCACGTGTCTTTCGTTGAGACTCCGAACAAAGGAGGCGACCTCGCCCCACGCTACCTCGTGTTCCACTACACGGCTGGGAAGAGCGCGACGAGTTCGATCAACTGGCTGACGAACCCGGAGTCGAAGGCTTCAGCACATCTGGTGTTGGCCAGAGACGGCACGATCACTCAACTTGCACCGTTCAATATCAAGACGTGGCACGCGGGCCTCAGTCACTGGGATGGGTTGAGTGGCCTGAACAGCTCTTCCATTGGGATCGAGATGGACAATGCGGGCCCGCTGAAAAAAGTGGGCGACCAGTATCAGGCTTGGTTCGGGACGCTGTATGCGGAGGACCAAGTCATCTTTGCCAAGCACAAGCTGGACGACGAGCCCCGCTGGTGGCATGCCTACACGGAAGTCCAGATTCAGAAGGCTTTGGAGCTCGCACAACTCCTTGTTCGACATTACGACCTTAAGGATGTGGTAGGGCATGAGGATATCGCTCCCGACCGGAAGCGGGATCCGGGTCCGGCATTTCCCTTAGAGCCTGTCCGCGCCTCGATACTGGGTCGCGAAGAAGAAGAGCGGGAGCGCTATGAAGTGACGGCTCCCACGCTGAATATTCGAAGCGGCCCTGGCGTAGAATTCCCCTCTGTTGCTGAACCGCTGAAAAGGGGAACCGAGGTGGTGCTCCTGGAAAAGCGCGACCGATGGAACAAGGTGGAATTGGTCAAGAACGGAGATATCGAAGGGTGGGTGCACAACCGGTTCTTGGCAAAGGCCTGACGCTTCATGTGGCTGCATGCTGAAATAATCGCTTTTCTCATCCGCCTGACCCCGATGCGCCGAGGCGCATCTTGCCCCATGCCTCGTTCTCGCATCGTTTCCCAGGAACCGTAAATGGTGAAACGTGAAATGTAGGACTGTCGAGAGTTCTACCTCCGAAACCTCTCACGTTTAACGATTCACATATCGCCGGACGGCCCGTTGAGTATCCAGCATAGGTGGTCCTCATATCCCAGATATGCAGACCAGTGAAGCTCTGATGTGCCCACATAGCGCTTCCGCAGCCTGTTAGTCAGAGGAGGTGCAGGTCGCAAAGCGTTCCAGGTGTACCAGCAGAGAGCGTCGCTACGTATTCCGCCGGAACATAAAATATTGATGCCAGTCCTGCCTCTGTGTGGCACTCGACAATACTCTCAACGTGGACTGGCCAAAATTTATGACGGTGTCGAAGAAATTGCGTGCACTCTGCAACCCAATACGTCGGCACACTCTTAAAATTTTACTGACATTTCATTTAGTTAGCCAGTCATACCCGCGATCGACATTTTCGCTAGGCCTTTTGAGCTTTCTTCGATTAGTTCCTCTGACGCCTTGAGTCCCCAAGCCGATTTGGTTAGAATCCTCCTCCTTTCTATATTGTTTCTCACCATTTCTATGGAGTGATGTCATGGCGAAGGTGCTCGAAGGTCCTGGAATGGGGTTGATGAAGAAGTGGGGCATTACCGTCCCCCACTATGTCGTCGTCACCTCGGTCGACGAATTGATGAAGCTCGGCCAAGCCAATGAATGGCTGAAGAAATCTAAGCTGGTGGTCAAGGCTCATGAAGCGCTTGGCTCGCGGTTCAAGCTCGGCTTGGTGAAGGTCGATCTGGATCTCAAAGGGGCAGAAGCGGCAACGAAGGAGATGATTGGCCGCCAAGTGGGCAGCATTACTGTCTCGCAAGTGATCGTCTCTGAAATGATTCCACACAAGGAAGAATATTATTGCGCAGTGAAGTCTACCCGTGAAGGGACGGACATTCTGGTCGCCAACTGCGGCGGCATTGAAGTGGAGTCGAATTGGGATCGTGTAAAACGATTGGCAGTGGAAGTCGGGCAACAGCCCACGGGGGAGGCGCTCGAACGGTTGGCCAAGGATGCAGGCTTCACTGGTCCATTGGCGAAAAAGATGGCCGAGTTTGCCGGTAAGATGTTCACCTGTTTCGACAGCGAAGATGCGCAGTATTTGGAAGTGAACCCCGTGGTCCTGCGCGAGCACAACAGTGAACTGATTGCTTTGGATGCAGTGACGTTGCTCGATGGCGACGCCAAGTTTCGGCACCCCGATTGGAACTTTGCCTTTGCCGCAGAGTTCGGCCGCGCCTATTCCAAGCACGAAATGGAAGTCATGGCGGTCGATTCAAAAATCAAAGGGTCGGTCAAATTCATCGAGATTCCTGGCGGGGATACGGCCATGCTCCCGGCAGGCGGAGGGGCCAGCGTCTATTACTCCGATGCGGTCGTCGCCCGCGGCGGCAAGTTGGCCAATTACGCCGAATACTCCGGCGATCCGCCAGACTGGGCGGTCGAAGTCCTGACCGACAAGGTCTGCTCATTGCCTGGGATCAAGAACATCATCGTCGGTGGCGCCATTGCCAATTTCACCGACGTGAAGAAGACGTTCGGCGGGATCATCAATGGATTCCGCAAGGCGAAGTCCGAGGGCAAGCTCAAGGACGTGAAAATTTGGGTGCGACGCGGTGGCCCGCGTGAGAAGGAAGGGCTCGATGCGATGCGCGCGCTCAAGGACGAAGGGTTCGACATCAACGTCTTCGACCGCAACACGCCGCTGACCGATATCGTCGATAAGGCGTTACTGAAATAGAAACGAGTGTTGAGTCCTTCGTGCTGAACAGCAGGAACTGTTCTTCAGCTCAGCATTTATCACTCAGTATTGAGGAAAGAGGGAGATCCCGATGAGTATCCTGGCCAATAAAGATACCTATGTGGTCATTCAGGGGGGCGTCGCGGGTGTGAACGCCGCGCGCCGGATGGCCGAGTTCTGCTACCTGATTAAACGCTCATTGAATGTTCTGGCCTTCGTCTATCCGCCTGACGCAGGCAAGACACATGAAATTCCCTATGGCAGCGGCCTCGTGGCCGTACCCATTTATAAGAGCGTTGCGGAAGCGACGAAGAACCATCCTCAAATCAACACCAGTCTTGTCTACATCGGCGCAGATCGAGCCATGAAGGGTGGGATGGAAGTCTTGGACGATCCGCACATCAAGGTGGTCTCTATGATCACTGAGGGTGTGCCGGAAAAAGATGCCAAGATCCTGGCCCATCATGCGACTAAGCTCGGCAAGGTGTTCAACGGCCCCTCATCGATCGGAATTGTCTCAGCAGGCTCTTGCCGGTTGGGTGTCATCGGCGGCGCATTCGACAACCTGGTGCTGTCGAAGCTCTACCGCGAAGGTTCGTTCGGGGTCATTACCAAGTCGGGCGGTCTCTCCAATGAAATTATCTGGATCTGCTCGCAGTTTGCAGACGGCATTACGACGGCTATCGGGATCGGCGGCGATGCCTATCCGGGAACCGACTACGTCAGTTATCTCGAAATGTTCGAGCACGATCCGCAAACGAAGGCGGTCATCATCGTCGGTGAAATGGGCGGCGATCTGGAAGAGCGGGCAGCCGAGTGGTACGGGGCGAAGAAGCGGCGGGTGAAGTTGATGGCCGTCGTCTCCGGCTTCTGTCAGGAAAGTTTACCGAAGGGCATGAAGTTCGGTCACGCCGGCGCAAAGGAAGGTTTGAAGGGGGAAGGGTCGGCCCGTGCCAAGTCCGATGCTCTCAAGAAGTCCGGCGCGATCGTGCCGGCGACATTCGGCGCCTTGGGCCCCGCCATCAAGGAGGCCTATCAAGAGCTATTGAAGTCCGGTCAGGTGAAGGAGCCGGTTGAGCCCCTCGTACTGCCGAAGTTACCGAAGACGATTGAAGAGGCTATGAAGGCGGACGAAGTGATGGTGCCCCCGCTGATCCGCACCACGATCAGCGACGACCGAGGCGATGAACCCTGCTACGACGGATACCCGGCCTCCGAACTTATCAACAAAGGCTACCAGATTCCCCATGTCGTAGGACTGTTGTGGGATAAGCGCCTGATCTCCCAACAAGAAGCTGAAATCATCAAGCGCATCATGATGCTCTCCGCCGACCATGGCCCCTGCGTCAGCGGGGCTCTTGGGACGATTATCGCGGCCTGTGCCGGAATCGGCATGTCCCAATCGGTTGCAGCAGGACTCATCATGATCGGTCCTCGCTTCGGCGGCGCCGTGACCGACGCAGGCCGGTTCTTCAAGTATGCTGTCGATAATAAAATGACTGTGGATGATTTCTTGGCCTACATGAAGAAGAACCATGGGCCTGTGCCGGGGATCGGCCATCGGGTCAAGAGTTTGCGCAATCCGGACAAGCGGGTGAAGGAGTTGGTCGGGTATGTCAAGAGTTTGAACATCAAGACCCCCTGTCTGGACTTTGCACTCGAAGTGGAAAAAATCACCTCGGTGAAGAAGGACAATCTGATTCTGAATGTGGATGGCACGATGGCGGCGGTGCTTGTCGATATCGGGTTTCCGGTCGACAGCTTGAACGGTTTCTTTATCCTGTCGCGCACGATCGGATTGATCGGGCATTGGGTGGATCAGAAGCGTCAGGATAGCCGCTTGATCAGGCTGTTCGATTATTTGGTGAATTATGCGGCGCCAAAACGCCGCGAAGTGCCTCCGTTGAAGTAGCAGCGAGAAGTTCCACCATTGAAGTAACAATAAGTATTAATTTTGAATTGAGGTCACCATGTCGATAGATCTTGCAAAAAATCTGTATGCGAAGATGCCGGATGTGTTCGCGAAGGCCAGGAAGAAATTCGGTCGTGGTCTCACCCTATCGGAGAAGGTGTTGGTTTCACACGCAGACGATTTCGATACTCAGGCGTGGGAACGTGGCAAAGCCATGTTGGCCCTGCGGCCTGATCGTGTGGCGATGCAGGATGCGACGGCCCAGATGGCTATCTTGCAGTTCATGCAGGCGAACAAGGCACAAGCGGCTGTGCCGAGCACTATCCATTGCGATCACTTGATCCGTGCCGAGATGGGTTCTGAGAAGGACTTGCTCCGCGCAGTGGATGAAAACGCGGAAGTCTATAATTTCCTTGCATCTGCGGCGAAGAAGTACGGCATTGGGTTCTGGAAGCCTGGCGCCGGAATCATTCACCAAGTCGTGTTGGAGAACTATGCATTCCCTGGCAGCTTGATCATCGGCACCGACTCGCACACGCCGAACGGTGGCGGGCTTGGTGGATTGGCCATCGGTGTCGGTGGCGCAGACGCTGGCGAAGTGATGGCTGGCCTGCCATGGGAGGTCCTCCATCCGAAGCTGATCGGCATCCATCTGACCGGCAAGTTGAGCGGCTGGGCCTCGCCGAAGGATGTGATCCTGTACCTCTGTGGTTTGCTCACGGTGAAGGGTGGAACGAATAAGATCGTCGAATACTTCGGTCCCGGAGCTGAGACTATCAGTGCGACCGGGAAGGGGACGATCTGTAAGATGGGCGCGGAACTGGGCGCTACGACGTCGGTGTTTCCTTTCGACCAGAAGATGGTCGCCTATCTGAACATCACGGATCGGGCTGATCTGGCCAACCTGGCGATCGCGAATAAATCATTGCTGGTAGCGGACCCTGAGGTCTCACAGTCGCCTGAGAAATACTACGACCAAATTGTCGAAGTCGATTTGTCGACGCTCGAACCCCATGTCGTCGGACCCCATACGCCGGATCTTGCCAGGCCAATTTCTAAGATGGCGGCGGAAGCCAAAGAGAAAGGCTATCCAGTCCAACTCAAGGCGGCGCTCATTGGAAGCTGCACCAATTCATCCTATGAAGACATCAGTCGTTCGGCCCACATCGCCCAGCAAGGATTGAAGGCCGGCCTCAAAGCAAAAGCCCCGTTTCTCGTGTCGCCTGGTTCCGAGCGCATTTACAATACGATGAAGCGCGACGGGTTTTTGGAAACATTTGAACAGTTAGGCGGTACGGTGTTGTCGAACTCCTGCGGTCCTTGCATTGGGCAGTGGAAGCGGGCCGATGGGGTGAAGGGGAAAGCGGATTCGATCGTCAGTTCCTTCAACCGCAACTTCCCTGGCCGCAACGATGGCATCAGTGAAACCTTGTCGTTCCTCGCCAGCCCGGAAGTCGTGACTGCCTATGCCATAACAGGCGACCTTGGATTCGATCCAGTGAATCAGACGCTCAAGGGAGCGGATGGGAAGGAATTCAAGTTCCTGCCGCCGGTGGGTGAAGAGCTTCCGGCCAAGGGGTTCGCGAAGGGGGAGGAAGGGTTTGTTGCGCCGGCAGCCAGTGGTGAGGGCTTAACCGTTGAGGTTCCGCCGACTAGCGAGCGACTGCAACTCTTGCAGCCTTTCCCGCGTTGGGACGGCAAGGATTTCGAGAAACTTCCGCTCTTGATCAAGACCAAGGGCAAGACGACAACGGATCACATTTCTCCCGCCGGCCCCTGGCTCAAGTTCCGCGGCCACTTGGACAAGATCAGCGACAATATGTTCCTGGGTGCGAACAATGCGTTTTTCCCAGAACCAGGCAAGGGCACGGATGTCTTGACGGGTGAAACAGGGCTCACCATGGCCCAGATCGCCCGTCGGTATAAAGCGAAGGGCATCGGTTCGATCGTGGTCGGCGACGAGAATTACGGGGAAGGCAGCAGCCGCGAGCATGCGGCGATGTCGCCGCGATTCCTCAATGTTCGCGTCGTGATCACGAAGAGCTTTGCCCGTATTCATGAGACCAACTTGAAGAAGCAGGGGATCTTGGCGTTAACCTTCGCTGACCCGAAGGATTACGAGAAGATCGAACAGCAGGATCGCATCAGCGTGACAGGGCTAAGCAGTCTGGCTCCTGGCAAACCGGTGCAAGTGACCATCCATAGGGCGGATGGTACGTCACTCACCATTCAGGCGAACCACAGCATTACCGAACCGCAAATTGCGTGGTTCAAGGCCGGTTCAGCGTTGAACGCGCTGAACTAACAAGGAGTTAGGAGAGAAATCACCATGACGACCAAAGCGGACAAAATTATCTACACGAAGACCGATGAAGCGCCCATGCTGGCGACCTATTCGTTTCTTCCGATTATCAACGCTTTCAGCAAGGCGGCCGGCGTCGCCATTGAATTGCGCGATATCTCATTGGCCGGACGCATCCTCGCGGTATTTCCCGATTACCTGACGCCGCAGCAGAAGCAGGCGGATGCCTTGACAGAATTGGGCGAGCTGGCCAAGACGCCGGAAGCCAATATCATCAAGCTCCCGAACATCAGCGCGTCGCTTCCTCAGATCCAGGAGGCTGTCAAGGAATTGCGAAGTCAGGGCTATATGCTTCCCGATTATCCTGAGAGTCCGAAAGACGATAAAGAAAAGGACATCAAGATCCGTTACGACAAAGTTAAAGGCAGCGCTGTCAACCCGGTGCTGCGTGAAGGCAACTCCGATCGCCGTGCGCCGCTCTCTGTGAAGGCCCACACCAGAAAGCATCCGCATAAGATGGGGGCCTGGAGTCCCGACTCTAAGACGCATGTCAGCCATATGAAGGGTGGTGATTTCCGGTCCAACGAAAAGTCCATGACCACGACTGCGGCGACTGATGTGCGGATCGAATTCGTCGGTCAGGACGGCAAGACGACTGTGCTCAAGCCGAAAGTAGCGCTGCAGGCCAATGAAATCTTCGATGCCACGTTCATGAGCAAGCGGGCTCTGCGCCAGTTCCTCGAAGAGCAGATCGAAGACGCCAAAAAAAGAGGCGTGCTGTTCTCGATCCATATGAAAGCCACCATGATGAAGATCTCGGATCCCAAGATCTTCGGCCATGCCGTGACGGTCTATTACAAGGACGTGTTCGAGAAGCACGGCGAGACGTTGAGGAAGCTGGGCGTGGATCCCGACAACGGCATCGGTGATTTGTATACCAAGATCAAGGCTTTGCCCGACGATCAGCGCAAAGCGATCGAAGCCGACGTTCAAGCTGTGTACCAGAAGCGGCCTCCGATGGCGATGGTGAATTCCGATAAGGGGATCACCAACCTGCATGTGCCCAGCGACATCATCATCGATGCCTCCATGCCCCCGGTCATTCGGGACAGCGGCAAGATGTGGGGCCCTGACGGCAAGGCGCAGGACGCGAAGTGTGTGATTCCGGACGCCAGCTACGCGCCGGTCTATCACGAGGTCGTCGAATTCTGTAAAAAGCATGGCGCATTCGATCCGAAGACGATGGGCAGCGTGCCCAACGTCGGTCTCATGGCGCAGGCGGCGGAAGAATATGGCTCGCACGACAAGACCTTCAAGGCGCCTGGTAATGGCACGATCCGCGTGGTGGATGCCTCAGGAAAGACCTTGCTGGAACATCAAGTGGAAGAAGGTGATATCTGGCGCATGTGTCAGGTGAAGGACGCGCCGATTAGGGACTGGGTCAAGTTGGCGGTGAACCGAGCGAAAGCTACCGGAGCTCCGGCGATTTTCTGGTTGGATAAGACAAGGGCGCACGATGCGCAATTGATCACGAAGGTCGAACGTTACTTGAAAGACCACGATACCAAGGGCCTCGACATCAGGACTATGACTCCGGCAGAAGCGACCAGGTTGTCGTTGGAACGGATTAAAGAGGGGAAGGATACGATCTCTGTGACGGGGAACGTGTTGCGCGACTATCTCACGGACCTGTTCCCGATTCTCGAAATCGGGACGAGTGCCAAGATGCTCTCGATCGTTCCCTTACTGAACGGCGGCGGCCTCTTCGAAACTGGCGCAGGTGGTTCGGCCCCCAAGCATGTGCAACAGTTCCAGGAGGAAGGGTATTTGCGGTGGGATTCGCTGGGAGAATTCCTGGCACTCGCCGCTTCATTGGAACATCTCGCCAAGGTTGCGAACAACCAAGCAGCAAAAAATTTGGCCGACGCGCTCGATCAGGCTAATGCGAAGTTCCTGGAAAGCAATAAGTCGCCGGCCCGCAAGGTGGGCGAGATCGATAATCGTGGAAGTCATTTTTATCTGGCGTTGTACTGGGCACAGGCCTTGGCACAACAGACTCAGGACAAGGGCCTGGCAGCGCGTTTTACCAAGATCGCCAAGGATATGGCGGACAATGAAGCCAAGATCACGGGCGAATTACTCGCTGCTCAGGGGAAACCGGTTGATGTCGGCGGGTACTATCATCCTGATGATGCGAAGGCGTCAAAAGCAATGCGTCCTAGCCCGACGTTGAATGCAATTGTGGATGCGATTGCCTAGCAAACGGTAAGGAATAAGGGGTAAGGTGTGAGGGGAGATGAGCTGGCGTAGACCACCGGCGACTTTCCCCTCACCGGCTTAAGAAAGAATGGCACAAGAAGACAGCAACGTTATCGATCAGCCTGAAGTGCTCCGGCACAAGATGGTCACTATCGAGATCGCCGGCAAGAAGTACGATGTGCCGGAGGGGATCACGATTATAAAGGCCCTGTGGTATTCGGGCCAGGAAGTCGTTCGTGGGGCCGGCTGTCTCGGTGGATTTTGCGGAGCCTGCGCGGCCTACTATCGGACCAAGGACGACCCGAAAGTCAGAACCTGTCTGGCTTGCCAAATGGCGGTACAAGACGGCATGTCGATCACCATGATGCCGCCGTTCCCGGCCCGGAAGGCCACCTACGACATACAGACGCTCAAAGATCCGAAGCAGGACCTCTTCAATCTCTACCCCGAAGCCCCGCTCTGCCGGAACTGCAACGCCTGCACTGAGGCTTGCCCGCAGCAGATCGATGTCCGGGAGGGGGTCTGGAAGGCCGTCTTCGGAGATTTCAAGAGCGTGTCTGAGATGTTTATGGACTGTGTGATGTGCGGCATGTGCACGCCGGTCTGCATCGCGGACATCGCCCCCAATCTCGTGGCGCTCTACGTGAGCCGGGCTCAGGGGGCTCATTTCACCGAAAAGCCGGTAGGCCTAGACACGCGCATCAAGGAAATTCAAGACGGCCGTTTCAATGATGAGTGGACCGCAATCCTCAAGATGACCGATAAAGAGCTGGCCGATCACTGCGCGACCGTGAAATAGTATCGCGAGCCGCCAGCCCTCAGCTTTTCACATTAAGGTAGACGTTGAATACCAAACGCGGATAGCGAGAAGAATACTCATGGACATCCACGCCCTTCAACAGATCGTTCACGGAACACGAGATGCTCGACGCAAGCAGACCCTTCCAAAGTTCTCTCCGGCTGATCGCGACCAACTGATCCACAAATATCATCCGGATTATCGTGAGCGAGCCTACCGTCCTATCCGTTTTGGCCCCAATGGTGGGGATAAGACGGTTGTCGAGCTGGCATCACTGCTGGAGGGCGATAGCTCCATTGCCGACGAGTTCGATCTGACGGCCGATTACACAACCGATGTCCTGGTGGTGGGCGGCGGTGGAGCCGGTTGTGCGGCCGCGCTCCATGCGCATACGGCGGGCGCCAAGGTCATTCTGGCGACGAAGCTCCGTCTCGGCGACTCCAACAGCGTGATGGCTCAAGGGGGCATGCAGATTTCGGTCGCGCCGGAAGACTCGCCCGTCACGCATTTCGTGGATACGCTCAAGGGCGGCCACATGCAGAATGACCATCAGCTACTCAAGGTGATGGTCGAGGAAGGCCCCTCGATAGCGAAATGGCTGTTGAGCCTGGGCGTGCTGTTCGATCGCGATGGGGACGGCAATCTTCATGTGAAGAAAGGCGGCGGCAGTTCGAAGCCGCGCCTCCTGACCTGTTCAGACTATACCGGCCTTGAAATCATGCGGGTGCTCAAGGACGAGGTGCTGAATCAGAACATTCAGTTACTTGAGTTCTGCGCTGCGATCGAGTTGACGAGCGATGAGAAGGGGAACTGCACCGGCGCCATCTTCAAAGATCTCGACAATCATCGCCATGTCGTTGTGGCAGCCAAATCAGTTATTCTAGCGACCGGCGGGATCGGCAGGCTCCACATTCAGGGATTCCCGACCAGCAATCACTACGGCGCCACCGGAGACGGGCTGTGCTTGGCCTATCGGATGGGCGCCAAACTCATGCACATCGATACGTTCCAATATCATCCATCCGGAGCGGTCTACCCTGAACAGCTCATTGGGGCGTTGGTGACGGAGGGTATTCGATCCGAGGGCGGACATTTGGTCAATGCGAAAGGCGAGCGGTTCGTGAACGAATTAGACACCCGCGACGTCGTGTCCTCTTCGATTATCCGGGAGTGTGAAGAGGGGCGCGGCATCCGTACGATGTCCGGACGCATCGGCGTCTGGCTCGATACCCCGCTGCTCGATGCCGAACATGGTCCGGGCACCGTGGAGAAGCATTTTCCCGCGATGATGATGCAGTTCGAACGATTCGGCATCGATATCAGTAAAGACCCCGTGTTGATCTACCCGACGCTGCACTATCAGAACGGCGGCGTGAAGATTGATACCAATTCAGAAACCAATGTGCACAATCTCTTCGTCGCGGGCGAGGCCTCCGGCGGATTGCACGGCCGGAACCGATTGATGGGGAATTCGCTCCTCGACCTGATGGTTTTTGGAAAGCGATCCGGGATGACGGCTGCGGCTCGTGCCGCTGCCATGCCGCAAGGGAAGTTGACGGTCGGGCATCTCAAGGGATTTCGCGCCGAGGCCAAGAAGCACGGCAGTTCGAACGGGATCGTATCGCCCATGATCCTGCCGGCGTATACAAGGAAAGAATAACTCAAGAGCTTGTAGCGTATAGCCTATAGCAAAAACGAAGAGATCTTTTTTCGGTTCGAGCCATCAGCTATACGCCATCTGCCATAGGCTCTTTTCAGGGGGAAGCATGAACGTTCATGAGTTTCAGGCGAAGCAGTTGTTCGGGCAGTTTGGGATTCCAGTTCCACGTGGGAGAGAGATTACCTCGCCCGAGGTGGGAGCGGCATGGGCGCAGGAACTCAACACCCCGGTGTTTGTCGTGAAGGCGCAGATCCATGCAGGCGGCCGAGGCAAGGCCGGCGGCGTCAAAATTACGAAGGACCAGTCGGCCGTTCCCGGCCTAGTCAAGGAACTGATCGGCAAGACCCTCATCACCCACCAAACTGGCCCGAAAGGGCGGGAAGTGCGGCGGTTACTGATCGAAGAAGGGGCTGCGATTGCCAAGGAACTGTACGTGAGTCTCCTCGTCGATCGGGATAGCGGATGGCCTGTGTTTATTGCAAGCACCGAAGGTGGGATGGAGATTGAAGAAGTTGCCGCTCACAAGCCGGAGAAGATCATCCGGGAAGCGATCGATCCGGCTGTCGGGTTTCAATCGTACAACGGGCGGAACGTGGCCTTCGCTCTCGGGCTTTCGACTATGGAGCCGGCCATCGTGAATCCCTTCATTCAGATGCTGGGGAACCTGTATCGCCTGTTTATGGAGAAGAACGCGGCGATGGTGGAGATCAACCCGCTGGTCATCACTGCCGACAAGAAACTGATCGCGTTGGACGGCAAGGTGTCGTTCGACGATAACGCGTTGTTCAGGCACGCCGATGTGCAACAGATGCGCGACCTCAACGAAGAAGATCCGCTCGAGATTGAAGCGGGAGAAAATAATCTCAACTATATTAAGCTCGATGGCAACATCGGCTGCATGGTGAACGGGGCAGGTCTGGCGATGGCGACGATGGATGTCATCAAGCTGGCCGGCAGCGAGCCGGCAAACTTCCTGGACGTCGGCGGTGGCGCGACCAAAGAGACAGTGGCGGCTGGATTCAGGATCTTGCTAAAAGATCCGAACGTCAAAGGCATTTTCATCAACATTTTCGGCGGCATTGTTCGTTGTGAGCGGATTGCCCATGGCGTCATCGAAGCGGCGAAAGAAGTGAAGGTCAATGTGCCATTGGTCGTCCGGCTGCAGGGAACGAATGCAGACGAAGGCCGAAAGCTGTTAGCGGAATCAGGCCTCAAACTGGAAGTGGCGAACGATTTGTGGGAGGCGGCGCAAAAGATTGTGAAGTTGACTGGAAAAGCGGCGTGATGAGCGGGGAGCAACAGGGTTAAGTCCCTTTTGCTCCCGGAGTGCGCACGATCAGAATGTGCTCGGTCGATGCGCGCAGTGGGGGCTCAACCCCGCGCCTCTCTCACACGCTAGTTCAAATAGAAGGCCTTCCCCGTTGTGGCTGTGGAAGAAGGAAAGAAGATGGGAAGGTGAGCATGCTCATTAATATGAACACGCGGATGATGGTGGTGCAGGGGACTACGAGGAAGGCGGTGTAACACAATATGCGTTCAGCAATGCTCGCTCTGGTTTTGTTGCTGCTCAGTGCATCCGGATGCATGATGGTTCGGGATGGAAATGTGAAGCCGCCTGCTCAATGGCCGCTACAGTCGAGCCAACAAGCAAAGAAATCTATCGCGCTTCATGTGGTTGAGGTGGAGCGTCAAGGCGACTCCACTCAGGGAATCAGTTCGGATGCTGACGAAGATTCTCGTGCGCAAGCCGTTAAGGCCTACACAGAATCCGGGCTGTTTTCCTCGGTTGTGACGACGGGTGAGTCTGCGGATCTCAAGGCTGACATTGCCATTCTTGGAGAGGGAAGTGATGGGCTGTCATGGTCTGGCATTATTTCCGCCCTCACGCTTACCATGATTCCCGGCGTCGTATCGCAAGATTTGACCGCGAATACCACGTACAAAGATCGCCAACAGAAAGCCATCGGCACCGTTGTAAAGAGCGAAGGGTTCGGATTCTGGGTCCAGTTTTTCCTCCTCTTTGCTATGCCATTTGTAGATGGCCCCAATTCGATCATGAGCAAAGCCCAATACGACATGCATCGAGCCACTATTGAGGACGCACACCGTAAGGGTTACTTTTAGTGGAAATTGGGAAATCCTGCCGGCGGCGTGCTCGAAACCCGTGACGCGTCTCTCGGTGATATGGCGCGCAGGCTCTGCCACGAGAGACAAACGAGGCCTTGAACGAACACTGAGCGTTTTGGCAACCTATTAGAAATACGAGACGGTAAAGGGATTACTGTATGTCAATTCTAGTGAACAAGAACACACGGGTAGTGGTGCAGGGGATTACAGGCAAAGAAGGCTCATTTCATGCCGCACAGTGTAAAGCTTACGGGACGCAGATTGTTGCGGGTGTGACTCCAGGCAAGGCGGGGCAAGAAGTCGAAGGTATTCCGGTCTTCAATACAGTGCGCGATGCCGTGAAGAAGACACAGTGCGACACGTCGCTGATTTTTGTGCCTCCGCCGTTTTGTGCCGATGCGATATTGGAGGCTGCCGATGCCGGCATTAAGCTCGTAATCTGCATTACAGAAGGCATTCCGGTGAACGACATGGTTAAGGTTAAGCGCGCGCTCCGTGGCAAGGATGTCCGATTGATCGGTCCGAACTGCCCGGGCGTCATTACCGTTGATGAGGCGAAAATCGGGATTATGCCGGGCTTTATCCATAAGAAGGGGGTCGTGGGTGTCGTGTCCCGCAGTGGAACCCTCACCTACGAAGCCGTGCATCAGCTCACGACAATGGGATTGGGTGAAACGACGTGCGTCGGCATCGGGGGCGATCCGGTCAACGGGACAGGTTTCGTCGATGTGCTGGCATTATTTGAGAAAGATCCCGAGACTCAGGCGATCGTCATGATCGGCGAGATCGGTGGTGATGCGGAAGAAAAAGCCGCTGAGTTCATCAAGAAGAATGTGAAGAAACCAGTCATCAGTTTTATCGCCGGAATCACAGCTCCTCCTGGCCGTCGCATGGGCCACGCCGGAGCCATCATTTCAGGCGGCAAAGGCACGGCGACCGAGAAGATGAAGAGCTTGGAGGCAGCGGGTGTCCGAGTGGTAAACAATCCTGCTGAGATCGGCAATGCGGTTAAAGTTGCGCTCGGGCGATAAGTAAGAATTTCGACTCGTTCTTGTTGATCAATAACAAAGTGGGGATGTGGTGGTTGATCGATCACTCATCCCCACTTCGTGTTTTCGCGGGCTGCTGAAACAGTCCGCCAGTTTTCTGGAAGGTTACGCACGCCTGTTTGGCATATGAGCCAAGTTATTGGCGATTATAACCTACTTGACACCCATCTTGGTTTTGTGTAGAATGCCCTCAACCTCACGGAGGTCAGGCCATGAAACCAAAACTCACACTTTCCGAAACCATGAATCGCTTCTCCACCGAAGAAGCCTGCAAACAGTACTTGCAGGAACGGCGCTGGCCTAATGGTGTAAAGTGCCCTCGCTGCAACAACGAGAAAGTGTACGCACTGAAGGCCCGCCCGTTTCATTGGATCTGCAAAGCTAAGGCATGCGGCGGTCGGAATGGATACCGCTTCTCCATCATTACGAAAACCATTTTTGAGAACACGAACTACCCGCTCAAGACGTGGTTTGAGGTTATCTACCTGATGCTTCAGAGCAAGAAAGGCATTAGCGCCTTGCAAGTTCAGAGAATGATCGGGAGCGGGGCCTACAAGACTGCCTGGTATATGTGCCATCGGATTCGTACGGCGATGAAGGACGGAGGTTTGGGGAAATTGATGGGCGAAGTTGAAGTGGATGAAACCTACATCGGCGGCAAGGACAAGAATCGCCATCGGAGCAAGCGGACGCACTTGGCGGGGATGAGCGGAGGGAAAGTCGGTGTCATTGGCGCGATCGCTCGCAAGGGCAATGTGTCTGTCAAATCATCGAAAACACGGATCCCCAGACGCTGAGCAACTTTGTTCGGCAAACGGTGAGTGAAGGCGTGTCTCTCGTAGCCACCGATGAGCACATGGGATATGCCAAATTGAAACGTGAATTTCCTCATCAGACCGTCAATCATGCCAAGGGAGAATATGTGCGCGGCAATGTCCATACAGGCAATCTGGACATCTTCTGGAGCTTGCTGAAGCGTGGCGTGATGGGCACGTTTCACAATGTGAGCAAAGAACACTTGCCGCTGTACCTGGCTGAGTTCTCGTACCGGCACAACAACCGAAACAATCCTGACATCTTCGTGGATGTCATAGCAGAATGCTGAGCACGCCGCCGCTGAAGCGTACTCAGATGAAGTGCCAAGCGAAGAACGTACAACTGTCTTTGCCATTGGAGGGCCAGTTATGCCGCAACCCAAACCGGTCTCGTTATATCCCCTGAGCTTTGAGCAGGCTATTGATGTACTCATAAAAGCGAGGCCTAAACCACAAAAGAAAAGAACAAAGCCGAAACGAAAAAAGGGCTAGTAGTTTTCTGATGGTCCATTATGATCTTTGCAAAGAACAAGGATCTGCGTGTTCGCAGGATATCCAAGGCAAAACTCTGTGGCTCCACTAGAATGTCCGCTTACGTTTGAATATTTAGCTATTCCCATAACGAACAGCGTTACCTGTTTCCCAGAGTGCATGGCATCTGCTTGCGCGGTTGTAAGTATAGGACCGCGCAACGTAATGAACGTCTCTGTGTCTGGCGGTAGAGTAACTTCTTGCTCGGGAGCGTTCTGCGGCGTCATGGTCACCGCCCAAAATTCTTTTTCAGTTTGCCTTAATTGATCTACCTGCGTAGGAGGATTAGTAACAAGAAAAACCTTATGGGTCAGGCGGAATCGTATTGATTCTCCAGCAGTACGAACAAACATATTGATTCTAGCCTCTTTGCCTTCTTCAAATGGGAAAGGCTGGTAATTGACAATCTTGAGAAGACGATTAGTAGCCTGGGCGCTATTTGACACAAGAAGAGCCGGTAGTCCGCCATGATAACTCCAGAGTCCGGCAATGATGAGCAGGAGGAAGGTTGGAATCAATACGACCCATCTAATAGCTGATGGACTCCAGCTCTGTTCATTGATCCATACTCATCCGCGCCACATCGAGATTACCCCGGCTACTCCGATCATCCCATAGCCTAACCATGTACCCGCCAGCGGCGTCATAGGGACACCGAAGGCGATGAGCCAGCTAATGAGTGAACCCCATGGACTTTTTTGCATCTAGCCCCTCCCTGGTGAGGGGGGCATTTTATGGGGTTTTTGGCGTGGGTGTCAAGATAGTTATAATCGCCAAGTTATTTCCCTTCTCCTGCCATGGTATTCGTGTTAGGGTGACTGCATGCGGGTATTTCTCATCCACGTTCGCGATCCACAGTTCTACGCCCTCCCGGCTAAAACACGCGCGAAAAACGGTCGTATCAGGGTCATGGGCTTCCCGCCCATCGGCATCATGTCCCTCTCGTCGGTACTGAAACAGGCCGGCCACGAGTGTGTGATGTTCGATCAGGCGAATCCCGATACGCCGAACGAGGTAATCCTCGAGGAAATCAACCGGCAACAGCCAGCCCTGATCGGTCTCAGTTTTCTCAGTACCACCAGCTATCCCTACGCGAAGATCCTGGCCCGTCAGATTCGTGCCACCAACTCGAAGGTCAAGCTGGCCTTCGGCGGCGTCTTCGCGAGTTTGAATGCCGCATTGGTTAAGTTGCAGTGCCCTGAAGTGGATTTCATCTGCAAGGGAGACGGCGAACAGTTGCTCCTCGACCTGCTCGAACGGTTCGATGATCCATCCGGTGTGGCGGGGCTGACCTGGGCCAAGGACGGACAGGTCGTACAGAATGCTGGCCGACCGATGGAACGTCATCTCGATCAGTGGCCGTTCCCCGATCGCGAAGGTCTTCCACTCGACTTTATCGAGTCGATGCCGCTTGACGTGCCCGCAGTGCTCTCGATGGAGCGGTTCACGACGATGCAAACCTCACGCGGCTGCCCCTGGCCCTGTGTCTTTTGCGACATTCCGATTTTTAACGAAGGCAAGTGGCGTGCGCGAAGCGCTCAGCATGTGGTGAAGGAACTCAAGTACCTCGAAGAATGCGGCTACGGGTCTGTCTACTTTGTCGACGACCATTTCCTGCTTCAACCTAAGCGAATTGAAGCGATTTGCCAAGGTGTCATGGACGAGAAACTCTCGATCCAGTGGGGCATCGAAGGGCGCGTAGACTCGGTGGCCCAGCATTTATTTCCTGCCATGGCCAAGGCCCATTGCCGGACGGTGATGTTCGGGATTGAAAGCGGGAGTCAGAAGATTCTCGATCGCCTCAAGAAGGAACAGACGTTGGAGGAAGTGGCCACTGCAGTCAAGAACGCCAAGGCGGCTGGCATCGAGATTGTGCACGGATTTTTCACTGTGGGCAACCCCGATGAAACGGTCGAAGATATGAATGCGACGTTCGACCTGGCTTCCAAGCTGCCGCTCGACACGTTCGGTTTCAATCGACTCTGTGTGTACCGAGGAACTCCGCTCTGGCAAGAATATGTGAAGCGCGGGCTCGTAAGCGAAACTGCCGATTGGTACAAGTATTTCAAATGTTCGACGATCGATCCGACCTGCTTGCCAGGAGAAGTGATTAATGAGGTCCGCCGTCAAGGGCTCAAACGTCTGTTCATCTATAAAATCCTGCACTATCCCCTCCAGACGTACCGGTTGATTAGGAGATTTCTCCGCTTTATGCCGGCGCGGGACGTGGCGTACCTTATCATCAAGCCTTTCTTGGGAAAAAATAAAGGCGCCACGAAGGCGGAGGTGCTTTCGAGGGCAGTCGAACATGGCGAGATGAAAGACGCGGCGGCAGACCTGACCCAGATGACGGATGACATGCTCCACAGCGTGATGGAGGAGTCCCGGCTGGAACGGCTACGCATCCAACAAGAAGCGGAAGGGTCGCGCGAGTTACCGATGGTCCACTCTCGCTAGCGCGGGCTGCTGAATAAGCCGCTCTTCTCCCTCATCCAATCCCTGCGCGCCGATACGCGCTTTCCCCCAGGTGTCGCTCTCAGTCGTCCGTCTCCCTGCAACGTTTCCCCCTTGGTGATTGAGCTGTTTTAGCAGCTCGGAGTGGGCGGGTGGAAAAAGAATAGGCTTTCAGTGGCCGAGCTCCTTGCTGCCTTGCTTGGGACAAGGCGCGTCTCGGCGCGCCAGGGTTGGGCGGGTGAGAAGTCTGCCATTTTGAGCATCCTGCTAGCCAATCAGGACGTAAGCGCCAAAGCCGATAGCCACCAGCAGAGCGACGCTGAGCATCGTCTTTTCATGCCCGCACATTCCCACCTGTGCTTTGCAAACTGCTAAGGAACACACAATTGCCATAGGACCTCCTCGATGTATGTGACCTGTATTTCGCACGAGTAGAATTGGCAGAAAAAACGATACGCCGATAGTTAGTTCGAGTCAACGAGGGGAAGTCGGAGATCTATCCAGAGGGGGACGTCACGCAACGAGCGCTTGCTTCGTTTCATCCAGGTGCTTTTGGAGATACTGCATGAAGGGTGTGCCGCCCGTTCCCACAGCCGTGGGGTTGCTGGCGTGGGACTGGTGCTGGCGGTGGATGTAACTGTCGGCATAGCCGATGTGGATCTCACGAAATGTGGCAAGGAGATCAACGCAGGCACAATAGGCAGTCCAGATTTCTGGGGTGCGGAGTTTTCGGTCACGAACATAGCCGGCGAGCAATGGGCGGCCACGATCATCAGTGGCTGACTCTAGGGTCTGCAGAAATGCACGGTGGCGTGGAGGCATATAGTCGCGCATCTCTTGTAAATACAGAGTCAAAGGGTCTGGGGCATGAGCAATTCCAAGCCCGGCATCGAGACAGGGAATAATCGTGCTTTGCGCGCCGGTTTCACCTCTGAATTGTTGCGGCTGCCCGGCATAGGTTTCGACGCTCTCGTAGGAGAGCCCGCTTGGTAGGCTAGGGCTATTCTTCCAGCCGTGGATGTAAGGCCTCACACGGTTGTAGTACACATAGGGATCGCAGCGCTCTTTCATTCTGAGTAGCGTGGCGCGCATCGCCGTTTGGGCCAACGCTAATGATGTGAGCCCGAGCAAGACCTCGTCCTTCTTATCCTCAGCCGCACCCCTCAATGCTCGAAGGAGTCCGGCTAACCCTGGCCCCGCTTCTCGCTCAATCTGGATGTGAACCACGACAAACCATTCTTCATCCAAACCGCCAAGGAAATTTTGAAGCAGCACCATGTTGTCGAGCTGAATCGGCTTGGCCATGTCGAGTCTCCTCCAGTTGTCGAGCGCATAAGATGCGTAGGAAAGAACTGGAGGTCGGCCAAGCCGCTGGGCCACCTGGTGCCAGGGTTGTGCCAATTGTGGCGGCAGCGTCGCAGCCGGCTGGTTCGGCACTTCCCATACATAGGCATGCCCGCAAAACGAAAGAATTCGCATCGCAGCCCGATAGTCTTCTGTGCGCCATGTCGAGGGGATGGAAGGAACCAGCTGGCGGTGCTCGTCGATGAATCGTCGAACTGTTCGAGCACTCAGTAATTTTGGGAGTTCGCGCCCAAGCTCGTTGAGCGTGGGGGAATCGGGCAAGTGGCCGAGGGGATCTTGTGGGAGAAAGCCCTGTTCAGCAGAGATCTCGTAATCGGAAAGATTGAGAGCAGCAACGTTCATCAATCCCATTGGAGCCTCCGGTACTCACAATCTCAGTCCCCGCCCTCACTCTACCATACCTCGACAAAATCACAATGGAGTCATGGAGTAAAAATTAGAACAACCCCGTTTGCTTTCTGGCCAGTGGACTGACAATATTTGTAGAGGGTTTCGGAACGAAGGAGCATGCCATGCTGAAAGAGCCAACGAGTTGCTCATGGGTGTGGGG
>Ga0163153_10001380_pt1 | contig 38353 bp, 39 predicted proteins | sample OliLakLV19MP6IB1_FD_148629 | JGI IMG/M metagenome (GOLD analysis project Ga0163153, IMG submission 148629) | Freshwater microbial mat bacterial communities from Lake Vanda, McMurdo Dry Valleys, Antarctica - Oligotrophic Lake LV.19.MP6.IB-1 | ecosystem: Environmental > Aquatic > Freshwater >... | reverse complement strand
GGGTCATGGAGTCCAAGCCGTGGGAATACCCGAACACGCGCTGAAACACGACCTCCGCGCCGACCGCCGCCAACATGGCGAACCAGCCGATCTTGAGCGGCCTCGAATCGTACCAGAGCGACATGTCATAGCCCCGGTCGCTCCCTCCGAACGTTGTACTCGCCATACCCTGACCTCCTTTTTGAGTAGAGAACCAGTTATAGGAATTGAGACCCACTGCCTATTCCGGAGAGAAATTCTCCGACGAAACATCGACGCATTTGTGCTAAGTGGCGGGAGAGTAGCGGATACAGTTTCTCTATGTCAAGCACATTATCCATAACGGTGTAAACCTGTGCCCACGTGCAAAATACGTGCAAAGGACTATGCACTTAACTCCAGTTCCCCCCCACCTATAAGGAGGGGGGAAGCGGCTAGACTCGAGTAGGGGGCAGGCTCGACTGAGATAGCTTGCGCCACAAGTCCATAGAACAGCTTCCAGCGGTAACTCGACGTTCGATGGTTGAACCGAAAGGTGAATTCGTTGAGATAGGTATCCAGTTGCTTAGGGGACAGGGAGCCCGGATGGATGCTCAACAGCCAGCGCTTCAACAACGCGGCTACTCGGTGCACGCGGGGGAGCAAGGCCGACGCCGTCTTGTTGCTGTCGATGATCACGCGTGGTCGGTGTTTGAAGCCCTCATGCTGCAACCCTGCGTAGGCCTCCAATCCGTCCGTGATGACCACGGAGCCTGGTTCAACCACGTTTTTCACGAAGGCGACGAGCGGGCTCGCGGAGGTGCCTGGGATTCGACGCAGGCGGATGCGTCCAATTCCCCTTCTGTCGATCTGCACGGCAATTGCCACCAGGGCCTTGCTCCCCAGGTGCCGGCGGCCTCCTCCCGTCTCGACGCTTCCCAAATATGCTTTGGCCACTTCAACCGGGCCTCCCAGCCGGTCCAGACCAGGCAGCACCATCGCGCGGCGCAGCTTCTGTAGCCACAACCACGCCGTTCTGTAACTGCCAAGGCCCAGCTGGCGCTGCAGCCCCAAGGCGCTGAGCTTATGCTTCTGATTGGTCATCCACCAGATGGCTTGGAACCAGTTCTGCAAAGGAAGGCGGGTTCGATGGAAGAGTGTCCCGGCCGTGACCGAGGCTTGATACCCACACCCGCGGCACATCATGAGGGATCGTGTGGTTGTCCAGCTGCCGCTGGTTTTGCACTGGGGGCAACAGAACCCGGTTGGCCACCGTAGCCGAGCGAGGTAGGCACGGCACGCGCCTTCCGTGGCGAAGCGCTGTTCGAACTTGGCGAGGGTCCGCATATAGTCCTCCACGGTGTGATTTCAATACGCCCGGGGCATACTGGAGTCACATGCATAGTATTTTGCGTGGAACGTATAGAGGAAGGTGTTGAATGTCAAGCGCGCGGACGCCTAAGCATGCCATGCGATATCCGTGCCAGAATGATCTGATGATTGCCACGACTTCCCGATCCTGTGACCCACTCGTTGTCCGTACTTGGCGAAAGAGAATAAGGAACGCCGCGCTCCTTTCCTTCTCCATGAGGCTCAGTGCACATGGTCGTCTGGCGGCGGACGGATTTCTTTTTCCCGGTTGAGTTTTTCGATCTGCTGCACCAATGTTCCGATGTCTGTCCACCCAGTCCCGTCCACCGCAGGGATCCAGCGCGCCCGCAGATAGCCGTAACGGTCAATCAGGAACTCCATGTGTTTCGGTGTTGTCCCCGCACCGGCCAGATCGGGATTGCTGAGAGTTCTACGGAATAAGGCGTAGCTCCGCGCGATCTCCGGTGCACCCTGCGTCACCACCGGGAAAGGCATGTCTGCCGTGATCGCCGCCAGATCTTTCAGGCTGAGGTCATTCATCGGTACCGCCAGCACCACCGTATTGCTGCCGCTTAATGTGGCGTAAGCCTGTCGCAACTGGTCGAGTCTCGTACGCGACTCCGGCCACGAAAATAGGGCCAACAGCACTGCCTTTTTCCGGCGGAAGTCCTTCAAGGTGCCGCTCGCACCGTCATGCGCGGAATAGGAGAAGCTCTGCGGGGCCATGTAGGGCTGATTGGGGGCGACGTAGGGGTTGATGAGGCGCGCCTGATAGCCGCGGGACGTGGCATGGATAAAGTTCACGACATCCCAGCGATCTTCTTCCGAGAGTTCATCGGCCCAGTCCGGCATGCCCGTACCGGGAATACCGTGGGTCAGCCAGCTGAAAAAGTCTCCTGCGGTATGCATGGCAGTGTGCGGCTCCGTGAGCAGATCTACCGGTGGCTTCGCGAATCTTTTGGCCTCAACGCCATTGCCCATGGCTTGGGGTCCGTGGCAGGCCACGCAGTTCGCGGCGAACAGGGTGGCACCATTGGCAACGGAAATGGCATCGAACGGGACCGGCGTCTTACGGTAGGTTTCCGGATAAGCCGGAATGGCAAGAGGAGGCAGCGCCGCAACCAGCGCACAGACCGCCAGTACCGCCGGGACGGCAATGCGCCACTTCGTCCCCCAACGCTTGGTCCAACCGAGTACGGCCGCTCCACCTGCCAGGACTAGTAGCGCGACTCCGACCCCCACGCGAACCATCACGCTCATCTGGCCCCAGGTGGCATCGATGGAGAAACGGAATGGATAGGGCCAGTCCTCAATCACATCATGCTTCGCCGGCACGGCATTAGCCAGCAATGTCGCTACCAGCACCAGCACCAACGCGAGCATGAATTCGAGGGGGATCCACTTTCGAAGTCCTCGTCCGCCGGCCATCGCCCCATCCGCGTTCTGGTCGAGTGCCGGAATCCAGATGTGGCGCGCGCACGCGGCAAGCACGAGAATCACCGTGAGCAGGGCAAGCTTTGTAATGAGAAACCAGCCCCAGTTCGTTGCGACCAATGCGGCATAGCTTGTGTCTACCATGTCATTGGTCACGATGATGCCGGTGGCCACGACAGCGACCATCACAGGAAGCGCTATTGTAGAGAAACGCTTCAGGGTCTGGACGTCAAACCGAGTCACTTCCTCGTGGGATCGTTTCCCGGTGGTGGCAAACATTATTGAGAGAATGGCCGGCAGCCCTCCGAACCAGACGCTCGCCAGAACGATATGCAGCGCGTAAGGCAGCACCGATGTCACGGACAGTTCACCGCCAGCTGCGGAATGGCTTGCGAGCGATCCAGCAGCCAGTGTGAGTGCAGCGACGGTCGCGCACAACACATACTGCCAACGCGCTTTGGATGAAAACCGAATATAGAGGACTACTCCGAGCGCGAGAAGGGCAAGAGCAGCGCGCCCCATCCAGATGAGTCCGACGCGGGTTTTTTGTAAGAGTTCTAGCCAGGCTCCCGGCCGCCAGGCATTTTCGGCCACGCCCGTGGCCTGCGCGGTAGTCGTGGCCAGTAACCCTAGCAACCCCAGCAGAAGCGCGACTGCCAACCACGGTAACGTCCGATTGAGGCGCGCGAGCCAGGGGGCGTCGACGGCAGTGCGTGCGCGCATAGCAATCGCAAGAAAGACGCAGCCGCCGATCAGGATCATGTTGGACGCAAGCTGCAGCCAGCGGAACAGCGCGCCGATGACCTCGATCATTTCTGTTGTACTTTGCCCTTGACCGTGAAGTCGAAGTAGGACTCCACCACATGACCGTCTACCGACAGCACCCGGAACTTCACCGAATACTTCCCGGGCGTCAACTCCGGTAATGGCAGGACGATGGATTTCCGGTCATCCGGAGCAAGTTGAGGCTTGATTTCGGTGACGGGATGCTTCTCGGTGTCGAGTACGACCAGCGATGCGTAGTCGCCCTCAATTTCCTCGTTGAACCAGAGCTGCACCTGCGCCGGTGCCTTGGTGAGGACAGCCCGGCGTGGCGGTTCTGCCTTGACCAGCATTGAATGCGCCAGCACCGGAGCGGCATACACGCACATCGCGATTGTCATCACCGCGCCTGCCACGACGTATTTGAGAGAGTGACCTGCCCATGGTTCCATCGGACCTCCTCGTTCTTGACCGCTGTGCTCGAGTGACTGGACGGCCTGTTGTCTACGAAACGGTGCTGTCCGAAGTTTTGCGACGACCGCGCAGGAAAAAGAAGATCGCTGCTCCACCGGCAACCGCTGCGAGCGGGACTATGACCATGATGTAGTGCATGAGGTGCGAGACCACTCCCGGTTCTCCTATCGAGATCGGGAATCGTGCCATGTGCTCCTGCGTGCCGCCCACGGTGACCAGACCGATGAATTTCCCTGGCTGGTCGAAGGTGTGTTCGAAATTGACGAAGCCACCGGGATAGACCTTGGCCGGCAGGTGCAGGACCGTGATCGCCTGAAGATCCTGCTCCGAACCCGTATCCTTGATGACCCGGACCTCGACGGGCAACGAGCGGAGTTCCCCCTCGATATAATCGAGTACCATCACCGTGCGGCCGGTTGACGGAACCTCCCCGCAGTGTTCATGCTGGGCTGAAGTGTCAGGCTGATAGCCGGTAAGGTGCATGCCGTAGGGCCCGATTTTGAGAATGCAGAAGTTCTTGTCCAATTCGTGAAAGTGCTGGGCCTGTGCCGACAGTGGGACTCCGAGCGCCAGCATCATGACGCACAGGCTGGCAGATTTCAGAAATCGCAAAGACATCGTCAGTTTCCTCATCATGTTAGGCGCCCTCAATTTCCTCGTTGTACCAGAGTCCCATCTGCGAAGGGGCGACCCGCAGACACATCGCCATTGCCATCACTGGGTCTGCCACGACGCGCTCGAGCGATCGGATCGCCGACCGCCTACGAAACGGAGCTGCCCGAAGCTTTGTTACGACCGCGCATGGCAAAAAAGATCACCGCGAGAACGGCAACCCCTGCGAACGCGATCAGAAAGTAGGTGGGGGGCAACCACATTTTCGTTTCCCCTACCGAGAACGGGAAGCGCGATACAAGCTCCTTCGTGTCGCCCACGGTGACCATACCGACGAATTTGCCGGGCTGGGCGAAGTCGTATTCGAAATTGACGGAGCCGCTGGGGTAGACCTTGGGCGGCAGGTGCAGGATCGTGATAGCCTCCAGATCCTGCTCCGAGCCCGTATCCTTGATGATCCGAACTTCGGTGGTCAACGGGCGGAGGGCATCTTCCATATAATCGAGCACCACGACCGTGCGGCCGGTCTTAGGAATGTCCTCACAGAATTCCTTATTGCGAGTCTCGTCAGGCTGATAGCCGGTGAAGTGCATGTTGTACGGGCCGATCGTGAGCCTGCACATGTCCTCTGCCAATGCCAGTCCTCCGTGAGCCTGGGCCTGGGTGGAGAAGAATGGTCCCCCGATTGCCAGCATCAAGAGGCACAAGCCGAACGATCTCAGTAATTGCACCGCCATGGTTAGGATCCTCCCTCTGGAATAATGAGTGATGCTACTCGCAGGCCGAAACGCCAGGCATCCTACGCACGGAGTACAGCCCACCAATTCCGCACCCACTTCGATCGTGCGAGTTTATATAAGAGCCATACCAGGAGCAGCACTCCTACCAGAGGCCCTGCTACGGAAAGCACAATTTTCTGATAATCGACCATGTGTACCCGCAACAGATACTGCGGACGATGCATCAGGTTCCGCTTCTCTGCCGAAACGATGACTGTATACAGGCCTTCTTCCAGGCTGACTTCGCCCCGGAGCACGCCGTCCGGGTGGTAACTCGGACGCACGTCTATCACAACCTGAGCGTCTGCCTCACTGCTCCCGTTGCCCTTTACGACCCGCATCCCGACCTGCTCGTGGCGCAACTCCGGGTCTACGAGGTCCACGACCAGGAAGGTATCGCCTTCCTTGGGAATTTCCGTGCAATATTGACCTCTCAGCTCGTATTGTGGCTGGTATGCGCTGAAATGCACCAGGCTTTCACCGATCTTGCGCAGGCACGGGTCATCTTCTCCGCTCTGGGCCCCATGTGCCGCAGCTACGCTGGGGTGGTACAGTGCTACAACAAGAATGAGCACCGTAGCGCATGCCCCTGTCACTTGCCTCATCATAATTATGCAGGACCCTTCTGTTTTCGATCTTGCGATAATCCGCTGCGTCGTGCGGCTATGCGATCTCGGTGTTTAATTGCATAAATAACGACATATCATCAGGTAGCATCTCCATGATGCCACTAAAGCAGGATAAGATTCTACCCCCCTCCCTCCAATGTTTTTTTACTGGATTAAGATCAGGCTCCTGCTGCCCCTTGTGAGCCATGCATGACCGGCGTGATTGATGACGAGGACGGGGCGTTGTGCGCCCAGTCCTCGAAGCTCTCCCCTGTGGGTATCCGGGGCCAGGACCCGCGAGTGGTTTTCCTGTCCATGAAGCTTGTAGAGGCATGTTGGGATAGGGGATGCAGCGTGGGACCCGTAGGATAGGTCAATAATAAATTAGGTATTATAGCTTGGTATATTGCACCTGTGTGGCGAGAGGAAAGCTGCCAGGGGCGACAATTTTCTGCTGTGGGCTGGTGACCAACCGTCTCTGCTGCCGCCGGTGTGGCAGGACTGGGTGCCGGAGGGGGAGCGGGCCTGGGTCCTCCTCGATGCGGTGGCCCAGAGGGGGAGTACAATGAATGAATTTTGGGTGTCCAACTGGTTCGAAGATAGGGTTGAACAACAGGCTCGGTGATGCCTCCTGCCGTACCGCGCCCAACTAGCTTTGACTTGCCGATGCCAGATGGGCGACAATCGCAAACGTGACGTGTGTTTCCTTCTAAGAGGCCAGAAATTGTCATTATATAGGGACACGGATCTTGCGAAGGGACGACCGCTTCAGCCACAGTTGTACCGTATGAAGCGGCAGACCCTGTCGAAAAAATGTTCACGGACAGCACGGCCCAATAAGATTCGACGCTGCGGCAATTCTTCTTCGGTCTCGGTGTGATCCCCCCGAATATGTTCCAAACCGTCGCACTGAGTGGCAGTCGCGGAGAACGACAGCTGTTCTCCGACGTCAGCGTGACGGTCAAGCCGGGAACGATGTTGGCTGTAGTGGGTGCGAACGGCAGTGGGAAAACCAGCTTCCTCCGCATGCTGTGTGGCCTGCTTTCGCCCGACTGCGGTTCGATCCTTTGGCAGGGGAACGACATTCGCCAACTCAAAGAACTCTATAGTGCCCAGCTCACTTATATAGGGCATCTCAACGGAATCAAAGACGACCTCACTCCGGTCGAAAATCTCACGGTCTCCGCCTGCCTGGCTGGCGATAACAGTTCCAGTGAAGCCGTACAACAGGCGTTGGAGGCCGTCGGTCTCGGGCGGTCGGTTCATCGTCTGCCGACGAGGGTCCTGTCACAAGGACAAAAGCGTCGCGTGGCACTGGCGCGTCTCTGGTTTTCCACACGTCCGTTATGGCTCTTGGATGAGCCGTTCGCTTCACTCGATGCTGTGGCCACAGGTTACTTGACGCAACGATTGCAGTCGCATCTGAGTAACGGCGGCATGGTGGTCATCGCCACCCATCAGGAGATCGCTCTCCCAGCTGAGTCCGTCCAGCATCTGAGGCTGACTCGATGAGCCAGCCCAGTATGAGTGCGGCATTGCGCGGGGTTGTCCGGCGGGATCTTCTGCTGGCCATGCGGCACCGTTCGGATGTAGCGATGTCGGTCTTTTTTGTCGTCATCGTCGCGAGCCTCTTCCCGCTGGGGGTTGGGCCGGAGGCGGCGGTGCTGAGGATGATCGGCCCCGGCGTGCTCTGGGTCACGGCTCTGCTTGCGTGCCTGTTGTCACTGGGGCGGCTCTTTACGGCTGATTATCTCGACGGTGTGTTGGAACAGACGGCCTTGATACCTCAGCCTCTGGCGGTCCTGGTCGTTGGTAAGGTATTCGCGCACTGGGTGATCTCCGGCTTGCCAGTGGTCCTGCTCTCGCCTCTCCTCGGCTTGCAATTCGGCCTGAGTGGGGACTCGTTGGGAGTGTTGACCTTATCGCTCTTGCTTGGTACGCCGACGTTGAGTATGATTGGGGCTATCGGTGCTGCGCTAACTCTGGGGTTGCGCGGGAGCGGCTTGTTGGTTGCGCTCCTGGTGCTTCCCCTCTTTGTTCCGGTACTGATCTTTGGGGCTGGCGCCGTCACGAGTAGCTTGGCAGGAATCGGCAGCGAAGCGAATCTGTCGTTACTCGGAGCCTGCTTCCTGCTCTCAGTCGCTTTAGCGCCATGGGCCACGGCTGTTGCATTACGCATCGCGTTGGAATAACACGTTCGCATGAGTTTCATGGGTATCAACTGGTTCAAGTACTCGTCGCCGCAGGCCTTCCACCCATTGGCCGGGAAGATGATCCCGTGGTTTGCCGCCGCCGCGCTCGGGTTGATCGGCGTCGGCCTGTACATCGGATTCTTCGTCGCGCCGACCGATTTTCAACAAGGCGACGCCTACCGCATTATCTTCGTCCATGTGCCGGCCGCCTGGATGTCCATGTTTCTGTACGTCATCATGGCGGTCTGGGCCGGCCTCGGGTTGGGGTTGAATGCGCGCCCCTCGTTCATGATGGCGCAGGCCATCGCGCCCACCGGGGCGATGTTTACGTTTCTCGCGCTGCTCACCGGCGCGATGTGGGGTAAACCGACCTGGGGGGCGTGGTGGGTGTGGGATGCCCGGTTGACGTCGGAGTTGATTCTGCTGTTTCAGTATATCGGGATCATCTTGTTGCGCGCGTCGATTGACGACCTGCGCCGCGCCGATCGCGCGAGTGCCGTCTTGGCGCTGGTCGGGGTGGTCAATGTTCCGATCATCTATTTTTCCGTGAAGTGGTGGAACACCTTGCACCAAGGAGCCTCCGTCAGCATGACGGCGTCGCCGAAAATGGCGACGACGATGGTGACCGCGATGCTGGTGATGACACTGGGCTTTTGGATGTATAGCTTCGCGGTGACGCTGGCCCGTATGCGGTGCGTGATTGTCGAGCGTGAACGCTTACCCTCGTGGGGCAAGCATTCTTCGATTCAAGACGTGGCAGAGGCACGCTAATGCAGTGGGGGAGTCTGACAGAGTTTGTGGCGATGGGGGGGTATGGCCTGTATGTGTGGACCTCGTTTGGCGCCACGGCCCTGTGCATGGTGTGGGAAGTACTCGCTGTCTGGCGTCGACATGCCGCGGCCACGGCAGGGAGTCGTGACGTATCGTAGGAGGAAAGGGACTCGATGAAACCTCGACACAAACGGTTTCTGTTCATCGGCCTGGGGCTGCTCGCGCTGGCGGTGGCCTCCATGTTGGTGCTGAATGCGTTTCAGAGCAATCTCGTCTTCTTTTTTACGCCGACGCAGGTGGCGAACGCCGAAGTGCCGAAAGGGCGCGGCTTCCGGATTGGCGGAATGGTTGAAGATGGCAGCCTCACCCGCGAGCGCGATGGGTTGACCGTGCATTTCGTCGTGACCGACATGGCGAAACGCGTGCCCGTGACATTCAAAGGGATCCTGCCCGACCTCTTCAAGGAAGGGAAGGGCGTGGTGGCTCAGGGTCAACTCGGGCCCGACGGGACCTTCCTGGCCAGCGAAGTGCTGGCGAAGCATGATGAAAACTATATGCCGCCGGAGGCAGCGGATGCGCTTGCCAAGGCGAAGGCCGCCGGGGCGCAAAGTAGCAGCACCCTCGTCGTCAATCCACGCTAGGAGCAAAGATGATTCCTGAAATCGGTCATTACGCCTTGATTCTCGCGCTCTGTGTGTCGGTGGTGCTGGGGAGCCTGCCCATTTACGGGGCGGCGGTGGGGAACTCGATGCTGATGTCGGTGGCGAAGCCCGCGGCGCGCGGACAATTCCTCCTGATTCTGCTGGCCTTTTGTTGTTTGGGGTATGCTTTTGCGGAGAAAGATTTCTCCGTGCTCTACGTGGCGGCCACGTCGAATTCCCAGCTCCCTCTGCAGTATCGCCTGGCTGCCATCTGGGGCGCGCACGAGGGATCGCTGCTGCTCTGGGTATTCATTCTGTCCATCTGGATGGTGGCCGTCTCGTTTTTCTCTACCCATCTGCCGGAGGCGATGCGCGCGCGCATTCTCGGCGTGATGGGACTCGTCAGCATGGGATTTATCCTGTTCATGTTAACGGTCTCCAATCCGTTCGAGCGGTTGATCCCAGCCGCACTCGATGGGCGCGATTTGAACCCCCTGCTGCAGGACCCCGGCATGGTCATCCACCCGCCGATGCTCTATATGGGGTACGTGGGGTTTTCTGTCGCCTTTGCGTTTGCGATCGCCGCGCTCTTGGGGGGCACGCTGGACGCGACGTGGGCGCGCTGGTCGCGCCCCTGGACGACCGTCGCCTGGTGTTTTCTGACCGTGGGTGTCGCGATGGGCAGCGGGTGGGCCTATTACGAACTCGGCTGGGGCGGCTGGTGGTTCTGGGATCCGGTCGAAAACGCCTCCTTCATGCCCTGGTTGGCGGGCACGGCGTTGATTCACTCCCTGGCGGTCACCGATAAACGGGGCGGGTTCAAAGCCTGGAGTGTGCTGCTTGCCATTTTTGCGTTCTCACTCAGCCTGCTCGGGACGTTCCTGGTCCGATCCGGCGTCTTGACCTCCGTGCATGCCTTTGCCACCGATCCCAAGCGGGGCTTGTTCATCCTCGTGTTCCTGGCCGTGGTGATCGGAGGCTCCCTGATCTTGTACGCCTGGCGTGCGCCGCGGGTGGGATTGGGCGGAGGCTTCACCCTGGTCTCGCGCGAGGGGATGTTGATGGCGAACAATGTGTTGTTGGTCGCGGCCTTGGGGTCGGTGCTGTTGGGCACGTTGTATCCCCTGTTCCTGGACGCGCTGGACCTCGGGAAAATCTCTGTCGGCCCGCCCTATTTTGATACCGTCTTTGTCCCGCTGATGACCCCCGCCATTTTTTTGATGGGGATCGGTCCTCTGGCGCAGTGGAAGAAAGCCAGTCTGCCGGAATTGGCCACGCGACTGCGCTGGGCTTTTGGCGTCAGCCTCGTGACCGCCCTCGCGTTACCGCTCGCCATGGGTCAGTGGACGCCACTCATCAGCCTGGGTCTCATGATGGCGATCTGGATTGTGACGACGTCTGCAGTTGGCCTGCGTGAACGGCTTGCCCATGCCGATGGAAGCAGCCTCTTGGGCCGACTGGCCTCGGTGCCACGCGCCTATTGGGGCATGCTTCTGGCCCATTGTGGGGTCGCTCTGTTCATCATCGGCGTAACGATGGTGAAGGGCTTTGAAGTGGAGCAAGACTTACGGATGAATGTTGGCCAGACGGCAACGATCGGCGGCTACACCTTCCAGTTTGACGGGACCCAGCAGTATAAAGGACCGAACTACATTGCGGCGCGTGGGACGTTTCGTGTGAGTCAGGATGGTCGTGAGGTGACCGTGATGTACCCGGAGAAGCGACGCTACAACGTCCAGAATCAGACCATGACCGAAGCCGCGATCTCTCCCGGGTTGCTGCGGGACCTGTATGTGTCGTTGGGTGAACCACTCGATGATGGAGCCTGGAGTGTGCGGCTCTACCACAAACCCTTTATCGATTGGATCTGGGGGGGCTGTTTGGTCATGGCAGTGGGCGGCGTCCTGGCTATTAGCGATCGCCGGTATCGGCTCGCGTGGCGCCGTAAAGAGGTCGATGTGCCGGCGGCGACACAGGTGGCCCGACAGACAGTTTCATGAACCGGTTTCTCATCCCGTTCGGGGTCTTCGTGGTCGTGGTCGGTTTTCTTGCTGTCGGGCTGACGCTCAACCCACGTGAATTGCCGTCTCCCTTAGTAGGGAGGCCGGCGCCTGACTTTTCGCTTCCCCAGCTCCATGATCAGGGAAAAGTGCTTTCGTCCAACGATCTGAAGGGCAAGGTCTGGCTGCTCAACTTCTGGGCGTCGTGGTGCGGGGGCTGCAAGGAAGAACATCCTGTCCTCATCCATCTTGCACAATCCGGGGAGGTCCCCATCTACGGCATGGACTATAAGGATACAAGGGAAGAGGCACTGGCCTGGTTGAAGCAGTGGGGCAATCCCTATCCGATCGTCGCCGTGGATGCATTAGGCCGCGTCGGCATTAATTACGGTGTCTATGGGGTGCCGGAAACCTATGTGATCGATAAGGCGGGGGTCATCCGCTATAAGCAGATCGGTCCATTGCGCGAGGATATTTTGCAAGAGAAGATTTTGCCCCTAGTCAGGGAGTTGCAGAACCAATGAGATGGCTCTTGGCGATCATCCTTCTCATCCCAGGTCTTGCTGTGGCAGAAGAGGCCAAGCCGCTCGCCGATAACCCAGTGGCTGAGGCGCGCCTGAAAGCCCTCGCCGTCGAGCTGCGCTGCCTGGTTTGTCAGAATCAGACGTTGGCCGATTCGAACGCGCCGTTGGCCGAAGACTTGCGACGCGAAGTTCGCGAGATGATCGCCAAAGACATGAGCGATCAAGAGATCATCGACTTTCTGGTGGAACGGTATGGCGACTTCGTTTTGTACCGGCCGCGGTGGAAGGTCAGCACCACCCTGCTCTGGCTGGGACCGTTCCTCTTGCTAATCGCAGGCGCAACGGCATTGGTGCTCGCGCTGCGCAGGAGACAGAAAAAGCTTGTCGACGTGGCATTATCGGAAGAAGAGCGCACGCGTGTTGCGCAACTGCTCTCCGAAGGAGCGAATCGCCTTTGACCATTATATTTTGGCTTATCGCATCGACCATGACCGTTCTCGTCCTCGGTCTCCTATTGTGGCCCCTGCTGTCGCGCACAGCCGTCGCCGCAACGGGAGAGCAGGAGAAGACATTGTCTATCTTCCGACAGCAGTTTGCGGAATTAGAGCAGGACCGCGTAACCGGTGTGCTCACCGACGAACTGTATCAACAGGCACGCCGGGAGCTCGAACGCCGTTTGCTGGAAGAAACGGGCGCCACTGAGACGCCGCCCCCAATGACACGGCGACAGGTGAGTAGCAGGCCGGTGGCGTTTGCCCTGGCCATCATCGTTCCGACTGTCAGCGGGTTGCTCTATTGGCAACTTGGCAATCCGCTCGCCATGACGCAGCCGACTGCGGCGTCGTTGTCTGCGCAAGGGGATTCAGAAGATGCTCATGCGTCCTCTGATGCGGCCCTCGAGGCCCTGGTCGAGCGACTGAAGCAGAAAATGGAACAGAATCCGAATGATGGTGTGGGATGGGCGTTGCTTGCACGTTCGTACATGGGAATGGGGCGGTACGCCGACGCCGCGTTTATCTACGAGAAAGCCGCGAAACTGATTCCTGATGATGCCCAGTTACTCGCCGATTATGCCGATGCCTTGGGTGTCCTCCATGGGCGCAAGCTGGAGGGGAAGCCCGAAGTCTTGATTCAACAGGCGCTGAAGATCGATCCCCGTAATGTGAAGGCGCTGATGTTGGCCGGGACCGTGGCGTTCAACCGAAAGAATTATGCGCGCGCGGCTAAGGACTGGGAACAAGCTCGTGCAAACCTTCCCGCAGACGTAGATCCGGAGATGACGCAGCAACTGATGGCTGCCATCACAGAAGCCCGGAGCCAACTTGGTGGCGGGCAAGAGACGGTGTCCGCGTATACGGAGCCGGCACCGCCGGTCCAGCCCAGCGGGCCGACCGGACAGCCGCGTGCGATCAGCGGCACGGTGACGATGGCGCCGAGCCTGGCCGGTAAAGGCTCCGCGACGGACACGTTGTTTGTGTTTGCCCGCGAGATGAACGGCCCGCCCATGCCGGTGTCGATCGTGCGGGCCACGAAACAGGATTTACCCTTTACGTTCCGGCTCGATGACTCGACCAGCCCGATGCCCTCCAGAAAGCTCTCCGGCGCAGGCACGGTGGTGATTGTGGCCCGTCTGTCGAAGTCCGGCCAGGCCATGCCGCAAAGTGGCGATCTGGAGGGGACGAGTCAGCCGGTGAAATCCGGAGTGGACGGGATCACCGTCGTCATCGATCATGAAAGACCCTAGCGCCGGAAAGTCTGCAGGGCTCTCTCTGTTATCACCACGCTGCACTCGCTCTCCACCGCTGATCCCCGAGGTGCTCAGCTGGCCGCAATCAGCCATAAGACGTATGGCACAAACCCTCTTGACATCTTCTGATGTATGTTGAGATATATGCGCGCTGTTCGCTAAGCGATAGCTGCATTCAAGACTATAAAAAGTGTCTTAACAAAGGAGCATGTTCATGGCCGACAAATTCTGGTTGAGAGGTGGTCTGCTCGTCTGCGGTGTGCTGCTTGCTACGACGGTGTCCGTGTATGCGGAACCGGCGGCGCCAGCCGGGCACGCGGGACAGTCGCTGGCGATTAGCGGCAAGGTGATTATGGGGCCGAGCCTGGCCGGTAAAGGATCCGCGACGGACACGTTGTTTGTGTTTGCGCGCGAGGTGAACGGCCCACCGATGCCGGTGGCGATCGTGCGGGCGACGAAGAAAGATTTACCCTTCACGTTCCGGCTCGATGACTCGAACGGCATGATGCCGTCCAGAAAACTCTCCGACGTAGGCACGGTGGTGATTGTGGCCCGTCTGTCGAAGTCCGGCAAGGCCATGCCGGAAAGTGGCGATCTGGAGGGGATGAGTCAGCCGGTAAAACCGGGAGTGGACGGGATCACCATCGTCATTGATCGTGAAAGGCCCTAGCGCAAGAAAGTCCGCAGGGCTCGCTCTTTTACCGTACGGCCGCCCTCCGAGGCTCCGTGCACGGGCTTTTAAGGCACTCATCTTGCAATATGCTAGTCGTGAAATTATTTTTCACGAATCAATATTTACCGCACTCAAATATTCTTGACATCTGAGATGAGCAGCGATATATATGCGCGGCACGCTCAGGATTAGGCGTATTTAATATCAGAATATAAGACTAAAAATAGACTGAAAATTTTCTCGACAACAACGGATAGCGGTGCACACTTAACGAAGGAGCATGCAGGATGAAGTCCAAACTTTTGGCGGGATGTGTTCTGGCTCTCAGCGGCGTCTTGCTCGCTGGAACAGCGCAGGCGGACTTTCCCACCGTCCCCAAGGAAACGTACGAGGCGCTGAAGCTTGATCGGTCGGCGAGTCCCAAGCAGTTGCACGAAGCGCTGACGGCCCGCTACCTGGACCCAGCCGAAGGCTTTGGGAAGGGGAAGTACGGCCAGTATTGGGAGCCGCTTCCTTTTAGTAAGTACCTGGATCCGGCCTCCTTTTATAAGCCACCGACATCGGTCAAGGATATTGCGACACGCGAACAGTGCGTGAAATGCCACACCGACGAGTCGCCGGGCTGGGTGACTCTCTGGAAGAGGAGTTCCCACGCGAATCTGGATAAGATTCGCAAGCTCACTCCCAAAGATGACACCTTCTACAAGAAAGCGAAGTTGGAGGACGTCGAGAAGAACCTGCGCTCGCTGGGCAAGCTCGGCGCGAACGAGCAATTGAAGGAAGTCGGCTGCATCGATTGCCACGCTGACATCAATACCAAGAAGAAGGCCGACCACCGCGCGGACCTACGGATGCCTACCGCCGACACGTGCGGCAACTGCCACCTGCAGGAGTACGCCGAGCGGGAGTCTGAGCGCGACACCATCACCTGGCCGAAGGATCAGTGGCCGAAGGGGCGTCCGTCGCACGCGCTGGATTACAGGGCCAACGTTGAAGTGGAAGTCTACGCCGGAATGTCGCAGCGCGAGATCGCTGACGGTTGCACCATGTGCCACGTCCAGCAGAATAAATGTGACGGCTGCCATACCAGGCACGAATTCTCTGTGGCCAACTCGCGCAAGCCCGAGGCCTGTGGCACCTGCCACAGCGGCGCCGACCATATCAACTGGGAAGCCTATACCATGTCGAAGCATGGTAAGGAGTATGAGAGTAAGGGCAATAAGTGGAATTGGAACTTGCAACTCAAGGACATGATTGCCAAGGGCGGGCAGGATGCACCTACGTGCCAGAGCTGTCACATGGAGTACCAGGGCAAGTTCACTCACAACGTAGTCCGTAAGGTCCGCTGGGCAAACTATCCCTTCGTGCCAGGCATTCGTGAAAACATCAAGACCGACTGGGCTGATAAGCGGCTGGACGCCTGGGTCAAGACCTGTACCACATGCCACTCCGAGCGTTATGCCCGTGCCTACCTGGAGTTTATGGACAATGGTACCTACTCGGGACTTGATAAGTACGATGAGGCGCACGATGTAGTGCATAAGCAGTACGAGGAAGGATTGCTCACAGGCCAAAAAGACAACCGACCGAAGCCTCCGGCGCCAATCCCACCGGGATTCGAGCAGTTCTTCCAGATCTACTGGTCGAAGGGCAATAATCCTGCAGCGATCGAACTCAAGCTCTTTGAAATGGCTGAGGACCATCTGGTGCAGCTGCACGTGAGCCTCGCCCACCAACATTGGGGGTATACCTATACTGTCGGCTGGGCAGCGCTGAACAGGGCTTATGTTGAAATTATGGACGAGGACACGAAGCTCAAGGAAAAGTTAGCGCTAATGGAGCGGGTAGCCAAGCTCGAGGGGAAAAAATCGAGCCTGCTTGACCTCGACGGCACGGGCGGGAAGATTACGCTCGGCAGCCTGGGTGGAGGCATGCTGTTGACGGGCGGTATCGCGCTCGTCGGATGGAGCAGACGCAAAAAGAACAACGGCCGGTGATAGCGGGCGCAGCGCAGACGATGGAAGGAGCGCTGACGCGACCAAGCAACAGAATCCTCCCGTCGCTGGGAATAGTCCTAGTGGCGGGAGGACTTCTTGTGTTCGGATGGCTTGCGTACCTGTGGCTCAGTCCAGAACTGGCACCCTACCATTATAAGTTAGTGGAAGAAGGCGGCATCGACAAGTTCAGCAAGCTCGGACTCGATGCTTGGCCGGACCTCAGCATCAGCAAGCAGGAGGTTGTAGTCAAGGGTATGGACCAGCCAATGGCCGTGGCCTATCTTGCGCGACGCGGTAATGCCCCGCCTGTCATGCTCAATTGGGAAAACCGTAGCGGTGAGCCAGTGGTCTTCGTCGACGGCAAGCTCTCCGAGCTAACTGTGTTGGCAACGGCGATAGCGAAGCATGTGCCGAAAGATGCCGCCATCCTTGCATGGTGGGACACCTCGCGTCAGATCAGGCTGTTGACGGGGTATGAGACGGTATTTACGTCGCATCTCAGCCAGCCCCTTATCATGCCGTCGCTTTGGCGTACCAGAAGCGAGGCGATCGAGACATACGAACGCGAGTTCTGGAGAGCCCCGGCAAGTACCGAAGAGAGTCAGAAATTTCAACGCTTCGCCGACGCGATGACGGCAGATCCGAAAGAGGGTGCGGCGATGCTGCGCGAACTAACCAACGGGCGCGAGGCCTATGTCGCGGTGCATCTTTCGGATCTCTACAAGCTCGGGCTGATGCGCCCAGAACGTCTCAGTGTCGCCTATAAGGATTTTCCCTTGCAGGGTGGCAACGTGCATGGTCTGAGCGGGATGGTGAAGCGTTGGCAGGTGGACAACAACTACCTTACGTACACGGTTCATGCGCTCTCGGAGAACTTGGTGCGCGCCTACTTCCTGGCCGATGCCAAGAGCGGGAAGACATTGCTTGCGCAGATGCTGCCCTTCACGACCACGCAGCCTCTTGAGTTGCAAGCCATGCAGCTCGTTTATCAACAAGGCGGCTATTGGGTCTACAAGATCCCGCCTGCGCAGCCGCCCAATGGTTGAATTTTTGAGTGGCCTGGGTGGGATTAGCAGTCCTTGTAAATCTTGCACACGGACGATACAGTAAAGCCGTGAGTAATTGTGAGAGTACGACCACGATTAGTTATTGTTAGAAAGGAGATACTGTGAAGCATCCTATGGCATTTGCACTCGCCGCTCTGGTGGTGTTCGCGACTCTGGCCGGAACTGCTGCCGCCGAGACAGCGTTTGAGGGCCGGAAGAAATGCAGTAATTGCCACAAAAGTGAGGCCGACTCATGGCTCAAGACCGCGCACGCCAAAGCGGTTGACTCGCTCAAAGCCGACAGGGACAAGGACAAGAACAAAGCCATGGTCAAGGCAAAACTTGATCCGAAGAAGGACTTCACCAAAGACAAGGACTGTATTGGTTGCCACGTGACTGGGTTCGGGGTGGAAGGCGGGTATGAAATTACGGAGCCGGACAAGTTCTTGATCGGCGTAGGTTGCGAATCCTGTCACGGAGCAGGCCCCGACTATCGCAAGGTTCACCGCAAAGCCGGTGAAGCATTTGAAAAAACAAAAAAGGTCACGCCGCGCGAGTCTCTCGTGGAAGCCGGACAAGAGTTTGAGTTTATTGAGAAGTGCAACGCCTGCCATTTGAATTACGAGGGTTCGGGATGGAAGGGCGTTAAGAAACCCTACACTCCGTTCACCCCCCAGGTGGACAAGAAGTATGCATTCGACTTTGAGAAGTCTGTGCGTAACAACAAGGCGATGCATGAACACTACAAACTCGTGGGCACGTTTGAAGGCCCGCCGACCCCGAAGTTTCATGAGGAATTCCAAAAGGATGCGAAACCGGCCGAAATAGGCAAGGACGAGTAATGGCAGGGGGGGTACGGCACTATTTGAGTGTGTCAGGCGGCGCCATGCTTCTCGGTGCGATCATTGCGGTCGGATCGATTGTCGTGGTATTCGGCGGTGAGGCCGCCATATCCAGGACTGAGTTCTGCGTGAGCTGCCATTCCGAGACCTACCCGTATGAGGAGCTGAAAAAATCCTCGCACTGGGGTGCGCTTGGCGCCGATCCTGGCTGCAAGGACTGTCACGTTCCTCAGGGTTTGAAAAATTTCCATCTGGCGGTGTGGACGCACGTGATGGATGGCATACCTTTCCTGATAGATGAGTTCACCGTCGACTACTCTACGATTGAGAAATTCAACGAGCGACGGCCGGAAGCGGCCTACAGGGCACGCATGAAACTAAAGGGCTGGGACAGCATGACGTGCCGGGACTGCCACAAGAATACCAAGCCTCCCGGCGCCTCTGCTAAGGCGGCGCATAAAAAGATGGAAACGGAGGGGGCCACCTGCATCGATTGCCATCAGAACCTGGTGCACAAGAAAGTTCCGGAGCATGACCTCAATGCCAGCCTAGCGCAGGGCAAGGCGGTGTTGAAGGAAGAGAAGAAAGAGAAGGCGGAGGACTGATCCGAGTCGCCTCTTTGGTTTTTGGAACAGCTCGGCAATAGATGTGGGGCATCGGTACTAGAGAGGCCGATGCCCCACATCGCTAAATGAAACTGGAGTCCAGCCATCGATGCGCCGGCACGAGGAGATCTGGCGATTCCCATGGAGATTGATCGCGGATGGTTATCTCCAAGCTCGCAAGGCGAGCGAGGAACCTACCTGCGGATTGAGTGGCTCGATATCTCCTTCGTTGTCCACGATCGGCCGTTACCTCGTCGCCTACTCAGAACAAGCCTGCGCCCGCATTCCTGCCGCCCCCGTTGTATCTGGTAGGCAAGGGCAGGGTGAGTGCAGGGAATCCCTGACCGTTGTTCCACGACAGAGCAAGGAAACGGCACAGGTCAGGCAGCTCAGGGGGCCGGATGGCTCCAGTCGAGTTGACGCGAGACAGCACGCGTAGCGGCGAATCCGCGATGGCAGCAGACGTGTTCATGAATAATGCGGGTTAGATTCAACGAGGTCGAGAATGCTACGCCATTTCCCGCCAGTTAATGTCGCCTATCCTCATCGAATGCGGGATTATGTTATAGCGGCCGTTACATTTGTTAGCGTCGCGATTTGCATGAGTTTTGAAGTGGGCGGGAGCGTAGGAAGACAATATGCCCTAGGTGTTATCGCTTTGGCGTGTCTTATTGGGTTTTTGCTCGGTGAGACTCGAGACGTAAGAGTGCAGGTTGTCATCGCTGTCGCGTTTACGACGATTGGCGAGTATGTAGCTTCTGTGTACATGGGTGGATACACCTATCGATTTGAGAACGTACCGGCCTATGTACCGCTCGGTCATGGAATGGTGTATTTAACCGCTATTGCCTTGGCTCGTTCCGGGCTGTTTTTACGTCATGCGAAAGCCATCGCCACAGTTGTAGTAGTGGTGTGCGGCGCATGGTCACTGTGGGGAATCAGCGGGTATGCAGAACAGGGTGATACCGGCGGGGCAGTACTGTTTTGTATTTTTTTGGCCTGTGTTTTTACCGGTCGCTCGCCATTGGTGTATCTCGCGGCCTTTTTTATTACTACCTGGCTGGAATTAGTTGGTACAGCAGTTGGGGCCTGGAGATGGGCGGATATAGACCCTGTTTTTGGATTGTCTCAGGGCAACCCGCCAAGTGGTGTTGCGGTCTGGTATTGCCTCGTTGATGCAGTAGCCCTTGGGGGAGCTCCGTTTCTAGTGCGCGGCTTAACAAATGCTCGGGAGTGGTTCATATCAGGGGGGGCTTCCCCCAGCCGAGTCGGTAGACTTTTAGGACTTTCAGATCCTGTGGCGCCTGAACGTCAGAATTTTCACACGCAGATGTTCCTCTCCTCGCAGGCCATCAGCACGTCGTTGAAGACCCAGGATCTTGCTGTTGAGCCCCTCGACAAAACCTAATTCCAACTCACGTCCACTTTCATGCGGGATCACGGCTGTGACCGGATCCCGTCGTCAGGGATGCGCCCCCTGAACGTATCGAGCCCACTTGCCCCGTTCTGGCTCATTCATGACATGCCTGTGCCGTCCCTCATTGGGTGAGGACCTGCGTGCTAAGCCATACACCGCCCCCCCGTTGCCTGAAGGCTGAAGCGTAGGAGTAGGCTGTATCAATTGGCGTTTCCAGGAGCCTGTCCGGCAGGGCCTTCGTGACGAGGCGAAGGAGGTGCGGCCAGATGCGAGGCCGCAGGCCTGTCAAAATCGGAGGCCTAGTCGTTGGGATACGTTGAGGATTATTTCGGGCCGAGTACGATGTAGATGGCCGCAGACCGTTCGCCGCAGTAGAACGGTCAATGTCGGACAGGCTCCTAGGTTGAAAAGATCCGCGCAGCTGGCGCCGTAACACCGTCCGGTCACGTCATACGGGAGCGTTAGCCAGGCGCGCCGCGCGCGCGGGAATCGTTCAGCATTGCATGGGACATGGGAGGGACTTAGCCGATGGGTCTAGACGGGAGCAGGAGGCGTGACAGTCGATACTTCATTTGAGCAGGCGCTTTCAAGACCGTTATAGGCACTGACCGTAAAGTAGTAGAGGGTATTAGGGTCAAGGTTTGTGACCGTGGCTGACGGGGAATCAGCGTACACGGAGCTCTCATAGGAACAGCTCCCCGATTGGCCCGGTGATTGGCGGCCGTAATGGACGAAATAGGCAATGACTGAAGGGTCGGAAACGGGGCTCCATGCGAGAGACGCGGTGGCGCCTGCACTCCCGGGTGCCACTGTGACGCTGGGGTCGCCACCTGTCTCTCCTCCACCACATCCAGTCAAAAGGGACATCATAGTAAGAAGAAGACTCGCCATTATTGTGGTTAGGCGAAGCGGTCTGTATGTGGGTACGGTGGGTCTGGGCTGCGGGCAGAATTGAGTATTGGTGAAAGCGGTCATGTGCTGTTCCAAAAGAAACGGGTGTGGGTCTGTTGGTTTAGGTTTCGTCTGCCGTCTGCGTGATGCTGAGCAAGAAGCAGAACATGATAGGGTAAGAGCAAGGCATGTGCCAAAATAATTAGTTGTAAGTATATGAATAATATGCAGAAATAAATTTTTACGTAGTTGCTTAAAACTGTACGATTTGTAGAGTCTGCAGGAGAGACCATACAAAACCTGCCTTACTTGAAGAACGTCGACCTAATCCTGTGCCCCTGCTCAACCATCCGTGAGTACCTCATGAATGTGCATGAGAGTCAGGTTGTGGATGGCTGAGAGAAACTCCTACAAATTGATGGTCAGACTGAGAGGTTCGGCGGGAGCATGCAGATATCTCGTGCCGGTAAAGAGAAATAGATTGATGGAGGGAAGTTCGATTATTGGGTGGAGTGGGGGGGCCTTGTTCGCAAGCGTGCCGATTGTCGTGCAGGCGGAGGATAATGACGGATCGCAGCGTATGATGACGGCTCCGGTGCACGCTGTGGCCGTCGCTGGTGCGGCCGGTATTCCTTTCCTGCTCTCTTAGGGGACGGTCCTGTCCCGAAAAAATCGAAACAGTAAGTAGGCATTGAGCATCATTACAATTGCGAAGATGCTGTAGGTGGTGAATGCGGTGGTCAGATTTAATTCGGTCAGAACCCGAGACAGTCCGAATGTGACGATCAAGGCGTCGAAGGCCATGCAGATCCGTCTGAACGTTTCATGGTCCATCACACGGATAAGGTAGCTCCCAAGCGGAATGCCCAGCAGGACGCTGGGAATGATATAGGGAATGATCGCCATGCTTTCGTAGCTATAGAGTCCAATAAAGTAGTAGGCGATTCCCGTGAGTATCCCTTCTGCTACTCGAATGACGCCTAGCGCGGCACGGAAATCCTGTTTGGCATATCCCTGATTGTTGAAAAGTACCGCAAGGGGAGGGCCTGAGATGGTCGTGACGGAGTACAGGGTTCCAATGGCCACTCCGAACGGTATCGCGATGGCTTTTTCAGCTTGGATGGGCTTTCTGATACCGGCAGCCTGGAGCAGAATCAACGGCAACAGCATGATGTAGGTCACAAACTTGACCCAGGCCGGATGGACGAGAGAGAGAATATAGCTGCCGATTGCCACACCGACCACGAGTCCGATCAGAATGGGTGCCACGCGCCACCAAATGGTCGAAATGCTCTTGCGGTTGATGAAGAGGACGTAGCCATTGATCACCAATTCCACGAGCACCAACGCCGGATTCAAAATACGATTGGTATAAAACAGCAGCGCAACGGGAACCGTAATGGAAGAAAAGCCGTAGCCCAAGGCGCCGTTGACGGTGGACGCCACGAACGTGATCAATACAAGTACGACGAGATCCATGATTATCCTTTACGATGGCTGGAGACGAAGTCGTCGAGCGTGTAGTGGTCCAGGATACCGGCAATGGCATCACGCACCGAACCCATCACATGTTGCACCGGACATTGGGCATGTTCGGCATAGGGGCAGTCCCCGCATTTCTGATAGGCCGTCTTGCTTACACAGCCGATGGGAGCGAGGGGACCATCCAAAATGCGAATCACTTGGCCCAAGGTGATCTCGTCGGGCGACTTAATCAGCGTATAGCCGCCCTTTATCCCACGGCTGCTCGCGACCAATCCGGCGCGCTTGAGCGCGAGAAGAATCTGCTCCAGGAATTCCACAGGGATATGTTGGCGCGTCGCGATTTGGTGGCGCTGTATTGTTGTCTTGCCATGGGAAAGCGTGAGTTCCAGGAGCGCACGAAGTCCGTACTCGCTTTTCTTTGAGAGTTTCATGTACGATCCAGCTAATTGTGAAGTGACTTAATCAAGTATTGTTACATTAGAATACTGCGAGGGTCCTGTCAAGGGTTTGTAAGCAGGGGCAAATGGCTGGCCTCCCAATCGTCTGGCAGGTCACGCGCGAAATCTGCAGGGGAGTTTGGATGCAACTCCTTGATGATAGAGGGATTGTTTCTTGACAGTGTCCACGCGTTCCTGTTAGCTTCTGCACTCGTTCTCGGGCGCTAACTCCGCAATTTCACCACCTCTCAAGGCTGTTCGTGACCTTCCAGAATCTTATTCTCACGTTGCATCGCTTTTGGGCTGAGCAAGGCTGCGTCATTCAGCAACCCTATGATCTGGAAATGGGGGCCGGCACCTTTCATCCAGCGACGTTCCTCAGGTCCCTTGGTCCGGAGACCTGGCGGGCCGCCTATTCCCAACCATGCCGGCGTCCTACGGATGGACGATACGGTGAGAACCCGAATCGGATGCAGCACTACTATCAGTATCAGGTCGTGCTGAAGCCGGCGCCGGACAATATTCAAGCGTTGTATCTGGAGAGTCTGACCCAATTGGGGATTAACCCGAAGCAGCACGATATCCGGTTCATTCAAGACGACTGGGAGTCCCCCACGCTGGGTGCTTGGGGCCTGGGCTGGGAGGTGCGACTCGATGGGATGGAGATCACCCAATTCACCTACTTCCAGGAAATCGGCGGGATCGAGCTGAATCCCATTACCGTCGAGCTCACATACGGGACTGAACGCATCGCGATGTATTTACAACAGGTGAATAACGTCTTCGATCTCGCCTGGAACGATTCAGTCACGTACGGAGATATCCATCACGAAACCGAAGTCCAATTCTCCACCTATAATTTTGAGGCAGGCGATGTGGCGATGCTCATGGCCACATTCCAATCGTTCGAGGGGGAATGCAAGCGGCTGCTGGCGAATCGTGACAAGCGGTTGACACTCCCGGCCTACGAGTTCTGTATCAAGTCGTCGCACCTCTTCAATCTGCTCGATGCCCGCGGGGCGATGAGCGTCGCAGAGCGCACGGGCTATATCGCCAGAGTCCGCGCCCTTGCCCGTCAATGCGCCGAGCGCTATATCGAAGAGCGGGCGGCGATGGGGCACCCGCTGCTCAATCGCGGGACAGGGCATGTGGGAGTGAAGCCAGCACGTATTCGTTCCAAGGCTGTGGGCCGCCGCTCATAGAACCGCAGAAGGATCCATGCCAAAGCCCCAGAAATCTCGTGCTCCCGCTCCTCCTGCGAAGAAGGGGAGGCACCCTTCCCCAGTGACCGCTGCCGAGTTGTTGCTTGAGATCGGCGTCGAAGAACTTCCCTATCAGTTCATCGCTCCCGCCCTGGCTGTGCTCAAAGATTCGTCTGAGCAGCTGTTCAACGACCAACGTCTCACCTTTCAATCCACCCGTACAATAGGAACTCCACGACGATTGACCCTGGTGGTTGAGGGCCTCGCAACCCAACAAACCTCTATGGTCAAGGAAACGATGGGGCCTTCCAAAGCGGTGGCATTCGATCAGGGCGGCCAGCCGACCAGGGCGGCGACGGGATTTGCCGCAGGGCAAGGAGTCACTGTCCAAGAGCTGCAGGTTCGCTTGACTCCGAAGGGGGAATATCTCTTTGCGGTCAAGCAGGAACAGGGGCGGCCCGCTCATGTCGTTCTGGAAACACTCCTCCCGCAGTTGATCGCGAAACTCACTTTTCCGAAAGCGATGAAGTGGAATAATACCGGCGTGCGGTTCGCTCGACCGGTGCGGTGGCTGGTGGTGCTGTACGGAGGGACCACGCTTCCGATCGAAGTCGCGGGGATTACCGCCGGTAACCGGACGGAAGGCCATCGCGTGTTAGGGAATGCGAAGGGGATTGCGGTTCGAGACTACGAGTCCTATTTGAAGGGCCTTGAACGCCAGGGGGTGATTCCGGATCCGCAGCGCCGCCGCCACATGATCGAAGAGCAGATCGCGACATTATGCAAGAGAACCGGGTTTACGTTGAATGTGGACGGAGACCTGCTCGATCAGGCGGTCTATACGACCGAATGCCCCAATGCCATTATCGGATCTTTTAAGCCGGCCTATCTGGATGTGCCGCAAGAGATTCTGATCACTTCCATGAAAGAACATCAGGGGTTCTTCTCCTTGATGAATAAAGATACCGGCAAGCTCGTCCCCCATTTCATCACGGTGACGAACAATCGAGCCAAAGATATGGGATTGATTCGCGAAGGTAACGAGCGGGTACTGGCTGCGCGTCTGGCTGATGCGAAGTTCTTTTTTGACGAAGACCGGAAGGTCAGGCTGGAAGAACGTGTGAGGAAACTTGCGGGTGTGACGTTCCACCAGAAGCTTGGAACCATGGAGAAAAAACAGCAACGGGTCAGAAAGCTGGCCGGCTTCATCGCTTCGAGTTTGCGACCTCATGACGACGAACTGAAACAGGCCTGCGAGAAGGCGGCGGACCTTTGCAAGGCCGACCTTCTCACCGGCGTGGTCGGTGAGTTTCCGGAACTTCAGGGTATCATGGGGGGCGAGTACGCGAGACATGACGGTGAATCGGAGGTGGTCAGTCAGGCCATCAGAGAGCAATATCTGCCACGATCGATTGAAGGCGCATTGCCCCTGACTATCGCCGGGCAGGTGCTCTCGTTGGCCGACCGGCTGGATTCTGTGGCGGCGTTTTTCCACGTGGGTCTCGTGCCGACCGGATCGGAAGACCCCTTCGCTCTGCGCAGGAATGCCACGGCGATTGTCCGGATTATTCTCGAGGGAAACCTGCGCATCAACTTGGGGCGCTACATTGACCATGCGAGAAACCTGGTTATCAGCGATGGTTTCAAGGGGGTTCCGGATTCCGGGCAGGAGGGACGGCGCCGGATGACGGAATTCATTTTTGAGCGGGTTCGACACTATGGCAGGGTCGTCCATGTCTTGCGAGCTGATGTCATCGAAGCGGTACTCAAGCCGGCCCATGACATGACGTTGGATCTCGTAGATCTTGTTCTAAGAATGAAAGCGCTAGAGTCCGTGACAGCGAAGCAGGAATTCGATCCATTGATCGTCGGCTTTAAGCGTGCGCACCGGCTTGTCGAGAAAGAGCAGTGGGATCGCAAGCCGGTTGACAAGGCGCGGTTCGAACATCCCGCGGAGTCGGCGCTCTACAACGCGGCGGCAGAGGAACGGGAGGCGATGCAGTCCGCAATGACCCGCGGGGAGTATGGCCAGGCCCTGGACGCGCTGGTGCGTCTGAAGCCTGCCATCGATGCGTTTTTCGCAGCGGTCATGGTGAATGCAGAGGATCCGGCCGTCCGGAGTAACCGGTTGTCGCTGCTCCAGGAAGTGGATGACTTCTTCAACTCATTCGCGGACTTTTCGCAGATTGTGGTACAAGGGGGCTAGAAGGCGGAGCGGCCAGGTGCCCTTCTTGCTCGCAGAACGTGCACGATCAGAATGTGCTCGTTCGATGCGCGCAGTAAAGGGCAGTTCGGCTGCTCCCACTAGGGCAACGTGGGGAAAATCGGAGGGCCCTGCGAGCTTGGAAGGATTATCTGCAGCCTCGCTCGGCGGCCGCAATGAGACCAGCGCTGGTGTCATTGCTAGGGAGTGAGAGGCGAGGGAACAATATAGATAGGGGCAGTACGGGATGGAGCAGTCCATGAGTACAGTGTCTCTTGCCCAACCATCATCAGACGATCAACGCCTGGCGAGGAAAGTCCGTCGGTTCACCATCGGCGTGTCCCTCGCCCTGATGATTCTCTGTAACGCGATCGTTCTGGTTGGATTATGGGTCAGTGGGATTAACCTCGATGAACTGGCAACTACTCCCGATGTGTTCAACTCCCAAAAGGATATTTGTCTGCGGCTCGGCTGGCAGTCGGTTACGGGAGCGGCGGAACCGGTGCGACTTTGCTCGGAGTGGATCAATCTATCCGATCCGTCCGGCAAGACTCATGAGATTCAACGGGAGATCACGCTTCGGTATGGGCTGGACGGGAAGTATTATGTGGATCGAGGGATTCATGCTGACTTTCGGTTGCTCATATTGATGCTGTTTGTCGTGGCAGTCATCGCATTCGGGCTGGTGGCGAAATGGTATCTGGTCAACCGGTATCGGCAGCGTCTTGAATCCGTCGCCGGCCATGGGGCCGCACTCGTCCATTGAATTGAACTGAAGGCAACGCGAAGGAGAGGGCAGCGTGGCAAAGAAATACGTGTACTACTTTGGTGACGGCCTGGCCGAAGGCACCTCCAACATGAAAGAGCTCCTCGGCGGGAAGGGGGCGGGGCTCGCAGAAATGACGAATCTCGGCATCTCTGTGCCTCCGGGTTTTACGATTTCCACCGAGGCCTGCGTCGAATATTACAAGAGCGGGAAACAGTATCCTCCCGGCATGTGGGCCGCCGCATTGAGATCGCTCAAGCGGGTCGAGCGGTCAATGGGCATGGGGTTCGGTGATCCTGAGCGGCCGTTGCTGGTCTCGGTCCGATCCGGCGCCCGGGCCTCGATGCCGGGCATGATGGACACGGTGCTGAATGTCGGTCTGACGACCAAGACGGTCGAGGGGCTGGCGGCAAAAACACGCAACGATCGTTTTGCCCAGGACAGCTATCGGCGCTTTGTGTCCATGTACGGCAGCATCGTCATGGGCGTGCCGCGCGAGCATTTCGAAGCGATTCTCAAGGAGAAGAAGGCCGAGGTGGGCGTGACGCACGAGACCCATCTCGATGCGCGGCATCTCCGGGAATTGGTCGCCAGCTTCAAGGCACTGATCAAGGAAGAGACCAAGAAAGAGTTCCCTGACGAGCCGCTTGAGCAGCTTCGCTTGGCCGTCAACGCCGTCTTTTCGTCCTGGTTCGGCGCGCGGGCTGTTACCTATCGGCGTCTCTATGGGATTCCCGACTCGTGGGGCACGGCCATCAATGTGGTGGCCATGGTGTTCGGGAACATGGGAGAAACGAGCGGCACCGGTGTGGCGTTCACGCGCAATCCGGCATCCGGCGATAAGCACTTTTTCGGTGAGTGCTTGATGAATGCCCAAGGCGAGGATGTCGTGGCCGGCATCAGGACTCCGCTTCCGGTGAATGCGCTCGCGAAGAATGCACCGGAGGCCTATAAGGAATTGGAGCACACCTACAAGAAGCTTGAAAAACATTACCGGGACATGCTCGATTTGGAATTTACGATCCAAGAGGGCAAGCTCTATATGCTGCAAACCCGGGTCGGCAAACGGACCGGTATCGCCGCCGTGAAGATTGCGGTCGACATGGTTAGAGAAGGCCTCATCTCGAACAGGGAAGCGGTGCAGCGGATCGGGCCGGAGCAGTTAGCGCAATATCTCTATCCGATTTTCGACACGAAAGAAGAGTCAAAATCCAATCCGCTGGGGAAGGGGCTTCCAGCCGGTCCTGGCGCAGCAGCCGGGAAGATCGCCCTCACTCCCGATCGGGCCGTGACGATGAAAGCGGCCGGTACCCGCGTGGTCTTGGTTCGCCAGGAGACCAGTCCCGACGATATTCATGGCATGAACGCCGCGGCAGGATTTTTGACGGCGCGAGGCGGGATGACTTCCCATGCGGCAGTGGTCGCCCGCCAAATGGGTAAGGTCTGCGTGGCCGGCTGCGACGCGGTGGAAGTGTTGGACGGCCAGTCCGTTCGCATCGGGGCTAAAGTGTTCCGCGAGGGGGACTATCTTTCGATCAACGGTTCCACCGGCAATGTGTATGAGGGGGACCTGCCCGTTGTCGAATCTGAAATCATTCAAGTCATCCAGGGCAAGTTGGATGCGAAGAAGTCAGACAAGTACCAGCGCTTCTCGTTGATTTTGTCATGGGCCGACCGCGTGCGGATACTCCGCGTCCGCGCCAATGCAGACGTGCCGGATCAGGCGAACATTGCGCGTGGATTCGGTGCGGAGGGGATTGGACTCTGTCGGACGGAGCATATGTTCTTTGCCGAGGATCGCATCCAGATTATGCAGAAGATGATCTTGGCGCGGACTAAGGAGGAGCGGGAAAAGTTTCTTGATCAGCTCCTGCCCTTGCAAAAACAGGATTTCATCGGGCTCTATCGCGAGATGGCGGGCTATCCGGTCACCATTCGTCTGCTCGATCCGCCGTTGCACGAATTTCTGCCGAAACGTGAAGACTTAATGGTGGAGATTGCGCAGCTGGAATTGACCGGGCGCGACGGAGCCAGGCTCGAAGAAAAGCGCCGGTTGCTGGCGCGCGTCGAGGAACTCCACGAATTCAATCCCATGCTTGGGTTACGCGGGTGCCGGCTCGGGATTACGATGCCGGAGATTACCCGCATGCAGGCGCGGGCCATCATGGAGGCCGCGTGTGAGCTGGCCAAGGAAGGGAAGAAGATCGTCCCGGAAATCATGATTCCGCTGGTGGGGATGGTTTCGGAAATGAAGGCGCAGAAAGATTTGATCCGTGAGGTGGCGCAGGAGACGATGAAGCGGTACAGCGTGAAGTTCTCCTATCTTGTGGGCACGATGATCGAGCTGCCGCGGGCCGCGGTGACGGCGGATCGCATTGCGACGGAAGCGGAGTTCTTTTCCTTCGGGACGAACGACCTCACCCAAACCACGTTCGGTTTCTCCCGCGACGATGCCGCCAAGTTTATCGATTTTTATCAAACTGCCAATATTATGGACGCGGATCCCTTTGCCGTACTCGATCGGGAAGGGGTGGGGGCCTTGATGAAACAGGCCATCGCCGGCGGTCGGAAAACCCGTCCCGGGATTAAGCTCGGCATCTGCGGTGAGCACGGCGGCGATCCCAGTTCCGTTGAGTTCTGCCATGAACTCGGATTGGACTACGTGAGCTGCTCACCCTATCGTGTCCCCATTGCGCGACTTGCAGCGGCCCATGCGGCGTTGGCCGAGGTTGGATCGAGCAGTTCACTCTCCACGCGCAAGGCTGCAGCGGCGCGCGCGAAGGCGAAGAAGACGATGACGAAGACTACAAAGACGAAGTCGGCTCCGCGGCCTCGCAGCCGATCGCGCGTCACGCGCAAGAAACGGTGACTGCTACTACACCGCATCTCTACTTCATGACCCTGGCGCTCCGTCTCGCGGCGAAGGGCCGGGGAAAGACCAGCCCGAATCCCATGGTCGGCGCCCTCGTGGTCAAGAACGGCCGTATCGTCGGCCGCGGGTATCACCATGCTCCAGGGCAACCGCACGCAGAAATTCTTGCGCTCAAGCAAGCGGGGCCACGCGCCAACGGCGCGACGCTCTACGTGACGCTCGAACCCTGTTGCCACCTCCTCAAGCGCACTCCTCCGTGCGTGCCCGCAGTTGTGCAATCCAGCGTGCGACAGGTGGTGGTGGCGATGGCTGACCCCCATCCCTCGGTCAAAGGACGAGGGATAGCTGCCTTGCGCCGGGCCGGGATCACGGTGGAAACGGGTATTGCACAGGAGGAGGCGGTAGAGTTGAATCGCGCGTATCTCCACTGGGCAACGACCGGCCGCCCTTATGTGATCCTGAAATCAGGGATGACATTGGATGGAAAGGTGGCTACGGCAAAGGGGGAGTCTCAATGGATTACTGGTTCGGGCGCGCGACAAGACGCGCACCGACTTCGGAGTCAGGTGGATGCAGTGATCGTCGGTGTCGGCACCGTGCTCAAGGACAATCCCACGCTGACGGCTCGACTGTCCGATCGCCCACCCAAGCTGGCACCGCGACAACCGTTGCGTGTCGTGCTGGATAGCACACTCAGGACGCCGCCGACGGCGGCGGTCTGTGCCAGGCAGGACAGAGCAAAGACGTTGATCGTGACCACGCTCCGTGCCTCCCGGTCACGCCGCCGTCCATTCGAACGGGCTGGGGTGGAAGTCGTATCCCTCTCGACGAAGAACGGGCGTGTCTCATTTCCGGCCCTGCTGACGTTGCTGGGCAAGCGTGGGGTCACTTCTGCGCTCATCGAGGGAGGCAGCACCGTCAATGCCGCAGCGTTACGCGAGAAACTTGTCAATCACATCGTGCTGTATCTTGCTCCTATTCTGATGGGGGGGCAGGATGCCAAGGCGGTGATCGGAGGCCGTAGCCCGGATCGCTTGGATCAAGCGCTCGCCTTGCGTCACATGACGGTTCGCCGCATCGGGGAAGATTTGGTTGTGGAAGGAGATCTGTGAAGCGCCGGCTCCTCTGCGGTGTCCTTGTCGTGATCCTTGCGGCGCTCGTCGGGTATGAAACGGATGCGGCAGGACCCCTCCCTGGTGATCTCAACAGGCAGGTCTTTCGCTATTTGGATAGTCCAGATACGGACGAGGCAGCTCGGACCCTTCAGGCGATCCTGTCCGATCCGACTGTCACGATCGACCAGGTGAGAGGGATCATTCAAACCGAGCGGGACTATGCCCCGCAACCGACCGGAACCATTCCCGACGCGCGAGTCGATGTGCAGGGACGGGCCTATCACCTGGCGCTCTCTGTCCCCCCGACCTATCAGCCGGCGACGGGCTATGGATTGGTCGTCTGCCTACATGGCGCGGGATTTACCGGTGAAGCCTACCTGGGACGCTGGCAGGCTCGCTTGGGAGAGGACTATGTCTTAGCCTGTCCGACTGCTCCGATGGGCGCCTGGTTTACGAGAGGCGCGGAGGAGTTGGTGCTGGCGACGATTCGTTTCGTACAACGGCGCTACCATATCGATCCTGATCGGATCTTTCTCACCGGCATGTCCAACGGCGGGATCGGCGCCTGGGTGATCGGCATGCACGATGCGCCGCTATTTGCCGGCGTTGCACCCATGGCCAGTGGCCTCGACAACGTGCTGATGCCGTTCCTGGCCAACCTGCGCTCCACGCCGATCTACATCATTCACGGTTCCAAAGATCAGGTCATGCCAGTGGAACTCAGCCGCACGATTGCGAATGAATTGACCAAGCTGGGCTATCCCTTTGTCTATCGGGAACATGATCGCGAGCATCCTATGGCGGGCGGGCACTATTTCCCCAGGGAAGAATTACCTGAGTTGGTAGCCTGGTTCAATGCCCAACGGCGCAATCCTTTGCCGACGAGCGTGACGGTGGTGCGTGACGCCAGTCACTTTCAACCGTTTGGGTGGGTGCGGATCGACGCGACCGATCTCATTGCCGCATTTTCAGAAGATCTGGTCAGCAAGCGAGACGACCTGATCAACCGACGAGAATATGCGAGACTGGAGGCTTCCATCGTGGCGCCGAATCGCATTGAAGTTCGGGCCGATCGAGTCCAACGGTACAGCCTCTTTCTGAACGAACAGCTCATCGATTCTTCCAAACCGCTCGTCGTGCGCACCAATGGGCAGGCGTCCTTCGAAGGTCTCGTGACGCCGTCGCGTGAGACTTTGCTGCGACAGGCCCGCCTGCGACAAGATTCCCGGCAACTCTTTCCGATCCATCTCACCATCCAGGTTCGAACGCAGCCGTGATGTGTCCAGGATCGTTGGGTTCGCGAAGGGCTGGCGCTCTGTCTTTGATCGTCGTCATCGGACTGAGTACAACCATGGATGCAGCCTTGGCCCAATCGGAGACCTGTGTGCTGCCATCTCAGCATGCAGGGGTGACCTTTCCGCTTGAACAAGTTGAGCCAGGCTGGGCTTGCCGGGTGCAGCCGATCATCAGCCACTACACAACGGTGAGCAAGCTTGGGCCGCTGAGAACGCCCTTACCTGAATCGGTCTATACCTATCTCTTAGATCGTCCTCGCATGGCTGCCATCTTGGTCAATCGTCTCGGCATCGCGACCTATCAATCGGAGATGCGAGGCCTTGGGCACTATTGGGGGAACGATGGGGAAGGGACAGAGGGAATGATCGAACTTGTTTATCAGGATCGCACCAGCAGGGTCTATTATCTGGAAGGGGCTCACGGTAGCCGGTTCCTTCCGCTCATCACGGGGAAGGCCGTGGTGCTGCTCAGAATGAATCAAGTCATAGACCCGAACGGAGTCGAGGCAGTAGACAGCACGGTGGTCTCCTACGCAAGATTGGACAATCGCTTGTTGGCGGGAATCGCCTCGTTGCTTCGCCCGCTAGTTGGAAGCGCCGTGACGCGGAGGTTGGCGAAGGGGGTCGATACCGTCAACCGCTTGAGTCAGGTAATGCGGCAACAGCCTGATCGGGTGATGTCCGAGGCTACAAAATCACCTGCGTTGTCCTCCGACGAGGTGGCCTTCTTGAAACAGGCGTTGGAGAATCTGGCGCATTCCAGCGGCGCGCCACGCTCCGGGACGATTTCACCATGACGACGTCACGCAGTTTCACGTTGCTCTGCACCGTCGGCGTATTTTGTTTTATCAGCTACAACATGGTCCGGATGCCGGTGTTGGCGCTGTTCGCTGAATCACTGGGGGCCGGTCCCGAGCGCATCGGGTTCATCGTGTCGGTCTCCACGCTTACCGGGGTATTCCTCAAGCTGCCGTCCGGCGCGCTGTCCGACATCTATGGTCGGCGGTTTCTCTTACGGATCGGCGTGGTGGCCTTCGGGCTCCCGCCGTTCTTGTACCCCTGGGTGACAGATCTCGATGCACTGACCGCCTTACGCTTCTTCCACGGGCTGGCCACCGCCATTTTTGCGCCGAGTGCGCTGGCCACCGTGGCCGATCTCTATCGAGAACGGCGGGGCGCCGCGCTCGGCACCTACACAGCTGCGACACAATTCGGTGCGTTGCTCGGACCGTTCATCGGTGGCTATCTGATCTATGCGTCTGGATTTTCCGCTGCCTTCGTGACGGCCGGCATATTCGGCTGCATTGCCATTGCCATTTTCTATAGCCTGCACCTCACCCCGCCGCCTCCGCGTATTCAGGAGAAGGGGATGGCTCCGCTGATGGCGGAGATGTGGAAGGGCTTTCGGGTGGTCGCCAAGAATCGCAAGGTCCTCATTACCAGCTCGACCGACGCAGCCAAAATGATTGCAAACGGGGCTTTGATGGCCTTTCTCCCCCTCTACGGCGTCTCGGCGGGATTGAATCCGGGAGAAGTCGGGCTGTTGTTTACGGTCCAGGCCTTCACGTCGCTCGTCTCCAAGCCGGTTATGGGCCGGGTGTCTGATCGCCTAGGGCGTCACCCCCTCATCGTCATCGGTCTCGTGATCTGTGCGGCGACCTTCGTCAGTATCCCTCAGGTGTCGATGTTCTGGCTGCTATTGCTGTTCTCGGCGGGCTTCGGATTTGGCGAAGCCGTTGTTTCCTCCTCCTCGTCGGCGCTGGTTGCGGATAGTTCTGAACTCAAGACACTCGGGGCTGGAATGGGTATGCAAGGGACGATCGGAGACATCGGTCATGCCAGCGGGCCTCTCCTGGCAGGGGTCCTGATCGCGCACCTGAACTATGCCAACGCGTTCGCCATCATTGCCGGCCTGCAATTCGTCGCGGCGGCAGTGTTCTGGATGACGATGAGACGGACGTAGCGTCGATGCTATATAATGGGGCGGTGATGAAAGTGATTGCGACAGAGAATATCGTCATTGGCACGCTGGCCGGCATCGGCGTGCTCGTACTGATGGTGATGTTTGTTTATCTCGTGAGACAGATCATGAGAAAAGAACAGTAATGTTTACAGGCATCGTCGAAGAATTGGGCGCCATCATCTCGATCGACAAGACCCTCGCCGGAACGAGGATGGCGATTCTGGCCTCAGCCGTGATGGGCGACCTCAAAATCGGAGACAGCATCAGCGTCAACGGCACCTGTCTGACCGTGGTGAACAAGTCTGCGCACAACTTTTCCGTGGAGGTCTCACCAGAAACCCTGTCCGTGACGACCCTCGGGCAGCTCACCGCCGGCGCCCCGCTGAATTTGGAACGGGCGATGAAGCTCAACGAACGGCTCGGGGGGCATCTCGTGGCAGGTCATGTGGACGGTATCGGCACGGTTCGCAGCCGCCAGCAGGATGGGAACGCCATCCTGTTCACGATCGAAGCCCCGTCGGAGATTCTGCGCCACTGCGTCGTGAAAGGGTCCGTCACCGTTGACGGCATCAGCCTGACGATCAACCAGGTGACAGATCGTGGTTTCTCCGTCTCGATAATTCCGCACACTGCGAAGGTCACCACCCTGGGTCTCAAGCAAGTCGGCGATCAGGTCAATCTCGAATCAGACCTGATCGGCAAATACGTCGAGCGCCTGCTGCAGGAACGGGGACAGCTTCCTGCCAAACCCACCCCCGTCATTGACAAAGACTTTCTCCAGAAGCGCGGACTCCTCTAACAGGATAGCCGAGCGAGACTCGCAATAAGGGCAAGGCGGGTTGATCTGGTTCATTTGGTCTATCGGGTTAGTCTCGTCCAAGCAAACAAACCAAATACACAAGAAAGACCAGCCGGTCCTCGCGCGTCAAGCATCGCGGGCTGTGGCGCTTGACCTATGATGTGAGGCGGAATAGACTGACCGCCGATGATCCGTTCCTTTCGCTCCAAAGAGGCGGAGGCGCTGTTTCTCGATGAGGATGTGGTGCGGTTCCGTCGCATTGAACGGATTGCGAGAAGGAAGCTTCTGGTTCTCCACCGCGCCACATCGCTCCGTGATCTGCTGGTCCCTCCGGGCAACCGGCTAGAGGCTTTAAAAGGTGACCGGCGGGGTCAGCACAGTATTCGTGTCAATGACCAGTGGCGGATCTGTTTTGCATGGGCTCAGGGTGATGCATACGATGTCGAGATCGTAGATTATCATTGAGGTGCGTCATGGCCAGAAAAAAGTTGCTCGACCCGATCCATCCAGGAGAGATCTTGTTCGAGGAATTCATGGTGCCCATGGATATCAGTATCAACCGGCTCGCCCGCAACATTGGGGTTTCACCTGGCAGGATCAGTGCCATAGTGAATGGGAAACGTGCGATTACCGCCGACACAGCTCTTCGCTTGGGGAAATACTTGGGAACGTCCCCGGAACTCTGGGTCGGACTTCAGGGTGAGTTTGATCTCAGAGTTGCCAATCGTAGGGTCGGGGCAGAAATCGAGAAACATATCCAGAAACATGTGGCCTGACAGATCATCCGAAGATGCTGAAGGTCATTGCTCTGGGTCTCAAGCAAGTCGGCGATCAGGTCAATCTCGAATCAGACCTGATCGGCAAATACGTCGAGCGCCTGCTGCAGGAACGGGGACAGCTTCCTGCCGAACCCACCCCCGTCATTGACAAAGACTTTCTCCAGAGGCGCGGACTGCTCTAACAGGATGTCCCAAAAGTCCGTCAGCGTCGTTCTCGGCTCATCGAAATCCTCAACGTACCCCAGAGGGTACGCCTCCGGGTTCGACTCGCCTGCGGCCTTGCTGAGCGAACTTTTTGACCATCCTGTGTAGTATTTGGCACTTGTCTTAGAAATGCAGGCCAGTGAAATCCTGCTGAGCTGAAATGGTTCACGATGGCGAATAAGGCCCCCAAATCTTCTAAACGTCTCACCGTGGATCGACTGCTGTCGAAGCTCGGTATGGCTTCTCGTGGAACGAGCCAGGACTGGATTCGCGCAGGGCGAGTCCGCATCAATGGGCGAGTCGTGCGCGATCCGGCCACGTGGGTCTTGTGGCCGAAAGATTCTGTCTCGGTCGATGACCAGCCGATTCAAGACTCGGTCAAACGATTTTTTCTCTTTCATAAACCCAAAGGTTTTATCACCACGCACAGTGACGAAAAGGGCCGTAAGACGATTTTCGATGTGCTGCCGACTGACCTGGGATACATGCATGCCGTCGGGAGACTCGATCAGGCAACCAGTGGCCTCCTCCTGCTCACCAACGATTCGGCACTGTCGAGCGTGCTCACCGATCCGACCCATAAAGTGATGAGGACCTACCTGGTCTCCGTGCGAGGAGAATTTACTCAGGCCCAAGCCGCAGAGGCCGTAGTCGGAGTGGTCGATGGAGGTGAGCGCCTCCAGTGTCATACCGTGAAGATTCAGAAGAGTTCCGGGCGCGAATCACATCTGGAAGTGGTCCTGATCCAGGGGAAAAACCGTGAAATCAGAAGACTCTTCAAATCGTTGGGGCATGAAGTCACCAGGCTCAGACGCATTCAATACGGTCCCTTCAAACTGGAAGACCTCCCGTCCGGCGCATGGCGCGAGATCCCGATCGAAGACGTGAGGAAATCGCTCAGGCTGTAACCAATTCGCTTGTGGTCTATCTGGTTTGTTTTGTTCAACCAGAGAAACGAGACAAATCAAACGAACCAAATGAACTAGAGAAACCAAACACACCGAGCAACTAGCCGGTTCTCGCGCTTCACACGTCACAGTCCACGGACGCTGGCGAACTTTTTCAACATCCTGCTAGGCACTGATCACCAAAGTGCTCACGACACCACAGTAAAGCCGAGTTCACCTACCGCCGATGGATTTCATTCCAAACGCGAAAGATAGAATCTCACGGCTCTCTCTCACGAGGTATCGGCTTTGTGAACGGAGGACCTCGGAGCCACATCTTGAGGCAAGCCCTCTATGGAGTGAGACATACCACAGCCAAGAAATTTTGGCGGATATGGTGAGCCGGCTGGGACTCGAACCCAGGGCCCTCGCCTTAAAAGAGCGATCAATGGGGATTGGGATTAAGTGAGATGGAGTGAGACCATGAACGATTTCGCATTGAAACTATGAGCAATTCTGCCTGAATGAGTGTGATGGAGTGCGATTGAGGTGGATCTGGAATCGTGAGTAAAACCGGGAGCGAACCGGGAGCGAACTGGGAGTAGAAAACTCGAACCGTGGACTCCCACGGAACAAGATTCATCACCAACTCCCCTCCCATTACCTCATCCTGAACGTCTATTAAGTCCTGAGAGGGTTTTATGGACAGAGATGACAGCCAATGCACTCTAGCCATAGCAAACGTGTCTCAGAGCCTTGACACTCCTGCAAGGACGGCCTAGAAGGTCATACCTGGGTCTACCACCAATCCCCACTTGGCCATTGCGCTTAGGCTAAAACCCTCCTAAAATGAGCCTCCCTGAGAGGCCCCTATGTGTATAGTCCCGAGGATTGATGGATAGGGTTAAGATTAAATCTTTCTGGTTCGATTGTCCATATCTTGCAGATATATTCGTAAGGGGTGAGTCCCTTGAGTGTTTTTAACCGTCTGCCAAAGTTGTA
>Ga0163153_10001379_pt1 | contig 38396 bp, 32 predicted proteins | sample OliLakLV19MP6IB1_FD_148629 | JGI IMG/M metagenome (GOLD analysis project Ga0163153, IMG submission 148629) | Freshwater microbial mat bacterial communities from Lake Vanda, McMurdo Dry Valleys, Antarctica - Oligotrophic Lake LV.19.MP6.IB-1 | ecosystem: Environmental > Aquatic > Freshwater >... | reverse complement strand
AACTGCATCCCGCCGCTTTCATCGAAGAACCGCTCCGCGACGATGGTCTCCTGCGTCGGCACCGTTCCAAGCACAGCCTTGCCTGCCAGCACATATTCGATGGCCTGTTGAGCCCCGCGCTGATCCAGAGCGCATTCTTTTTGGAGCCAGCGAAGTGCTGAGTGCTGGGTGCTGAGTGGACCTTTGGAAAAGAGGAGACGGTCAAGATCGCCCCGAAGTCTAGCCACTTCAGCTGAAAGCTCTGCCGTGCGGGACGGGGCCTCGCCGCGCCAGAAGGGAATGCTGGGCGCTGCTCCATGGGCGTCCTCCACCCGCACCTTGCCCCTCTCCACACCCTTGATCCGCCAGGAGGTATTGCCCAGCAACATGATGTCGCCGGCCAGACTCTCCACCGCAAAGTCTTCATCGACCGATCCCACAACCGTGCCTTCAGGCTCGGCGACCACGGTATAGTTCGCTGTGTCCGGGATGGCACCGCCGGACGTGATCGCCGCAAGCCGCGCTCCTCGCCGGCCTTTGATACGGTGATTGATTCGATCGTGATGGAGATAGGCCAGGCCCCGCCCGCGATTGGTCGCAATCCCATCAGCCAACATCCGTAACACCTGATCGAACTCCGAGCGAGCTAAAGCCCGATAGGGATCGGCCCGGCGACACAGGTCGAATAAGTCGTCCTCCTGCCAGGTCTGCGTCGCCGCGGACGCCACGAGCTGCTGGGCCAGAATGTCGAGCGGAGCCGGCGGCACGGCAATGCGATCCAGGATTCCTGTCCGAATAGCTCGTATCAGCGCCGCACATTCGAGCAAGTCATCCCTCGTCATGGCAAACAGGCGGCCCTTGGGAATGGCCTTGATCCAATGACCGGCCCGGCCGACTCGCTGCAGGCAGGTGGCAATCGCGCGAGGCGAACTGATCTGGCAGACGAGATCCACCGTGCCGATATCGATGCCGAGTTCCAGCGAGGCCGTGGCAACGACGACGCGTGTCTTGCCGCTCTTGAGCCGTTCTTCGGCCGAGAGTCGAATCTGGCGCGAGAGGCTGCCATGGTGCGCGGCCACGGCATCGGCGCCCAAGTCTTGAAGGCGTTCTTCCAAATGATGCGACACCCGCTCGGCCAGCCTCCTGGTATTGACGAAGACCAGCGTCGACCGATGCTGTCTAACCAACTCGGCCAACCGATCGTAGACATCGGCCCAAATTGCGTTCGTGGCCACCGCGCTTAGCTCATCTTTCGGTACTTCAACCGCGAGATCCATCTCCCGCTTGTGCCCCACGTTGATGATGGCCGGCATCGGGCGATCCCCGACCAGAAACCGTGCGACCGTTTCAATCGGCCGCTGCGTAGCCGAAAGCCCGATCCGCTGCGGCTTCGTCAGCGTGAGCGCCTCCAATCGCTCCAACGACAGGGCTAGGTGGGCTCCGCGTTTGTTCGGCGCAACGGCATGGATTTCATCGACGATGACGGTTCGAACCGTCTGTAGTAACCGGCGGCTCTTCTCTGCCGTCAATAAAATATAAAGCGACTCCGGCGTCGTGACGAGAATATGGGGTGGCCGCTTGAGCATCAGCTGGCGCTCCGCCATCGGGGTATCGCCCGTGCGGACCAATACGCGCAGTTCCGGCATCAAGAGTCCGGCAGATAATGCTGCGTTTCCAATTTCAGCCAGAGGTTGCCTGAGATTTTTCTGTATGTCGTTGCTGAGCGCTTTCAGCGGCGACACGTAGAGCACCTGCGTCTGATCGTCGAGCGCACGCGCGAGGGCTTGCTTGAACAGATGATCGATGCAGGAGAGAAAGGCGGCAAACGTCTTGCCGGAACCGGTCGGCGCGGCAATCAGCACATCGGCCCCAGACTGAATGGCCGGCCAAGCCTGAACCTGGACATCGGTGGGAATCCCGACTGAGGACGTGAACCATTCAGCGATGAGAGGATGAAATCGAAAGAGGGACATGGCACGTGATCGTACCACGCCACAAGAGGAAGCTCTACCGGCTAGGGCAGCGCACGGACGTAGATATGAGAACCACTTCCCGTCACAAGATTGGTGGCCTGCGATGAAAATGCGATGAAGTCGCCGTCGCTGTTCGTGGAGGGCTGATCGCTTGCGGAGTTTCCGGCAACAGGAGTCACACTGTTATCTTTAGAAACGAGACTTGTCGTGCCATTCACACCAACTGAACGATCATGGCTGTAGACCTGTTGCCCGGCCACTGCCGGAGCTGGGCTGAGGAGGTTAGTTGCTAGTGAGGTAAAGGCAATCACTTGCCCGTTCGAGCTGATGGATGGAACACTGCTCGCCCCATTGCCCTGAACAGGCGATCCGTTATTGTCATGCGAGACAAGACTGTTCGTCCCATTGACCCCCGTGTTGCGATCATGAAGATAGATCTGTTGACCACTCACGCTTGCTATGAGATTTGACGCGAGGGACATGAATGCTACAAACCGCCCGTCTCCGCTGATTGACGGCGTACTGCTATTACCATTTCCCGCTGTTGGGACGCTGTCTTTGGAAACCAGACTGGTGGTTCCATTCGTACCAGTGAGACGATCATGGAGATAGACCTGCTGGTTACCGCCGGCTGTGCCAAGATTCGTCGAAACGGAGGCAAAGGCAATATAGCGTCCATCAGCATTGATAGCGGGAGTCGCGCTGGTGCCATCACCGGGCACCGCATTGTTGTCTTTCGAGATCAGACTGGTGATACCTGTCACACGGTCGTGGAGATAAATCTGCTGATTGCCGCCGGCTACGCCAAGATTTGTTGCGACGGAAACAAAGGCAATGTAGCGTCCATCACTGCTACTCGCTGGCGAGCTGTTGACGCCACCGTTGCTGGTCGCTCCGCTGCTACTTTTCGAGATAAGCGTCGTCTGGCCAGTCTGGCGATCACGGAGATAAACCTGTTGCCCACTGACGCCTGCGACCAGATTCGTTGACTGAGACACAAACGCCACGAAGCGCCCATCGGCACTCATCGAGGGATCGCTACTGGCGCCTCCGCCTTCGTTGATGGCACTGGCATCGCTGTCGCGCGAGATCACCTCGATCTGATTCGTCTGCCGATTGTGCAGATAGATCTGCGAGCCGCTGACACCTGTCACGAAATTTGTCGATTGTGAGACGAAGGCCACAAGACTTCCGTCGCTGTTCATGGAAGGAGTCGAGCTGGCGCCGCTTCCTGCCGTACCGCTGCCGGTGACCGATGCACGATCCGTCCTTGGATGGACGGCAAATAGCACTGAGCCGGTTGCAGTCTTCCCTGTGTTATCCGTCACCGTGAATACGGCAGTCGGGGTTTCCACTGTCGTCGGGATACCGCTCACGACTCCCGTGCCTGGGTTGAGGGACAAGCCGACCGGCAAGACTCCGCCGAATAGCGTCCAGGCGAACGGGGCCGTTCCCCCAGTAACTACAAGGGTCGATGTATAGGCTTTGCCAACCACACCGAAATCAGCTGCCGTCGTCGACACCACAAAGTCTGAGGCATTGCCCCCACCTCCGCCCCCACTGTTTGTACAGCCTGAGAGTCCGGAGACAAAGACGATGATCGATAACACGAGTGCAAGAGATTTCATAGGGGGCATTCTCCTACGAGTTCCTCTTTGAGACAACAAATATGCTATTTTACGCGTCGCGGTAACAGTGGCCGACCTTTACGGATGGAGATATTGAGTGACGCGACACATACCATCACCCCTGGTCGTGCTGGGATCCGGCTACACGGGCCGTGTTGTGCACAGCATCGGAGCCTCGCAGGGGAAAGCTATCCACGCCACCAGCAGGAGTCCCCTCAAGAATCTCGCCGGCATTCCTTTGGAATATCGCCTGAGCTTCGACTTGGAACAGCCCTCGACCTGGCCGAACATTCCTGCGAGCGCCGATCTCATCTGGTGTTTTCCCGCCGCACCGCTCGAACAGGTCGAGGCATTCACCGGCTCACTCGACGCGCCACCTCGACGCATTGTCATCCTAGGGAGCACATCCGCCTATGAGGAACCGGATCATTCCGTCGAATACCCTCCCTCCTGGCTTAACGAATCAGCTCCGATCGACCTGAGTAAGCCCCGCGTGCAGGGCGAGGAATATCTTCGCCAACATCATGGTGCCATCGTCCTCCGCGTAGCAGGCATCTATGGCCCAGGTCGGAACCCGCTAGATTGGATCAGGCAAGGCCGCGTCGGCCCCGCACGCAAGTATGTGAATCTGATTCATGTGGAAGATTTGGCAGCCATCTGTCTGGCCGCAATTGAGAAGGGGAAGCCTGGCGAAGCCTACAACGTCAGCGATGGTGCACCGCACACCTGGGATGAAATCTGTGCAACTGCACAGCAGCGATGGGGTGTGACAGCGACAGCGCCTAAAGAAGACCACTTCACAGGAAAACGAATCAGCAACGCCAAGCTTCGCTCTGAATTGAATTATCAATTCCGGTATTCCGATTTATACGAAGCTCTGGCATTGATCGAATCAGAGAACGGGGTAGAAACGCAGGATGGTCAAAATAGCTTCCAGCAAGGCCCGAGGTGAGAAGGACAGGAAGTGTGGCTTTAGAGGCAGATATCATACTCGCAAAAAGCACCAGCCCTCGTTATGTCTTTGAGGATGGTCAAACTGGTTCTCCAACTAGGCCGCAGGTGAGCCACAACCGGAGGCGTAACATTCCTCACCCGCCCACCCCCGAGCTGCCGAGACAACTCGATTCCCGAGTGGGGTACGTTGAGGATTCCGTCGAGCCGAGAACGACGCTGGAAGGCATTTTCACCATCCTAAGCAGGCTTGTCAAAACTGTCATCCAACTAGGCCGCAGGGTGAGAAAGGACCACAGGCGTACCCTCTGGGGTACGTCGAGGACCGTTTCGAACCGAGAACGACGTTGGGGATCGTTTTCACAAGCCTGCTACCGGAGGAGGGCCATTACGGCCAGACACACCAGCAAATTATTGATCGCATGGGCGAGAATACCTGGCCAGAGACTTCCGGTTTTTTCATAGATCCATGCCCAGAGTACTCCACTCCAACACACACTCAACAATCCTATGACTCCATAGCCATGCGCAATCCCAAAGATGCCGGCGCTGATCAACGCAGCCGGCAGAAAGCGGAATTTACGGCGGAGAATCGCGAACAGCAATCCGCGAAACGCGAGTTCCTCGAACAGCGGCGCGAAGATCACGTATTCGAGCAAACTGACGGCTGTCAAAGACGGAGAAGCCCAGACGAGATTGGCATCGAACCACTCCACCCAATGGCTTGTCAGATGAAACGGCGCCGCCAGCCAATCCATCACCCACCCTCCCCACAAGCCGGCGGCCACCACCGCCAAAACCGCAGCCGCTAAACGACCGGCATTGGCCCAGCCGATCTCCAACCCAAAACCACGATAGAACGTCATCCCGGAGGGCCGGAACAGATGATGGTACGCCAAAATGAGCAGCGGCACATTCGTCAGCGGAATGGCCATTGCCCGGAGCAAGGCATTGTCTGGCGGCACATAGAGCAGAAACAGCGCTGTGAGCATGGCGCCAATCGCACCGCCGCGCAACAATACCGCCGCACCAATGCCGCCTGGCCATGGCGGCGGCACACCCGGCTCATGCAGCCGGACGAAACTGGACGCCTCATTCCGCCTCAGCCACAGCAGCACGCACACCACCGTCCCGACAATCATCGCGCCGAGCTCAACAAGCGTCAGCCCATGTGAACGGGCAAACTGGCGGTCGATACGCACAGCGGCTTGTTCTTGAATGCTGGCTACGAGCGCGGCATCGTTGGCACGGCGCGCGAGACGTTCAGTCAGTCGATCGTAAAACCACCCGGAAGGGAGGACCTCTGCCGCTGCGGCTTGCCGCAAGACATATCTGTCTGCGTCATGCACCGGTCCTTCGCTATAAGCAGCCGTCACCAGATCGGCAAACTGTGGATACGGGTCTCCTGCTCTTACCCACTCATGCGCTGAGAGCAGGGCCTGCGACACATGACCGGCCTCCGCTTGGAGAATCGCTAACTGAAGATCGACGGACGGGTCTTCGGAAGATTCAGCCAGTTCTCGATACCACTCAATTTCTTGCGCCCGTTCAGCCTCGTCGTGACCGGAGGCCCAGGCCAAGAGCTGCTGCTCCCATTGAGGTGCGCGCTTGAGCCCTTCCTCCACGTCCCTGGTCCGGCTGACCATCAAACTTAGCGCTTGCTCAGGTGACTCGATCCGATCCAGCTTCGATGCCGAAGTCGACAACCCGATCATCGACCCCAGTGCCACGGTCAGAAAAATCGCAGCCAACAGCGTCATCATGGGCGAGAACCGCCCGAAATAGACCCCGACCGGCGGCGGCGCATCTGTGGATCGCCACCAGGACTTGGGTTGTTGCGGTTCGTTGAGAGGCACGGTCGCTGACTCGATCATCGTTGGAACTATAACACGCCATTTTTCTCCCTCGACATCCCCCGGAATGGCTAGACATCGCATAACCATACTGAGAATACCCGTGGCTGAGCGCGACTGAACTCCGCTATACTCTGGTCTGTCTGGTCCGTCTGGTCTATTTGGTTGATTTGGTTAGTTTCGTTTAACCCAAAAACCAGACAAACTAAACAAACCAGATAGACCAAATGAACGAGATTCGGAGTCCTATGCCGTTTCAGAATTTTATTCCCCCACGCCGTCTACTCCTTGGCCCAGGGCCAAGCATGGTGCATCCGCGAGTCCTGCGTGCGCTCTCGACCCCTCTGCTTGGCCATCTAGACCCGGTCTTTCTTGCGCTCATGGATGATATCCAAACCCTGCTACGGGTTGTTTTTCAGACCAAGAACCGCTTCACCATCGCTGTGTCCGGCACCGGCTCAGCCGGTATGGAAGCGTCGATCGTCAACGTCGTAGAGCCGGGCGATACCGTGATTGTCGGAGTGAATGGCGTATTCGGCACACGCCTCGCCAGTATGGTGGAGCGATGCGGCGGCAAAACCATTCGCGTGGAAGCTCCTTGGGGACAGATCGTAGAACCAGAGGCTATAGAAACGGTCTTACGCCGATCCGGACCAGTCAAAGCGGTAGCTATCGTGCATGCCGAAACCTCAACCGGCGTCTGGCAGCCGCTTGAGCCGATCGCTCTCCTGTGTCGTACCCATGACACCCTCTTCATCGTCGATGCCGTCACCTCGATGGGAGGCGCACCGCTCGAGATCGATCGTTGGGGCATCGATGTCTGCTATAGCGCCACGCAGAAATGTTTGAGCTGCCCACCCGGATTGTCACCCTTCACGCTCAGCGACCGCGCTTTCGCAGCCATCAAGGCCCGGCGAAGTCCTTGTCAGAGTTGGTATCTGGACATGGCCTTAATTGCCGATTACTGGACTGAAGGCGCCAGGGCCTATCACCACACGGCACCGATCTCCATGCTCTATGGCCTGCGGGAAGCGTTGCGTCTCGTCGAAGAAGAGGGATTGCCTGCCCGCTTCGCTCGCCATCAGCTCAATAGCGACGCCTTGCTCGCAGGTTTGACCGGACTCGGGTTTCCGCCACTGCCCCAGGCAGGCCAGCGATTACCAATGTTGACCTGTGTCACAGTCCCTGTTTCTATTCCCGAAGCTGAGATACGAGCGAATCTGCTCTCAACCTATGGCATAGAAATCGGCGGCGGGCTCGGGCCACTCAAGGGGAAAGTCTGGCGGATCGGCTTAATGGGTGAATCGTCGACCGAAGCCAATGTCTTGACCCTGCTCAATGCGCTGCAAGAACTGTGTATCCGCGGTGGGTGGATGTCCACTCCCGGCGTTGGACTCCAGGCCGCCGCGCGGGTCTATAGCCGTAGAAATTCCTGACGGTGGGAAACGTTGATCGCATGAAGAAAAGACCATCACTCTGGATGCTCGCTCTCGGGGCCTTTGCCCTTATCGCCATGATCGCATACTTATTTTTCGCGCTGACGCTGGCCGATCATATGGAGCCGGCTCCCGCTCCATCAGACAAGCCCGCGCCGATAAAGTCAGCGCTGTGATGGGCTGTACGATAACCCTTCCCTTGGATAGACCATGACGAAGTCCATTGCCATTCGCTCAGTGCGCGTCATCGACGGAACCGGTCGAACAATCGAACGGGCCACGGTTGTCATTCGTGGCGCCACAATTGCCGCTGTCGGATCGGATCGAGACCTCTCCATCCCACGTGGAGCGACCAAACTCGATGGCCGGGGACTCACACTATTACCAGGCTTGATCGACTGTCACGTGCATCTCTGCCTCGGCGCTGAACCGGATGTCGTCGCAGCAATCGCCAAAGAAACGTCCGCGCTGACCTTGCTGAAAGCTGGCCAAGCCGCACGAGCCACCCTGGAGGCAGGCTTTACTACCGTGCGCGACGTGGGATCGCGTGACCACGCCATCTTTACACTGCAACGGGCTATCGAGGGAGGACTCGTTCCCGGGCCGCGCATTGTCGGAGCAGGCCTGGCGATTTGCATGATCGGCGGCCACGCCAGATTTATCGGGCAAGAGGTGGAGGGAACAGAACAAGTCCGTTCCGCCGTGCGCGCGCAAATCGCCGCTGGGGCTGCCGTCATTAAAGTCATTGCATCGGGCGGCGTCCTCACGCCAGGCACCTCGCCGGACCAGGCGCAAATGACTGTAGAGGAACTCCAGGCTGCCGTAGACGAAGCGAAACGAGCTGGGCGAAAAGTTGCCGCCCATGCCCATGGGTCGTCGGGGATGAAAAATGCCGTCCGCGCCGGAGTCCATTCGATCGAGCATGCCACGCTCATGGACGAAGAAGCGTCGGCCATGATGAAACAGCAGGGTGTCTTCATGGTGCCGACACTCTCCGCGCTGGCCACCACTGCCGCCTGCCGCCTCGGATGCGGCATTCCGGAAAGCGCCTTGGACAAAGCGAAATCCATGACGAAGCGCCATCACGTGAGCTTCAAGAACGCATTGCGGGACGGTATCCAGATTGCGATGGGAACGGACGCCGGAACGCCCTTCAACTTCCACGGCGAGAATGCTCAGGAGCTTGAACGAATGGTCGCCCTCGGAATGAGCCCGATGCAGGCGATTCTCGCCTCGACCTCCGCAGCCGCCCAATTGATCGGAATTCAGGATCAGGTGGGAACGATCAAGAAAGGAAAGCTGGCGGACCTCATTTTGTTCGAAGGTAATCCGCTCCGCAGTATCGAGCAGCTCCGTGATCGCAGCAGGATTGTCGGGGTCATGCAGGCGGGCAAGTTTGTCGCAGGGCCTCTTTCAAGGACGTGAAATGTTACATCCATTCATCGGTACTGAATCGGACAGACAAGGTCACTGTGCAGTCGGCTAACCCCAATCCGCCAGCCGCTAGCTGGTCAAGATCTGCGTGACCACATTAGTGACCGTTGGAGCAAAACTAACCGATCTTCTCGCGCTCACCACTGTTTGCACAAGAAACCCCTCCTTTCTGATCTAATCATTCTGACGTATACTTCCTTGCCTAATAGCTTTGTTCATTGAGGCGACATCCCAGTGCGATTTATTAAAAACGGCCCCGAAGTTCCAGACCGATTGGTGGAGTCTCATGAAGATGGCAAGGTCGTTTTCTTTTGCGGCGCAGGCATTTCGTATCCAGCTGGATTGCCGGGCTTCAAGGGGCTTACCCAAAGACTTTTTGAGGATCTCGGCGAGGACCTTAACTCTACTGAGAAAGCTGCTTTTGAGGAAGAACGGTTTGATGTGGCTATTGACCTGCTGGAAAGAAGAATCAGGAATCGTCCGATGGTCCGCGAGAAGATTCAGGCGATCCTTACTCCTCTCAGTCTGGAGAATCCCGTTTCAACAGATACTCACAAGGCAATTCTCACGCTGGGAAAGTCAAAAGACAATTCTCTGAGAGTAGTTACAACAAACTTTGATCGAATTTTTCTCGAAGTCGACCCCACTTTGATCCCGTATGCTGCCCCCTTGCTCCCGATCCCCAAGAAAAGCCGATGGAACGGCCTTGTTCATCTCCATGGTTTGCTTCCGAAAGACAATGATCCCACAGCACTGAATAACCTCGTCGTATCTAGTGGGGACTTTGGTCTGGCCTATCTTACCGAGCGGTGGGCTAGCCGATTTGTCACCGAGCTGTTTCGCAACTATATCGTCTGCTTTGTGGGATATAGCCTCGGCGATCCTGTACTCAGATATATGCTCGATGCACTGGCGGCAGACAGGATTCTTGGGGAAGAATCGGACGATGTCTTCACGTTTGCTCCGTTCAGCGAAGGACGAGAAGACGAAGAGAAACGAGACTGGCAAGCCAAAGGAGTTGTTCCCATTCTCTATGGTGAAGCTGGAAGCCATGATCTGTTGCACAAGACTCTCTTTGAATGGGCCGGACTATACCGAGACGGAATGACTGGCAAGCGAGCCATCATAAACCATGAAGCCATTATGCCTCCTTCACGCAATGCAAGTGATGGCCAGGTTGATCGAGTAATTTGGGCTTTGATGGATCCAACGGCGGCTAAAGCCTTCGCAGATCTAGATCCTACACCGCCGGTTGAATGGCTCGACGTTCTTGCTGAGCCCCGATTCAAAATATCCGATCTTTGCAGCCTTGGGGTCAGACAGCCATCTTCTATCGACGATGTGAAATCATTTTCTTTGATATATCGTCCAGCGCCACAGAATAACAACTCCAACATGGCACTCGTGTCAATCGCAGATGCCGATTCTCTGGCACCTCGTTTGGATGAGGTACTGTGGCATATCGCAAGATGGATATGCCGTCATCTTGGCCAACAAAAGGTGCTCACATGGGTCATCAAGAGCGGCTGTTTACTCCACCCACAGTTAAGAGAATTGGTAACCCAAGAGCTAAATGCCGATCCTCCTCGGGTTTCTGGACCTCTTGCTCTGATCTGGAAGTTTATTTGTGCTGGAACCGGGACGAGCATGCGGAATTACTCTTCTATGTCTCTATACCGCTGGTGCAGCCGGTTCAAGCGGCTTGGTTGGAGTGTTTCCCTAAAGCGAGAATTGTTGCAGATGCTTCGCCCCATTGTGGGACTCAGGGAGCCACTTCAGTGGGATGCTCAATGGGAAGATGCCGAGGAGGATCAAAGAGATACCCCTAGAGCGAAACGAGCTGGGGACTACGCTAGCTGGGAAATTTGTCTTAGGCTTGGAGAATCTCCCTGGCAGAAACTAAAAGAAATTAAAGAGAGCACGGACTGGCCCAAACTGGCAATGGGCTCTCTTTCTGAATTCACGACATGTCTGCAAGAAGCCTTGGAGCTAATGGCCGAGCTGGGTGAAGCGTCATGGCAAAGCGATCTTTCATACATCGCCCGTCCATCTATTTCTGACCATCCTCAAAATAATAATTTCCGTGATTGGACTGTTCTGATCCAGATTTGTCGAGATGCATGGCTCTCAGCAGCAACACATGCCCCTGCTCTGGCAAGGTCTGAATTGGTGAGATGGAATTTGATCAAGTACCCGCTCTTCAAGAGGCTGGTCTTCCATGCTGCAACAGAATCTCCTCTCGTTAACCTCACTGAGGGGCTAGAGTTCTTGTTGCAGGAGAATGCTTGGTGGTTGTGGTCACCTGAAACTCAAAGAGAATCCCTACGCCTGCTAATACATCTCACAGACAGGCTCGATGGTTCCCAGAGGGGTGAACTCTGCATCGTTATCTTGGAGGGGCCACCTCGGACAATGTATAGCGAAGACCTCCAGGATGAAGAGTGGAGTGGAATCGTGGACCAGAAAGTTTGGTTGCGGTTAAAAATATGGGAAAAAACGGGTTCTGAGATGCCGTGTGAAGCGAAGGACCGTCTTGCCAAAATTTCCGGTAGATTTCCACAATGGCAGCTTTCATCAGATGACCAGGACCAATTCCCCTATCGCATGGAGTCTGGCTCAAGAGGAAATTTTAGCACGCATACCGCCCTGCCAAGACAACTTGAGGAGTTGGTGGATGCACTCAAGACTCGCCCTCTCGATGATCATTGGTACGAAGATGACTGGAAGGATATTTGTCAAACGGCTCCTGATCTGGCGCTGGCAGCCATTCGTGACCTCGGAGAAAATGGGATCTGGAACGCTGGTGTTTGGCGAGTAGCGCTGCAGGTGTTTGCTGAGAGTGAGATTGGTTTGACAAGCCTTAGCGAGATTGGACCTTACCTGCTTCATGTACCCAAAGATACATTCTCCAACCTCAGACACGCCTATGCTTGGTGGCTCAAGAGTTTAGCTACGCAGATACCGGCATCTTCGCATCAATTGTGGTTTCAGCTCCTCGACAAGATCTTGGAGTATGCAGACACAGACGTAGATAGTTTGGCTGGGGAGGCTGTTAGCGCGGCAATCAACAATCCGGTTGGACAAGCCACAGAGGCTATTCTAGATTTCTGGTATCAAAGTGAACCGGCGCAAGGATCAGGATTGCCTGAGCCCGTTAAATCTAGACTAACGAGACTTTTCAAACCGCAGCCGAAGGGTTACGTTCATGGTCGGGTTATCATGGCTAGACATCTAGGCTCACTTTACTCAGGTGACCCAACATGGACCACGGAAATGCTGCTACCCTATTTTAACTGGACCTCCAACCCCGCTGAGGCGAAAGGTATATGGGAGGGTTATTTGTGGGTGCCAAGGATACATGCTGAATTGCTGGATGCATTTAAGAGTTATTTTCTTGCGACAGCTCACCATTACAGTGACCTTGGCAAACACGACTCGCAATACGCTTCCCTGCTCACAGTGGTCGCTTTGGAGCTAGATCAGCATTTCACAAAAAATGAATTGAGGGAGGCATTCAATACCTTGCCTAAAGAAGGGTTAGCTGAATCGGCCGCGATGTTAGCGCGGTCTCTTGAGGGTGCAGCGGATCGGAGTGAAGCATATTGGAGTAACCGGGTTAAGCCGCTCATTGAATCAATCTGGCCAAAATCGCACGAAAAGCGTTCCAGTCATGAGTCGACTGCTTTAGCGAGGATCTGTGTTCACGCTCGTTCACTTTTCCCCGACGCGGTGGATTTTTTGATGCCGTTCTTGATAAAAACCAAGAACTTTAATTTACCGTTAAGTGAACTCGCTGAATCGGGTCTTGCGACAAGTTACCCCCTGGACGCCTTGTCGCTGCTCATTGCAATTGTAGATGAGGATGATCCATGGCCTGCCGAAGATCTGAAAACCTGTTTGGACCAAATCAGTTCAACGGAGCCCAGTATAACTTCAGATTCAGGCTTCCGACGCTTGCAAGAATATTGGGCACGATATGAGAGAAGCGGAGGGCCTAACTGAATCAGGACAAACACGATTGACCTTCTATTACAGAACCTGTGAAATCTGCGACAGCGCTAAAAATGTTCAATTTACCTTAAAGAAAATTATTCCTCGGCAGTACCGTGAGATGCATGCAGTGCTGTGTAGTTTGTTCTTTTACACCGTTAGGGAGCCCAACGGCGCCGTCATTCGAGCGGCCAGGCTCGCCGCGCTATGCCGTCCGTCGGTGCGCCACCGGCGTCTAGCAGGCTGCGGAAAAACTCGATTGTTGCGTGATACGCCGCGATCAATTCACGTGTCGTGTTGGTGTCAGAATAGCTCGCAGGATGCGCAAAAAGGCCGTCCAGCAAGGCCGCAGTGAGCGAAGAGGCGAGGCGTACGCTTCGGTACGTTGAGCCTCTGAGCGATGCGAGAACGCCGCTGGCGGACTTTTTCCGCATCCTGCTAGTCTTCTACGCCCACGCCTCTCACGATGAGCACCGCATAGTCCTGCTTCGTGCAGCCCGCGACCGGAGGCATCACTCCCCCTGGCGCAACGGGAAACGCCGTCTTCCGTGCGCTGGCCGGCGAGCACGAACCACCAATTGCCGCCGGTGTATAGCGCGCGGAGCGGCAGGCCAGGTGCGTCACGTCGTAGAGCGTCGCGCCTTTATCGAGCTCCCAGCGGCTGTTACCGTTCTTGTCGGCGGGATGAATGGTCAGCACAGCCGTCACCTCGCGGTTACCCGTGACCAAGTATTTACCGGGAGGGAGCGGAAAGGTCGGCTGCTCCATGATCAACCCGTGTTCCTCCAGCCACCAGTCCCTGTCGTCGAATTTCCAGCGCGCCGGGGCGACGCCACCGGCATCCTTCAATCGTTGATAGTGGTTCAGCTCGACGCCCCGAGGACCCGGGTCCAGCGGCCACAGACCCCACGATTGCGCGCCGCTCCCGGAAGTCGCACCTGGATCGCCCAACGCCGCGATGAACTGCGTCGGTATGCGCGGGAACTTCGTCTGACCTCCGCCTGCGGCATGAACCGGCTGAGCCACTGCGGAGATCATTACCAATAGTACCGTCGCCAGGCATGCGCGGCGAATCAGGCGCTGCGTGCTCCTCGTGAACGCCAACCAGGCACCTCGCGGTACTAACAGGATGCTGAAAAAGTCCGTCAGCGGCGCTCCCTGCCTTCGCCGAAGCGCTCCGCGCAGGCAGGTCGCGGCGCTCAGAGGCTCAACGAGAGTTTCCCGGAAATCGGAAGCCCTGGAGGGGCTCTTCCGTTCGCCAAGACCTATTGCATGGGCGAACGGCCCCACGAAGTGCGGACCGTACCTCCTCGTCTCTTCGCTCGCTGCGGCCTTGCTGGACGGCCTTTTTGAGCATCCTGAGGTTTTTGAAGCTGTTGCTCCGTCTGTCATATTTCACCGGTGTTTTATATGTAAACCGAGGTTTTCGCCGCTTGCTAGACGTTTCGGTCCCGTCATTTTACGTTTCACTTTTCACGTCTCACGTTCAACGCCGCTCGTAGAACAGCTCCAGCGCCGCGACAAAGCCCTTCGCCCGCCCCTTGCGGAACACATTCTCAAGCTGTCCACGTAACAATCTGATACCGCTTTCATCGCCTGGCTTGACCACACCTTGGGATAGCAGCATCTCCGTCGCTACTTCGACGAGCCGCTGCTTGCGCCCTTCCATTTCAGCCGTGACAAGTTCTTCCATCACCTCCGATGCCCGTTCCTGAATGATGGTTTCCTTGAACGTGTCGTACCCTTGATCCGCCACGGTCCGCTCACGAATCAGGGAAAGTTCGGCTTTGATCCGCTTCACGTCTTTCATCAACGCCGCAAACACTTCCTTGCGCCCTTCATCGAAGAGCTTCTGCTCCATCTCGTCGAGGATAACGGCAGGATCGGCCGCTTCATCCCGTACCGCTTCCTCCCCCCAATTCAGCCGGTCATACGTTTGACGCTTCTCCGGCTCACCGATAACTTCATAGGCCGCATTGAGCTCGCGAATCTTGGCTTCCGCCTGTGTACTATCGGGATTACGATCAGGGTGGTGCTGAAAGACCAGCTTCCGGTAGGCCTTCTTGATCGCCTCGTCGGACGCATCGCGGGAAACCCCCAGCGCTCGGTAGAAATCAATCCGTGCCATAGCGGCGACTATAGCATGGGGTTTCACTAGCCCGCATTATTCACGACGGTTCGTCGCGAAATCGCGCAGTCGCGTTGCGGGACGGGCACGCGGAGCCGTGAGGTCCCGAGGAGGTACAAACAGCACTTCGTGTGGGCCGTTCGCCCTTGTAATGAGTCTTGGCGAACGGAAAAACCCCTCAGTGATTCCGAATTTCGAGACTCGTCGAGCGAGCGGCGAGCCTGCCCGCCGAAGGCTCGTCGCAGCAGCAAATCTGCGATTGCAGCAGAAGTGCTCGTGAATGATGCGGGCTAGACTTCACCCTGACTCCTCCATTGGGAACTTTGCCTGGCGTCCGTGCAACTTCTCCACGAACCATCATCAATGAAGCTCCCCGCAGCAGCCTACTCCGCCGAAGTAGCCATTTCGGCTACGAAGGCTGGAAGCTGCGGGGTATCCTGCGAAATTCTCAGAAGCCGCTACCCTCCTTCGCCAAGGCTATGGAGGGTCCTCCTCGCTTTGCCTACTCCGCCGAAGCAGCCGCTTCGGCTGCGAAGGCCGGGCATCCCCGTCGTATGCTGCGGGGTATTCGGCGAAGGAGAATAATGCGAGTTTCCCGCTTCCGAATCGGAGTCAAACCTACCAGCCCTTGACATCCCGGCAAAGCGGGTTATGTTGAAAGCATGACCAACACACCACCCCCTAAAGCCTTGACCCACGACGAGAAGAAAGCCGCCGATGCGGCATTTGCGGGCCGCCCGTTCAATGAAGCATGGTCTGCGTCAGCCCGAACGATCTACGACGGTATCGTAAAAGCCTTGCCTCAGGAAGACATCGTGATTCCCGCCCCATCCGATACCGAAATACCAACGGAGGCTTCTTCCACACAGCCCGAGCCTCTGCAGGCTCAGGCCCAGGTGCCTCTCACGCTAGAGCATGCAGGTGGGCAAGAATTGGTGGAACAAACGGCCCAACCCCCGGCCATTCAAGACCGTGAAGCGGCGATTCAGGCCGGAATCTTGATCGACGTGACACCCACCGCCTTGCAACTCGGCATTACGTTCCCTGTCACGATCACCCGACCGCTCTGGGAAGTGGGCATTGTCACAAACCAAGCGCTCTCGGAAGAAGATCAAACCAGCCGGCTGCGTGACATTCTGATGGCCTTTCGTCTGCGCCTGGCCGGCCTGACGACGGTGTCGCCGCTGATCGACTTTCCGGTTCTGCTGGCCTTGCCACCGAGCCGCGTTCCGCAACCGGTGCCGTTGTTTGCCCTCATTCAGGCGGACCCCACGCACCAGGCGAACGTCACGCTCTTGCTGCCGAATGAAGTATCGCTGTCCATCACCTCACTCAATTAGCGGGCTGTTGAAAATGCCCGCCAGCGGCGTTCTCAGCTCGCAAGAATCCTCAACGTACCCCCGAGGGTACGCCTCCGGTTCTCGCTCCTCCTGCGGCCTTGCTGGACGGTCATTTTGAACAGCCTGCCACAAACAGCACTCCCTACACCCATAAGGTATCGTTCGTTTCCGGATTCATTCGGACGTCTCACCTTTTACGTTTCCTTTTCATGGACAATCTTTTTGAGCAGCCTGTGCGCGAGAGCGCGTTCGTCCGCCTCGGTTGTAGCCACTCCGTCGATGCGGGCATCCAATAATTTCCCCAAGATCGTTGTGTATTGCGGACCCGGTTGCAACCCCATCGCCTGAAGATCTTGCCCAGTCAGCGTCGTTTTGACAGTCTTGTTCTTCATATAGGCCACAAGCTGTCGTTTCAACAGGCTCAATCGCACCACCGACTGCACGCGTTGCTGCTTTGCCAGGAGCAGGACAAGCGCTTCGTCGGAGAAATCTGCCAAGAGGCGAAATACTTGTGAGTGCCGTACTGTCCCTGGGTCGGTGAGTCGCTTCAGCGCGCGATCGACCCGATGTCTTCCAATGTTCATCTTCTTAGCCTGCGCACGTGAAAGCGCTAACCGCCGGATCATCGCGGCCACAACGGCCGGGCTGGACTCGCTCGACAAGGCCATGAGATAGACCATCGGCTTGTCGATCGCAGAATCCTGGAATCGACGCCCCCACCAAGCGAGCGCCTTGGCAACAGCCGTGGCCGTTCGCTGGACGTTCTGGGTGTAACACAGACGTCGGTGAAGGAAGCGAAGCAACTTCAACTCCTCCAGCCGCGCAATCGCGCGCACCGGATCGCGCTCCGCGAGCAGCAACAGGAATTCGTTTTGTAATCGAGGGCCGGAAAGTCGCTGGATCAGATTTGTGGAAGCCGCCTGCACAAGAAAACGCGCGGTGGCGTTCTCAAGACGAAAACCCAACCGTTGCTCGAACCGAATCGCTCTGAAGATGCGAGTGGGATCGTCTTGAAAACTTCCCGCATGCAGCACGCGGAGCGTGCACGCACGAAGATCGGATTGCCCTCCATAGGGATCGAGCATACGACCGAACTGCTGCGGATTGAGTTGTACCGCGAGAGCATTGACCGTAAAGTCTCGCCGGGAGAGATCCTCTTCGATCGACGCGGGCTGAACCGTCGGCAGGAGAGCGGGCTGGGCATAGGACTCTCGCCTGGTGGTCGCGATATCCATCTTGAGTCCGTCTGGAAACACGAGCCGCGCAGTCGCGAACCGTTCGAATACCGCCAGGCCAGCTCCATATCGATCTGCCACCAGCCGCGCAAGGGCGATCCCGTCTCCCTCGACCGTGAGATCAAGATCCCAGGTCTCCCGCTTCAGCAAGAGATCGCGGACAACTCCACCGACGAGATATAACAATACACCACCCTCATCCGCGAGATTCCCAAGTTCACGAAGCAGGGAACGACGTTTCTGAGAGAGACGGCTCAGCAGAGATCTTTCGGTCATTCGACGCGTCACGGCGCGCCATTGTAGCAATCTCCCTCTCAATGAGGAACAACGTTCCTCATCAAAAAGACGGGGCGCTCAAGATACAATCCTGAGCGCCCCGTCTAGCCCGCACAACTTCGAATTACCGATGCCGCTTGCCTTGGCGGTCGTGTTTCTCGCGAGCAATATGGTGCGAGGCACGATTCTGTGCCGCACCGATCCTGGCTCGTTCCCTTTTCGTCATGGCACCATCGGACATTGCCCTGTCTTCCATCTTGTTCACATGTTCCTGCTGCCTGTTCAGCCTGTTCGCTTCTCGCTTGTTCAGCTGCCCGCTCGCAACCCCCTGATCAATCCGCTGATCCTGATTCGCTTGGCGCTGATCGATCACAGGCGTTTCTGCTTGGGCGAAGACTATTCCACTCATCATCAACGTCATCGCACTGACCGCGAGCAACAGCTTCTTCATTATCGCCTCCCCAAGTCTGAAAGTTAGGTCCCCTCGCCACGGACAATGCCTATGGGCAACGCCCAGCTTACAAAGCCACGCTCGGTTGCACACCACTCCCTGTCCAATATCAGACCACTCCAGTACCGTCCATTCTTTTATGGTTTCCTGATTCTTCAGAGAGGAAAGAAGGCGCTGCCCTTCTTCACAGCATGGCCCCAAATTCCGTCAGCGGCGTTCTCGCGTCGCTCAGAAACTCAACATACTGAAGAAGTTCCTGGGAGGTCGGAAACACGAGAAAAGCGTATCCGTTCGGCAAGATTCATTGTACAGACGAACGACCCACACGAAGTGCGATTTGTACCTCCTTGCTCACAAGTGTTTCAGCAAACTGCTAGTGCGGCTGACCCTATGCCGAAACATGCATGCGACTGTGTGATCACTCCTTGCCGCAGACAACTTCCCACAGAGCGTGATTCATACTCTCTGCTTCAATTGGAAGCCAGTTGTCCTTGTTGACATATCCATTACGCGGCATACCGGTTCCCATGCCGCGCGAGAACTCTGTAAAAGCCAGCAGCCGAAGGCGCTTGTCCACGCAGTCGAATTGCTTCTGGGTCTTCGTAGACAAAAATCTGCTGGGTCCTCTCGGATTCCCTTGCATCGACTTGAAGTCAATGAGTTGCCACATCGTCACCACATTTCTCTCTCGGCGAATGCTGTCCGGATCGATATAGACAGTCTGTAGCCCCGGCAAGAGATAGTCTCTTTCGACTGCGACCCATTCCGCATAGGCTGGGACAGTGCTGAGCAACAGGAATGTGATCAGTAACCAGCGACCCACAACATAGGCCAGTGGCTGCGTATAGCAATGCTCGTCAGATTTGCAACGGCTCATCTGTGTTGCGCTTGAGAAGGAGCGCATTGGATCAGCCTATCTCTGACAGAAGATCAACGTCGCGGGAGTCAAACATTGACCATTTTACTCCACCACCCAGATCGCAAAACCCTTGGCGTCGCGCAGGATATGATCGGTTGTGCCGCCACCGAATATCTGTTTGATCCGGGATATCCCCTGCCGCCCCACAACGATGGTATCGTAATGTCCACCTCGGGCCTCTTCGAGAATGTTTCTGGCAATATTGTCATCATGGCCGAACTTCACCGCGACGCGGCTCATGTCGAATCCGGATTGTGCCAACGTCTCGCACGCTTCCTTCAGGACATGACAGTCGGATTCCCGTTCCTTCCGAATCCAGGCTTCCTGCTCATCGCGTAACTGCGCGCCCAATTGCTCCTCAGCGGCAGGATTCTCCGATCCACCATGCTCCAGCAAACCCCGAGGCATAGGTTTGAGCACGTGAAAGAGCGTGACGACGACATCAGGCGTCCGACCCAGGAGAGATCCAACATACTGGACAACGCGATGGGAGTTCTCAGACTCGTCGACGGCCAGAAGTATTCGCATCGCGACCTCCTTGGCAAGGTGAGGCAAACAGCGCACGACCGTATCATCATGATGGTTCTTCACAAAGACGTCGACCACGCGTTCAACGTGGAGCGTATCTCGTTCTTCACGCCTGTCGCACACCTCTGTTCGTCTCGCTCACTTTACTGCTGCGGGATACGTCCTCCTTGGTCCAACTTTTTCATTCGCGGCCGTCCTCGAGCTCGCCGCCGACGCACCCGCCTTCTATCTTCTCCCTCGCCTGCGTGGCGAGGAAGTCCGTGGCCCCCTTCTCGGAGTATCGGCCTTTTTCTGTGTTGTCTGTCGGGTGATCGAAATGGAAACGGGTGGCGTGGTTTGGGTGGGAGGACCGCCCCTCTTTCTTCCTTCTCGTATCGACGATGGAATAAGCTGATCGTCCACCCGATGGACACAGCGTGGTTGGTTCCTACCCTCTTGATCATAATAATGATGCCACCACTTGACTGCCTGCCAAATTGCCTCGGGGCAACTCGACCGGCTTTCCAGTCCCGGAGTCAGGTCGTGGCCGAGAGCGCTGAAGATAATTTCCAGCATCGCTGACGACGGAACCCCATATCCTTCCAACAGGGGATTGCCTGCGCGTCCAGCTCCCCACACAAAGGCCAACCAACGGACGATTAATTCCATTGCGTCGAGCGAGGTCCGCTGCTTTTGGAACTGAGTGAATGTCCGGTTGATCTCCTCCCATGTCAGCTTGTCGCTGCTCGGAATGCCGAGCAGCGCAATGTTCGGATACCGTGCACGATCACGATAGTGTTGAAGAGAACCATTCTGCAGCCCATTGGTCGAAACCGGATAGTGAAATCCACCTTGAGGTTCCAAAGAGATTTCGAACACTCGAGACAACTGTTTTGGATGGATCAGGACGACATGTGACCAACTACTGGGCGTCATATCATGCCGGATGTGAGCTTGTGCGACTCGAAGCCGGAACGATACGGGATCCGTGCCCCCGAACAACACAAGCCGTACTAACTCCTGAGATTTGAGCGCGTCACCAAATTGAGATGTCAGAGTCTGAGTGGCGCGCCCTAACCAGCCCAGATTGTCTTCGCCACCTAGGCCTGGAAGGGACTGCACACCTTCCCATTCTCGATTGGTCCGTGCCGGAGCTATCGGAAGCATAGATTCCTCCTCTCATAAAGGACGCAAGCGCAAAGGCCCCACTGCGATCGGTTGACGCACGTGAGCCTCTTCATGGATCGGATAATATGTCACGCCTACGTCGACGCCATGTCCTGCACGCGTGAACGATAACAGCACCACTTGATCGCCCGGTTGGCCATACAATTCATTTGATTGATACCGTTTATCGAACACCTGCATGGCGAGAAAGTCCGGCGGTGTTTGCGGATTGGAGTGACGAGGCCATGGATCTGATGTGCCAAACAGACCTCCGAAAAACCCTCCCACCATCTTCAGCTGATCAAACCCAACCGAACTCACCAACGCGCTCGGTGATGAGATGACCTCATAGAGGGCATCGCGCCCTGTCTTGACGTCAACACTTTTCGCGACTCGTCCCCAATGAACATCTCCCGTCAAACAGAGTATCGGTCGCCCACGATCCGGAATCGACATGAGCATGCGAATGACTTCCGGATAGTCTGCATAGTTGGAAAGAGAATAATCCACCACGCTGCCTTTCAGGCTTCCCACTGGTTCATCGTAGAGCGACTGGCCTGTGGCAAAGACACCGAACAAACCTTCCTGAGACACGCGATTGCACCAAGCTTGCAGCGCTTGCAACGCCTGTGGCGTCATCGATCGACTGCGATTCTCAGATCGTTGACTCCGCGAATCGGCCAAGAAAAAAGAAAGCGGGGGAATGTCCAGTATGAATGGGTCACCGAGCTGCAGAGGAGCAGGAAGCTGGAATCCTCGATACAGCATTTCAGCAGCGGTACGCCAGCGCTCCCGGCCCGCAGCAGACTGCGTGTTCCCGACCACGAGGCTATCATGTGGTGCGTTATTCCAATACTCATGATCATCTGGAATACTGATGCAGGGAGCTGAGGACAAAATTGCCTCTAAGCCGCCAGGCCCTCGCCAGTTTTTCACGTAGTACCGTTCGAACCAATCGGCCAACCACGTCGTATCATCTTTGTAATCAGTGAGCGTGGGGAGGTCTAAGTACACTTGGTCTCCGAGCAACAATGTCAGATTCGGACGAAACGTACCTTTCAGCTGGCGGATGATCGCACTGACGAGCTCGCTGCGATCTTCCGGCTGATAGTAACAAGACACGAGCAGCACGTGAAACGGCTTGCTCGAATCGGTTGGGAGCTGATTGGGTAATGTCTGCACCTCAATTGAAGCCTGTTGCACCCCCGACTGTGCCTTCACCGTGTACACGCTCTCAGGCTGTAGGCCTGTGAATTCATATACGCCCGCGAAGGCTCGCGGTGAAGTTACCGGTACGAGTTCTGCTGAGCGCACGGAATGAAGGTCGGTAATGGTCGTGGGCGTGATAGGCGTGCCGTTCAAAAACCACTGGATCGGTGGCGGGGCAGCCACTCCAAACACGCCAATCCAGATCTGCAAGCGATCCCCCGCAGTCTGATGCGCCGCCATAACAGAGACAGGTCGAGGGTACAGTTTGATATCCATGTCGGTCCCTCTCCTTCTGTCGACCTACGGACTGGGCGTTCAGGAAGTGGCATGAAACGACGATAGGCTAGGCTATAGAAAGATACGTGTCAACAACTTGATAGAGGAAACTGTTGCTATTCAGGTGAGAACCGACGCGAAAAGCATGCGCGAGGCTGGAGGTAACCAGCAGGTTGCTGACACACCCCTCCCCGTCCCGAGGATTGTTTGGTGAGGATCGCTGTGGAAACCCTTCGAAGACCGGCCTCGGAATCAGCGGGCAAGACCTTCTTGCCGTACGCTTATGTGCGGCGCATGACACCGCACATAGACCTCGGAACCATTAACCCGTATTATTCATGACGGTTCGTCGCCCTTCGACTTGCTCAGGGTCCCGAGTCCAGTCGAGGGACGAAATCGCTGAGCCGCGTCGCGAGACCAGCGCGCGGAGCCCTGAAGACCCGATGCGTACTCGTGCAGTACGTAGAGGGTCTGAGGGGCGAGCCCGCTGGCTGTAGGCTTGTCGCAGCAGCGGATCGGCGATTGCAGCAGAAGTGTTCATGAATAATGCGGGTTAGCAGGCAAGCCCCATCTTCTTCGGTGAGACTCTTCCTGCATCTCTTGAGTATCAGGACCGCAAGAATTACTCCGTCTTGGCCTTCATTTCCTTCACTTTCCCTTTGGCGCGCTCAACGGCGCCCTTCGCCTTTCCCTTGCCACGCTCCATGGCCGCACTCATTTTATTACCCTTGGCCTCTTCGACCTTGGCCTTCACTTCCCCTTTTGTTTCCTCCGTCGTCGCCTTCATCTCGCCTGTCGCAGCCTCAGCCGTCGCCTTCATATCTCCCGCCTGCGCCAGCGCCGGCATTCCAAGCAACGCTACACCCACCACCATCACCACCATCATCTTCATGCTCATCGTTCTTCTCCTTGCGTTAGAAAATTCGCCGCGAGGCGGAAAATGCATCATCCTAAGCATCGCCCCACCCAAATCAAGTCAACCGAACACCCTTGTATGATTTTCAGCCTCGGAGAAATGATCGACACAGAGAGATTTTGGGGATAGAGGAAGCCCGCGTGGCCACGCGCCTCGACTTCAGTTCAACTTGGGGTTTACGGAAGGATGATAGATTGTTCGGAGTAGCCGATTGATTTGAGCGTCGTTTCCAGCGCGTCGGCCATCGGCGGGGGGCCGCAGAGAAAGATCACGGTGTCAGGACTGGGTGGCGGCAGATGCACGCGCAGCATGTCCTCGGTGATACGGCCCGTGCCTTGCGACCAACCTGCGGGCGGCTGCTCCAGCACATGATAACAATGGAAGTTCGCGTGTTCTCGCACATCCTCGTCCCACTCCTCTCGAAAAATGATGTCGGCCTCGGCCTTGTTAGCAAAGACCAGAAACAACTCGACAGGGAGGCTCTGGGTAAGAATCCAGCGAATGATGGAAATCATCGGGGTAATGCCCGTGCCGCCGGCTACAAACCCCACCTTCTTCGCCATGCCGTCCACCCAATGGCCGCCAGGATTCGGCCCGCTCATCAGCACGCGGTCTCCAGGCCCCCGCGCATGGAGATACTTCGACACCACGCCGGTTTCATACCGTTTGACCGTCAAGTCGAAATATCCCGTAGCCCCAGGCATCGACGACGGCGTGTAGGGACGTTTGACCTGTTTCCCGTCGATCGACGCATGGACATATAGAAAATCCCCTGGCAGCATGTCCAACGTGGCATCGTCAGGAAGGGCAAAACAGAACGTCTTTGTGTCGTGGGTATCGTGATGAATCGCCGAGAGCTCGTAGGGTACGGGCGTCTTCGACTTGATGCGTGTGACGGGCTCCACACTCATGCGTCCATCATACGAGTCTCATAGAAAGGTCGCAACTGAGAAAATGGATACGGTGGACGGCTAAGAATTGAGATGACAGCGGTGACAGGAGGCCCGATCTTCGATCTGAAGCGAATGAAGATTCCTTCATCCCGCACGGGGAGATCAGAAACTGGGAATGGCTCCTGACGTTGGCCTTGGCTGGTGCAGCAATGCTGTCGGCCTGCGAGAAAAACCTAACCCGCTTGGGAATAGCGTTCGCACCAGATTCCGGAACAGCACTCAGTCCGAATCGTACGTCCAGCTCTTAGGGAGCCGCGGTCGCTTCAAACGCTTTGACCACAAGTGTTTTCTCTTTCATTCGTTTCACCAGCCCTGCGTAACTGAGGTCGCGGATGATACTGGTAAACTGCGCGTGGTAATTGCCGATTATGCTGGCCCCATCGATGACTACATCGTACACCAGCCAATTGCCCAGCCGGTTCGCCAATCGGAAATCAAGGAGCGTGTCCGTCTTTTGGTCAGCCAGCTTCGTTTTTACTTCGGCAAACCGGTCTTCGAGTTGTTCCGACAGATAGAACACCTGCTCGCCCGTATAGTCGTCGATCCTGCCGGCGAACGTGTCTCGGAGTAATTGGACGAAGAGGCCGACAAATTCCTGCCGTTCACTGGGTGTCAGCTCCGTCCAGGGAACACCCAAGGCACGTTTGGCCATCTCTTCATAGCTCACTCGATCCCTCACGACCTGCTCGATCCGTTGGCGTCGTTCCGCAGCGCGGTCAGGCTGATTCAACTCAGCATCGTCGAGAATATGAACCACTTCAGCGATCGTGCTCTTCACAGCTTCTGTAGGAGTCAGCTCAGCGGCAGCCGCACCAGTTCCAGTCAGCACCAATAGCGCTACCAGGCTGGCGGTCGCAGTCCAACTCGAGCCGATACGTTGTGTGGAACCGATAGAACCCTGACTCACCACGTTGTGAAATATCTGGCCCATGGGCTGGCCCTCCTCAATCTTGGCAACAAGGGAGTCTCATCTCCTCTATATACAGCAAGACCCATGCTGGACCCGCAAACCGAGAAGGCTCGATGATTCAACAGGTAAAAGACCAACGAAGCCAGCCACATGAGTCGGTGGATCGGCATCGTCCCATGAAGAGATGATGCGCGAGCCATCGGCGCATTGGGGCAGAACGACTAAGGAAGGAACTCATATGTGACTTAATTGTCGCACTGTTTGGTGAATGGACCGGCACCCAAACTGAGACAGAGCAAGAAGGCGCGCTCAGAGAGGACTCGATGGAGCCATCCATTGCCAGGGACACCCCAAGCATCACCATGGCATTACTCCTCGCACGCGGACGAGGGGAAAATGCTCCGGACTACCTTTTCCGCCCTTAAAACCTGGGTTGACTGCAGCACCATGAGTGTTATCAATAATCAGTAACCATAAACACTGAGATGAGGGCCCAGCGGATGATCGGGAATGGCCTAGTAGGTAGGTGACGAAACACAACATGGGGAAAGCAAACGTTAGGGGTGGAGGGTTTGCGCGAGGCCGGGCCCAACGCCGCCGGAGCGGCTGAAAGGAGCCCTATGTGGTTACTCATCATGATTCTACTACATACAGTGCCAGGGCTCGAAAAAATCACGGTGCTGAATACGTTTACCACGTCTGAGGAATGCCAGAGTGAACGAAATCGGATAGGCTTTGAGATGGCAGCAGCCTATCCCTATGAACGTGATTTTGTTATTGCCTGTCGATTGAATCCAAAGCAGATCTCATAAGAGCGCTGAAGGGAGGAAGGGAGAGTCAACGTCGTCGAAGCTGAAAATGATGATGAGGATCTACCGACATGCGACCTCATGAGGTCGCACAAACTGCACACTCAATTGCTCAAAGGTAGGAGTAACCATGCAATCCCGCTGGCAGATGAGTCGTTTAAACAAAGACTCCCAACGCCTTTTTTCTTCTTCATGATTGGCCACCTACTGCTAACCACATTCTGACAACATATGTGTTATCATAAAAAATGATCAAAGACGGAAGGTGTTATCTGGTGGTCTTCACCTATAGAAGACTTTAAAAATGGAGGTCTTTTCACCTCTTTTGAGAAAGGGAGAATGCCGATGAGACGATCTACAACACAACTAGCTGTCACGCTGGCCGGAGTCCTAGCCTTAGTCGCCACCACAGTGCTGCCTTTGCAACCGGTATTCGGGGAGGGCGGGGCACGGCGTGACGTTGTGCGTCAAGAAGAGCAGAACCTCAAGGACGCCCTCGATCACGCGAAAGAAGCGGTGGACCATGGCAAACAGGGCCATGCTGACAAACTTCTGGCACATGCGGAAGCCGCGCTGCAGCATGCCCTGAAGGGAGGCACGGATCATCCGCATGTGAACGAAGGGATCGCACATCTGAAAGAAGCCATTGAGCATGGGAAAGCGGGCCATGCTGACGTAGCCACGAAACACGCAGAAACCGCTGTCATGCACCTGTCTCAGGGAAAGTAAGATAGCGAGGCAAAGAGGGTAGGCGAAGAAACGGGCGTCAGCAAGAGTGGAATCTCGTGTCTGGCTTTCGTAATTTCTTATCCATTCAATGCTTAACCAAGCAAAGGCGTAAGGAGCTTTTGACTGCGGCCGTCGAGCGAGGCCCTTCTTAGGGCGCGCGGTCCGGGAGCAAAGAAAGCTCCTCACGTTTTTGCGCCTAACCTTCTGAGGCTCGCGCGTTGCGCGAGCACGGAAGGTCATCAGGCTCCAGCCCCTCCTCTACTTAAAAAAAACCACTAAAGGGAGTGGTCAAGGCTCCCCTCTCCACTGCGCGCATCGAACGATATAAATGATCCTTCCAAGCTTGCTTGTTTTCCTTCTCTTGGAAGGGCACCCATGTTGGTCTACGTGCGGCCGTCGAACGAGGCCCTTCTCAGGGCGCGCGTTCCGGGAGCACAGGACCAACGTGGGTGCCCTTCCCACCGTTTCATCGTGGAGGCTCTGCGAGCAAGGAGGGCACCGACCCTCCTTCTAACTCCCCCTCTCTCTTAGTTCGCCTGTTTTTCCCCATGAGGGCAGCCTGGTCGACCCTCAACTGCGTGCGTCGAACGAGCACATTCTTATCGTGCGCGTTCCGCGAGCAAGAGGACGACTAGGCTGCCCTCATCTCTTACTTGTTGGCGAACGCCTCATCTCCTTCCGCCCCTGCCCTTGGCTTCCACTCCAAACTGTAATATTCCCCACGATCCCGCGCCCATGGATCGAAGGCATTCACTACCCCCTGAAGCTCCTCTGCTAATTCTGGCATCGTTCGCAACAGCACGCGTTTCATGGGAGACACCGGCTGTTCATGACCATTAGGCGTGCCCTGCTCCATCATTTCAGGCCCGGGCCCATTGTTTGTGACCCAGTCAACCCCGAACGTGGTGTAGAACTCGGGGCGAAAACTTGAGGTAAAGAACCGGTCGCTGAAGAGGCGGCGCGAGGCGTTGAGAATAAACACGACAAACTGGGTTTCGGAAATGGCAAAACCATGCGGCCGCCTGAATTCCGCCAACCAGCCCACCACAGTATCGACGTCTTCGATATTGTCGACCAGGCTGCCGTTCGGATGACCTAGACAATCATTGATGGGCGATCTGTCATCGTTCAACTGAGCCTCGGTGATCTTCTTGGAGGCATCGCACTGGTGCTGCCCGTAGGCTTCCCGCAACAGCGTCACGAGCTGCTCCTGCTCAAGTCGGGCCTGCGAATCCCTGGGCACGCGCGTATCGACGAAATCATCGAAGCGGGTCAATTGCTTCAGACCATACTGCCTGCGGAACTCGTTGTAGCGCGGCACTCCCCGCTCCCGATCCCTGATGAGATCGAGCGCCGCCACGTCAATCTGTTGCGTGGGGGATTGCAGACGGGGCATCTTCAGATTTTGCAAAAACTGCGGATGGTTTTGAAGGGTCAGGGTCCCCAGCCGCTGACGGCCCATGCTGAGCGCCCAATTTGCCAGGCCCTTCTGCCGCATCGCCTCAGTCGCCTTGCCCCGAAAGGTTTCGATCACCGGCACCTTCTGTCGGATGACGTTCGGGTCTTTGTTCCATTCACGATACTCGATCAGGTCCGGCAGCAATGGGTGCAACCGATACGCGGTGATGAACTCCTCAGGGAAATTGAAGGGAGAGCCGAAGTGGTTGACGCCGCCGTTGACATGATCGTCGTTGCTCAGGTCCCAACGATCTTCTTTGTTGGGATCGATCAGGCCCACGAGCGGCACTCCCTCATATACCCTGTTGCCCAGCCCGAAGATGCCAGGTCCGCCGGCGAAGGCCGCATAGAGACTGTTCGCCTTCCTGGGATTCCCCGAGTCGCCGAGGCGGCGCACAACTTCCTTCAGCACCTCTGACATCGTCTCATGTTTCGCAAAGACCCCGCTCCAGTTAGCATTCATGCCCCGGTTCAACGGCTCGTTGTAGAGCAGTTGTGTGGTCCATTCGATCGTGTGGATTTTGGCGATCTCAGCCGCGATGACCAGCCGGGCGACTTCGAACAACTCGGTCGGTGTGACGTCGCGGTAACGGATGACGCGATGTAGCTCGGCGGGATTTCTTAAGCCGCTGTCGCCGTCAGGTGTGCGAGCAGCTTGCTCCCGGAATGCATCCACAAACGTGTTGTGTTCTCGCGCAAAGACATTGTGAAAGAAGCTGGTCCCAATACTCCAATTATCCGGAAAGGCCGTCGCCTCCTGACCGAACCACTCAAGATTGATCGGATCACCTGCTTCGAATACCGGCAGATACCCCAGCTTATCGCTCTGACCTACACCCGCTCCGACCGGCATCAGCAGCAACTTGGCTGGATCATTTGGATCGCGCTTCACTCGCTGGCCGGACCGCTCGTCGTATCCATAGAGCTGGGAGGCATCCCACCAGGCCGTCACGTGATTCGCTGTGGTTTTTGGCGCCCGCGCGAGATAGGTCTTGCCCCCCTGCGTGAATGACCTGGGTGCTGTGCCCTCAGCGATGATTGCCGCATCGATCTTGTCATCAGGCCTGCAGCCCAGCTTCTGGACATCTGACCCCGTCAACGGCTGTTCAGTATTCTTGACCAGTTGCGTCGCGCAGCCAACGCCCATCCATTCCGGTCGATTGCGCCCCTCTTCAAGATGCGAAAACCAGTCGTGGGTCATGAACTGGATCCAGAACGCCGCCAGCACATTGAAGAACGGGGCTTTCTTGTATTCGCACTTGGCTTCTGTTGCGCTACCAGGCAAACCGTACCCCTCGCGACATTTTTCCGGCTGCGGCTGCATGCGGGTGAACAGTGTTCGACTAATCACCTGAGGATCTGGCTTCAGCAGCCCTATTCGATCTCCATGGCGATTCCTGGTCAGATCATTCAGGCCCAGATCGGGAAAGGTCGTGTCGAAATCCACGTTCCGCGCAAAGAGCTGATGCGTCGATCCCATCAGCGGATTGCGGATGTCGTTGCAGATACCGGTCAAGGTGCGGAAGCGTATCACCCCCCCGCGACAGACCTGTGCCTGATCCCCACCGACAGATATGAAGTCGGGATGGCTCTGAGGCAATCGCAGTTCCGGCCAGGTATTGAGCACCGGCCCGGCTTCACCGTCGCGGCCTGTGACGTACACTTCGTAGGTCTTGTTGTTATCGAAGAGATTGAACTTAATGAGTTCGATACGTTGCAACTCCAGCTCATAGAGTGTGCCATTGATCCCGTGCGCGTTGGGGCCGATCACCTTGGCATTGGCCAGAAGCTGCGCAGGGGCGCGGGACGTGGCATCGCCGGTAGCCCAATAATTCGGCCAATCTTGCCAGGGCCCCGCTCTCAGACTCTCGGCCTTCTTTCCTCCAAGACAACGAGCGGTGGTGTCCGGCACCTTCCCTAAAAATCGCTCCTCTCTGGTCTTCGCCACTCTTTGAACATCTCCCTGCAGGAGCATCTCCGCACAATCTTTCGTGGAGTTTACGAATGTCCCGAACGGGCTTTGCCCGGCACAGCCCCCAAGCACCCAGAGTCCCACCACAATCACACACCATGACCCTCTACCGATTAGTCTCATCAACAGCTCTCCTCATTGGCAGAAATCGGCTCACGCTCCATACACGTCAGGCCACGAAAAAAACCCACCAGGTTCTTTTCCACACCTGTAAAGTATATCTCGTGAAATGTGGTGTGTTTTCCGGCCTATCCGGCCACCTCACGCTGTATCATGTATCACGACACATGACGCTGCTGTACGGAGAGGGCACAATCCTGTCGCTGGCCATGTCGATTCGGCCAAGAATCCCGGAATTGTGTGAATGGTGAGGGAACGGGCAGAAACAGGAATACACAAGGTCAGGGCACATCGTTTGCGCAGCGCACGCCGAGCGTCGGCCCCCAGTAGGTCACGTCATCCCATCCTCGATAGCTGGACTGAATATTAGGCGATTTTTCATTCCACTCCCCGCCCCGCAACACACGGAAGGAGCCGCGCGACGGGCCCTGTGGATCTCGAACTGGAGAGGTCTGATAGAAATCTTCCGCGTACCAATCTTTCACCCACTCTGACAGGCTGCCGATCAGATCGAACGCTCCGTAGGGCGACGTCGTCGCGACCTGACGCCCGATCGATTCGGCTCCGTTGGTGTCGGCTATGAGATGTCTATTTTTCATATACCTTTTCGCAATCTCTTCATCATTGCCCCAGGGATACCGGCGACCATCTGTCCCTCGCGCCGCCTTTTCCCATTCAGCCTCTGTCGGCAATCGTTTGCCTTGCCATTGGCAAAACGATCGAGCCTGGCTCCACGTAATGTTGGTCACGGGATGATGCATCCACTGAGAGTCGTCGAACGCCTGGCGATCTTTGGGAAGCGTGCAGCCCCCTCCTTCCACACACTGTCGGTACCGCGCGTTCGTCGCTTCGTATTGATCGAACCAATAAGAACTGAGGTGCACCCGGTGTAAGGGTCGAGCATCTTGCTGCCCATCCTCCGTACCCATCCAGAACTCTCCGGCTGGAATCAGCACCATCCCCTCCGGTTGAGCGATGCCTCGTTGGACCAGCTGCTTCAGCTCTTCTTCCTGTGCAGTCTGGAGTTGACTGTTCATCCGCGCGATCGCCTTGTCATCCAGCACACTCGACGCATGATCCTGCGACGGGCCCGGCTGTGGGTGCGGGGAGACCACTGTTGGATGCTCACTCTTTGGCAACATTCCGGCAGCGTGATCTGGAAGTGGTGGCATTGAAGCCGCGCCCGTATTCCTCACCGTCTCGATGAGCACCGTCGTCCGAACGACCTCATGGGCAAGGCCTTTGCTCTCGACATTCCCCTTGGGAGACTTTCTCACTTTCCCAATCATTGTAAAATCGAAATCTGGGATATTCGCGAGGAGAGGTGTGGCATAGCTGATCGGCACCGCAAAAGACATCCCTTCTGGCACGATCCCCGAGGGATGGCTGAATTTGCTGGTCATCACGCCAACCAATTCTCCGCGCCCATTGAAGATAGGCCCTCCGCTGTTGCCGGGGTTGACGGCCGCATCCACTTGAAAGACTCGCTGAACACCCCTTGTCCGTACCGCCGCAATTCGACCGCGGGTCACGGAGACTTCCCGGAGACCGAACGAAAATCCGACGGTGATGACTTCTTGATCGAGCCTGACGGCACCCGCATAGCCGATGGGCGCTTCCGTCAGCCCGACCGTTTCAATCTTGAGCAAGGCGAGGTCGTGTTCGGAATCGGTACTGACAAGGGTCGCCGGCGCGCGAAATTCCCCGGCGGTGAGGACAAAAATCCGTTTGGCATCCGCGACCACATGCTCCGCCGTCAGAACATACCCATCGCTATGGACAATGACTCCACTCCCAGCCGGCTTGCCGGCTACGGCGTCTTGTCGCTCGGCTCCCCAGAGGCTGCTGGAGGCGGCGACGACCATCACCCCTAAAAGCAATGCGATTCGTCTCATGGTCGAATCGGGATCACCACACTAATGGCACCGGCGTTTTGTCCGAGTCTAAGTCCCTCTCGGGCATACCCGGTTCGATCCAATTCCCCTTTGGGGTCGCCGTGACACTCCAGGCATTTCCTTGTCGTATAGAGCGGAAACATCAGACGCAACGACTTGCTCTTCGCGGTCACTTCGCTGATCACTTTCTCAAGGGGATACGAGGAATCAGCAAATGCTTCTAACGCCGTTCGCTCCACAGCATCCGGCGCATTCAATGGGTTGCGAGGCGCCAACGCTGTCTGCTTCAGCCGCACATGTGTTCGTTCCGTGAATCGGGCGGCCACTCGTGCGCCGAAGATCGCGGGGATCAACTCTTTGTGCCCGCCACCTGGGCGATTAACCTCAGCGTGTGCTTCTGCGACCACTTGCTTACTCAAGAAAACTAATTCCTTAAGAAGCTTCTTCGCTTCGGCTGGAATTCGCGCCGCATCAAGGTCCTGCAAGTCGATACCGGAACGACTACGAAAGACTTCCAGCAATTGTCGTTCAAACTGGTCGGCGGTAAAATCTTTTTCCGTTTGATCCTGGTCATCAAACAAGACTTGGTGCTCGTTGATCACGTTTCGGCCGGAATCGAGGAGGACTGCCAGAAGACGAGCGGTCGCCTCGAATTCAAGGATGGTGGAAAGGGGAACACCGGATTCAGGTTGGCGGTCCTTCGCACCAACACCTTCGCTGCTTGTCCAACCGGACATGGCGCAGACCAGGAGCGATGCGATAACCCACCGCGGGCGACTCGCCATAACGTCGACCCTGCTGCGTGCACATGGTGGAAGAACGTGTCAGACGCGATCCCCTATCCGCTAGGACGCGAACAGGAAACCCTGACAGACAGATGGTACGTTTGGTCATGGGTGAAGTCAAGACGTACACCCCGGCTTCTGTACGAAGACCGACCGATGTCGACCATGACGTGATCGGCAGAGCTCAGGAACCGATATCTCTGACCAAAAAAGAGCACCCATTCAGGATGCTCACAAAGAACGGCCGACGATCCATGCCTCACAGATCGCCGGCCAATGTCATGAAAGAAGCATCAATCACGCTGCGAAATACGTTTCATCGTTCAGATTCTTGAGTACGACGCGAGGGAATTGTTACCTCAGGCGAGCAGCGTCAGCGTCCTCCATTCTCAATGACCGCCGGCACTGCTCGCGCTGTCCTTACCTCACCACCCTCACTCTGGAACCTGCCTCCCTTATTTAGTCGGGACAGAAATTTTATATTCATCGAAGGGCGTCGTCAACACCGCTATTCTGAAAAGTTCGTCAGCTGCCTTCGGGTTAATTCCACCATCCCGACTCTTGAGCATCTTGAACCACTTGTCCATTCCGACCCGTACGGCCTCTGGATTGCCCCGTATCGACGCTTTCTTCATAAGACTCAGCTCGCTGAGATATGGCTCCCAATTGGCTGGGACATCATTGGTGGTGGGATACCTGTTTTTATAAAAATTCACCGAGCTGCTGAGTTCATCCATCCAATTCGTCGATTGAGCCACTACAACGCCCCCGGCGAACAGAGTCAGCGCACAGAAGACCGCAACGATTGTCACGAGTATGGCTTTCATGGGAGCCCCCTTTCCTTCATTCAATCGAAGGGTGTCAACACCGACGGAGCGAGCATGCCATCTGTTCCTCCGCTACCTCCTTTCTTTGATGACATCCGCTTATCTACTGACTACCTTTGATCTTGATTCTCACGTGGGACTATTCTATCGAGCCTCGCAAACGAATCCCATCGCCCAAAGAGTGGTTTTCGCCTACACCGTTCGGGTGAGGGATTGGAGAGGGTGGACGTTACTTGCTGTTGAGATAGGCCAGGATCGCTTCGACCCGACCGGTGACGCCGAGTTTGCGATAGACGTGGTGGAGGTGAGTTTTCACGGTATCGGCAGAGACGCACAACTGATCGGCAATGTCTTTATTGCCACGCCCAGACGCGGCACAAGCCAGAATCTCCCGCTCGCGCTCGGTCAATTGGGCCACGCCGGCGGAGGTCCCACTCCCGGCCTCTTCCAGTGCGGAGGCCACCTTCCGAGCAAAGCCGTCCGGCATGAAGGGGGAATGCACTCGTTCCCCCCGGTAGGTGGCCCGGATGATGCGAAGAAACTCGGCATGGTCGGCATCCTTCAAAATGTAGCCGCAGGCGCCGGCTTGCACCGCCGCCACGATTCTCGCATCTTCATCATGGACCGACAACATCAAGACCTTCACGTCAGGAAGACAACCCCTGATCAGGCGCGTAGCCGTGATCCCGTCGAGCCTCGGCATATCCACGTCCATTAAGATTATCTCGGGTTCGGTTTTGATCGCCTGATCAAACGCCTCGCGCCCATCGTTCGCTTCTCCAACCACTCGCAGATCCGGTTCGCGTTCGAGGAGCAGCCGAAGGCTTTGCCTAAAGAGCCGTTGATCATCGGCAATCAGCAATGTGGCCGGCATAGGCCTCCTGGTTCAGCGGCAGTTCGACGGAAAAGACCGCGCCCCCTGACGAACGATTCTCCGCCAGAATCTTGCCTCGATGGGCCGCCACCACGAGGCGGCAAAAATGCAATCCAAGCCCTCGTCCCATTCGAGTGTCTCCGGAATCTTTTCTCCTGCCAAACATCTCGAACAGGTGAGAAAGATCCTCAGGCGCGATGCCGGGGCCCTCGTCCGCAACCCGAATCATGACCTGGGAGGATGATGTGTCGAGAGATTCTCGATCCGCCCATTCTCGCGCCTCCACGTGAGCCGACACCGTAATCCTTCCTCCCTGTGGAGAAAATTTGATGGCGTTGTGAACAAGATTGATGAGCACCCGTAACAGGCGACGACGATCGGCCATCATCGCGACATCGTCTTCCGGCATTGCGATATGAAAGTCGATCCGTTTCGCGGTGGCTTCGGATCGGGAGAGCCTCATCACGTCGGTGACGAGGCCTTTGATCGACACCGTCGAATTCAAGAGTGGCAGCCCTGAGTAGCTTTCTTGATAGACATCCAACATGTCGTTGATCATGCCGAGCAACAGGTCGATGGTGAGGCGCATATCGTCCCACCATTGCCGGTGCGTAGCCAATTGCGATCCTTCATCGTGTTCAAGCAACTCCAATGTCTTCTTGATCCCCACCAACGGATTACGAATATCGTGAGCGAACATCGAGGCAAACTGACTGAGCGAGGCGAGGCGTTCCGAACGGATCAACTGCTCTTCGAGGCGCTTCTTTTCCGTGAGATCGCTCAGCTGGACCATGACAGAGACCGGCAATCCGGCATTCTCAACCGGCACCAGATCAACTTCCATGATGAGCATACCCGCTGTCGGTGCAGGCATCTGCATTTCGCCGACTGACACTTCTTTCTTGGTAGCGATCACCGCTTCCAACAATTGACGCAACCGGACGCGATCCTCCTCCCGAAAGAGATCTTCCGCCTTCGTGCCGATTATCTGATCGGCCGATGCCGCCAGCTTCGTCTCGCCTCGACGATTGACAGCCTGAATGATTCCCCCTTCGTTGACGAGCAATCTGGTCTCTGTCGAATGATCCCACAACATCCGATAATGTTCCTCGGAAATGACCAGTTCTTTGTTTGCCCGCTCGAGTTCAGCCACATACCGCCCCCGTTCACGCGATGTACCCTCCAGGCGCTCCGTTAATTCATCGAAACTCGCGGCCAAGGTATCGATCTCCACAATGTCGGCAGACTGCGCGGCCATCATCGGCTTCTCACCACTCTGCTGTCCGAAGCGCTGCACGCGCTCGACCAACGCGTTGATGGGCCGCACAATGCGGCGACCGAGGCGCCATCGAAGCAGGGCGACCACGGCAAAGACCAGCATACCGAATGCGACGAGCTTCCACAGCAATAGACGCAAGGGCGCATACGCTTCGTCGGGATCTTGGCGGACCAGAATGGACCACGTTTCCGCCTGAACAATGCCTGGTCGAAGCCCCACGGATGCGAACCCGACGATCCCGGCTCCTTGACCGTGAGCATCGTCCTGAACTTCCATCCATGCCGCATCAGGAGGAGTGAGGTTCGAGGCGAGTGAGTCTCTTAGCGGGCCTATCAGAGCCGTATGCCGTCCTGGTGGGAGGAGCGGGCAGGCCAACACCGTTCCCTTTGGCCCAACCAACATCACATGGCCGGTTTCGCCGATCCTGCTACGAAGAACCGAGGTTAAGAGCTGGTCCTTCTCGATCACCGCCTTGATCGCACCCAACACAAACCCGACCTCATCGACAATCGGCACGGCGATGTCCAACTCCCCATCGCCCCTTTCGTCAAGTCGTAACGCCCCCACCCATAGTCGTCGCTGGTCAAAGACGACTGGCCACCAGGGCTGTCGACTGTACTGCGTCGTGTTGTGTCCGCTAGTCGCTCTACCGACGGAGCGACCTCGACGATCAAGAATTTCCAGCGACCGAAAATACGGCCGTTGCGACTCCTTCCAGCGCTCAAGGACCTGGTGGTCAAACGTCAGCCTGGTACCTTCTCGGACCGCTTCACGTACCTGTGGTAAGGAGCTGAGCCGTTCCACCCACCCGACCTCTTTTTCGAGGATCAACCCGACTTTATCTGCGCTCTGGCGGGCAAGTTCTTGAAACCCGAGGCCGATGGCCTCGCTGAACGAATGTTTGGTCTGCCAGTACGCATAGGCTAGACCCAATGCGCCGGAGAACAAACCGATGGAGAGGACGGAGAGTGTGATCGAGCGCTGAAGACTGACCCGCTTCCTCATAGGGCACCGAAGAGTCATGCCCGATGCTGGGATGGAGCTACCGCCGTCTCTTATTCCAACGCTTCTGAGCAGCGAATGTCAAGAGTCCACGATAATATCATCAAGAGGCAACCAGCTCGATCTTTCGACGTGGATGGCAATGTTTCGGCACTTCGGAACCGCTCCAGAGCACTTCCTCCTCGATGTTGTGCATATAATTTTCCTCAAGACTTGAACCGTGCAGACGGCGTATACTTCACATGTCGAGTGGCCGTCATGATCCCAGCGGAGCCTTGGTCATGGAACACGCCCAGCCACAACTACATCATTATCGGGCAGTCCTTCATCCCTCTACGTTCAATCACAGACCTCTGCCGGAAACCAATCCACCACAGGAGGTGTCACCATGTCCATCTCACGAACACTCCATGCATATCTCAATCACGAACGAGTTCATTATGACGTGCTACCACACCCAGAAGCCTTTCGAGCCCTTGCCATTGCACAGATGCTCCATACCCCGGAGAAGAACGTGGCCAAGGTTGTGATCGTGAAGTTGGGTAAGCAGTTCGTGATGACAGTACTACCGGCAAGTTGGAATGTGGACCTCCATCGCTTGAGGACTGTCTTCGCGACACATTCGGTACGGCTCGCGACGGAAGATGAATTCGAAGGACTATTTCCCGACTGCGAGTTGGGGGCCATGCCGCCATTTGGAAACTTATATAAGATTCCAGTGTATGTCGATCAATCGCTCACTGAGGACGAGGAGATCGTTTTCCAAGCCGGGACCCATTCGGACGCGATCCGTATGCGCTACTGGGACTTTGCCGCACTCGTATTTCCGGTGGTCACGGAATTCCATCGTTCACCCGTAGAAGTCTGACGCGTCTGGCTCCAGGCTTTGGGTCGTGAAATGACCACGGAGCAATGCCCCCTCTGTTCGGCTCGTGCACGATCAAAACAACACGGGCGACCTCCCACCGAGTAGGAGGTCGCCCGTGGATGGCCCTGAGAACGCCGCCGATCCGGGTGTTTAGTACGGGATCACATGCAAGCAGTCCTTGCTCTCGTTGTTCCAGACCACATCGCACAGGTTCGACATGCGTGCCACAATCTGTGCCGCCACGCCG
>Ga0163153_10001378_pt1 | contig 38404 bp, 37 predicted proteins | sample OliLakLV19MP6IB1_FD_148629 | JGI IMG/M metagenome (GOLD analysis project Ga0163153, IMG submission 148629) | Freshwater microbial mat bacterial communities from Lake Vanda, McMurdo Dry Valleys, Antarctica - Oligotrophic Lake LV.19.MP6.IB-1 | ecosystem: Environmental > Aquatic > Freshwater >... | reverse complement strand
AGTCGGGGCAAAACACCAATCTCGACCTTGCCGAAGATCTCGCGTGCAAATTCCGGCGCGCAATCCGCGGTAGTGATCTCACCCAGATCGCCGCCCTCGGCCCCGCTGGGACAGTTGGACTGCGATCGCGCCGCATCGGCGAAGCGGTCACTGTCAGCGCCATCATGGCAACGGACTTCCAGCAGTGCGGCTTCGGCGCGTTTGCGCAGCGCCACGACGTCCACGCCCGGCGTGACGGCGAACAGGATGTGACGCAACCGTACCCGCTCGCCCGCGGCAAACTTGCCCGCATGGGCTGCGTGATGCCGACGGCACGCCTCGTCGCCAGGCTCCGGAATATTCAGTGATCGCGCCAGCAACGCTTCGATCGCCGCACTCGCCGCTTCGCTGATCGCGCCATCGGTCGAGGGCGCGTCGCCGGCACCCAGCAGGCCTTCGACTTGCGCGGCCTGACGCAGCAACTCGGTGCACGCACGCTGACGCAATTCGCTCTCCGGCAGGGTCACCCCCGCGTCGTGCAATGCGCGGCCGTTAACGCTTGCCATAGCCGCTGCTGCTACCTGCGTTGCCTTGAACTCCGCATGCGATGTCATTGTTTACCCCTTACAGCACACGCGTCGGCTTGTTGTGGCCGGCCGGCAGATTGAGCTTGCGTGAGCGCACCATCTGGTAGGGCCGGAACACGTACGCGATGGATGCAAAGCCGCTCCAGACATGCACGAGCCGGCTGAACGGGAACAGCAGGAAGATGGTCATGCCGAACACCACGTGGAAGAGATAGGGCCACGGCAAGGTGGCCAAGGCGCTCGCATCCACCGGCCGCAGCGTGACGATGCGCTGCGCCCAGTCGGCCAGTATCAGCATGACGCTGCCATCGGCGTGCTGGTAGGAGTACGGCAGCGTGATGAGCCCCACCACGAGCTGGACCCACAGCACGAGCAGAATGGCGATGTCGGTGGAGTGGCTCGTCAACCTTATTCGCGGGTCGAACACCCGCCGATACAGCAGCATCGACAACCCGACGAAGCACACGATGCCGGCGATGCCGCCCGCGACGACGGCCAGCATCTGCTTCGTCCCTGCGCTCATGAAGATCCCGTACACGCTGTGCGGCGTAAACAACCCGAACAGGTGGCCGAAGAAGAGAAAGAGGATGCCGCCGTGGAAGAGATTGCTGCCCCAGCGCAACATGCCTGCGCGCAGCAGTTGCGACGAATCGCTCTTCCACGTGTACTGGTTCTGGTCGAAGCGGATGAGGCTGCCGACGAGGAACACGACGAAGCAGACGTAGGGATAGACCTGAAAGAGGAAGCCGTGCAGTGCGCTCATGACCGCGCTCCTTGTCGGGGGTTGTGCTTGCGGACGAGGTGAATCGGTTGTGCCTGATCGGCCCGGGCCTGGCCTTTGGTCGAGCAACCGTCGAACACGACCGGCTCGGCCCATTCGTCGTCCAGCGGCGGTTCGGGCGCCAGCTTGACGGGTTCCGGCCGTTCGCCGGCGAGCTCGAGCAGTGCGCCGAAGATGGCGGCATAGCCGCTTTCGCGCTTCTGCAGCGCGCCGAAGATCGCGTTGAGGATGTGCGCGATCTCGCCCAGGAAGGCGCGCGCCTCGCGCGGCGGCTGCGACGATGTGAACTCGAGCACCACCGGCAGGTAGTCGGGCAACTGGCCGTCGGCCAGATAGAGGCCCGCCTTCTCGTAGGTTTGCGCGAGGTCGATCATCGCCGGACCGCGGTCACGGGAGTCGCCGTGCACGTGCTCGAAGAGATGCAGCGCGGTGGAGCGACCGGTGTCGAACAGATGCACGTAGTTGCTTTCGGCGTCGAGCGCATCCTGCCGGGCCAGCGAGCGGGCCAGTGCGTCCAGCTCGGCCAGGCGCGCAGCACTTAGCGCGCGCTCGGCGTGCAGCACTTCGCGCATCGCGGGCAGATGGTCGCGCAGCCCGGCGTCCGGATACACGAGAAGCCGCGCCAGCACCCGAAGCGTGCGGGAGGCGCTCTTTGGTTGTTCGAGGATGCCCATGCGTTAGATCTCCGCCTTGATCGGGATGGTGCGGCGCTTCTCGCTGCCGAAGAGGCTGACCTCGCTCGTGCCCTCGGAACAGCCGTTGCCGAACGAGAAGCCGCAGCCGCCGCGCACATTGAACGTGTTCTCCGCATACTCGCGGTGCGTGCTCGGGATGACGAAGCGGTCCTCGTAATTGGCGATGGCCATCACGTGGTACATGTCCTCGACGTCGGCTTCGGTCATGCCGACCTGCTCCAGGACCTTGAGATTGGTGCGCCCTTCCACGTGTTTGTCGCGCTGATAGGCGCGCATCGCCAACATGCGCTCCAACGCGCGCTCCACCGGTACCGTGTCACCCGCCGTCAGCAGGTTGGCCAGATACTTGACCGGGATGCGCAATTGCTTGACATCGGGAATCTCGCCATTGATTCCAAGATTGCCGGCGTTGGCCGCCGCCGTGATCGGCGACAGTGGCGGCACGTACCACACCATCGGCAGCGTCCGGTATTCCGGGTGAAGCGGCAGTGCCACCTTCCAGTCCACCGCCATCTTGTAGACCGGACTGGACCGTGCGGCCTCCATCCATTGGTCGGGGATGCCATCCTTGCGCGCCTGCTCGATCACCTTGGGATCGTGGGGGTCGAGAAAGATGTCGAGCTGCGCCTGGTAGAGGTCCCGATCGTGCTCGACGCTGGCGGCTTCCTGGATGCGGTCGGCATCGTAGAGCAGCACGCCGAGGTAGCGGATGCGGCCGACACAGGTCTCCGCGCACACCGTGGGCTGGCCGGCCTCGATGCGCGGATAGCAGAAGATGCACTTTTCGGCCTTGCCGCTCTTCCAGTTGTAATAAATCTTCTTGTACGGGCAGCCGCTGGTGCACATGCGCCAGCCACGGCACTTGTCCTGATCGATCAGGACAATGCCGTCTTCCTCGCGCTTGTAGATCGAGCCCGACGGACACGACGCCACGCACGAGGGATTGAGGCAGTGCTCGCACAGCCGCGGCAGATACATCATGAACGTGTTCTCGAACTCGCCGTACATCTCTTTCTGGATGTCGTCGAAGTTCTTGTCCGCACTCCGCTTGCTGAACTCGCCGCCGAGAATCTCCTCCCAGTTGGGACCCCAGACGATCTTGTCCATCTGCTTGCCGGTGATGAGGCTGCGTGGACGCGCCGTCGGCGACGTTTTCATTTCCGGCGCGCTCTGCAGGTGGTCGTAGTCAAAGGTGAAGGGCTCGTAGTAGTCGTCGATCTGCGGCATGTTGGGGTTGGCAAAGATCTTCATCAGCAGCGACCACTTGCCGCCCTGCCGCGGCACGATCGAGCCGTCGGCCTTGCGCACCCAGCCGCCGTTCCACTTGTCCTGGTTCTCCCACTCCTTGGGATAGCCGATGCCGGGCTTGGTCTCGACGTTGTTGAACCATGCGTATTCCATACCCGGCCGGCTGGTCCACACGTTCTTGCAGGTAACCGAACAGGTATGGCAGCCGATGCACTTGTCGAGGTTCAGCACCATGCCGATCTGCGCACGGATTTTCATGCGGCCTCCTTGCGAGCGTGGATGTTCATGCATTCTCTCCTTGCGACTGCACGCGTTCGACGCGCTCGGCAGCCACCGGCGTATCGAGCCAGTCGATCTTGTCCATCTTGCGCACAATGACGAACTCGTCGCGGTTGGTGCCGATCGTGCCGTAGTAGTTGAAGCCGTAGCTCAACTGCGCGTAGCCGCCAATCATGTGCGTGGGTTTCAGCACGATGCGGGTCACCGAGTTGTGGATGCCGCCACGCACGCCGGTGATTTCCGAGCCGGGCGTGTTCACGATCTTCTCCTGTGCGTGATACATCATCACCATGCCCGGATTGACGCGCTGGCTGACTACCGCCCGCGCCGCGATGGCGCCGTTGATGTTGAAGAGCTCAATCCAGTCGTTGTCGACGATGCCTGCCTTCGTGGCGTCGTCCTCGGACAGCCAGACGCAGGGGCCCCCGCGACTCAGCGTCAGCATCAGCAGGTTGTCGGTGTACGTCGAGTGAATGCCCCACTTCTGGTGCGGCGTGATGAAGTTGAGCAGGATCTCCGGATTGCCGTTGGAGCGGATGTTATGGATGCCCGCCGTGGCCTTCAAGTCCACTGGCGGCCGATAGCTCGCGAGGCCCTCGCCGAACGCACGCATCCACGGGTGATCCTGGTAGAACTGCTGGCGGCCGGTCAGCGTGCGCCAGGGAATCAGCTCGTGCACGTTGGTGTAGCCGGCGTTGTAGGAGACGGTCTCGCTCTCGATGCCGCTCCACGTCGGCGAACTGATGATCTTGCGCGGCTGCGCCTGGATATCGCGGAAGCGGATCTTCTCGTCCTCGCGATGCAGTGCCAGGTGCACGTGATCGCGACCGGTTTGCTTGCCCAGCGCTTGCCAGGCCTTGACCGCCACATGGCCATTGGTCTCGGGTGCCAATTGCAGCACCACTTCGCAGGCGTCGATGTCGGACTCGATGCGTGGCATCCCTTTGGTCGCGCCCTCGGTGCGCACCAGGCCGTTCAACTCACCCAGCTGCTTGACCTCGGTCTGCGTGTTCCAGGCGATGCCCTTGCCGCCATTGCCCACCTTGTTCATCAACGGTCCCAGCGCCGTGAAGCGCTTGAACACGTTCGGATAGTCGCGCTCGACCACCACCATCTGCGGCGCGGTCTTGCCGGGGATCAGCTCGCACTCGCCGCGCTTCCAGTCTTTCACCTCGAAGGGCTGGCCCAACTCGCCGGGACTGTCGTGCATCAGCGGCGTCAGTACCAGTTCCTTCTCGAGGCCCAGGTGACCGACGCAGACTTCGCTGAATTTCTTCGCGAAGCCCTTGTAGATGTCCCAGTCGCTGCGCGCCTGCCATGCCGGGTCCACCGCGGTGGAGAGCGGATGGATAAACGGATGCATGTCGCTGGTGTTGAGGTCGTTCTTCTCGTACCAGGTGGCGGTGGGCAGCACGATGTCCGAGTAGAGGCACGTGGTGCTCATCCGGAAGTCGAGCGTCACCAGCAGGTCGAGCTTGCCCTCGGGCGCCTCGTCATGCCAGACCACTTCCGTCGGCTTGGCACCCCGGCCGATGCCGGGCCGCCCCAAGTCGGCCGTGCCCTCAGTGGGGGAAGCGCGCAGCGCTTCGGGGGCGTCCAACTCATGCCCGAGATCCTTGCCCTGGACGCCATTGCTGGTGCCGAGCAGGTGCTTGAGAAAGTATTCGTGCCCCTTGCCGCTCGATCCCAGCAGGTTGGACCGCCAGACGAACATGTTGCGCGGCCAATTGCTCTTGTGGTCGGGGTCGGTGCAGCTCATCTTGAGCGACCCGTCCTTCAGACTCCTGATTGCATAGTCCTTGGGATCCATCCCCGCGGCCTGCGCGTCGCGCACCACCTGCAGCGGATTGGTCTGCAGCTGCGGCGCCGAGGGCAGCCAACCCATGCGTTCGGCACGCACGTTGTAGTCGATCATGCTGCCCGCGTAGAGCGTGGGATCGGCCAGCGGCGACAGCACCTCCTCCATGCCCAGCTTCTCGTAGCGCCACTGGTCCGTGTGCGCGTAGAAGAAGCTGGTCGAATTCATCTGCCGCGGCGGGCGAATCCAGTCAAGCGCGAAAGCAAGCGGCGTCCAGCCGGTCTGCGGACGCAGCTTTTCCTGGCCGACGTAATGCGCCCAGCCGCCGCCGCTCTTGCCGACGCAGCCGCACAGCATCAGCATGTTGATGACGCCGCGGTAATTCATGTCGCTGTGGTACCAATGATTCATGGCCGCGCCGATGATCACCATCGACTTGCCCTGCGTTTTGTCGGCGTTGTCGGCAAATTGGCGCGCAACCGTGATGATCTGCTCGCGCGGCACGCCGGTGATGGCTTCCTGCCACGCCGGCGTGTAGGGCACGTCGTCATCGTAGTTGGCGGCGCAGTTTTCGCCCGCGACGCCGCGACCGACCCCGTACTGCGCCATCTGCAGGTCGAATACCGTAGCGACGACGGCATGCCGCTCCTCGCCGGCCTTGCCCAATGCAATCCGCTGTACCGGCACGCCGCGCACCAGCACGTCACTCTGTGTATTGCCCGCGAAGTGCGGGCCAACCACGCCACCGAAGTACGGGAACCCAACCTGGGCCACGGTGGCGGCATCCTGGGCGCCTTCCAGCGACGACAGTTTCAGCTTGACCTCATGGCCATGCCGCGCTTCCTTCGCCTCGAGATTCCACTGGCCGGTATCAGCGCGGCCATCAGGACCCCAGCGGAAGCCGATGGCGCCGTTGGGCAGCACGACCTTGCCGTCTTCTGCGAAGGCAACCGTCTTCCACTCGGGATTGTTGGCGGCGCCCAGCTTGCCGTTGAAGTCCGATGCGCGCACATAGCGGTCCGGGACCATCACGGTGCGGCCGTCGGCGAGCTGGTGTTCCTTCAGCATCACCAGCATCGGCAGGTCGGTGTAGCGACGCGCGTAGTCGTCGAAGTAGGTCGAGCGCTTGTCGACGTAGAATTCCTTCAGGATCACGTGGCCGAACGCCATGGCGACCGCGGCGTCGGTCCCCTGCTTCGGATGCATCCACAGGTCGGCCAGCTTGGCGACTTCGGAGTAGTCCGGCGTCACCGCGACGGTCTTCGCGCCCTTGTAACGCACCTCGGTGAAGAAGTGGGCGTCGGGCGTGCGCGTTTGCGGCACGTTGGAGCCCCAGGCGATGATGTACGTCGAGTTGTACCAGTCGGCCGACTCCGGCACGTCGGTCTGCTCGCCCCACACTTGCGGGCTGGCCGGCGGCAGGTCGCAATACCAGTCGTAGAAGCTCATGCACACGCCGCCGATGAGGCTCAAGTACCGGCTGCCGGCTGCGTAGCTCACCATCGACATCGCGGGGATCGGCGAGAAGCCGATCACGCGGTCCGGACCGTGCTTCTTGATCGTATAGACGTTGGCGGCGGCTATGATCTCGTTGACCTCGTCCCAGCCCGAGCGGACAAAGCCGCCCAGCCCGCGGATCTTCTGGTAGTCGCGGCGCTTGCCGTCGTCCTCGACGATCGACGCCCATGCACCGACCGGATCGTGCGCCAGGCGTGCCTCGCGCCAGAGTTTGAGCAGACGGCCCCGCACCATCGGATACTTGACCCGGTTGGCGCTGTACAGGTACCAGCTGTAAGACGCGCCGCGTGAACAGCCGCGCGGCTCATGGTTGGGCATGTCCCAGCGCGTGCGCGGGTAGTCGGTCTGCTGGGTCTCCCACGTGACGATGCCGCCCTTGACGTAGATCTTCCACGAGCAGGAGCCGGTGCAGTTCACGCCATGCGTTGAACGCACGATCTTGTCGTGGGCCCATCGATTGCGATACGCGTCTTCCCAAGTACGATCTTCGCCGGTCACCACGCCATGGGCGTTGGCGAAGGTCTCTTTCGGTTTGGCAAAGAAGGTCAGGCGATCGATAAAGTGGCTCATGGATGGCTCTCAGCAGGAATGCGGTGGGTGCGGCAGCTCAAGGGTTCTTCACGTAGGCATTGCGACGCAGGTAGAACCACCAGTTGAGGACGAGACACAGCGCGTAAAACATGGCGAAGCCGTACATCGCGTACTCAGGCGTGCCGGCCTTGATCTGTTCGCCGATGACCACGGGGGCGATGAACGCGCCGTAAGCCGCAACGGCCGAGGTCCAGCCAAGCACCGGGCCCGCCTGCTGCCGGTCGAAGATCATCCCGATCGTGCGGAAGGTCGAGCCGTTGCCGATGCCGGTTGCGGCGAACAACAGCACGAACAGCAGCATGAACACCGTGAAGTACTGTTCCGGCGTTCTCGAGTTGTAGGCCAGGAGCATCATGTAGCCGACCGCGGCGGAGGCGACAACCATCACCGCCGAAATCACCTGGGTGACGATGGAGCCGCCCAATTTGTCGGAAATCCAGCCACCGACCGGGCGAATCAGCGCACCCACGAAGGGACCGATCCATGCGTAGGTCAACGCCGAAGGCGCATTCGGATTCTTCAGCGTGTGCTGCATGACGCCAGCGGCATCCGGCACGTGGCTGAAGCCGAAAATCACCGTGATCGACAGCGGCAGCGCCATCGAGAAGCCGATGAACGAGCCGAAGGTCACGATGTACAGCGCGGTCATCGACCACGTGTGCTTGTTCTGAAAAATCTCGTATTGCTTGGCCAGGTTGCCCTTCATGTCGCCAAAGGCACCGAGTTTCATTACCACGACGGCCACGACGATGATCAACGGCAATGCCGCCCACATGTTGAGCAGGCCGAGTCCCGTGGGTGCGGGCAGGTACAGATACAGTCCTGCGGCTCCCACCACCAAGGCCAGGCCGTAGAGGTAGAGAATCTTCCCGAACGCGGCCAGGGTGCCGCCATGGTTGGGGGTGATTGGCAGAAGGTTGTTCATGCCGAACCACGCCGCGATCACCAGTGGAACCAGGATCGCGCCCCAGATGTACCCGGCGTTCTGGATCCACGTCGGGGTACCCGCCAGGATCTTGCCGAAGATCCATCCCGAATCCTTCAGCAGCACCATCGAACCGCCGCCGAATGCCCCGAACACGCCGACGGTCATCGCCAGCGGAATCAGGATCTGCATCGTCGTGACCCCAAAATTGCCCAAACCGGCGTTCAGCCCAAGGGCCGTACCCTGCAGCCGCTTGGGGAAAAAGGTGCTGATGTTGGACATCGAGCACGCGAAGTTGCCGCCACCGATGCCGGACAGGAACGCACAAGCCTGAAACACCCACAGGGGGGTGGCCTTGTCCTGCAGCGCGACGCCGGTCCAGATGGCAGGTACGATGAGCAGCACGCTGGTCAGGAACACCGTGTTGCGCCCGCCCGATAACCGTATGAAGAACGAGGCCGGGATTCGAAACGTGGCGCCCATCAATCCGGCGATCGCGGTCAGCGTGAACAACTCGGCGGGCTTGAACGGAAAGCCCAGATTCAGCATCTGCACGGTGATGATGCCCCACATCAGCCATACCGCAAATGCGCACAGCAGGTTGGGAATTGAGATCCACAGGTTGCGGCTGGCAATCCTGCTGCCCGTGCGTTCCCAGAAGTCGTTGTCTTCCGGGCGCCAGTCGGCGATGTCAACGCGGTTACCGGCCTTGGGCGTGCTGGCGGCGGATCGGGAGGATGCGTTCATGAATGTCCTTGGTAGTTTCGCTGCGTTCAGCCGTGAAGCCGGAATTGCTTGGCCTTGCTGCCCATCAGTTCCGCGCCGCGCACTTCGGTCCAGTACATCCAGATCAGCGAGACCCAGACCACGCCGTACATCAGCATGAAGGCGCTCGAACGGATACCGGTCAGGTCCATCAGCGCGCCGAACATGATCGGCAACACGAATCCGCCAAGACCTCCCGCCAGTCCGACGATGCCGGAGATCACCCCGATGTTCTGCGGATAATCGTCAGCGATGTATTTGAATACCGAGGCTTTGCCGAACGCCCACGCGATGCCAAGAATGAAAATCAGCAGCGTGAATACCCAGACGTTGAGGCCGACGTGGAACGTCTTGGGACCGTCGATCGTCAGAATCGTGAAATCGGTCTGCGGGTAGGACAGGATGAAGAGGCAGATCCAGCTCACCCACAGCACCCACCAGGTCAGCGCATGCGCACCGACCTTGTCGGACATCCATCCGCCCATCGCGCGCAGCACTCCCCCGGGCAGCGAGAAACAGGCGGCAAGGAGCGCGGCCGCCCGAATGTCCATGCCGTATTCACCCACGTAGTACTGGACCATCCACAAACTCAGCGCGACGTAGCCGCCGAACACGATCGAGTAGTACTGGCAGTACTTCCAGACCTTGGGATCCTTGAGGGCCACCAACTGCTCGCGCCACGTTATTTTCGAATCCACCAGATGGGTGGGATCGGAGTAGCTGAAGAACCAGAAGAGCAGCGCCGTACCGAACATGATCGCGGCGTACACTTGCGGCACCACCGCCCAGCCAAACGCCACCAGCAGCGCGGGGGCCACGAATTTGTTGACGGCGGCCCCAGAGTTGCCGGCCCCGTAAATCCCCATCGCGAAACCCTGCTGATTGCGGGGGTACCAGCGTGCGACGTAGGGCGTGCCCACCGAAAACGAGCCACCAGCGATGCCGGCGAAAAGACCCAGCACCAGAAATTGCCAGTATTCGGTCGCATAACTGATCAACCAGATCGGTATGACGCAGGAGAGCATCAGCACGAACATCACGATGCGTCCGCCGTACTTGTCGGTCCACATCCCGAGCGGCACGCGAATCAACGAGCCGGTCAGGATCGGCGTGGCGGTGAGCAGACCGAACTGGGTGGCGTTGAGGTTCAGCGCCTTCTTGATCGGGATACCGATCACGCCAAACATCATCCACACCATGAAGCAGACGGTAAAGGCGAGCGTGCTGACGATCAGCACTGACAAAGCCTGTCGCTTGTTGCTCATGACGGTAGTCCCTCCCTGTACACACCCACCAGTGTAGGAAGGGGCACCACGACACACCATCCTGCGGTAGAGGTGTGCCGCCAATGCAAAAGGAGGATGCCCTGGGGGTCGGCATCCTCCTTTGGAACTAGTCGCCAGTCACGGCGCAAACGCAGGAAGTCAGCCCATCAGGCAAGTCCCTGTTCAGTGGCAATCACGGCCGCCTGGACGCGTGACGCGACATCGAGCTTGCGCAGCACGTGCTGGACATGAATCTTGACGGTCGTTTCGGCAATGCCGAGATCGCGCCCGATTTCCTTGTTACTGGAGCCCCTCGCGATACCGCGCAGGATCTCCTGCTCGCGCGGCGACAGCGTCGCCAGCGGTGACACGTTGCGGCCCGGGGCATCCCGACCGCCGGCCGACGCTGCGTCGCGAACCGCCGCAAACAGCTTGCCGGTCATTTCGGGTGCCACGACCGATTCGCCGCGCATGGCGCGGGCAATGGCGTGCACCAGCGCATCACCTTCGATGGTCTTGAGCAGGTAGCCGCATGCGCCACCGCGAAGCGCCGCCGCAAGATCCTGTTCATCCTCGCTAACCGTCAGCATCAGCACGCGCACACCAGCCACCGCATCGCGCAGCGCAGGCAGCGCATCGACCCCGCTGACGCCTGGAAGATGATTGTCGAGCAGGATGAGGTCGGGCTGCAGCTCCTTGGCCCGACGCAGCGCCTCGCCCGCGTCGGCCGCGTCGCCCACCACCTTGAGCTGTGAATCGCGCGCCAGCAACGCGATCAGGCCCCGCCGAAACAGCGTGTGATCGTCGACGACGAGGATGCGGGTCGCAGGCACCGGATGTGGCAGCATCGTGGTCAATGGGTGGTGGCGATGTCGACGTCGGTCGGCGCGGCCGCAACCGCTGAACGAAGGCCAAGTGGCAACGTCAGCACCACCGACGTACCGTACCCCGGACGCGACATCACGTCGAGTGTTGCATTAACGCGTTCGGCGCGCTCGGCCATGATCCGCAATCCCACGTGGGTCTCATCGACGTTCTCCACATCCCCTGCAAAGCCGGTGCCGTTGTCGCGCACCTCGAAGCGCCACTGGGGCTGCTGCTGCACGTCAAGCCAGACCGTGGTGGCTTCAGCGTGTTTGCGGATATTGGAGAGCGCTTCCTGCACGATATGCAACACCTGAATCTGAAGATCCGGTGCCAGTGCAATTCCGTGGCCCTGCATTTGCATGATCGTTTTCAAACCACTCTGATGCTCGAATTTGCGCAGCGTGGTCTGCAATGCGGGTTCGATGTCCTCCGCATTGGCGCGGGTGCGGAAATGCACGAGCAACTCGCGCACATCGCCGTAACTTTCGCGCACGCCGGCGTCGATCTCGGCCAGCGTGCGCTCGACCTCGTCCGCGTTGCCATGGTCGATCGCATCACGCATCAGCTGCACCTGAATGCGCAGAAAGGCCAGCGACTGGGCGATCGAATCGTGGAGTTCCCGGGCGAGGAATGTGCGCTCCTGCGACACCGCCGCCTCCTTCTCCAGCGCATTGAGCCGCAAATTTTCCATCGCTGCCGCCAGGTGCGCGGTCAGCGCTTCCAGCAGCGAGCGCTCCGTCGGCGATGGAATGATTCGAGCGTGGAAAAAGAGGTCCACCTCGCCCATGACCCGCTCATGCAGTCGGATGGGAATCGACACCAGCGTCTCGAAGCCGGCGTCAGTGCAATGCGTCATCGCCTGCGGACGCATCGTGTTGATCGGGATCACGCGCGCTCCCGGCTCCGGAACCTGCGTGCCGCAATGACACGTCCCGGCATGCAGGCAATGCTCGCCCGCAGCCATGACGGCCGGCAGACCTACTGCCGCCAGCATCAGATAGCGTTCATTCGCTTCATCGGACCAACGCACGGCCACACCATCGGCCCGTGCCGCCCGGCCAATGCTCGTGGCAAAGCCACCCGCGAGTTCGTTCAATGTCGTGGCCTTGGCGACCAGCCGCGTGACATCGTACAACGCCTCCAATCGCTCGCGCTTCTCCTCCAGTTGCGATGTTTTTTCCGCCACCCTGGCCTCGAGGTCGCGGTACATCGACTGCAGGTGCTCTGCCATGCCATTGAAGCCCTCGGCCAGTGTGCCAAACTCGTCACTGGTCACACGATCCACGCGCGCCGCGAAGTCGCCGCGCTGAATGCGTTCGATGCCCTGCTTCAGTTGCCCGACCGGCTCCAGCACGAACAAGTAGCCCGTGTAGAGCAGCAGCGCGGCGGCGAGCACCGCAAAGGCCATCATCGCCATCTGCAACAGATGCAGCAGCGTGGTCCAGCGCGACATGTGATGTTCGATGGCGGTGACCAGGGCGTCGATGTCCGCCACGAAGGCAGCGGCACCGCCATTCGATCCCGATGTCGCGACTGCCCCACTAGGCGTCAATTGCGCGCGAAACCGCGCCCAATCGCGCTCGACGCTCGCAAACCGGGCACGCACGGCATCGTCCCACGGGACGAAGAGTGGCCGCTCGAGGTCGCCATGCCGCAAGACATCGAGGCTGCGTTCGAACTCGTTGACCAGCGGCGGCAATGCCGCGTGTTCGCCGGTCCCCACTGCCAACGCCATCCGGTAGGTCTGCATGCGCATCCGGCCCGCCTCGTTGACCGCCGCCGCGCCACCATCGAGCTGCCAGGACACCCACAGGGTGAGTGCGATCGACATCAACGCCAGCAGCAGGAACGGCGTGCCCACCAGCATCAGCTTGGCACCCAGACTCCATTGCTTGGGATTGCTCATTGGTTCAAGTTTAGACGCGATGAGCCCACCCGTGATTGACGCGGATCAATGGTTGGGCACCAACTGCACCCCCTGCGCTGGTGAACCTGGCCGTCAGCACTTGCCGGGAAGCTGTCGCAATGTCGCCGCAAGATCGTGGAAAAAACGTGGCACCTGCCGCGCCGCCAAGGCAAAGTCACGCTCTTGCGGCGCGCCCTTGGCGCGCAGCATGGCGATCAGCGCAGCCCGCTCCGGCGGACTCCAGTCACGCAGGTCGCGTACGCTGGCGACCAAGGGCGCCAAAAGTGCGAAGCCCCGCCGTTCCGCTGCCGACCAGCGCACAAGGTCGGCAATGCCGAGGTCGTTGGCCACGGCGGCGATGACACGCCTCTCCGCTGCCATACGCGATGCCACCGGTTGTTGCGCCAACTGCGCCGCCGCCAGTGCCCCGACATACGGCAGCAGCGCCTCATCGAAAGCATCCTCGGCGACGAACCCGGGCAGGTCGAGATACAAATCACCGGTCGCCAATGCGCGCAGCGTCTTGGTGGAGCTGCGGTACCCGCGATCCGCGGACATGCGCGCCGCTTCGCGCGCGGCCAGCGTGCGAATCTGCGCTACCCCAGGTCGAAATCCAAGCCGGTAATAGAACCAGAAAGCACCGCTTTGAATCGCCTCGGCATTGCCGGCACCAAACTGGTAGGCGTTGATCACGAAACGGTCGCACGCGAAAAGTGTGTGGAATGCGCGCAGCATTTGGGACCAGAGAAAAGCTGCTTCGCTGCCGCGATAGGGATCGAATATGTTGATGCCGGTGTTGGCCTGACGAAACAACGGCGTGACCCCGCCATAGCCGATCGGAACGCCGTTGGCAAACAGCAGATAGCCCGTGTTGGTTTCGAGCGTGAGTCGCTGGTTGGGTGCAATGCCCAGCACAGCCACCGCCGTGCCTTCCCCTAGATCGCACCAGTAGACCTCGTCGACGTTCGGCGACGTCATGGCATTCACTTCGCGACACCGGACGGCCAGTGCGGCGCGCGCGGAGGCGATCACGCGACGAGCCTGCGGGCGCGCCAGCCGCTCGACCATCGGCAACGGTCGCGCGATGTCCGCCATTGTATCGGCGGCGGGCCGTCGCATTTCGCGGCGAATGGCAACCGGAGTGCCCGCGACCACATTGTGGGTGGCGGACCAGCGCGACTCGCGCAGTGTCCACGTCAACGGCACCTCCGCGGCGTCCCATTCACCTTCGATCTGGGGCGCCAACGCGGCGTTGCCGGTACCTGCCGTCATCAGCCACGCGAGGTCCGTGGGCGACTGCACACTGCGCGCCCGCCGAATCCAGTCGCGCGTGGCAAATTCGCCGCTGTCGAAGCCCTCGCGCTCGGCATCGCGCAGCAGCAGTCCCAACAGCGTGTCGAGTTGCCATGGTTCGTCGAACGTACGCCAGTCGATCTCGACATCGGATGACGCCGACAGCGCAAGCCAGCGCGCGATCGGATACGGAAACACGTGGCGGGTCGACGAACCTGCCATGCCGCTGTCGTCGGCGGCACCGCGCATTGACCGTGGCAGACGCTTTAGACGCGTAGCCGTGTCGGCGAGCATGCGCCGCGCCAGTTGCAGCGTTGATCGCGCACCCGGGAACGCGCAGATGAAAAGCAAGTCCTCGTGCAGCGCGGCCAGCTGCGCGTACGTCGCAAGTATGGCCGCGCGCAAGGTGCGCAACAGCATGAGCTTGTCGCGTTCGGCGACATCGCCATACTGGTGGCGCAGCACGCGCAGGCGCTTCAAGGCTGAATTTGGCGTTGACATGGGTAGTGGCTTGAATTCGGCACGATCGCTTCGCGGTTGACCTTGCTCAATCCCGCCAGAGCGGCAACCGCCTAGAATACATCCCTATCCATGGCAGACGACAACCCACTCCCTTCGCATCGAGCCCACCGGCGTCCTTCAGCGGGTCCCGCCGCACGCCTCGTGGCCAAACCGGTGGCCTTGAACACGTTTCACGAAAACGTGGTCATACTCGCCCGCGACGGTACTGCATTCCGGCCCGAACGTCTCGCCGGCCTCCGCACCGTGGAAGTTCGTGCCAATGGCGGCAGTCTGCTGGCGTCGCCAATGATTTGCGATGATCCATCGCTGGTGGCGGCCGGCGAGGTCGGTCTGCCCGAGCCGATGTTTCATCGCCTGGGCGTTACCGCCGGTACGTTGGTAGAGGTGGCACCAGCACGTCCGCCGCGAACACTCGATCTGGTACGTGCCAAGGTGGCGGGGGAGACACTGAGCGCTGCGGACTACCTCGACATTGCTCGCGATCTGGCTGACCATCGCTGGTCTGATATGGAAGTCGCGGCGTTTCTCATTGCCTGTGCCAGTTTCATGACGCCGGAAGAGACGTTGAGTCTGACGCGGGCGATGATTGCGGTGGGCCACCGCCTCACGTGGAATCGCGATCCGGTCGTCGACAAGCACTGCATCGGGGGCATCCCCGGCAATCGTACATCGTTACTTGTTGTACCCATCGTGGCTGCGCATGGGTTATGGATTCCCAAGACGTCGTCGCGGGCGATCACCTCGCCCGCGGGCACCGCCGACACGATGGAAGTGCTGGCGCGTGTGGACCTCGACGAGGCGGAAATGCGCCATGTCGTGCAGACCTGCGGCGGCTGCGTGGTGTGGGGCGGGCGCGTCAACCTCTCGCCGGCGGACGATGTGTTGATCTCCGTCGAGCGACCGCTGTCAATCGATACTCCGGAGCAGATGGTGGCGTCAATCCTGTCCAAGAAGGTAGCCGCCGGATCCACGCATCTGGTCCTCGACGTCCCCGTCGGCGCCACTGCCAAGATTCGCGATCCGCGCTCGGCATTGCGTCTCCGCAAGTTGTTCGAATACGTCGCCGGGCACCTCGGCCTCGCCATTGAGGTGATCATCACCGACGGCACGCAGCCTATCGGCCGCGGTATCGGGCCGGTGCTGGAAGCGCGGGATGTGATGGACGTGCTCGCCAATCGCCCGCGGGCCCCCGGCGACCTGCGGGAAAAGTCCATCCGGCTTGCGGGACGCGTGCTCGAAGCGGATCCGGCATTGGCCGGGGGGCGCGGCGAAGCGCGCGCTCGTGAACTGCTGGACACTGGCGCTGCCGCGCGCGCGATGGATGCCATCATCACCGCGCAAGGTCCGTCACCGATTCGCGAAGGAGTCGGCGACCTTGTCCATGAGGTGTGCGCACGAGTGTCGGGTACGCTGTCAGCGATCGACTGTCTGCAAATTGCATCGATCGCACGCCTGGCAGGCGCCCCGACCAACCCCGGTGCGGGTCTCGACCTGCTGCACAAGGTGGGTGATCGCGTTGGTGCCGGCGAACCACTGTATCGGATCCACGGTTCGGAACCGTCCGACTTTCATTTCGCCGTCGAGGCCGCATTCGAGGACGATGGCATGCGAACGCATTCGTGACATCGAACCCTACTGCACCCACCACCGACATGACTCCTACAATCACCTTTCATGGCGCCGCCGGATGCGTCACCGGATTCTGCGTACGCCTGCAGTCCGACCGCGCGTCAATCCTGATCGACTGCGGAATGTTTCAGGGCTCAAAGACTCTGAAGGCGCTGAACTACGAGCCCTTCCCTTTCGACGCCCCTGCGCTCGACGCGGTTTTGCTCACGCATGCGCACATCGATCATTCCGGCCTGTTGCCCAAACTGATGAAAGCCGGCTACGGGGGGCCCATCTACGCAACGGGCCCGACGCAGGAGCTATGCGCGATCATGCTGGCCGATGCGGGCGGCATTCAGGAGAATGAGGTCGAATACCTCAATCGCCGCAATCAGCGCCGCGGCAGGCCACCGGTGGAACCCATCTACCGCGAGGCTGACGCCGAGCGGACCATGAAGCTCTTCCGCACCGTGAAGCTCTGCGACATCGTCGCGGTCGCACCCGGGATCACCGCGCGCTACTGGGAAGCCGGCCACATACTCGGGTCCGCCTCCATCGAGGTCATCGTCGAAGCAACCGATGGGCCGCTGCACATCCTGTTCTCGGGTGACCTGGGGCCGGGCGGCCGCGACTATTCGCCTGATCCCGCAGGCCCGGCGGGTGTCGACCACCTGATCGCCGAGTCCACGTACGGCAATCGCGAACGCATTGAAATCGATCCCGCGACGCGCCGCCGCATGCTTGCGGACGAACTGCGCGAGGCGCAGGCTGCCGGTGGTCCGATGCTGATTCCGGCGTTCGCCGTCGAGCGCACGCAAGAACTCCTGGCCGACCTGCTGACGATGATGGACGACGGCAGTGTGCCGGAGACCTTGATCTTTCTCGACTCGCCCCTGGCCATCGAGGCCTGCGAGGTGTTTCAGAAGCGCGGCTGGAACCGCAGCAGCCGGCGCAATCCCTTCGAAGACGTACGTGCGTCGGCGCGACTCAAGTTCATGAGCAAGGTGGCCGACAGCAACGGGATCGAGCGCCTGCGCGGATGGCACATCATCATGGCCGGCAGCGGCATGTGCGACGCGGGCCGCATTCGCAGGCATTTGAAGCGCCTGCTGTGGCGCAACGAAACCACGGTGCTGCTGGCCGGCTTTCAAGCGATGGGCACGTTGGGACGGCTGCTGCAGGACGGCGCCAGCCGCGTCCGCATTCAGGGCGAGGAAATCAACGTCAAGGCACGCATCCGTGCGCTTGATGTCTACTCGGGGCACGCCGATGCCACGGGCCTCACCGCATGGGTGCAGGCGCGCCAGCCTGTGGCAGGTAACGTGTTTCTCGCTCATGGAGAACCGGACGCGCTGCAGGGCCTGCGCGACCGGTTGACTACCGTCGGCTTTGCTGCGGACACCATCACGATTCCCGCCATTGACGCGAGCTACGCGCTGCGCAAGTCCGGCATCGTTGCCATGCCTTCCGACAGCACTCGAATTGCCCCGGCTGCGGCTGCGGCGCTCGACTGGCACAATGATCGCGCGCGCTTTCTGCTGCAACTCGACGAAACGCTGGAGCAGGCACCCGACGCTACTACCCGGCGCACGCTGTTGACGCGATTGACCCGCGCGCTCGACAGCAACGCCTAGGCATCACACCCACCCCCATGCCCGCTCTCCGCATCTCGCGCTCCATGCTCGCGTTCACCGCGGCGGGCATCATCGCAGTCCTGGCGGTGGCCTACGTCAGCTGGCGTGCCCCTGCCGTGGACCTCGTCCGGATCGAAAACACGCGCCTCACGCAATCAGTGGTGGTCAGCGGGCGCATCCTGGCACCGGCCAAATCCGACATCGGCGCCACCATCACCGGTCGCGTGCAAGGTGTCGCCGTCGACGAAGGTGCCCATGTCAGTGCCGGTACGCTGTTGATCGAACTCGAACAGTCCGAGCTCACGGCTGCGCTCGCCCAGGCGCGTGCCACCGAGGCGGCCGCGCAGACGCGGATCCAGCAATGGCGCGACGTCGGGGCACCCAACGCGCAACAGCTGCAGGCCCAGGCTGAAGCCAACTACCGCGTGGCCGAACGCGACGCGGGACGCCAGGAACAATTGTTCAAACAGGGCTTTATTGGCGAAGCGCGCGTCGACGAGTCACGTCGCGCCGTCGCCGTTTCCAGAAGCCAGCTCGAAGCAGCGAAGTCCACCGCGATCGGCAACAGCGCGACCGGTGCGGAGCGCCGCCTGCTCGAGGACCAGTTGATGCAGGCGCGCGCCGCGCGCGATGCTGCCGTGGCCAAACTGGCGCAGACGAAAATCCTGGCGCCCGCCGCCGGCATCATCCTCGACCGGACGGTGGAGCCCGGCGACATCGTGCAGCCAGGTAAGCGGCTGATGGTGCTTGCCCAGGACGGTCCTACGCGGCTGATAGCGCTGATCGACGAAAAGAATCTCGCGTCGGTGCGGGTCGGGCAATCGGCCTTCGCCGCAGCGGATGCGTTTCCCGGCCAACGCTTTGCCGCCACGCTCGACTACCTGTCGCCGGGAATCGACGCTCAGCGCGGCACGGTCGAGGCTAAGTTCGGCGTGGCCGCCCCACCCCCATTCCTGCGTTCAGACATGACGGTTTCAATTGATATCGGCGTCGCCGACAAGGACAACGCCGCCGTGGTTCCCACCGGGGCCGTGCGCGATGCGGCGTTGCCCGAGCCCTGGTTGCTCGTGCTGCGCAATGGTCGCGCCGAACGCATCGCCGTACGCCTCGGCGTGCGCTCCACCGCCCGTACCGAGATCCTGAGTGGCGCGGGCGCCGGCGATGAGATCATCGTCACGCCAGGGATCGAGCCGGGCCAGCGCGTGCGCGCGCGCTGACCACGGACAGCATCACGATGCCCTTCGAATGGGTCGTAGCGTTGCGCTTTTTGCGCGAGGGACGCTTTCAAACCGCGCTGATCGTCAGCGGTGTGGCGGCCGGTGTCGCGGTATTCATTTTCATCACCGCACTCGTCAACGGCCTGCAGGCCAACACCATACGTCGCACCCTCGGTACTCAGGCGCATATTGTGGTGCGCCCGATTGAAGAAATAGCGCAAGTCCAGCGTTCCGTTCCGCCCGGGACCGCGTCCATACCCAAAATCGAGGCTCGCGCGCAACGGCTTCGCTCCATCGATCAATGGCAACTGCTGGAGCAGGACCTCGCGCGCACCCCCGGCGTGGTCGACGTTTCGCCGATGGCGACAGGGCCGGGATTTGCCGTTCGCGGCGACGCCAGCAAGGCCGTCGCCATCATCGGCGTCGACCCCGTTCGCTACAACCGCATCGTCGCCATCGGCGACAAATTGGTCGGCGGCGAATTCCGTGTGCAGCCTGGCGAAGCGGTGCTCGGCCGTGAGCTTGCCGCCGATCTGGGCATCGGCGTCGGCGACCGGGTTCGCCTCATCACGACCGAAAACGAGGCTGTCACCGGCGACACGTTGACTGTTACCGGCATCGTCGATCTCGGTGTCCGTGACCTCAATCGCCGCACGGTCTACGTGGGCTTGCGCACCGCGCAGAGCCTGCTGTCCCTGCCCGGCGGTGTTTCACAGCTCGATCTCACGGTCACCGACCTGTTCGACGCCGAACGTATCGCGGCGGCGCTGGCGGCCACGACCGGCCTCACCGTCGATTCGTGGATGAAAACCAATGCGCAACTGCTGGCAGCGATCAACGCCCAGACCATCACCACGCGGATGATCCGGCTGTTTGTCGTCGTAATCGTGGTGCTGGGCATCGCCAGCGTCCTGGTGGTGTCGGTCGTGCAGAAGCGCCGCGAGATCGGCATTCTGCGCGCGATGGGGGCGCCGCGTGCCAGAATCCGGCGCGTGTTCCTGCTGCAAGGCGCGATGGTCGCGCTGAGTGGATCGATTATCGGCTGTGCGCTTGCCGCTACGATGATCGTGGTCTTCCTCAAATTGGCACGCAATGCCGATGGCACGCCGCTCTTCGAACTCGCCATCTCGCCCGAGTTGTTCGTGATTGCCACGGTCGGGGCCATCGTGTGCGGCGTCCTGGCGGCCGTTGCGCCGGCGCAACGTGCTGCAGCACTCGATCCCGCACAGGCGATCCGGATGTAGCGATGACGTCGCCACTGATCGAACTTGCCGGCATCCGCAAAAGCTATGGCACCGGAACCGAGGTCGAGGTCGAGGTGCTGCACGGCATCGACCTCGCATTACATGCCGGCGAGTTCGCCGCACTGATCGGGCCGTCGGGCTCGGGCAAGTCCACGCTGCTCAACCTGATCGGCCTGCTGGAGCCGCCGACCGCCGGGTCCTACCGTCTTCTGGGCCAGGAGACGTCCGCACTGTCCGATGACGCCATCACCGCACTGCGCGGAAATGCGATCGGCTTTGTGTTCCAGTTTCACCATTTGCTGCCGGCCTTCACCGCCACCGAAAACGTCCTGCTGCCGCGACTCATCGCAGCAGGACCCGTGACTGCGCCACAACGCGAATCTGCCCGTGATCTTTTACGAGAGGTGGGCCTCGGCGACCGGCTTGACTACCTTCCCCGCAAGCTTTCCGGTGGCCAGCAGCAGCGTGTGGCCATCGCGCGGTCCTTGGCACTCGGGTCGCCGCTGGTGCTGGCTGACGAGCCTACGGGCAACCTCGATACCCACTCGGCCGACGGCATCTTTGCGCTGATGCGACGGTTCAACCGCGAACGTGGCACGGCGTTCCTGATCGTGACGCACGATCCGCGATTGGCGCAGCGCTGTGATCGAATCATCGAATTGGTCGACGGTCGGATCTCCAGCGATCGCGTGAATGAAGTATCGTTGGTCACGACCTAGCAATGCGGTCGTGTCAGCGGAGCGGGATACACGCTGGTGCAGGTTGACCTCGATCAACCCGCCGCCCGGCAAAACCTGCCATGATGGATACGAAGGAGGCACCGCCATGAGTATTCACCTTACGCTGGCCCAACGCGCAATCATCGAAGCCGAGCTGGAGCAGCGGCAGATCGACCTCGAAAAGCAGATTTCCGGTGAGCTCGGCGGTCTTTCGCGCGTAGAACACGCGCGTGAGGTCTTGCTGCAGGATGACGACGATGCCCCCGCCCGCGATGCCGATCGTGAGGTCGATCTGGCTCGCAGCGACCAGGACATCGACGAATTGCGCGCAGTCAAGGATGCGCTGATCCGACTGCGTACGTCCGTTTTCGGGATCTGCAAGGATTGCAGTGCCGAGATTCCTTTCGACCGGTTGCAGCACAGCCCTCAGGTGCTGCGTTGCATCGCCTGCCAATCGGCCTTCGAAGCAAGACAGGGAAACGGACCGCACGCCACGATCTGAGTTCCAGCGCGGCCCTCACCGGGGCCTGACCAGACTCCGCAGCGCGTCCGACCGCTGCCGCGCCAAGGTGAACTCGCCCTGCTCGACCAACGCCTGCAGGTCGACGAACGCCTCTGCAATCTGCTCCGTGCGCGATGCCAGGCGTTGTGTCCGCCGCAGGAAGCGACCCAGCATCTCGTCCACCCGGGCGGGCCGGAAAGCAGCAGGCGTGATGAGTTGCAGCGTCAGGTCGTCGAACTCGACGACGGAACGCATCACCGGGGACGGGCGGACGACGCGCTCGGGAAGCGGCGAGGTATGGAAGTACACCGTGACACGGGCTGTGCGGTAGCCGACGACACGCGTCGACACGCCGTCGATCTCCTGCGTTGTGGCGAGCTTGCGTCTCGCTGCCGGTGCCGCCGCAATGGCGGCGATGGCCGTGGCAGCGCGGCGGGCCGTGGCCGCAGCGGCGCTGGCGAGTTGCCGACCGCTTTCCAGCATCTCGATGGTGCCTTCGAGGTCGGCCTCGGGTTTGCGGTGATCGAGCGCCAAAATGTTCACGCGCGCCTGCTGCGCGTAGGCCTGCAACTCGTCGATGCTGAAGACGTGGGGGTACGTCGAGTGGAACGGTTGAGAGGTCTCGCGGTTGGCGATCCAACCGAGGAACAGATTGTCGACGCCCTGCGTGAGGGCGTGGAAATTCCGGGCGTGCTGGATCTCGTGCGCGAGATAGTCCGAGACGGTTCCGGAGGCGATTTCCTGCGTCGACATCAGGAGCTCGTGCGTATCCTCGTCATACAGCGCGCCTGCATCCTCTTCCTTGAGCGCGTGCGGGTCGAACAGCAGCGCAAGTCCGCCGACGTTGCGGCGCAGAGTCCATGCGAGGCTGTTGAGGCGCGATTTCCCGCGGACGGGCGCGATCACGATCGCGTCGCGGCCGCCGCCGGCCGGCGACCAGACGACGCCGTAGCGGGTGAGCAGTTCGCCGGCGGTGGCGACGGCCGCGCGGGTCTGCCGCGCCCGGGGCGCGCCAGGTGCCGCTTCCAGGGCGTCGATGGCGCCGCGAAAGGCCTGCTCCGCGGCGGCTCGGGGGGTGGTCTCGACTGCCGTTGCAGCCGCCGGGCTGACCGAGCGGAACGTGACGACGAGGCCAACCAGGAGAACGCCCAGCAGAGCGGGCCATCCGGGGAACGGTGAGCTCGTACGAAATCCGGGCGTCGGTGAGTTCGTGTCCGTTCTCCACTCTCGCTTGTCACTGGCAGGTTTTAACGCCTACTGTCAGGGTGGGGTCGGGTAGCGATAGATCGCGGCAAGACCGGTGTCGGTAGGCATGCGGTCCGTAGGCACGATCACGACTTTGCCGCCAGTGACAAGCACGCGCTGGGCCAGGTCGTCCAGGACATCGTCCACGGCAGGATCCGTCATGTCGCTGGAACACTGTACGTCGCCAGTGGCAACGTCAAGGCGCCCTGGTATCGCTCGCTCGGCCTGCAGAAGTAGTGTATCGATCCGGCCGGATGCTGCGGCCTGCGCAACCTGCGGAAGTCGATCGTCGCCTCGCTGCGCCGAACGCGCGGCGCCGAAGCGCTCGACCAATTGCTCGAGGCGATCAATATAGAAAGGCTCCATCACTTTCCATGCGCGCGCCCGCAGCTCATCAGGCGCCAGCGTGTCCGCATTCACTTCAATGCCCTTGGCAACTAGGTGCGGGTTATGGCTGATCGCATGAAACGGAGCGTGGTATTCGGGCAGTGCAGCCAGGATGAGCGGCAGACCCGATGGCTTCGAGTGAAGTTCGAGTATGGCTTTGTCCACCGCGCGGAAAAAGCGCTCCGTGTCCTTCTCGATTTCATCTTTCTTCGAGCCATGGCCATGGCCGTGCCCGCCGGTTTTAGCACCCCCTGGACCGCGGCTCGCGCCCGCGCCATCGACGGGACCGGTGCCGTACGAGTGCACCTGCCCTTCCGCCGCCGTGAGCTCCTCGCCCAGCGCATCGGTAATGGTCGATGGCACGCCTGGCGCCAAGGCGATTTCGTCAAGGACGTCGCGATTGCCTTCGAACAGACGAATGTCACGGCGATTCACACTCAGGACCTGGTATCGATCGGCCGACTGCACGATGCGGAGTAAGGGCTTGACGTGGAAACTCTCCGCTACGACGAGCAGCTCTGCCACTGGACGCTGCAGATGCACGCGTCGAAACTGGCCCGGTGCCACGAATATCGCCAGCCCATCATGGGTGTGATTCCAGAAATCGGCATCATCGGCCAGCGCCCGAAGTGGCGCCAGAATCGGTTCGATCGCGTCGACTTCCAGGACTCGGCCGAGCGAAGTCTCTGCCTCCTTCACCAGGTTGCGAAATCGGATGGGGTCCTGCTGGTTCTCCGGATGGCGCCGGTGGGTCGGTTGGTAGAGCGAGACGCAGAAGCGCTCATTGCGGGTCGTGAGGAGGCTCTGCAGGTCGTTGGGATCGATCATGATTGGTGTCCTGGCGCAATCGCGGTCGCCACCGCGTTAGGCGGCGTCGTCCGGCGGGGTCAAAGCGGTGTGGCGACTCGATTCCCGCTTGGCGAAGATCTTCTCGAGCACGCGCAGCAGCTTTTCCGAGGCGCCGTCCGCGGCTTCGGCGACGGTGGGCGCCGCATGACTGACGGAGACGGGTTGCATTCCAGCAACGCGCGCTTCCATCAGGCACTGTTTGTCGCGTCCCCCTGCCTTGTCGCTGTTGACGTCGGCAAGATGCACTTCGATCCGCGTGACGCGGTCGGCATAGCGTTCGAGCACACGATGCAGGTCCGCTTCGATTCTTCGGGCGAGGTCTGGCGAACCGACCAGGTGATTGTCGGTGTTGAGCTGAATTTGCACGATCTGCCTCGCTGGATTGCAGTGAAGTAGAAGTCTAACTCGGCAAAAGGTGCGGGCCTGCTTAGCGAATGGACCTGACGCCCCCGAGGAAATCACCGCGACAATGCCAGCGGGGACAGGCTCCGGCTGCCCTTTACCCAACCCCTCCCTGCATAGCTGTTAAGGTGCCGTGAAGGCCAATCGAGTGAAGCCGTTCAGTGTGCTCATGGGATGTCCAACGCGGCAGCATCGTGCATGGGGATCGAGTATCGACTGAACGGTCCCAACCTCACGTTCTCGACGGCATGCTCCTCGTCGGCCGTCGCCTTCGGCGGATCGGCCCAACGGATACGCACTGGGTACCGATGGCGCGTTGCACAACATCGACTGTAATGAAATGTGAGAGGCATGCAAATGACGACGGACGATCGCGCAGCGAATCGGGTGTTGGCCAAAATTCCCCGGAAGGAGTACGCGCGTCTCGGAGCGGCGCTCGAACCTGTTTACCTCAACCTCTCGCAGGTCCTCTACGAGCCGGGAAAAGCGATCCGATATGTCTACTTTCCTCTGGGCTGCCTCATTTCCTTGCTCACATCCGTCGACAAGCGACGGACACTCGAGGTGGGCATGGTCGGCAATGAAGGCATGGCCGGGATGCCATTCATACTGGGGGTGGGCGTCTCCGGTGTGCGAGCGATTGTGCAGGGCCGGGGTTATGCAATGCGCATGGCCTCGGCGCCTTTTCGCGTCGAATTCGAACGCAATAGGCCGCTGCGGGATGCACTCTACCGGTATACCTACGCGTTAATGGCACAAATATCGCAAACCGCCGCGTGCAACCGTTTCCACGATGGCGAAGCGCGCCTGGCTCGCTGGCTGCTAATGACACGCGATCGCGTAAAGTCGGACGAGTTCAGTCTGACCCACGAATTCCTGGCGCACATGCTGGGCTTGCGACGCGAAGGCGTCACCGAGGCCGCCATCGCGCTCAAGGAACTTGAACTGATCACCTACACTCGCGGCAAGATTCGGATACTGAATGTCAAAGGGCTGATGGCGGCTTCTTGCACATGTTATCAAGTCGTTAAATCGGTTTATGATCGCGCGCAGCGGTAGGATCGTCTCGCAGCCATGCCTACTGCTCCGCATGTGATGGTCGTGGACGACGAAGCCGTCAATCGCGAAACACTTCGCGCGTTGCTCATAGACTTGGGAATCAAGGTCACCGCGTGCGCCAACGCCAGCGAAGCTCTCGCCGTGTTGCGGGCTGAAGATGCTGTGAACCTTATTTTTTCGGACGTTTTGATGCCGGGCATGGATGGCATCGAGTTGTCTCGAGCGGTACACAAGATTCGACCCCACGTTCCTTTCGTTTTGGTCACCGGTCGCGATAGCGCCGCGGACTCCGTAGTATCGAAGGGAACCCCTGCATTGTTGAAGCCCTACTCCATCGCGGCCCTCAAAGGCGTGCTGCGCGAGCATTTGGGCATCACAGTGTAGCGTCGTTGCGCCGATGCTGTACGAATCGCGATCGCTATTGTGCAACTCGGCGAACGTGCCGGACTTGTCTGAAATTCTGTGTGTGAGGCGTTTTAGTTTCACGCTGCACTCGGCTTGAACCGATCAGCGTACAGGATCGCGAATTGAGTCATTGCGGACTTCCACCCGCGGGTCGCGCGGCTTGGTGGCGTACCTGCTGCTCCAGGGGCCGGCCTTGCGCCTTTCCCTCGTCGCCATCGACACCCGCAGTTGCCAGTTTGGCATCATCGGATGTGTCCGGGAAATCAGGAGAATTCCAAATAGTAAGGTAGCCACTGAACATCAGACCCCGCATTTCAAACAGAGAGGGCCGAGAATGGATCCCGTAACGCCTTTCGACTGGCATCGAATGTTTCTCGGAAATGAGCCACCACTGTATTTTCTGGAAATAGCTTTCCGCGTTGTATTGATATATGTCTTTGCGGTGCTGGCGCTTCGGCTCATGGGCAAGCGCGGTAACCGCAACTTGTCGCCGTTTCAGACCGTGGTAGTCATCGCCTTGGGTTCAGCGGCTGGCGACACGATGTTCTACCCGCAGGTTCCGCTCCTTTACGCCATGCTGGTTATCGTTGTCGTGGTCGCGCTTCATCGCGTTTTCGCGATTGCCCAGATCAAGGCGAAAGGAATCAATACCTTTCTTGAAGGTGATCCACTGATCGTGATCGAGGCCGGCGTTCTACTCCCAGAGTCACTCCGCAAGGCAAGAATGCGACCCGATGAGATCATGGGAATGCTGCGTGAACAAGGGATCGAGGACACCGGCGTCGTCCGGTTTGCATTCCTCGAAAGAACCGGCACGCTCGGCATCTTCCGATATTCTGAAAAAGAACGGCGATCCGGCGAGAACACGTTTCCGGCGGAGACCCAGCGGCAGTAAAGGACGGGGTGATTGACCCAGCGCCCGCACCGCCCGGTGCCGGCTGGCGCCGGGACGCACAGGGGTGGTACGGTGTCGGCAGGACGGTCCCGGCGGCGCCGCCGATTGCCGTAACCTGCAGGATCGGAAAGGACCCGCGATTGGAATCTTTCAGACAGTGGATCGAGGTCATCGGCATGGGGATCGATGGCGTCGGCGTGGCGATCATCGCGTTCGGCGCATTGCTCGCCAGTGGCCGCTTCGCACAGGCCTGGCACCGCAAGGTTGCGGATGCCTATCATCGCTACCGCCAGCAACTCGGGAGGTCTATCCTGCTCGGGCTCGAATTCCTGGTGGCGGGCGACATCATCCGGACTGTCGCCGTCGCACCGACGATCGACAACGTCATCGTGCTCGGACTGATCGTGCTGGTGCGAACCTTCCTCAGCATGGCGATGGAGCTCGAGCTCAATGGCCGCTGGCCCTGGGACCGGGCGCGTGCGGAGGAACACTCCCGGCGCGGCGGCTGACCAAGCCGCACCGGGCTGCAGCGCGGCCGGCGCGCCCGCACGCGTGCCGGGCCCCCTGCGTGAGGGCAATGCAAGCCGTGCATCAAAGCGGGCTTCAATTTTCACGCTATGCGCCGGCCTGCTCCAGCGTCTCGCGGGCGTCTTCCCAGTCCTCAGTGTCGTCGTCGACGGGTGGCTGCGCCACCGCGCCGTCGGGCTCGTGGCTGAGCTCGATGAACATCGGGAAATGATCGGAGCCGATGGGTGAGAGACGCATGAGGTTGACCAGGCGGAAATCGGGCGTGTGGAAGAAATGGTCGAGCGGGAAGCGAAAGCCGGGCACCTTCGCGTGGAACGTGCTGAAAAAGCCGCGCCCCTTGCGCGGGTCGAGCAACCCGCTGATCTTCTGGAACAGGCGGGTAGTCCGCGACCACGCGACGTCGTTCAGGTCGCCGAAGACGATTGCGGGAAGCGACGCGTCGCGGACACGCTTGGCGACCAGCATCAATTCGCTGTCGCGTTGCAACGAATCATCCTCCTTGCCGGGCGCCGGTGGTTTGGGATGAACGCAGTTCAGCCATACCCAGGTGCCGTCGCGCAGCCGGACCTTCGCCTGGATCGACGGAACCTCCGAATCGGTAAGGAAATCGACGCTCGCATCGGCGAGCGGCAAGCGCGAGCGCAACACCAAGCCGTACGTATTGTCGAGGGGGACTGCCACGGTGTGCGGATAGGCATCGGCAAGTACTTCAAGCCTTTCGCACCACCAGTCGTCGGTCTCCGCGCAAAGGACGACGTCCGGGGAATGCTCGTGCACGAGCGCGATTAGCGCATCGGCATCACGATTGGACAGCCGAACGTTGGACTCGAGGATTCGCAGGCTGCCACGGGTCGAGCCGTTGCGGCTCGACTCCACCTCCACCGGCGCAAGCGGTGTGTACCGCCAGATGCGCAGCCACTGGTAGACGACAGCGGCGACCAGCGAGGTGGTCACGATGCGCTCGGCGCGCTCGGCGCCGGAACTCGAGCGCGCGGAGCGCGGGCGATCGACCGCGTGCTCGCCGACGTCGTGCCTTGCACGCCGGACCGCACGCCAGCGCCACGCGGCATGCGCGAGCGCCGCTGTGCCCAGCAGCGCTATCTGTAGCCGCGGAAAATCGGCAACGCGGACCCACGCGCTGCGCGAGCGGATCAGTGACAGACCCGTCACCGCGATGGTGAAGCCGGAAACGAGCATTGCGGTCCGCTTATGCATCGAGTTCTCCGAAGGTATTCGATCGGGTTGCGCGGTCCGCGCGGAACACAACGTGAGTTCAGGGATGGCGCGTGATCAGCATCCCTTCACCACGCCAATGCAGCGGCAATTTCGCATCTGCAGATCATCCCGGCTTTGGCGCCCCGATGATGCTGGCGGGACTCCCATACGCGTGTCAGCCCACCTCCGACATAGGTCGGACTGGCGAGGAAACATGGCGATGCCTGCGGATGTGTAGGAAACGACTTACAGCGTTTTGGATGGATGGTTGACGGGCATGCTTGCGCTCTCTGGTTACGCTACGCCGTCGTTCTCGATGATGCGCTGCCAGCGCTTGCAGCGCCCTCCCGACCCTGCGCAATCGTAGAGGTTGCGCATTGATACCAAGGACCACTCATGTTCGGACTCACCAGCAACAGCGACACTCATGCATTGGAACTGCTCAAGCGCGACCACGCTGAAGTTGATTCAATGTTCAAGCAGTACGAAGACGCAGTTGATGCGGGCGACAAAGCGAGTAAAGCCGCGCTGGCTGCGGGCATCTGTGACGCGCTGACCGTCCACGCGACGGTAGAGGAGGAAATTTTTTACCCGGCTGTACGGCGCGGCGACGGCGAAACCCGGGACCTGGTCGACGAGGCCGCGGTAGAGCATCAATCGCTGAAGGACATCATCGGGCGCCTGCAATCGACCACGCTTGCCGATCCGCTCTACGACGCCGGCGTCAAGGTGCTAAGCGAGTACGTGAAACATCACGTCAAGGAAGAGGAGGACGAACTCTTCCCGATGGTGGGCAAGATGGACATCGACCTGGAGAAGCTTGGCGCCCAAATACAAGCACGAAAATTGGAACTCGAAGACCAGCTTTATGCCACCCGTTCGCGCGGGGTGAAGCGCCGACGCGCGGCCTGATCAACGTTCACGAAGGTGGTGATGGTCCCTCGTCGGGCTCCGGGATCGGGACCGTCACGCCTGCGCTCTTTATCCCGGCAATTGCGACCGCATGAATGCCCGGATTTGACGCGCGCTTCGATGCCTGCCCTCGTTCTGTAGCGGATCCTGAAACGACAAGCGCCTGCCAGGTCATTGACAAGTGCTTGAAGATGGGCAGATTTATGGCGCGCCTGGCCGCCATTATCTCGCTGTTGCACAAATCATTGCCAATCATGTGGTTACAGCAAATTCGTTCCGAGGAATTGACGCCATCAAGGCCGCAGTTGGCCGCGCGCGCCACTTCGTGTACATTATTTGACATGTCAAAATATTTCGACAGTGCGCTCGGACAACAACTTCGTTCGGCCCGCGTAGCGCGCGGCTTGAGCCAGGGCGATGTCGCGCGGCTAGCGGACTTGTCGCGCGCCACCGTGGTCGCCTTAGAGCGATCGCCGGGCACGGCGCGCGTGCACTCGTTGCTCTCGGCGGCACGTGCATGTGGGTTGGCGGTGAATGCCCAGGAAACGAGCCCGCAACTCTTGGAGCGTCGGCTTGCTCGCGCGCAACAGGCCCAGCGCGAGGAAGAGCGATATGCCTTGCATTTGCGGCTAGCCGCAAAGTTGCTCACGGGTCAGGCGACTGACCCGCTGCGGAAGGCGCGACGCACGCTCGCCCAATGGGAGCGCGGAAAGACGTGCAGCACGTTCTATATCGACGCTTGGAGTCGCATGCTCAGCGGTACACAACCCATCATCGGCAAACGGCTGGCAGATCTTTCTCGGCAAGAAGGCGCCGCGTTGTTTCAAAACACGCCGTTTGGCGCAACGCTCGGCGCGTACCGTCCCAAAGATCCGGAGTCGGCTGTGCGATGAGAAATGAAGACCTGATTCACCTGGTCGAAGAGATTGCCAAAACTAGGACGCTGGATTCGCTAATTATCGTCGGTAGCCTTTCTCTCAAGAGTGCCGAGTTCTCGTCCAGTTCTGGGCGTCTGTTAAGTCCCACTTCGTCATTGTCAAGAATCCCGAGTTTGCCCCGGGTTGCGCCTCATGAGGCCAAGTGGAACATCTCCAAGTTGGCAGGGTCTTGCCTTTCGACGATGAATTTCGCGAGGAAATTGCGTTGGACGGCATTCAAGAGAAATTCGGGCAGGGTCTGGCGTAGCGCATTGGCGACAACCAACTCGGACGGGGGGATACCGGGGCGGACCGTTCGGAGCCAGGAGCCGAAGGAGTTCCAGACGAGCTTGGGATAGGCGACTGCCAGGTACTGAAGCAATCCCTGACAGACGACGCCGGCCTGGATAAAGACATGATAGGCGTGGATCTTGCGTTTGATGGCGTTGCGGTAGTAGAGCGACTCGCGATGAAGATATTGATTACCGTTGCGGCGGCGAAGCGGCTTCATGTCGTACATCCAGAAATGGTAGGCGAAGGAACCGATCACCCGTACCGCTTGTTTGAAGCTATGTTCGATCTTGAAGCGCAGCCCGTAGAGGCGAATGATCTCGATGGCAGGCAAGGAGAGGTCGGTGCACAGCAACAGGCAGGCCCCACGGGAAGGGTGGATGACGGCCACGAAGCGCAGCAGCCGGCCGGCCGGACGCCACAGCAAATCGCAGACCCGATACTGGATCGTGACGTCGTGCTCGCCATAGACGGGGCTGGCGGCCGATGGCATGGACTGGGGATCGCTCAGCAAGGATTTGAGCTTGAGCTTGGTGCCGTAGAGCCGGGGCCGGCCTCTTTTCCGCGGGCCCTGCTGCAAGTACGGAGCATAGGCGACCGCATTGGACTTCACCCGGCTGACCAGGTGGTTGTTCTGGTCGAGCAAGCCGTTGACGATCTTACGCGCGGCGTAGTAGGCATCGGCGACGAAGTAGAACGGCTCCTTGACGGCGACGATCGCGAGCAGCGCGAGCATCTTGTCGAGCAAGGTACGCCGATCGCGATTGGACCACACCAGACCTTCGTGGATGCGCACGGCCAGCGGTAGCGCGAAGACACTCTGAGCGGCCTGTACCAGCACGCTGACCGCCTGCAAGGAGTGTCCCATGATGTATTCGGGTTTGGTGTTCGAATCCGACTGCTGATGCAGCAGCTTCACGCCGGGCATTTTCTTGCCGCACTTGGGTACCTTGATGCCGTCCCCGACCAGGACCCGGCGGCCGTTGACGCGCAGCGGGTGCGGCATCAGCCGCAGCACCACCTGGGTCCACAGCGCCGAGAGCAAGTCGAGCTGCACGGCGCGGCTATGAAAGCTATCGAGCAGCTTGTTGTAGAGGCGCGGCTGTAGCTTCAGCGCCCGCACGATGCTGGTTACGCCCAGCAGCTCCGTGCGCACGGTCAAGCCGGCCACGGCCGTGGCGAACCACAGGAAGCTGCGCAGGCGCGAGAACGCCGGGCGCAGCAACCAGATCGCGTCCCACCAGGGAATCCACAGCGCCATTGGTCCCTCCCATCGGTTGTTGTCAATTGAGTATAGCATGTGTATGCTATACCAATGACCCACCGACGCCTCGATGAGATCCGCAAACGCATTGACCGGATCAAGGCCGAACTGGCGGCAATCGATGAAATGCGGCCGGGGTCGCTCACCCGCCAGTACAAAGATCCCGCGAACCAAAGCGGGGCCTACTACCAGCTCAGCTATACCCGGGAGATGCAGAGCCGAACCGAATACATCGCCCGCGACTGCCTGCGCGATGTGCGCCGCCAGATCGGCAGCTACAAGCGCTTCAAAGCCTTGACCGCAGCCTGGATCGCCTTGGCCATTGAGCACTCTCGCCTCAAGATGAAACTGGCGCGCAGGCGCTAACCTGGCAGTGCTATGCTCAACGCATGGGCAAACGGCAGGACAAGCATCCCTTCGAGGACAATCCCTTCCTCGACGGTTTTCTCGAGTGGATGGACTCTCCCGAAGGGGGACTTTCCAGTGAAGTGTCCGATGCTGTCTGGACGTCGCTGGAAAAAGCCGATGTCGACGCCAAGAAGCGCAAGATCATTTGGGACGACGGGAAAGCGCTTTCGATTACCGAGTCCGTGCAGCGCATTCACGCCGACTGCCCAGACTTTCCGCTCGATCTGATCGAAACGCACCTGATCGGATGGCTGGAAATGGAATTTGCCCCACCCAACTATTCGCAGAAGCAATTGGACGAGCTAGATCGCCTCACCGAGAAATGGATCGAGGACCACGAGCGGCAAGCCGAGGCCGCGCCAAAAGGGCGGAGAACTCGGCACTCTTGAGCCTTTCTGTACTCGGCATCATCACCGATCGCGAAGTGCCTGACGCGATGCTGACTTCAAACGAAGTTGATGCGTATCCAGAGAACGATCCCCCCGCGGCGTTTGAGATCGCGGAAGCGTTCGGCCAAGGATCCATTTTTGAGCAAAGGAATGGGTATTACTTCGATCCGATTTCGCCGAACGTGCCGACGCTTCCAGACGGATGGCAGCAACGACTCATCGTCCGACAGCTCGACAACGGCGTGCGTTTGAAGTTTATCGACCCAAACGACGCCGCCATTTCCAAATACGCGCGCGGCGACCTCAAGGATCTGCAATGGATCGACGAAGGATTGCGCGCGTCGGTACTTTCGATGGCAACGATCGGGTACCGGTTTCGCGAGACGACGTTTTTAGACGACGAGCGAGAGCGGGTGCGTGAGCAGATCAGTGCGGACGCGAAGCGACTGGGCTATTTCGCCCCGTAATTGCTGCCCCGGCAGCGTTGGCCGCAGCGGTGCGTGATTACATCACGCCGCCTTGGCGCCGAGCTCTGAAATTGACAATGACGCCAGCCGCCGAGAAGATGGCCTAGGTCTTTCTTCTGCAACAGCTGGATAATGGCGCGCCCGGCAGGATTCGAACCCACGACCCCCTGGTTCGTAGCCAGGTACTCTATCCAACTGAGCTACGGGCGCATCAACCCACGATTATACCTGTTCAGGCAGGGGGTCCGCCAGCAGGGGGGTCGGCCGCGTCCAGACGCGTCCTTGCCCGGCCGCGGCGGGCCCGGCGCCACAGCATCACGGCCTTGGCGCCCCACGCCACACCCAGCCACGCTGCCAGGATCGCAATGGGCCACGCCAGCACCCGCGGCACGAAGAACGCGATGGCCGCGATGCCTAGCGTCACCACCGCCATGGTTGCCAGCAGGCCCGCCTCCGCCGGCCCCAGCGTGCGCCGATTGGTCAGCGCAGCGCCCAACGCGCTACCCACGCTCGCCGCACCGGCAGCGGCGCGCCCTGCACTGCCCGCCACCGCGCGACGCACGTGCTGCGGCACGGCCGCGCCGACCGTCTCGGGTTCGGCACGGCGGACGCGATTGCGGCGCGTGAGCACGATCTCGGTAGCGCGCTCGAGATCGGCTTCGTATTGCGCTTCCATTTCCTGCGCGAAGTCCATGTCTTCGATCGCGACATCCAGCTCGTAGTTCGACATCCAGCTCGCGAGGTTGAGATTCGTCGAGCCCACGCGCGACCAGCGGCCATCGGCCACGGCGGTCTTCGCGTGCAGCATCGTGCCGTTCCATTCGAACACGCGTACGCCGGCATCGAGCAGCGGTCGATAGCCCGCGCGCGACAGCGGCGACAACGCCGGGATGTCGCTCGCGCCCGGCACCATCAGCCGCACGTCCACGCCGTCGCGCGCCGCGGCACCCAGAGCCTGCGTGTAGGCGGACGTCGCGACGAAGTAAGCATCGGTCAGCCACAGCCGTTGGTGCGCGATGGAAGCCACGAGCAGGTCGGTACGGTACGCGCCGGCCGCGTTGGGCACACCCGCGATCACGCGCACGGTGGCCGAACCTGCGGGCGTGGTCGGCTCCAACGGAGGCAACCCTGTCTTCACCTCTCCACTGGCAAGCCACACCACCTCGAATGCACGCTCGAGATCGGCGACGGCACCACCGCGGATCTCCACGCCGGTGTCGCGCCAGGGTTCAAGCCGCTTCACCGCGTTGCCTTCCCACGCCGCGCTTACGCATAACCCGCTGACGAAGCCCACCTGCCCGTCGACGACAATCGACTTGCGATGGTCGCGCGTGAGCCATGCCAGCGGGCTGTCGAAGCTGGGCGGATTGAACCCGACCACCGCCACCCCGGCCTGGCGCAGCAAGGTCCATAGACCGCCTGAGCGCAGCGAGCCCAGCCAGTCGTACACCACGCACACGTGCACGCCAGCCCGCGCGCGCTCCGCCAGCGCTTCCGCAAACTCGCGGCCGACATGATCGTCGGACACGATGTAGCTTTCGAACAGGATGTAGTGCTTCGCGGCGCGAATGGCGCCGAGCCACGCGGGAAAGTTGCCCTTGCAGTCGAGCAGCAGCTTCACCGCGTTGTCGGTGGTGGGCGCTGCACCGGACGCGCGGGCGAACGCACGATCGAAGCGTTCCAGCGCAAGCGCTGGTGGAAGTGGCGAGTTCAAGGCGACAGTGAAGGAAACCAGAGCAGACGCAGGAACTACGATTTTACGGCCAGTTCCAGCTCCTCCTTCAATGTGGCGAACGGCACGCCGGGAAACGCCCACTGGAAAGCCTGACCATCGAACGGGCCGTCGCGGCGCGCGTCCAGCCATTCCAGCAGCGGCACGTTGGCAGGCAGCGACGATGTCGACCTGCGCCACGACAGTGTGATCGGGTCTACGCGTACCAACAGTATGCGGCGATCCTCATTGAAGGAATGGCGCCCTTGGAGCGCAAGACTTACGCGGGTCGCGACTCCGGCCCATACCATCGGCTCGTTTTTGCCGCGAATTGGGCCACGAATTGCACCGCGAATCAGGGCTCATGCCCTTTGCCGAGACTGGCAACGCATACTTACTTGGCACCCTTGGCCGCCGGCGGAGATTTGCGCCACTGGGCGGCCTGAAGTTTTTCCAATCCAGCGCGCAACAACTTAGGGTCGTCCAGGCCAAGGCCGCGCTCGCATTTCTGCCGCCACGCTTTATCTATTTGCAGACGACCGACAGCCAAATCAAGCTTCTTGCGCACGTCAGTGCCATACGTGAACTCAGCTTGCATCAACCCGCTACGCGCAAGGGCTACATCCCAATGTATCATCATGTAAGCGAGATCAATGACGTCGCGTGAAAGTGTCGACTGGTCGTTTCCTCGGTCTGTATTAGCAAGGAATTTCTCGGCGAAGGCAGTCTCTCTGGAAAGTTGCGAAACTCCATTGCATTTAACGTCGTCCGCTAGCAACTGCTTGAGACGTGCCTCAAAAACAATTTCGAATTTCATTGGTTCGCCATCAACATCAATGATGGCGCGAATACCATACATGTCCATGATAGCTTCGCGCCGCATTGCCATCGGCCGACGAAACAATCCCCTCAGCCCATGCTCGGAGACGATCTCGCGCAGGGCACGATATCCGGCGTTGTCCCCACATAGAAAATCAATATCCTTCGATTCTCGATATTCGCCAAGTTCGATTACCGAGCGCGTTCCCCCGCCAAAGTAGCAGGCATTGCACTCAAGCACATCGGCATCGAGATTGCGCAATATGGTGCGGACTAGATTGTGGGCTGGCCGACGATACGCAACGATGGTTTCAGACATTGAGCACTCCGTTGCCGTGACGCGCCGCGAGATCGTGGATCAACTGCCTCTCTTCAGCAGTCAATGCTTCTTGATCAATGAAGCGCCAGTTGCGTTCATAAATCGCCAGCGCGTCGGCGCCGGAAAGCCATTGATCATGGCGTCCCCAACAGAGCAATTGAAGCTGAGGCCAAGCAACAATTTCGACGATCTCAGGCAAGAGCCATGCGCGCAGCCGAGTTAACACGTCCGCGCGTTTCGCGGCTTCGAGCAGCTGCTTCCCTAAAGCCTGCGGAACGACCACTTGGCAGGCAACAAACCCCTCTCGACGTTGACGCAAGCGCTGCTCTCGCTTCGCGGTACGCAACTGAACCCTGCGCTTCTCCTTGGAATGCATTGTAGCCATGCGTGTCATGGCTCCATCATAGCCCATTTAGTGATGACATGTCATACACGCGGCACACGCAAGGTCCGACGTCGGAAACCTGGTTAGTCAGGGGCGAGCCAGCCTTAAGACCGCGGTGATTCCCTCGGACTGCCCCGGGGGACGGAAGAGGTCTTGTCCATCAGCCAAATAATGGCGGAGACGCACGCCATTATCTAGGTGATGCAAAAACCCCTATATTTCAACCAATTGAGTGATTGGCTTTGGGCGCCAACAATGGTCTATCGGCGCCCTGGAGGAGGAGGCGCGGCCGCGGATACCAGGTCTTTCGCCCTGCGACCGAACGCTTTGATGTCGTCCAGCCCGGCGTTGGCGACATGCATGACGATTCGCCAATCGATCGCCAGGTAGTCATGAACTGAGACGTTGCGAAATCCGACCGCCTTGGACATAGCGGCCGCCAGGTCGCGGTCGAGCTCACCAGCGTCGGCCAACATCCGGAATGACTGCGCAGACGTCGTCGGAACAAACCCGTTCATGGTCGCCAAGTGGGTGGCGATATCGATGCTGACTTGAACCGCGCGCTCTAGATTCTTGGTGATGATGTCCTGTAGATCTCGATCGGCAAGCAGCTGCTCGATGGATGCCGGGCGCTTGGCGTCAACCCGCTCAATCGCATCGTTCAGCTGAGTGAGCTTGGCAATCAGCACATCCTAGTTAAGTTTCATGGCGTGAACATTCGATCCTTGGCCGCATCAAATGACGCCCTGGCGTAATCGAGATCGTCCTGAATTACCGTCACTCGACGGTATTGCGCATCCGCCTTAGCCTGGTCGTTGTCACAGAAGAGCTCGACCCCATTGAGTGCCTCATCGAATATCGCACCGTGTGCCGCCGTTAGATCCACCACGTCGACGGGCCGCATCACGATTTCCGATACAACTTCAATCAGCCGCTGCGTTTCCTCCGACGAAAGTGGACGCATGGCTGATACGGCGAGATCGATGTCGCTATCGAACCTCAGCGTGCCGGTAGCGCCAGAGCCGAAGAGACGTGCGTAGACAACGCCGCTTGCCCGCAGCGCTTCGACGATGTCTTGGTGTTTGCGCTCCAAACTCTTGTCCATAATCACTCTCCTGAAGGGAGGCTACTTTTTTGCGTCGCCGCCCTGCGCCACACCGGCTGCTCCAGTAGCGCTCGCGGCCGCAGGAGCCGCCACCGGCACGGCCGCACCCGGTGCGCTCGCCACGGGCACAGTCTGCGGCTGTAGGTTCTCTGCCCCGCTGAAGCTCCTGGTTTCTTCGACCGGTTTCGAAGGCTTGGTGTTGCTAGTGTTCGTCAACATCCTGCATCCCAATGGTCGCGTCGAGGGTCGCCAACTGCTCTCTTGGCTTGGCGAGACGGTCCGGGGCCGTTGCGACCACTTTTCTCGATAGCTTTGATCTCGCCCAGCACGTCGGAGCGTTTGCCCAGCAGCCAGTTGAGTGGCGGCGGGGTCCGCGCAATTCCTAGATAGATGTTGTAGCCCTTGCTCATGCTCCGGGTATAACCCGCAGCATGGTCAGGTGTCTTGTGCATCAGCCAAATATTGGCGGAGACGCAGGGATTCGAACCC
>Ga0163153_10001376_pt1:30000-38429 | contig 38429 bp, 31 predicted proteins | sample OliLakLV19MP6IB1_FD_148629 | JGI IMG/M metagenome (GOLD analysis project Ga0163153, IMG submission 148629) | Freshwater microbial mat bacterial communities from Lake Vanda, McMurdo Dry Valleys, Antarctica - Oligotrophic Lake LV.19.MP6.IB-1 | ecosystem: Environmental > Aquatic >... | reverse complement strand
CTTTCTCGTCGCCGGCCGCCATCTCGGTGATGGAGAACGCCAGCGGCGTGGTCTATCGCGCCGCCGCGACGGACCCGGAAGGATCGGCCGTCACTTACTCCGCAACAGGCGGCGCGGATCTGTCGCGCTTTGTCTTCAACGCCGCCACCCAGCAGCTGCGATTCGCCGCCCAACCCAATTTCGAGGCGCCCTCCGACGCCAATGGCGACAACATCTATAGATCAGCCTGGCGGCCACGGACGGCTTGCTGACTTCAACGCTCGCCATGCGCGTGACCGTGTCCAATGTCCCGAACGGTCTGCGCGTTCGACGCATCGCCAGCGGCCTGGCCGCGCCGATATTCGTCTCAGGTCTGCCGGACGGCAGCGGGCGCATCGCCGTCGTGGAGAGAGCGGGCCGCATCCGCATCATGGATCCCGTGACGGGCGCGTTCGCTGCAACCGACTTCCTCAACCTGACCGGTCAGATCGACACCACCGGCGAGAAGGGTCTCGTTGCCATCGCCTTCTCGCCGAACTTCGTCATCGACCGGACCTTCTATCTCCACCTCAATCCGACCAGCGCCAACACAACGGAGATTCGCCGCTACCAGACCCTGTCGATCGCCTATGATCAGGCCATCGCAGCCTCGTCGAGCCTTGTTATTTCGATCCCGCAGCCGGCCGCCAGCAATCACAAGGGAGGGTTTCTGGCATTCGACAGCGCCGGACAGCTTCTGGTCGGCATGGGCGATGGCGGCAGCGATCCCACCACCGCGCAGAACCGCACAAGCCTTCTCGGCAAGGTGCTGCGCCTCGACATTACGTCAGACGGTTTTCCCTCCGACAGCGCCCGCAACTACGCCATCCCCAGCCTGAACCCATTCGGCTCCGGCGGCGGATCGCCCGAAATTCTTGCGATGGGTCTACGCAATCCGTTTCGCGGCAGCGTCGATGCGATCACCGGAAACATTTTCATTGGCGATGTCGGCCAGAATGCGATCGAGGAAGTCGATCTGCTCGGACCCAATGTCGCGACCCTCGTCAACTACGGATGGAATCGTCGCGAGGGTTCGCAGCCCTTCAATGGCGGGGCGGACGATCCGGGCTTCACGCTACCGGTGACCGAGTATGGTCGCGGCAGCGGACCACGCGTCGGCGCATCCATCACCGGCGGGGCGGTCTATCGCGGTCCCGTCGAAGACCTTCAGGCGCAGTACGTCTTCGGCGACTTTATTTCCAACAATCTGTGGAGCCTGCCCGTCGCCAGCCTGAACCTCGGGAGCGTGCTGCCGAGCAGCGCCTTCACCGTCCAGAACACCAATTTCACCCCCGATGTCGGCAGTATCGGATCGGTGGTCGCGTTCGGGACCGATGTCGCGGGCAACATGTACATCGTCGACATCGGCGGCGAGATCTTCCGGATCGAACCCCTGCCCTGAGCCTGCTTGCGATCAAACTGGATCGGTTGGACCCAGGAATGCGCCCTATCGCTGCGCCGTCTTGCCGTCGCCCTTGAGAAACTTCACGAACACGCGCTGGCCGACCAGCACCGGCGCGCTTTCCGCGTCGATCACCACCTCGACGACGCGCTCATCGGTGCGCTCGCTGGGGTCGTCGGATTTCAGCTTGCGCGAGCCCATCACCTCGGCGATGCGGATCACCGAGCCGGGATAGGTCGCCGTCTGGTCGGATTCCGGCACGATCTCGACTTTCTGGCCGGCCGAAACGAGGCTCAGCGAGCGCTCCTCCAACTCGGCGCGCACGATGCGCTGGGTATCCGGCTGCAGCTGGAAAAGCGGCGTCACCTGAAGGGTGGACGCGCCCGACCCGGGATTGGCGTAGCGGCGCACGATGCGTCCGTCGGCCGGCGCCCGCACGACATAGAGCTCGACCTGGTAATTGGCTTCCGCCAGCTGCGCCCGGGCCAGCATCACCGATGACCGCTGCGCCGCGACCTGCGCCTCCATCTGGCGTGTGACGTCCATCGCCTGCTCGTAGACCTGCTGCGACACGGCCGTCTCGGCCACCAGACGCTCCAGCCGGGCCTGTTCGCGACTGGCGGCCTGTATCTGGACTTCGAGAATCGGCAGCTGGGCCTCGGCCTGGTTGAGCTGGGCGGCGACCCGGTTGCGGCTGAGGCGCGCGTCGGCGTCGTCCTGGCGCGCAAGAATCTGGTCCTTGACGACCTTGTCGCCTTCCTGGACCAGCACGTCCTTGACGATCCCCGGCGCCCGCGCGGCGACATCCACGAGGCCGCCCTCGATGTCGACCTTGCCCGAAGCGATCGCCGCATAAGGCGTCTCGACGGCGGCGGCGGCGGCGATCGCCTCCTTCGAGCCAGGCTTCGGGGGCTCGCCGGCGCCGGGTCCGCCGCACGCCGACATGAGGGCGAGCGAGGCCAGCATCGCCAGCGCGGTCATTTTGGGGAGGGCGGTCATGACGGTTGTCCGTTCTGTGGTGACTCAGTGATGGAAGGAGGCCGGGTCGGCATTGGTCGAGGTGATGCGGCCGTCCTCAATGGTGATGATGCGGTCGGCATACTGCGCCAGGCGGACATCATGGGTGACGCACAGCACGGTGGCGCCCTGCTCCTTGGCGGATTTGCGCAGCAGCTCCATGATGATGCGGCCGTTCTCGCCGTCGAGAGCCGATGTCGGCTCGTCGGCGAAAATCAGCCTCGGCTTCTTGGCCAGGGCCCGCGCGATGGCGACCCGCTGCTTCTCGCCGCCCGACAGCTTGTCAGGGCGATTGTGCAGGCGATGGTCGAGACCGACCGCCACCAGCGTTTCCATGGCGACGGCTTTCCGCTCGGCTTTCTTCAGACCAACATATTTCAGCACCGTCTGGATCTGCTGCATCGCCGTCAGCGCTGCAAAGAGATTGAAGCCCTGGAAGATGAAGCCGCAATTGCGCAGGCGAAAGCGGTCGATCTTGCCGCGCGAGAGCGACCAGAGATCCTCTCCGAGCACAATCACCTTGCCGCCGTCCGGCCGGGTGAGACCCGAGACCGCCGCCAGCAGGGTCGATTTGCCGGACCCGGAAGGACCCATCACCAGGGCGATCTCGCCTTCCTCCACCAGCAGGTCGATGCCCTTCAGCACCGGGGTCTTCAGCGCACCCTTGCCGAAGGCACGGGTGAGACCCCGCGCCTCGATGGCGTAGCGTTTGACGGCGGCGGCCGGAGCGGCGCCTGCCTCGTCAAGCGGGCTTTCATCCGCCGCCGGGGTTCGAACGAGTGTGGCTGGGCTCATCGCAGGAGATCCGAAGGTTCGCCCTTGTTGAGCGCGCCGAGGGTGAGGGCGCCAGACCCCACCGCGATGATGAGCAGCAGCACGCCGGTCTGCATCAGGGACGCCGGCTGGTAGCCCATGGGTATCCCGTTGACGCCAGCTATGCCGGTCAGCGCCGTCATGAAGACGGCGGCCATGGCGACTCCGGCGACGCCAACCCAGAAGGACAGCTCCATGATCACCAGGCGCAAATCGCCCATGGAGACGCCAAGAGCGCGCAGGCTGGCGAACTCCTTGATGTTGGCGAGGATGGCGCCGCGCAGGGTCTGCCAGGTGATGGCGACGCCGATGATGAAACCGAGCGTGCTGGCGAAGCCCATCATCATGGCGATCAGGCCCTCCTGCATCACCTCCTTCAGCGTCTCGTCCGAGAGCTCCTTCTTGGTCCAGGCCCGGTACTGGCCGTCGGCGATCGCATTGAGTTCATCGCGGACGCGTTCGGCCTCTGCGGGATTCTTGATCCTCACCATCAGCTGGCCAAGCTGCGCGTCATTGGCCCGGCCCATGAGGCGCTGGGTCTGGCGCGAGACCACGACATTGGGCGCCTGCATGTTGGGATAGTTCTGAAGGAGCGCGGCGACCCGGACTGTCCGTCCATTGAGGGAGGCCTCGTCTCCGACCTTGACCCCGAGCTGTTTCAGGGCCGAGGCGTCGACCGCCATGTTGAACGGGACCGACAAGGCCAGCCTCACCTCCTCGGAAAAATCGACGGGCAACGTCACGGAATCGGGGGCCGTGTCGACCACCATGATGTTGACGAATTTCGGCTCCGTCGCCCCGGGTGCGTAGAGCTGTCCGAAGTCGCCGGGAATGTCGCGCACCTCCACGACGTCCGAATGGCGATAGATCAGCGGCAGGACTCGCGCCGGGAGCGCCGAGGATGCGCCCTGCATGGACGATGCGTCGGCCATCATGATGATCAGCGAGCCGCGCGAGCGATCGATGACGGCGGTGAAGGAGGAAAGCAGTCCCACGAAAAGCCCCGAGAGCGCCAGCATCAGCACCCCGGCGAGCGCCAGCGCGATGACCGCCGCCAGATACCGGCGCCATTCGTAGATCAGCGTGGAAAGGGCCAGGCTCATGTCCGTTCGTGTCTCCGCAGAGGTCGATCGCGAGGCGCCTGAAGCTCCGCCACGCACATATCGATAAACAATAATCTTGTGACTCACAACACCGATTTGCGCGAGGGTGTCGCAGCGCCGCAACTCGCCCTGCCGGCATGACAGCCGATCGAGGATTTTCAGTTAAGCGTAAACGCGATGCGGGGCGCGACCTGTCGGCGCACGCATGCTCATCGGGTCGAACCTGCTCAGCCCTGGACGGGCGCCCCGGCCATACGCGTCAGAAACCGCCGCACGGCGTTTTCATCGATGGGCTTGGGGAAGATCGGCCGGTCGGCAAACCGCGTCTCGAGCCCCGACGCGCCATAGCCGCTGGTGAAAGCAAACGGGATGCCCTTGGCCGCCAATGCGTCCGCGACAGGCCATGAGGTCTCTCCCCGCAGGTTGAGGTCAAGGAGCGCGCAGCCTATCTCGATCCCGGCATTAACGGTCTCGATCGCCTTGGCCACCGTCCCCACCGGCCCGATCGCGGTCCAGCCCTCATCCTCGACCAGCATCTGCATCATCAGGGCGACGAGGGCTTCGTCCTCGACAATCAACACATGGAAAGCCGTCATGAAGCGAGCCCTGGCGCGGGCTCATGCATTCCACCGCCCGCACGGAACGCCGGACACAACGGGTCGTCGCCCAAGTGTGGCATTTTTCAGGGTCCCCTCGCGATCTAACGAAACGTAACGCCGGAGGCAGGCGAGAGTTCCAGACGCAGAACATCCTGTCTGCGTCAAAGAGGACGCAGGTTGCTCTAGCTGGATTGCAGTTGGCGCAATCCCAGCCCTTCGCGAGCCGCCGGCCAGTGGGAGGTCACAGGCTTTGGGGGCCGCATCGTCTGGATGAGTTTGGGTGCGAACTCCCGCGCTACGTGAAACCGCCTGACCCTCGACTGCCTGAGACTGGACTGCCTGAGACAGGACGGCCTGAGACAGGACTGTCTGAGACTGGGCGGCCTGAAACTGGACGTAAGGGGAGCAGCGTCAGGCATCGTTCAAACACACACGGCCCCGCTTGCGCGAGGCCGGTGTGTGGGTGCGGGAACAGGACTTGAACCTGTGACCTTCAGGTTGTGAGCCCGACGAGGTGAGCCGGGGTCCGAAGCGATGCTCCGGACTCGCGAACGGGCTGTGGACCGCCGGATCGACATGCAAACGGCCCCGCTCTTTCGAGCGGGGCCGTTTCATTCGCGCGACCCGATCCCTTTTTATGGGTGCGGGAACAGGATTTGAACCTGTGACCTTCAGGTTATGAGCCTGACGAGCTACCGGGCTGCTCCATCCCGCGACGGCGGGATCGGGTCGCACAAAGATCGGTTCACATTGGACCCGGCGTCCAAGGCGATACCAAAAACAAAATCGCGGCCCTGCGCGCCTTGCGGCCGATCCGCAGATCGACAACAAGCCCGAAAGAGCCGCGTTCGCACGCTCGGGAAGCGCGCAAAGTGTTGGGAAGGAGGCCCCTGCTCTCCGGTTCGAGGAGGCAGGCAGGACGATCGACTTGGCAGACCTGGCAGCGACCTACTCTCCCATGCCTTGAGACATAGTACCATTGGCGCTGGGGGACTTAACGACCGAGTTCGGTATGGGATCGGGTGGGGAACCCCCGCGAAAACCACCAGGTCAGCCAAGTCGATCGAAACAACAACATAAACCGTCCAGCGTGCGGTTCTGCTTCTCCGGCGTCAGGCGCCGGCAGAAGGTTTTGGCGGCGACATATTCGTCGCCACGCATGGGTTTGAGATTGATCAAGCCTATCGAGCAATTAGTACCGGTAAGCTTCATGCCTCGCGACACTTCCACACCCGGCCTATCGACGTGATAGTCTATCACGGCTCTCAGGGAAGCCTCGTTTTGAGGTGGGTTTCCCGCTTAGATGCTTTCAGCGGTTATCCCGACCATACATAGCTACCCAGCTGCGCGGCTGGCGCCACGACTGGTCCACCAGAGGTATGTCCATCCCGGTCCTCTCGTACTAGGGACAGATCCTCTCAAGCTTCCTACACCCACGGCAGATAGGGACCAAACTGTCTCACGACGTTCTGAACCCAGCTCACGTACCACTTTAAATGGCGAACAGCCATACCCTTGGGACCTGCTCCAGCCCCAGGATGTGATGAGCCGACATCGAGGTGCCAAACGATGCCGTCGATATGGACTCTTGGGCATCATCAGCCTGTTATCCCCGGAGTACCTTTTATTCGTTGAGCGATGACCCTTCCACACAGAATCACCGGATCACTATGGCCGACTTTCGTCTCTGCTCGACTTGTCAGTCTCGCAGTCAGGCGGGCTTATGCCATTGCACTCAGCGACCGATTTCCGACCGGTCTGAGCCCACCATCGCGCGCCTCCGTTACTCTTTAGGAGGCGACCGCCCCAGTCAAACTACCCACCACGCAGGGTCCCTGGCCCGGATTACGGGTCGAGGTTAGACGTCATCGAAGATTAGGGCGGTATTTCAAGGTTGGCTCCATGAGAGCTGGCGCCCCCACTTCAAAGCCTCCCGCCTATCCTACACAAACCACCGATAACGCCACTGCGAAGTTATAGTTAAGGTTCACGGGGTCTTTCCGTCTAACCGCGGGTACCCCGCATCTTCACGGGGAATTCAATTTCGCTGAGTCTACGTTGGAGACAGCGGGGAAGTCGTTACTCCATTCGTGCAGGTCGGAACTTACCCGACAAGGAATTTCGCTACCTTAGGACCGTTATAGTTACGGCCGCCGTTCACCGGGGCTTCAATTCGACGCTTGCACGCCTCCTTTTAACCTTCCGGCACCGGGCAGGAGTCAGACCCTATACGTCGCCTTGCGGCTTCGCAGAGCCCTGTGTTTTTGATAAACAGTCGCCACCCCCTGGCTTGTGCCCCTCAATTAAAGTTGCCTTTAAATGAGGCACGCTTATCCCGAAGTTACGCGTGTAATTTGCCTAGTTCCTTCAACGTAGTTCTCTCAAGCGCCTTGGTATGCTCTACCTGACCACCTGTGTCGGTTTCGGGTACGGTCTCATGGAGGGGCTATTTCCTGGGACTCCCAGGCCGCCAGTTCAATCCGATAAGGACTGACGACTTTCGAAATCCGTCACCACCTCCTGGTCCAGGAATATTCACCTGGTTCCCATCGACTACGCGTTTCCGCCTCGCCTTAGGGGCCGACTAACCCTGCGCAGATTAGCTTTACGCAGGAACCCTTGGTCTTTCGGCGAGAGTGTCTCTCACACTCTTTATCGCTACTCATGTCAGCATTCTCACTACTGATACCTCCAGACAACCTCGCGGCTATCCTTCGCAGGCTTACAGTACGCTCCGCTACCGCTCTTTCGAGCCCGTGATTTCGGCGAATGGCTTGAGCCCCGTTACATTTTCGCCGCAGGAACGCTTGACCAGTGAGCTGTTACGCTTTCTTTAAATGATGGCTGCTTCTAAGCCAACATCCTGGTTGTTTCAGCATTCCCACAAGCTTTTCCACTTAGCCATTACTTGGGGGCCTTAATCGACGGTCAGGGTTGTTTCCCTCTTCACGACGGACGTTAGCACCCGCCGTGTGTCTCCCGCACATTACTTCCAGGTATTCGGAGTTTGGTTAGGTTTGGTAATCCGGTAAGGACCCCTAGCCCATCCAGTGCTCTACCCCCTGGAGTATTCATGCAAGGCTCTACCTAAATAGATTTCGCGGAGAACCAGCTATCAGCAAGTTTGATTAGCCTTTCACCCCTAGGCACACCTCATCCGGAACTTTTTCAACAGTTGACGGTTCGGCCCTCCAGTGCGTGTTACCGCACCTTCAGCCTGGACATGCCTAGATCACTTGCCTTCGGGTCTAATTCAACGAACTCATGCGCCCTATTCAGACTCGCTTTCGCTGCGCCTACGCCTATCGGCTTAAGCTTGCTCGTTAAACTAAGTCGCTGACCCATTATACAAAAGGTATGCGGTCACTTGCGCTCCCGCTGCTTGTAGGCGTTCGGTTTCAGGGTCTGTTTCACTCCCCTCGTCGGGGTGCTTTTCACCTTTCCCTCACGGTACTTGTTCACTATCGGTCTGCAAGG
>Ga0163153_10001376_pt1:0-27500 | contig 38429 bp, 31 predicted proteins | sample OliLakLV19MP6IB1_FD_148629 | JGI IMG/M metagenome (GOLD analysis project Ga0163153, IMG submission 148629) | Freshwater microbial mat bacterial communities from Lake Vanda, McMurdo Dry Valleys, Antarctica - Oligotrophic Lake LV.19.MP6.IB-1 | ecosystem: Environmental > Aquatic >... | reverse complement strand
GCCGATCCTTCGCCGATAAATCTTTCCCAATACGGCGTATCCGGTATTACACCCAGTTTCCCGGGGCTATTCCGAAGCGAAGGGCACGTTCCCACGCGTTACTCACCCGTCTGCCACTCCCCTTGCGGGGCGTTCGACTTGCATGTGTTAAGCCTGCCGCCAGCGTTCGTTCTGAGCCAGAATCAAACTCTCAGGTTGAGTTCAACTCCGACGAAACCCCATCCGCAATGGACAAGGTCGCTGCAAAGCATCTGCGTATATTCTTGACGGGAAGCCCGTTCTTTGTTTGACGCCCGACCCGAATCCAAGGACCCTGGCCAGGCGGTATTACATTGAACTGGCTTTCCAGAAAAACGCAAACCGTCGAGTCGTTTGTGCACCTCTCCCAGCCTCGGTCAGTCGCCTGCCCGCGCCAGTCGAGAATGCGGCAAGCAACACCGCCGCCCGCGTTTCTCTTCCATTCACAATGTCAAACATCTGCGGAAAACGTCTTGCGACCCGTCCGCCAATTTCGATCGGGCCCTCGGGCCTGTCTCGGTGAGGCGCGGGGTATAAGCCCCGTCCTCCACCCCGTCAACGCCTTTTTTCACCCAATTTGATCGCCCCGGAGGGCCAAGATTTCGGGCGAACGGCTCGAAAAACGGGCCCACTGAAAGGGCCCGCAAATCAACCGGTACGGTCGGCGGGAACGGTCTTTATATGCCCAAGGATACTCCCTCGCAAGGAGATTCTCGGGTCAGAATGCGCGGAAATGTCGTTCTCCACAGCTTCCGCGTCGCTTTTCAGGCGAATTCAGCCATCTGCGCCCGATCCAGACCTGTCCGGCTCGAGCCCAAAAGCCCCCTTCAGGGCTGGATATAGGAGCGTATAGCGGCGACCTCGGCGCTTGCTTCGGCGATCCGCCATTTGACGAGGTCGCCGATCGACACGACCCCCAGCAGCCTCCCGCCTTCCACGACGGGGAGATGCCGGATACGGCGGTCCGTCATCCTGTCCATGGCTTTCTCGATGCTGTCGGCGGGTCTCGCCGTCACGATCTGTCGGCTCATGGACTCCGAGACGGGGGATTTCAGCGCCGCCGCGCCCGCCCGCGCCACCGCCTTCACGAGGTCGCGCTCCGAGAATACGCCGATCACCGCGCCGGCCTCGTTGAGGATCACCATCGCGCCCACCTTGCGCGAATCGAGCAGTTCGGCCGCCTCCTTTAGCGTCGCCGACTCCGCCACCGAATAGACCTGCCCGCCCTTTTCCCGAAGAATCTGCTCTAGGATCATCACCAGCCTCCACCCTGTTCTTTCGTCTGAGGGTGCGGCAGGCTGTCGCGGTTGGCAAGAGCGTTGGGAGTCTCAGGCCGGTCAAGGGTCCTGGTAACCGACCGGTTCGATGGTCACCTGGAGCCCGTCCGGATCACGCGCAAAGATCACCCCGCCCGAACGGACGGAATGGGGCGGGAGGAAATCGATCTCGACCTCCCGGGTTTCGACGATCTGCGCGCCATCCCTCAGCGTCGCCCGGAAATGCACCGCTGCGGCGGTCGCGTCGCCCGAATTGGCGGCCTCGAACTCCACCAGGAACCCCTGTCTTTGCATGAACACCTGTCCCGCCTGAACGCTGATTTCGGGAGGAGCGCCCTGCTCGAAGCCATTGGCGATGGTTACCGCGAGCGCCCCCAGGAACAGCGCCGCCCCCAACAGCCCGGCGATCCACTCCAGCAGGGGCGTTTCCTCGTCTGCGCCCCCGCGCTTGCTGGCCGCTTCACCCGCCATCTTCGCCTCCGCCAAGAATGAGGTGCGCCGCCCCTGCCCCCAGCGAGGCGGGGAAGGCGAGCACGATGATGCATTCGACGCATTCGTCGAACGCCATCCCGTCGAAGCGACCGAAACACCACAGAATGAACCCGCAAAGAGCAAGGCAGACCCCGTAACCCGCGAGCGACCGCCGCACGAGGTCCCCGCCGAACATGCGCTTCGCTTCGGGGTCCGCCACGCGCAGTATCACGTGCAGGGCGGCGAACGAGGCGACACAGAGGATCGCCGCCTGCCACGGGCTGATGTTGGAGGCGATCGCCGCGATCTCATCCGTCGGCGCGACGTTCAGCGCCAGGAAGATCGCGCCAACGCCCATCACGAACAGCCGCGAGACCAGGCCGCGCTGGTAGCCCTCGTCTCGTCGATCGTCCGGCTCGTCAGGCTGATCGTTGAACTGCTTGTCGGCCAAGAGGGCGCCGATGCTCGCCGCGAAGGACATGACCGCGAGCTTTCCCACTGTCTCCTGAAACGGCGTCGCCGGACCGATCTCTCCGAACAGCCAGAGCACGGCGCAGCTCGCGGCCGCGGCCACCGCAATGGCCGCGAAGGCGTCCAGCACGTTGTCGGTCACGCTAAACGTGGCCTCGAAGCCCGCATAGAACGACAAACCCACCAGCGCCGGAAAGGTCAGGACCAGCAGCACGGCAAGCCGGAACGGCGACATCGTCGCGCCGAGCTGCCACATTTCCATGGTCATCAGCATTGGCAGCGCAAAGATCATCGCCCCCAGCAGCGCCCGCATCAGGCCGGCGGCGTAGCGCACATTGCAGTCCAGCATGGAGCGTCGTTCAGCCATGCCGCCTCTGTAGGCCGATCAGGCGGACCGGTCCAAGGCATAAAGGTCGGCGTTGGGATGGCGCTCTCCGGCAAGTTCCGCCTCCAGCATGTCGGCCGCGATGGCGCTGAATGTGATGCCGTTTCCGCCATAGCCAAACGCCGCGAGGCAATTGGGCCGCCCCGGAACGCGGCCGATCATCGGCAGCGAATCGGAGGTCTCTCCAAAGAAGCCCGACCAGCTGTACTCCGCCTCGACGCCCGCGAGCGCGGGATAGCGCGCCGCCAGCTTGGCGAGGATCGCCTCGGTCTTGACCGCAGTGAGGGCGTCGCGCGCCTCGGCGTCCGGGGTTTCTTCATCCTCGCCGCCGACGACGATCCGCCCGTCGGCTGCCCCACGGAAATAAAGGTAGGGTTCAGCCCCCTCCCAGACCAGCGCCCGGCCCGGCCAGAACAGGTCCGGAGATACGGGCCGCGTCGCGAGAGCCCAGCTCGACGTGATTTTGTGAGCGCTCGCGGGCACGAATTCAGGTATTTCATACCCGTTGGCCAGCACCAGCGTCCGCCCCGTCACAAGGGCGCCCTCGCGTGTGGTGACGAAGACGCCTCCAGCATCGCTGTCGTAGCGCTCGGCCGTGACCGGGGAAAGTATGGTCGCGCCACGCCGTACTGCCGTCCTCAGGAGACCGAGCGCCAGCAGCATCGGATCGACTTCGGCCGATCCTTCATACATCAGGCCGGCCTCGGCCTCGAAACCCAGCAGCGCCATCCCGGGCCGTTCGGCATAGTCCCCCTCGACGCCCATATGCCCGCGCAGCCGGCGCTCCTCCCGCAGGCCTGCGGCGTCCATCTCCTCGCCCGCCAGAAAGATGGAGGGGCGCGGCGCGAAACCGCAGGCGATGGCGTTGTCCCGAACGAGACGCCCGATGGTCGCGATCGCGCCGCGGCTCTGGACGCAGAGGCCGCGCGCATTGTCGAAGCCCAGCCTGTCCTCCAGCTCAAGGAACGGAGCGTCCAGCTCCCATTGCAGCATCGCCGTGCTCGCCGCCGTCGAGCCCTGGGCAGGCTTGCGACGGTCGATCATCAAGACGGAGCGTCCGGCCCGCGTGAAACGCTCGGCGAGAAAAGCCCCGGTAATGCCGGCCCCGACAATCACGACATCTGCGTCGAGGCGTTCGCCGGACTTCACCGCCCTCGTTTCGACGCCCGGGGGACGCAGGGCCGACCACAGGCTCTGGCCCGAGCGCAGGTCGGTCGCGCCGTCGTCAAGCCTTTCCATGTTCACAACCCATCTTTTCCAACGCCGCCAACACCTTACGATGCGCAACCGCTGGATGGATCGCAAAACCGTCGCCAGAGCAACCTCTCGTCCGCCCGGACGCAGACAAGTTGCTCTACACACTTGAGATAGAGCCTCTTTCTTCGGTCGAACTGACTCAGATTGACCGAAGGACGCCCTACCATGCCGATTCATGGTGAAGCCGCGCTCCCCGCGTCCCATCCCGGCACGTCTTTCGCCCTGCAGCGCATGCTGTTTCCCGCCAGAAGACCGATGGGCGGGGAATTCTCGTCCCGGGCGACCGGAGGTCGGGCGATTCCCGGCGACCGCGCATCTGGCACAGCGGTTGCAAACTCCTCGTTCAACTCAACCTGCGGGAGCAGTCGCGAAATGTCGAACGGGTCGGCCATAGGCGCGTTGCGAGTGCTCGGCGCTCTTGTCGGAATGGCCGTTGCAAGCCCCGTAGTGACGCTTCTGGCGCTTCCCGCAACCGCGCAGCAGGCCAATCCAGCAGGCTACTTTTCGGGCGAATTCGAGCGTCCTTTCGGCTTTTCCCCCGGGGCGGAGACGCAGGCCTACGACGCCAACACACGGGACGGACAGGGCAACCGTGTCATCCTCGACGGGCGCATAATGACGGGGTCCGACCTCTCCAGCCTGTCCTACGCATCGGGCCAGGCCAGCGCCTCGGCCTGGGCGCAGGCGAGCAGCGGCGCCGGCGTCTCGGGCGCCGTGCAGGGATCGGCGATCGGCAACCAGCTCAACGTCATCACCCAGGGCAACTACAACACGGTCGTGGTCAATGCGACGCAGACCAACACCGGCAACCAGAACACCGTTCTCAACGGGGGTATCAACCTTGACTAAGCGCACACGCCTTCTCGCCGCCTCCCTGGGCGCGCTCGCGCTCACGGGTTGCATCTCACCCGTTGCGGGTCCGAGCGGCCTCTACACCCGCCCGATCGGCGGCGCGCCTGTCACGGCCAACCCGACGCCTTACTCGGCCGCCCTGGTCTGCATGAACGATTATGCCCGCACCCGGAACATCGCCCCGCCGCGCATCGCCGTAGGCCGTGTTCTCGACTACACCGGCAAAGAGGATTTCGAGGGCGGCCGCAAGGTCACACAGGGCGCCTCGCTGATGGCGATTTCGGCCTTCGCCAAGGCTGGCGCACGCCTCGTCGAACGCTTCGACACCTCGGTTTCCGAACTCGAACTCAAATACGCCAACAACCGACTGATCGGCGCCGACCTGCCTGGCGATGCCGATTTCAATGTCGAGCCGGACGGCGAATATCGCAAGATCCTGGCGGGTTCGATCCCGGGCTCGGACTTCTATCTGGTCGGCGGCATAACGGAACTGAACTCCAACCTGCGGTCGGTCGGAGCCGACGCCTTCATCGGCGATCTCGACGCGATGGACGCCAAGGGCCGCGCCGGCGCCAAGCTATTCGTCATCAATGTCGGCGTCGATCTCCGCCTCGTCGAGACGCGCACCCTGGAAGTCGTCGATGTCATCTCCTACCAGAAACAGATAATCGGCCGCGAGATTTCGGCGGGCATATTCGACTTCGCCAACAACAATGTCTTCGACATCGGCGTCGGCGAACGCGCCATGGAGCCAATTCAGCTCGCCGTCCGCTCCGTCATCGAGCGCGCCGTCCTGGAAATGACCGCCAATCTCTACGGCGCCAATCCCGCAAGCTGCGGAGAGGTCGCGGCCGATTTCGGAGGCGCTCCCAAGACCAGTTCGGTCACGGGCGATTTCTACGAAGCCAACAATGATCTCGCCACAAACAATGGCGCGACGCGGGCCGATCCGGGCCGCTGGAGCTCCACACGGGATCCCGAGATCAAGGCCTCGCTACGCGGCCGGTCGCGGAGCTGATCCGCGTCGTCGGCGAAGAGAACGATCACCGAAGGACACCGGCAATGGCCGTCAGACACATACGCCTCGCCTCCAGCCTCGCAGCCCTCGCGATCGCGCTTGTCGCGGGACCCGCCGGCGCGCAAACCGCCAACATCCCGACCGCGCTCAACGACCAGCTCCAGTGGGGCGATGTCTTCGCGACAATGAACGTCGTCAGCCGCCACGGCGGCCGGCAGGGAGCTACATCAACGGCGACAGCGGTCGGCAACACAGTCTCCGGCGCCAACCTGGCCGGCGGCCTGGACGCGAGGTCGCGCCAGACCATGTCCGGCGCGACAGGCGCAATTGCAGTTCTCGGCGCCGATGACGCATGCTGCTTGGCCGTCGCTGCGGCTTCGGCTCAGGCCAACGCCGCGCAGGCGCAGACCGTCGGCGGCGACATCCGGCTGGATCTTGGCCAAACTGCCGATGGCGGCGACGTTTCCTCGCTCGCCCACGTCAATCTGCGCAACACATCGGCGCTGTCGGCATCCGCTTCGAGCGCCGTCAACAACGCCGTCGCCAGCGCCGGGCATGGGACGATGAACGCCATGCTCCGGCAGGACAGCGCCGTCTCAAGTTCCGCCGTAACCGACGTCGATGCCTGCTGCACGGCCGGCACCGTCGCCGGCGCCACTGCCAGCGCCAACACCTTCGGCATTTCCGCCTACACCGCCACCACCCATGCCGACTACACGCAGAATTCCACCGGCGCGACCTCCAGCGCCGCGGTCGATGTGTACCAGTACCAGGGATACGGCGTCACCGCCGCCTCGGTCGCCGCCGCCAACTCCGCCACGATCGCCAGCCAGCATGGCTATGCGAGCCTTCGCGGCCGGCAGAACAGCGAGACCGCCGTGCGGGCTGAAACCAGAGTTACGCTTGCAAGCTGGCGCGACACAGCCGTCTCCAGCGCCTATGCCGTCGGCAACGCCACCCTCGCGACCAATGTCGGCTCCGACCTCCTCGTAGATGTCGGTCAGTTCAATTCCGGCGGCGTCGCCGCCGACGCCTCTTTCACCGGCGGAACGGCCGGTTTGGAAAGCGGTCTCGCCGTCGTCAGCGCGACCGCCATCGGCAACGCTTTCACCGGCTATGTCTGCTCGTATTGCGGCGACGCAAACGTTTCCGGCTCGGTCAGCCAGGTGAATGGCGGGGCCGTCACCTCGACCGGCACGATTTCCACCACCGGCGCCGGCGGCGTCATCGGCTCGGCGACCGCCATCGGCAATTCGGCGACCTTCATCACGACGACATCGCGTCCATAGGCCGAGCCCCCCTCTCCAGGGCGTCCCTCCGGCCGCCTTGGCCCGCATGTAGGAGTTGGCCTGGCGGGGGCCGCGTAGCGTCCTCGGTAGAGTAAGGCGGCGGTTCCGGGATCCGGGGCCGCCGCTTGCCGTTTCGGATCGACCCGCTCCCTTACCGGCGACGGGCATGCTAGTCCTCGCCGATCGCGCTGCGGACCGGAGGGCAAGCCATGCTGGACGTCTTCATTTCCTATCGCCGCGACGACCGGCCCAAGGCGGAGACGATCGCCAAGGCCTTCCGGGAAGAGGGCCTGGAAGTCTGGTATGATGGCGGGCTCCAGGCGGGCGAGACGTTCGACGACAAGATCCGCGACATGCTTCAGTCGGCCCGGGCCGTCGTGCTGCTCTGGTCGCCTTCCGCCGTCGAGAGCGAATGGGTGCGCGGCGAGGGGCTGATCGCGCGCGAGCGCGGTGTGCTGGTGCCGGTGATGGTCAAATCGACGCGCATCCCTGTGCCCTTCAACATGATTCATACGGCGGACTTCACCGGCTGGAACGGCGACCGGTCCGACCCCGCCTGGCAGGCGCTCGTCACCAGGGTTAAGAATCTCGCCGACAAGGAAAATGTCAGGCCGCTAAAGCCGCCGCCGAACCGCCAGCTTCGCCGCCTCTGGCAGACGGTGGCGGCTGTCGCAATCGTCGCCGCCGGGGGCGCCAGCCTCTGGGTCTTCAAGCCGTGGGAATCCGTCATCGCCGCCAACGATCCGGTCTACAAGGCGCAACGCGCGAGAGCAGCCTCGCTCGGCGAACTCGCAGCCTTCGGGCTTCAGCCGAATGATTTCGCCGAATTCGACTGGAAACAGATCGCCCACAAGCGCTTCAAGCCTGTCAGCCTCGGCGCGCTGGTCGCGAGCGCCGACGCGGGCGACGCCCTCGCGCAAGCTCTGCTCTGCGCTGTCGCGTACTGGGGCGGACCGACGATTCCGGAAAACAACGAGCAAGCCTGGGCCAACTGCCGCAAGTCCGCCGAAGCTGGCGAGGCGGTGGGGCAGACCTATTACGGTTACCTCCTCGGCGAACGCGATGAGAAGGACGCCGCGACGGAGCAGTTCACGAAGGCGGCCGCACAAAAATTCAGCTGGGCGATGCTCGCCTACGCCTCTCGACTGGAGCGCGGCGAGGGCGTTCCGGCCGATCCGCCGCGCGCCGAGGAAATTTATGCCGAGGTGCAGGCCCAGGGACTGCCCGCCGCCGACCATGCCATGTCGGGCTTCTACAGGCGCGGCATGGCCGGCGATGAGAAGTACAGGCGGGCCAACGCGCTGCTCGAAATGGCTGCCGGCAAGGGCTATCCGCTCGCGATGTACGAACTGGGGGCGTTCTACTGGCAAGGCTCGAACGGCTACCCGCAGGACGACGTCAAGGCCCGCGAATGGTATGAAAAGGCAGCCCGTCAGAGCGACAACGACGATGTCCGTGAGCGGGCCGAAAGCGGCCTCAGATATCTCGATCAGCAAGCCGCCTCGGCCGTCGATGGCGACTGAGCTTCGAGCCTACCAGACGCCCTGACCGACCCCGCCATCGAGAACGAGATCTCCCGCCGGGATCACGCGCGGCGTTTTCACTTCCTTCGAAACCCTGGAGACACGGGTGCGCTGCGCTGGCTCGCAATAGGATCTCGCCGTCGCCACCTCTACCAGCTTCACGCCCGGACCATGGCGGCGCAGCAGGGACCGCTCGTTGCAGTTGCGCTCCGGCGTCTGCGCGCGGCACGTCAGCTTGCCGCCCGGCGCATGCCACAGCGCCTCGCCCTTGGCGCAGGAGAATGTCTCGCCTTGTGCAAAGCTGGCCCGGCCCTCGGACATCTGCCCGAGCGTCACCTGCATGTGCGAGCCGGCGAGGCAGCGGTAGATCTCGCCGCTGAAGCGTCCATCGACCGAGGTCTCAGCGTCGAGGCGCGAGGCGGGGTGCGGCGTGTTCCGATCATCGACGCACATCGCCTGCACCGGGCGGACGACGCGCTCTTCCCGGATCCTGTCGATGCAGTACTCCTCGACCGAGCTCACATCCTCCTCGACGGTGCGCGTCTCATAGCCGCCATCGACGGCAAAGCCTGTGATCGTGTTCTGGCCGATGACTGCGGGCGCGTGATAGCCGCCTCCGCCCCCATACGCGAAGGTCCGGGCCGACGACGACGCTGCGCCCGAAACGATCACGCCGGAAGCCAGGGTCGTCGAAACGCCGGCGACCGCAACGGATGTGGATGAGGCGCCCACGCTGACATTCGGCGTCGCGACTGAAACGCCCGGCACAAGCACCATCAGATTTCCTGGCGCGGCGCAGCAGCCCGGCGCGGGCGGCGCCTGGGTATGGATCGGAGGCGCGCAGCACCCGGGCGCGGATTGGCCGCTGGCCGAAATGCTGGCCCCGAGCAGCCCGCATCCGCCCGCCGCGGCCAGCATGTGTCGCCATGAAACGGGCATTTGGACGCTCCCTTCAGCTTCGCCTGACGCAATGCAATCGACGCGCCATTTCTCCCCCTCAGCGGGAAAACGATGCGTTTCGGGTCGGAATTCTCCGCCGGAACGTCTTGGCCCGTCGATTGCGAAAGAAGTCCGAGCCCGGCCGCATGGACAGCGACCCGCGCAATTTCTGGCGAAACGCATGCAAGAGACAAAGCCGCATCCCAATACCGAAGCCGTGCTCGACGCGTGGCGTCGCCTGTCCGGCGGACACGATCATGACAGCGGTCCGACCACCGACGACTATCCGGGCCTCGTGGGTCGTCTTTTCGTGTTGAGCCGCGTCAGCGAGCGCGACTATCCGTTCCGTCGCGTCGGCCACGAGCTGGAAAGACTGTTCGGACGCGCGCTCGATGAACACAATTTCCTGTCGCTGTGGAACGAACCCGACCGGTTTCTGGTGTCGGCTGCCTTGGGCTCGGCGCGCGCCGATCGCGGTCCCGCCCTTGTCCGCGCCCGCGGCGAGACGCTGGACGGCCGCAGACTCGATCTCGAATTCGCGCTCGCGCCCCTGCTCGGTTCCGTGGGCTCGCCGGGCCGTTTCCTTGGCGTCTGCCAATCGACCACGCCCGACGTGGCGTTGGCAGGTCGGCCTTTGCGCAGACTTCGTGCGATCGCCGTCTACCCGCCCGCTCCTCCCCGGGACCACGCCGACATCCGTCTCGTCAGTTCGCGTTGAAGCCGGGTCGGGCGTCGGGCGCCGGGCGAGATGCCGACTCGGACTACTCGTTTTGCCCCATGCGCGGGAAACCCTTTATGAACAATTTCCGGTTAACCCTCGTCGGGCGGGACGTCGGCGCCCGTCCGAGGGGCGCATGCACTTGACCGATACAGACCCCGCGACGCGACGGGCGCCCAGTCTGCGCCGCCGAAACCAGATTCAGGAGCGCCGCAGGCATCGCCGCGTGCGCTGGACGGCAGCCGTTCGCGGCCTCGGCGCCGATGGCGCTGAATTCACCGCCGCGACCATCGACATCTGCGCCGGCGGCCTCCGGATCAGTGTCGCGCGCGCACTAGCGATCGGCGAGACGGTCGTTCTCTATCTTGAGGAGATCGGCCGGGTCGAGGGGGTTGTCGCCCGCATGCTGCGCGAAGGCGACTACGCCATCGCCCTCAACATCCCGAGCCGCAAACGCGAGAAGATCGCGGACCAGCTGACCTGGCTCATCAACCGCGACGCGCTGGGCCTCACCGAGGAGCGAGAGGGCGAAAGGCGCCCGGCGATCGGACAGGTCATCGCCAGCTATGCCGGGGTCTCGATCGCTTGCGCGGTGTCAGACGTGTCGATTTTCGGGGTCGCGCTGCGCACAACCGGACCGCGTCCCATGATCGGCGACCGGATCGCCGTTGGAGAGCGCCTGGGGACCTGCGTCCGCTACATCGACGGCGGATTCGCTGTCGATTTCCGCGCAATGGCGTCAAGCGACGCTGACTGAAGCAGCGCATTGCGCCGCCGCTTTCCTGCGCATGAAATCGCCGTAACGGAACTATCCCCCTCTCCTCCCGTTGCTGTCAGCAATTGGATATCGCAAGCGCATGGAGAGTCTCGGATGACCATCAAGACACTTTTCTGCGCGGTTGTTTCCAGCCTCTCGCTGGCGGCGTGCGCCGCCGACGGGCTTTCCCCGGTCCAGCGCAACGCAGCAATCGGCGGCGCCATCGGCGCGGCGGCCGGCGCGGCGGTCAACGATGACGATCTTGAAGGTGCGCTCATCGGCGGCGCGCTGGGCGCAGCGATTGGCGCCTACACGGGCTGCCGGGAACAGGGCGGATGCTTTGTCGGCGGCAAGCAGGTCGCCAACCGCAACGATCTTGTCTACGACAGCCGCGCTCAGCGCTACTATTACATGGATCGGGCATCTGGCCGGACCTACTGGGAAAACGGTCAGCTTCGCGGCTAGCTTATCATCCGCACCGCAATCGAGATTAAAGGACGTCGCCAGCAGTGGCGGCGTCTTTCGCTGTCGCGCAAACACGTTATCCTGCGCTTTGCTCGATCGGGGGGCCCGAATGCGCCGCAACCTGTTCTCCGGTTTCGTCACCAGTTTCGCTCTGTGCTCAGCCTGTGTATCGCCAGATTCCGAAGCTCGCTTCGCCATACCTGCCCAACCTGAGGGTCTCAGCCCGGCGATCCCGGATATCCTGGCGGGGTCCTCACCGCTTGAATGGCGATCGCTGGATCCCGAGACGACCCTCTACATGGATTTCCCGCAGGGGCGCGTAGTCATCGAAATGGCGCCGGACTTCGCCCCGAACCATGTCGCCAACGTCAAGACGCTGGCGCGTGAGGGATATTTCCGCAACGGCGCCGTGACGCGCGTTCAGGACAATTACGTGGCGCAGTGGGCCCAGGCCGCCGAGCCTCCACGTCCGCCCCGTCTTGGGGCCGTGACACTAAAGGCCGAATTCGTGCGGCGACGTGACCCCGCCATTTCCTTCGACGCCCTCCCCGACCCCGACACTTACGCGCCGGAAGTTGGATTCTCGAACGGATTCCCGGCCGGTCGCGACGCAAGCGAGATGTGGCTCGCGCACTGCTATGGCGCCGTCGGCGTCGGTCGCGACAACGATCCCGACTCGGGCGGCGGCACGGAGCTCTACGCCATCATTGGCCATTCGCCGCGCGGCCTCGACCGCAACATCACGGTGCTGGGCCGTGTGGTCCAGGGCATGGAGATCCTCTCGTCATTGCCGCGCGGCCCCGGCGCGATGGGCTTCTTCGAAACCCCTGCCGGCTATACGCGCTATGCCGACATCAAGGTCGCCGCCGACCTGCCGGCCGGCCAGCGCACCGATCTTGAAATCCTCCGCACCGACAGCGCGACGTTCGCGACCCTGGTAAATGCGAGACGCTGGCGGAAGGACGATTTCTACCACAACCCGCCAGGCCGCATCGGTCTATGCAACATCACCGTGCCGTCGCGCCTGAAATCGTAACCTCGGCGGGCCGACCAGGCAGCGAGAGCGCTTTCAGGCGAACCGGAGCCGGTTCGCCGCCAGAAAACGCGACCGAACAAGAATCCAGAGCATTTCGGCGACTGTAGGATCGCCGGGATTGCGCTAGGTTCTCCGGGCGTCGTCCGCAAGCTCCCGCCGCTGAAATTTACCCCCTGTGCAGCGCTGCGCCTGCTGCGCTATCAGGCGGCTCGACACTTCTTCAAATGAGGACAAAGCGCATGCAGCTCACCACCTCCACGCTCCTCAAGACCTCCAGCGGCCAGATGCTGGGATGTCTGTCGGGCATTCTGAAAAAAGGCGCCGCCCATGCGTCCGCGCACAAGATACCTGAGGAAGTCCTGCTGAATTCGCGTCTCTATCCGGACATGTTCCCGACGACGCGCCAGGTGCAGATCGCCTGCGACCAGGTCACCCGCGGTACGGCGCGGCTTGCAGGCGTCGAGCTTCCCGTCTTTCAGGACGTCGAGACATCCTTCGCCGAACTGATCGAGCGCGCGAAGAAGGCCAACGCCTTCTGCCAGGCGTCGGACGACGCCGCCATCGACGGACGGTCCGGTACGGAAATCACCATTCCGATCGGCGGCGGCAATGAGATGAAGCTGGCGTGCGGACAGTTCCTGGTGACCTTCGTTTTGCCCAACCTCTATTTCCACGCCGCGACCGCCTACGACATCCTGCGACACAACGGGGTGGCGCTCGGCAAGGGAGACTTCCTGCGCCCGGCGTGATCGACGGGGAGACTTGACTCCAAACCGTCACGAGCCCCCGCTAAGCCTGCGCAAGGTTGGCTGAGCGGGGTTTTTACCGATGTCGATTCGTTTTTCGCGACGGGCGCTTCTGGGCGCGGGCACGGCAGCCCTGCTCATGCCGGCCTGCACGACGGGGCGAACGCCTGTCGCCCCAAGCGGCGCATTTACCCATGGCGTCGCCAGCGGCGACCCGCGCCAGACCTCCGTCATCCTGTGGACGCGCTACATGCCGAAATCCGTGCAGGCCGCACAGCTTCGCGTGGAAGTGGCGCGCGACCAATCCTTCTCGAACATCGTCGCGCGCGGCGAGGCCACGGCTTCGGCCGAAACCGACTGGTGCGCCCGCACGACAATCGGCGCCCTGCCTTCCGGCAGCTGGCTGCACTACCGCTTTCTTTCGGCCGACGGCGAGGCCTCCGCGACAGGCCGGACCCGCACGCTGCCGGAAGGCCGGCTTGATCGCTACCGGATTGCCGTCCTGTCATGCGCCAATGCGACGTCCGGCTGGTTCAACGCCTATGCGCACGCCGCCGCCCGCAACGACATCGATCTGGCCGTCCACACCGGCGACTACATCTATGAAAGCCCGGTCACCCGGCCCGACGCCATTCCCGGCTTCCAGCAGCTGCGCAATCTCGCCCCGCCGGGCGAGATCATCGCCCTCGCCGATTACCGCCAGCGCTATGCCAGCTACCGCTCTGATCCGGACCTCGCCGAACTCCATCGCCGCCTGCCGATGATCGCGGTCTGGGACGATCACGAGACCGCCAACAATTCCTGGCGAGACGGCGCCGCCGCCCACGACCCCGCGACAGAGGGCAGCTGGGAGGTGCGCAAGGCGGCCGGCGTGCGCGTCTGGCAGGAATGGCTGCCGATGGGGACCGACTGGTGGGACCGCTACCAGATCGGCGACCTCGCGACCCTGTTCCGGCTGGAGACCCGCCTCGCAGGGCGTTCGCGCCAGCTCGACGGCGAACTCGAGACCCTCCTGGCCTCGCGCGATTCCAACCTCGCCTCTGCTCTTGGCGCTTTCCGGACCGGGATCCTGGCCGACCCTGCCCGGTCGATGATGGGCGCCGAGCAGGAACGCTGGCTCGCCGCCGGTCTTGCGGCGTCCGCCTCGGCCGGCACGCCCTGGCAGATCCTCGCCCAGCAGGTCACCATGGGCGAAAGCCTGTTTCCCGCCGCCGGCGCGCACTGGTTCGCACCCGGCCATGCGCTGACCGCCGAGGACCAGGCGCTTCTCGCCACCCGCGCCGCGATGACGTCCGCAGGCGTCCCCTTTGCGATGGACAAGTGGGACGGCTATCCCGCCGCCCGCAAACGCCTGTATGACGGCGCCCGGGCCGCCCGCGCCAATCTCGTCACCCTGACTGGAGACAGCCACAACGCCTGGGCCTTCGATCTTGCAGACGGCGCCGGGCCGCTCGGCGTCGAATTCGCCGGCCAGTCTGTCTCGTCCTTTGGCTATGAGCGCCGTTTTGCTGGCGACCCGCTGCGCATCGCGGCGGATTTCAGCGCCGCCAATCCCGGCCTGCGCTGGATGGATGCGAGCCAGCGGGGCTACATGGTGCTGGACATCACCCGCGACCGCATCGAAACGGAGTATGTCTTCCTGCCCTCGAAGGAAATCCGCTCGACGGCGCCGCTTGGAAGCAAGAAGATCGTGGTCGAGCGCGGCGCCCGCCGGCTGATTGTCTAGGTGTCTCAGCCCGCTGCGAAATAGTCCGGTCGCGTCGCCATGTCCGCGTTTAGATCGCTGATGCGGCAATACCCGGACGGCCTGCCCGTTTCGTTGACATCGACCTCGGCCCAGCCATTTCCGGCGCCAAGAACGCGAACGCTGCGGCCCTTGCCGAAATAGGTCGATGCGAGCGGCGCGCCCGACGCATCCGGCGCCGCGAACAGCCGTGCCGCCTTGGCGGCCACGAAGCGCCTACCCGCAAGCACCTCCCGGGAGATCGCCGCAGGGACCAGCACGTCTGTTCCCGGCCGCCCCCATTGTCCGAAATCCTCACGGGCAGGATCGAGCAGGTTGGTGTCGATCCGGATGCCGCCGGCGACCGAGGTGTCAATGCCGTTCTGGAAAAGCGTCCAGCGTCCTGAGTTGTAGAAACTTGCAGCGCCCGTATGCCCTGGCGAGTTCACAAGCCACGCGAATTCGGCCAGCCCCTGGTCGAGCACGAGCTTGCACGTCGCGCCCGACCCGTAGACGCCCACCCGGTATCCTGCAGGCGCGAGTTTCGCCCGCGCCGCCTGGAAATAGGCCGTGATGTCGGCGCCCTTGTCCGGCCAGTCGCCGTCGATACCAAAATAGATTGCGCTGCCCGCCGGCTGCCGGAAACGTGCCGCACGCGCGAGCGCCGTCTCGCCATCAACCGCGCCGCGCTCGCCCTGAATGTTTTCACGGAGATTGTTGTAATATTGATAGACGCTGGCGATCGACATCCCGGCGTCGAGGATGGCCGCAGCTTCGGCCTCCGTCAGCTGTTTTTGTGGAACCTCGGCCTGCGCCGCCTGCGCGTAATACCGGAAGATGGTGCGCACGCCGAGCGCCTTGAGGGCCGGAAGATAGGGCTGCACATTCGTCGCCGTGTCGATGATGGCCGGATAGCGCGACGGGATGGCCGTCATCGGAGCCGGTGTCGGCGTGGACGGGTCGGGCGATGGCGTGCCGGGCGCGTTCGGGCTCGACGGGCCTGGCGCGGAGGGCTGCGATGTCGCGCAGGCCGCGATGGGCAGGGCCGCAACCCCGCTCAGGAACAGGCGCCGCGACGGCCCCTTGTCGAGAGAGATTTTGCCCATCACGCGCTCCCGGCCGCCTGCTGGCCATGTAGTCCGTTTGACGAAGCCGCACATGCAGAACCTCAACCAAACGGCACGATCTTGTTGTCGATGTCATGCCCGATGTCCGCCCGGCCGAGATAGGCGATGCCGGACCGCTCGCACCAGTGCCGCGCCACTTCTTCCTCCGTCATGCCAAAATCGGGATCGTTCTTCGGGATCGCCGAACATCGCCCAAGCCTTATCCCGGCGCAGCGCTGAACATTCACGTTGGACGTCACATGGAAAAAATAACGATCCAGCCGGTACATGTATTCCCCGATATCCTCGATCTGGATGACATGCCCGTCCAGAACGGGCTCCAGCGGGGTGCCGAGAAGCTGGCTCAGGATGGTGAGGTTGAACGCCACATTGGCATGACCCGGCGTCGTCCCCGCCTCCAGACCCCAAACGGCATCCTCGACAAGCCAGGCAAGGCCTCGTCGGAACGCGGCTTCCCCGCCCGCCCTGCCAAGGTCCACCGGCATCGGTCCGTGCGCCAGCCGTCCAACGCCGGCGCGATAAAGCCCGCCAAGCAGAAAGCCGATGTCGGAGTATCCGAGATACTTCTTGGCCGAAGCCGCCTCGTTGAGCCGGGCGATCAGACCCGGCGCGATCCGGCAGGCGCCGTAGCCGCCACGCGCGAACCACAGCGCGTCGAACTGGGGATCATTGGCGATGTCCAGCAGGGCCCGCGTCCGCGTCTCGTCATCCCCGGCGAAATGCCCGGCGGACTGGAAGCATTGCGGATGAAACCACAGCTCGACCCGTTCCCCGTAAATCTCGCCGGCGAGCGCCACGGCGCGTCGCGCGGTCTCCTCAGCGAGCCGCGTGCCCGGTGCGCAAAGCCCGATCCGCACCGTCTTTTCTCTTGACCCGATGGCGGCCTCTCGCAGATTGCCGAGCATGTCAGATCCCGCTGCGACCCCGCACCACTCCGGACCTTATTTTCTCTGCGGCATCGGCGGTAGCGGAATGTTGCCGCTGGCGCTGATCCTGAGGGCGCGCGGGTTTGAGGTCGAAGGGTCTGACCGGTCGCTTGACGCGGGCCGGACCGCGGCGAAGTTCGAATTCCTGAAAGCGCGCGGCGTCAGGCTCCATCCTCAGGACGGCAGCGGCGTCACAAGCGCCAACCAGCTCCTTGTCGCCTCGGCGGCGGTCGAGGAGACCGTGCCCGACATCATGGCGGCGATGCGCCTCGGCGCCCCGCGCACCACAAGGGCTGAGCTTCTCGCCGACCTCTTCAACGCAGCTCCGGTGTCGGTCGCGGTGGGCGGCACTTCGGGCAAGTCCACCACCACCGGCATGGTCGGCTGGATATTCTACGCCACACGCCGCGACCCAACCGTGATGAACGGGGCGGTGATGAAGAACTTCGTCGCCGGCGACAACCCCTATGCCTCCGCCATCGTCGGCGAGGGCGAGGTCTTCGTCAGCGAGGTTGACGAAAGCGACGGCTCGATCGCGCTCTACCGGCCGACTGTCGCCGTCCTCAACAACATCGCCCTTGACCACAAATCCATGGACGAGCTGCGCCAGCTCTTTGGAGACTTTGTCGGTCGCGCGCGGACGGCCGTCCTCAATCTCGACAACGCCGAGACAAGACAGCTCGCGCAGTCGCTTCAGCTCTCCGGCGCGATCACCTATTCGCTGGAAGACCGGGCTGCCGGCCTCTACGGCCACGACATCGTGACGGCGCCAGACGGCATGTCCTGCATCGTCACCGAGGCCGCGACGGGATCGCAGGCGCGCGTCTGCCTGCAGACCCCGGGCAGGCACAACCTTTCCAACGGCCTTGCGGCGATCGCCGCCGCGCTCGCCTGCGGCATCCCGCTGCGCGAGGCGTGCAACGCCCTGATGAACTTTGTGGGCATCCGTCGCCGTCTCGAAGTCGTCGGCACGGTGCGGGACATCACCGTCATCGACGATTTCGCCCACAACCCCGACAAGATCGCCGCGACGCTCGCAACGCTGCATGCTTTTCCTGGCCGGCTGCTGGTCATGTGGCAGCCGCACGGCTTCGGTCCGCTGCGCCAGATGAAGGACGCCTTCATCGACTGCTTCGCCCGAAACCTCGCGCCGAAGGACATTCTGCTGATGCCCGAACCCGCTTATTTCGGCGGTACGGTCGATCGCTCGGTCGGATCGGCGGACATCGCCGGTGGGACCGCCGCCGCCGGCCGCACAGCTTATGCCCTCAAGGACCGGACCGCCTGCGGCGACAGGCTGGTGGAACTCGCCACCCCCAGCGATCTCATCGTCGTCATGGGCGCGCGCGACGACACACTTTCGGAATTCGCCGCCGATATGCTCCGGAGGATCGGGGAGAAAACACTCTGAGTCCGCCTCCGACTTTCAGCGGGTGGAGGATGCTGCTTACCGCCCCAGCTTCCGCTCCAGCTCCTCGAGCCGCTCGCGCAGGGACTGAAGCTCGGCGGCGTCGCCGGCCGCAGGCGCCGGCTCGGGCTTCTTCGCGCCCGCCACGCCCGGTATCGCTCCGCCCCAGAATCCCGCCAGCTTCTGCTGGTACTGCCGCTGCAGCTCGGCCATCGATCCGGGATCGAACACGTTGACGCTCCAGGGCGGGGTCATCGAGGACGACATCTGGCTCGCGATCTGTTCCTGCTGCGCGCGCATGAAGGCGATCGACTGCTCGAACAGGCCGGTCATCATTTCCGACGCCTTGGACTGATGCATGCGGATCATGTCCATCATCAGGTCCGAGGAGAGGATCGCCTGATCCGCATGGTTTTCCTGCTCCATGATGATCTGCAACAAAACCTGCCTGGTCACATCCTCGCCGGTCTCGGTGTCCTCGACGCGCACATTGGCGCCGGCCCGGACCATCTCGGCGACCTCGGGCAGCCGCACATAGCTCGACGCGGTCTTGTTGTAGATTTTCCGGCTCGGATAGCGCCGAAGCTCGATCGTCGGAACGTCACTCATCACTCGATCCTGAACGCCAGACCCCAACCTCAGCGCATTAGCCAGGCGCGCATGGCCCTGTAGAACTCATCGGGTTGGTCTAGCATGATGTAGTGGCGCGCGTCATCGATCCGCAACTTCCGGCAGTCTGCGAGGTTGGCGTAGGCCGACGCATAGGTCTGGTCGAGAACGACACGGGACGAGTGCCCGGCCTTGTCCCAGGCATAAACCACTTCGACCGGACGAGTGATCAGTTTGAGGTCCGGTCGCAGGTCCGTCACCATAACTTCGGCCATGATGTCCGCCGTCGTCTGCCGGTCGGATGTGAGGCCCCACTGCGCGATGCGCTCGACCATCGCCGGAGAGCGCACGAGCTTCTCTGAGGCGCGCCAAACGCCTTCCTCGAACGCGGCGGCGTCGTTCTCGACATAGCGGCGGCGCGCGGCGTCGGCCAGCCCGGCCGCCGACGAACTCGTCAGGAATGGGTTTATCAGCACGGAAAAGAACGCAGGCACATCGACAACCATCAGCCTGTCGACCAGCCTGGGCGCATCGCGGGTCAGAATCAGTGCGACCAGCCCGCCCATTGAGTGGCCCGCCACTGCAGCGGGTCCCTTGATATGCGTGCGGATGTAGGTCGCAAGCTCGTCGGCCAGCGGCTTCAGGAAATCGGCGGGTCTGCGCGAGGGACTTGGCGCAAGGCCCGCAAAGCCGCGAATATGGATGAAATGTGCGCGCATCTCCGTGCCAAATCGCGCCGCCACGCCTTCCCAGCTGTCCGGTGAAGCCGTGAGCCCATGGATGAAGACCACATCCCTGCCGCGCCCGGACACGCTGACGCTGAAAAGATCGCCCTCGAAAGTCCGCGCCTCCCGGCTCCACAAACGCGCGATCGAGCCAATCTGCATGGGCAATGCTGGACCTGAAGATTGTGTGCAGCCGCAGCAAAAGCCGGGCCTGAATCCTGTTTACCCGCTTATCGAAAATTCCCGAAGCCGAGAATTTTGGATCTGGCGAGTTGACGCAGGTTACGAGCCGGCGCAGCGCGGTCAGTGTTTTTGGAGCATCCTTCAATCGAACTGAGTCAGTTTGATCGGAGAAAGATGCTCTATCTCAAGAGTGTAGAGCAACTTGTCTGCGTCATAAGCGACGCAGGTTGCTCCAGTCGCCTGCCCCGGCAGCCAATAACCATGAACCCGGGGCCATGGAGGTTCACGCGAGCGACTGGCCGACCCTTTTCGCAGCGCAGCATATCTTCCGCCGTCGCGGGCGCCAGCGATTGCGCAAGGCGTTTAATGCATCCTTACGTCCTTTGGATTAGCGATTTGACCGCGAGGCCGGGAGTGTTAGCGTCTGGCCGCTGAAGCAAACTGCGTCCGATCCGACCCAGCCTGCTTTACAATCTTGAATTGGATCAATTTGTTCGCTCTCGAACACTTCTGGATTGGGCGGGTTGATCTAGGGACACCGGGCGCCGCGATGGACGGAAAAGACAGTCTTGGCGCCGCGAGCGCGCTGGAGCTGGGACAGAACTTCCAGCGCATCAATTTTCTGTTCCAGCGTCTGTTTCTTGCCCTGTCTCGCAAGGAAATGCGCAATCCCGGCGTCGAGGGTCCAGGCCAGCCTTTCTTCCTGCGCGCGATGATGGGCCACGCCGCCGGCGTCTGGTCCAATCCGATGAAGGCGTTCAACACCCAGCTGCAGTTCTGGCAGAACACCACCGCGCTTTATGCCGAACTCACCCAGGCGATGTTGTCGGGCGCCTCGCACGCACTTCCCGCCGAAGGCGACGACAGCCGCTTCACCGACGAAGAGTGGCGGAAGCATCCCTTTTTCTACTATCTGAAGCGCCAGTACCAGATCATGAGCGCCTATCTCGAGAGTCTCGCCGAAACGTCCGACCTCGGCGACGACGCCAAGCATGCCGAGCAGGTGCATTTCTTCACCAAGCAGCTGGTCGACCTTTTCTCGCCGTCCAACTTCCTCGCCTCCAATCCCGTAGCGATGCGCAAGGCGGTGGACACCAACGGCCGCTCCCTCGTCGAGGGCCTCGAAAACCTCGTCAAGGACCTCGAGCGCTCCGACGGCGACATGCTGGTGACGCTCTCCGATCCCGAAGCGTTCAAGGTGGGCGAAACGCTGGCCGCGACCAGGGGCGACGTCGTCTACGAAACCAGCCTGTTCCAGCTGATCCGCTACGCTCCGGCGACTGACAAGGTTCATTCTCGGCCGCTGCTGATCATCCCGCCCTGGATCAACAAATTCTACATTCTCGACCTGCAGCCGAAGAGTTCGCTGGTGAAATGGCTGACCGGCCAGGGCTTCGCCGTCTACATAGTGAGCTGGCGCAATCCGCGCGAGGATATGCGCGACGCCGGTCTCAACACCTATGTCTTCGACGGCGTGCTGACGGCAGTCGCGGCAGTCAACGATCTCTCGGGTTCGGCCGACTGCAACGTCGTCGGGTATTGCATCGGCGGCACAGCGCTGGCCCTGTCGCTGTCGTGGCTCAGCCAGCAGCCGGACGACAATCCGATCCGGTCGGCCACCTTCTTCACGTCGCTCTCGGATTTCGAGGACCCCGGCCCGCTGAAGGTCTTCATCGACGAAAGCTTCGTCAGCGGCATCCTGTTTGAGGCCCAGAAAAAGGGCTATCTCGACCACCGCATCATGGCGCGGACCTTCAGCTATCTGCGGCCCAATGACCTCATCTATGGACCGGCGGTGAAGGCCTATCTCCTTGGCGAGCCGCGTCCGAAATTCGACCTTCTGTTCTGGAACGAGGATTCGACCCGCCTGCCGGAGAGGATGGCGCGCGAATACCTCATCCATCTTTATCGCGACAATGATTTCGCCAGCGGCAATTTCGAATTGCGGGGGACGCCGGTCAGCCTCGACGACATCAAGATCCCCCATTATGTCGTGGCCTGCGAGAAAGACCACATCGCGCCCTGGCGCGCCTCGTTCAAGGGGCTTGGCCGGCTGCGCGGAGGCGGCCGCTTCGTCCTCGCCCAGAGCGGGCACATTGCCGGCATCGTCAATCACCCGGATCGCAACAAGTACGGTTACTGGGTCAGCGACGAGAGCCCGGCCGATCTTGACGACTGGCGGGAAGGCACGGAGGCCAAGGAGGGCTCGTGGTGGCCCGACTGGTCGGCATGGCTGGCCAAGCGCTCCGGCCGCAAGATTGATGCGGCATCCGCCTGGCCGGCGGAACTGCCCAAGCTTGAACCTGCGCCGGGGCGTTATGTCCGCGAATAGGCTAAAGGTTGCAGCCCGGACGGGATGCTGAGGGATTCGTCATGATGCGCAGCGCCGGTCTCTTCCTGGCCGCACTCGCTCTTGCCGGCGCGGCAGGCGCTCAGGCGCCTGCCTATTCGCCGCCGCGCCTCGCCGACGGACGCCCCGACCTGCAGGGCGACTGGTCCAACAAATGGCTGACGCCGCTTGAAACATCAGCGCTTGGACCGCAGCTGTCCGTCCCGCCAGAACGGGCGGCAGTCCTTGTCGGTTTGATCCGCGCGACGGCGAAGCGCCTGGGCGAAATTGCACTCGATCCCGAGGCGGGCGATCCGGATGCACATTCCCTCGCCATCGTGCGGGGCGAACACCGCACCCGTTTGATCGTCCAACCGGCGGATGGACGCCTGCCCTTTACGTCAGAGGCCGCAAAGGCCGTCGCGGCGCGGCAGGTGCTGTTTGCAGGTCAGGTTCGTGGCCTCGCGACAGACGGCCCTGAAAGCCGGCTGACCTGGGAGCGATGCCTTGCCGGCATGGGTCAGGCGCCCCTGATGCTGAGCTGGGCGATAAACATGGTGCGCCGCGTCGTCCAGACCCCGGATGCGCTGGTGATCTGGAGCGAGGCGGGCGGCGAGACCCGCATCATCCGCATTGGCGGCGAGCCCGCAGCGCCGGTCATGCGCTCGTTTCTCGGCGATTCCATCGGCCGCTGGGAAGGAGACACTCTCGTCGTTGAGACGACAGGCTTCCGGCCCGACGACGGCTTCCGGCTTGCAGTTGTGGGCCGGCCGATCATGGTGGGCCCGGACTCCAGGGTGATCGAGCGCTTCAGCCGGGTCGCGGACACCGAACTGCTCTACCAGTTCACGGTCGAGGATCCGGGCATCTATGCCGCTCCCTGGCTTGCCGAATATTCTATGATCCGGACTTCCGATCCGATGTATGAGTTCGCGTGCCACGAAGGCAATTATGGCCTGCCCAATATCCTCACAGCCGCCAGTGCATCGAGGGTCGCGCAACCGCCGCCCCCTTAATATTCGATTGAGATTTCGTTCGCACCTGCGACATTTTTTTCGCACCTGCGGCAAAAAATAGCTTGTCTTTGCCGCAGCGCGGCATTAGATGCTGGTCAACAACCAAGGAGCACTGCAAATGAACCCCAACGACATGTTCGACTATTCCAAAAACATGGATGCCTTCACGAAATTCTACCCCGATTTCGGCGCCAACTCGCCGATGAAAGCCATGACCGACATGGCGGCCAAGTATCGCGCCGTCGCTATCGAAGCCCTCAACCGCAATGTCGAGCTCACCACTGCCTGGATGAACGACGCCGCCAAGGACGCGACGACCCTGATGACGGTCGAAGCTCCGGAAGCCTACGCCAAGAAAGCCGGCGAAGTCGCCACGGCCGCCTTCCAGGACCTTCCCTCGCGCCTGTTCGCCTACGCTGAAGTCGCGAAGAAGGCCCAGGCCGAAATCCTGGACACCGTGATCGCCGCGACCCCCAAGGCCGTTGACGACGCCGCCAACATGACCAAGTCGGTCGTCAAGACCGCCACTCGCAAGGCTGCCTGAACACCTTTTCGTCGCATCCACATGCTGGGCGCCGACGTTCCGAGTTCGTAGAGTGGCGTTGAGTAGAGTCTGTAAGCGGAAGGGGCGCTCCTCGCGGGCGCCCTTTCTTGCTTTTGTAGCACTTGTTTCTTGAGCGTGGGTCTTCCTAAGCCACAAAATCCCCGCTGACGCCGCCGGACTTTGCAAGAAGCCTCACCCCCTCGATGCGCATGCCCCGGTCCACCGCCTTCAGCATGTCGTAGATTGTCAGGCACGCGACCGAGACCGCCGTCAGCGCTTCCATCTCGACGCCGGTTGGCCCGGTCGTCGCGACCTCGGCCCTGACCTCCAGCCCTGTCCCATCGCTGGTCTCGTTCACACGGACCTTGACGTTCGACAGAGCCAGCGGATGGCACATGGGGATGAGCTCCGAGGTGCGCTTGGCGGCCATCACGCCGGCGATCTCAGCCGTCGCGCGCACATCGCCCTTGCCGCCCCCGGACCGCGCCAGACCGAGCGCTTCGGCGCTCATCGTCACGCGGCCTGTGGCGGTCGCCCGTCGCGCGGTTTGCGCCTTGCCGGTCACGTCCACCATGCGGGCGCGGCCATCGGCGTCGATATGGGTGAGTTTGCCCGTCATGTATCCTGCCCAGTTGGACGGCGTCTATTGTGCATGGACGCGCTCGCATGCGCCAGCATACTTGCCGGGACGGATTCCAACACCGGGCAGACCACCACAATGATCCGAATGGCAACTGTCGACCAGGCCCTCGCGCTGATCTCCGAGCATGGCGGCGCGAATCTCACCCCAACCGTCACCCTCCCCCTGGTCGAAGCCGAAGGCCGGCGTCTCGTATCGCCCGTGATCGCCGCAATCTTCCAGCCGCCCGCCGACGTCTCTGCGATGGATGGCTATGCCGTGCGCTTTGCGGACATGACGGAGGGCGCGCGCCTCGCCATCATCGGCGAATCCCGCGCCGGCCGACCCTTCGCAGGCCCTGTCGGCCAGCACCAGGCCGTGCGCATTTTCACAGGCGCCCACGCGCCCCCCGGCGCTGACCACATTCTCATTCAGGAAGACGCGCGCCGGGAGGGCGGGACCGTCGAGGTCGCCTGCCGTCAGCCGGCGCCTGCCTCGATCCGCCGGCAGGGCCGCGATTTTGGCGCCGGCGACACGCTTGTCCCGGCTGGCAGCGTGATAACCCCAGGCGCGATCGCCCTGGCCGCGGCCGGCAATGTCGCGAGCGTATCAGTCCGCGCGGCGCCACGCATCGGCGTGCTCGCCAATGGCGATGAACTGGCGGCGGCGGGCTCGGTCCTGACGACCGGGCAGGTCGTCAACTCGATCGGTCCCGCCCTTCTGGTTCTTCTCCGGCACTGGGGCGCCGATCTCGTCGACCTTGGCGTCGCCCGGGACGAGCAGGCCGATGTCAGAGCCCGCATCACCGCGCCGTGCGACGCCATCGTCTCGATCGGCGGCGCATCGGTGGGCGACTATGACGTGGCGCGCGACGCTTTCGCGGCCGAGGGATACGCGCCCGTGTTCGAGAAAGTCGCGGTCAAGCCTGGCAAGCCGACCTGGTTCTCGGCTCGCCCCGGCGCCCTCGTGCTAGGCCTGCCGGGCAATCCCGCCGCAGCGATGGTGACCGCCCGGCTCTTCCTCAAGCCGCTGATCGAGGCGATGACGGGCGCGCCGCGCAACTCCGCCCCGACCGTCAGGGCGCACTGCCTGACCGCCCTGCCCCCCGCCGGCAACCGGGAGGAGTATCTGCGCGGCGTGCTCACCATCGGCGAGGACGGGCTTGCCAGGATTCGTCCGGCCGAGGATCAGGACAGCTCCCTGCTCAGCCCCTTCCTTACCGCCAACGCCCTGATCCGGCGGCCGGCGGGATCATCGGCCGTGGAAGCTGGAAGCCTCGTCGAGGTGATGCTGCTGGAGCAGGCTGGTGCGGGCGGCCTTGAACCTGCGGTGTCGAGGACAGGGCGCATTTAATAGCTGCGGCGGACGTAGCAGCTCCCTTACCCCCGCAACCCATGCGCCACACTGTCCGCACTTTTGCGCTGGAGGCTTGCAGAGCTAATCTGCAAGTCCCACCACCAGCGCCTCGACCGGAACGTTCAGCTTGTAGACAAATCCTTCCGGTCCATAGTCGAGTTCAACCTGGCCATTCAGCTGTTGACCCAGTGAAGTGATCATTCGGGTGCCGAAGCCCTTGCGCGTCGGCTCGGTCACTGGAGGTCCACCGGACTCGACCCAATCCAGCTGAAAGCGCTCCCCTCGCAAACGCCATGAAAGATGAACCTGCCCGCCTGGGAGAGACAACGCTCCGAACTTTGTCGTGTTGGTGCACAGCTCGTTCAGTGTCATCGCGAATGCGATCACGGAACTCGACGTGATCCGGATGTCCTCGCCGGAAATGATAAAGCGGCCACCACCCTGATCGAATGGTTCGATCGCACTCCGAACGGTGCTGTCGAGCGTGGCATTCTCCCAACTCGACCGGGTGAGCAGATCGTGGGCGCGCGCCAGAGCCGCAAGGCGCCCATCGATCGCCGATCTCGCATGGGTCATGCTGGCCGCCGTGCGCAAGCTTTGATCGGTGATCGCGCCCACGGTCGCGAGCATATTCTTGATACGGTGATGCAATTCCGCGTGGATCAGGTTCTGCAGCTTATCGGCGGCGTGGCGCTCCTCGGCCTCGATCCCTGACTGGATCAGCAAAGCCTTGGCGTCTATGCCAGCCTGCTCCAGCGCCAGCTTGAGACTGTCATTCTCTGTCGTGAGGTCATCCCTTGACGGCTGGTTCTCGTCGATGATGAGTTGCTGCTGTTCCGAATCGAGCACGGTCCGCATGAGCAGGGCCTTGGCGTGGACGCCCGCCTGCTGAAGCTGGTAACGGAGTTCACTGTTTTGTATCGTCAGCGCGCCGTTTTCGGCGGACAGTGAAGGCAGCAACTCCAACACCCCCTCGCCGACCATCTCCTGAAGCTGCAGAACCATCTGCGAGATCTCAAGCGGCTTGGGGAAGAACTTGGAATCTTCCGGCTTGTCGGCGCTGGTGACCGCGATCTGTCCGGACACCAGGATGATCTTGATGTGTGGCCAGCGGGTATGGGTCAAATGGGCGAGTTTCAGCCCGTCCATGCTTCCCGGCATCTGGATGTCGGTGAACAGAACGGAGATGTCGCTGCGTGATTCAAGAATCCCGATGGCTTCATCGGCGTTTATCGCCTCGAGCGGCTCAAACCCGGCATCCTGAACGATATCGACGGCCCGCATCCGCAGCATCAACTCGTCTTCGACAACCAGGACGACCGACGGAGAGCCATCAGATTTCATCGCCATTTCCTTGGGAGCCCTTCTTGCAAACAGCAGCTATGAAAAGACGCCTCTCGCTGGGCTCGCGCAAACAAACTGTCAAGCCAAGCCCGCAACTCACGCGGAAGTCCTGCTTCGCTTGGTCTGTAACGCAGTAGCCGGCGGAGGCCTGCCCTACTGGTCTGAGCAACCTCGAGAGTGTCGAATAGTGATTTGGGGGAGACGAGCATCCGCCGAATTTGGCCAATAGGCAGTTATTGGCGAATTCCGTTGAAAAACTCAAGGCTGAAGCGTTCGATCCATCGACGAAGTGCGATGGCAAGTTAGTGCTTCCGGCCTTTCGGCCGGCGTCGTCCGCGGCGCGAGGCCGCGATCATGCGATGGCGCCGT
>Ga0163153_10001375_pt1 | contig 38437 bp, 31 predicted proteins | sample OliLakLV19MP6IB1_FD_148629 | JGI IMG/M metagenome (GOLD analysis project Ga0163153, IMG submission 148629) | Freshwater microbial mat bacterial communities from Lake Vanda, McMurdo Dry Valleys, Antarctica - Oligotrophic Lake LV.19.MP6.IB-1 | ecosystem: Environmental > Aquatic > Freshwater >... | reverse complement strand
AGATTGAGACGGCGACGCGAGGGGGCATGCCGCGAATCTGCGTGAGCTCGCTCTCGCTGCGTCGCTGCGTCGCCGTCTCAATCTCGTGGCCGTCGATCTGATCCGCCGCGATTTCTCGGTCGAGCAAATGGTCGCCGGCAACCTCGCCGTCTATCGCGCCGTGCAAAGCGAAACCGTTCGCCGATGATCTCGGATCGCCGCATCCTGTTCATGGGCACGATCCCGGACCGCAGCGAAGCGGCGCTGCTTGCGCGTCTCGCCGCGTCCGGACTCTCGATCAGCGCCGTATTCGAATCCCGATCGACGCGTGTCGACGACCTGCGCGCGGCGGGCGTCGCGGTCACCCATGCCACCCTACGCTGGTCGCAACGGCGCAGCGAGAAGCGCATGCTCGCCCGGCTGCTGAGCGATTTCGACCCGCACGTCGTGCATATAATGCGCTCGAAGAGCCTGCATCTCTTACGTGCCGCATGTGGTTCGATTTGGCCGCCGACGGTCTTTTACCGCGGCACGAGCGAGCAGCCACGCTGGTGGCAACCGTCACATCGGCGGAAGTACCTCGACCCGAACATCCGCAGGCTGGTCGCCATTTCCCATGCGGTGCGCGACGCCCTCGTCGCCGGTGGAGTTCCTCCCGAGCGAGTCACCGTCATTCACAAGGGCCACGATCCGGCATGGTACGCCAGTGCGCCGATCGATTTCCGCGCCGAGATAGGCGTCTCGCCGGAGACGTTCCTGATGGGAGTCGTCGCGAATATTCGTTGGGAGAAGGGGGTGGAGTACGCGGTGCAAGCCGCGGAGATTCTCGCCGCGCGAGGATCCAACGTCCACCTCTCGCTCATCGGCGACGACGAACGTGCGTGGTTCGAGCGGCGCTGGCGGCCGCTGCAGCGGCCCGGTCTGGTCTCGACCGTCGGGCGTCGCAACGACGTCGCCGCGATCCTCCCCGCACTCGATGCGCTGCTGCTGCCGTCGCTGCGCGAAGGATCGCCGCGGGCGATCGCCGAGGCCATGCTCCGCGGTGTGCCGGTGGTCGCGTCGGCCGTGGGTGGCGTGCCCGAGATCATTGCCGACGGAACGAGTGGCCTGCTCGTTGCACCACGCGACGCGAACGCTCTCGCCGACGCGACCGAGCGGCTCATTCGGGACCGTGGTCTTGCCAGCGGATTCGCACGGGCTGCGCGCGAGTTCGTGCTCGCGAATTTGACCATCGCCAGTGCTGCGACGCAGACGCAACAGATGTACGACGAGGTGATCGCCGAGTGCGGCGCCCGCCCCGCTCGCTGATTGCGTCAGTCTCGCGGGCTGTCGGCGGAGCCAGGCAGATTGCGCAACGCCCGCTGCAGGCCACCGACGGCTGCGGTGACCGTAGAGCGGAACCCGGCAGTGAAGAGCGGATCGAGGACGTTCAGGGGAAAGACGAAGCGAATCTCAGCGTCCCAGGTTACGCCGGTCCCGCTTCCCTTGCGCGCGACCGTGACCGTATCGATCGCCGTTGCGACCGGCGTGGTCCCCCGCAGGACCGCGCGCCGCCCGGGTTCCCATTCCTCGACGCGGTAGCTCATTTCGGTATCGAAGCCGAAGAACTTGAGCTTCACCCGGAACTCCGTGCCGACGGCGATTTCTCCGGGTGTACTCTTGTCGACCGAGATGATCGTCGGATCCCAGTCGGGGAGATTGCGGAAATCCGCCGCGTACGCGAACACTGCCTCGGGCGGAGCTCGAACGCTGAAGCTTTCACTGAAGTGCATCCCTACATTGGTACCCGAGGAACGCAGCGGTGCAAGGAGGCAGTTCGCAACGGTCGCGGATCAGATTCCGATGCACTCCAGACCCAACGCTTGGGCGCCGCGCGCCTGCTGCGTGTCGTGCGTCGCGAATACGATCGACACACCGCGCCGCTCTTGGAATAGCAGGGCACTGGCGATGTGGATGGCGTCGAGCGTTCGGACCACCGTCCCCATCGGTTGTGCTGCGCGGCGGAGGACCGAGCGGGCGAGACGAATGCGGCCGACACCGGCCTCGACCTGGCGCAGCGCGCTCTGGGCGGCGATCACGCCCGGATCGTCGAGCGCGCCGTCGAGTCGCAAGCGGTCGATGACGCGTCGCACCTCCACGCCCATCAACTCACTCGCGTAAGCGCTTCCCCACCTCCCCCACGACGGTAGTGCATTGGGCTGGCGCAACAGCACTCGCAACGCGACGCTGGTGTCGAGAAAGACGATCATCGCTCACCACGCTCGGCGCGTAGCAGGGCATCGAGGTCGATCGGGCGCTGGAGATTGACACGAGGCAGTCCGCGCAGCGGTGAGCCGGGAGCCTCGGCTTCGTCGATCTCGAAATCCCCTGCTGGTTGATCGAGCGGCACCAGCTTCGCGATCGGTGTCTGCCTGTCGTAGACCGTTACGCTTTCGCCACGCCGCACACCGGCGAGAAACTCACTCAATCGGGCCTTGAGTTCCGATACATTCGCCTGCTTCATGGTCGCCATATGACCAGATCTAGTCTGGCTGTCAACGAGACTCGCGCCGACGAGCCCCGACCGATACGGCCCGCGTTTCGCTGGACGCGCGGAGGTTGCGATGTCGAACGTGCGGAAGCTAGACAGTGAGGATGTCGGAGTAATGCGAGTCGGATGAACCATCCCGTACAACACACCAAACTACTGATCATCGGCGCCGGTCCCTTCGGACTTGCTGTCGCCGCGCAGGCTCGCGCCCTTGCACTTGAACATATGGTCGTCGGCTCGAGCATGTCGTTTTGGCGAGACCACATGCCGCGCGGCATGTGGCTGCGTTCGGGTGCCGACTGGCACCTCGATCCCACCGGGGCGGCGACGCTCGATGCCTTTCTTTCGTCCGCGGCAATCGCCGCCGAAGACGCATCGCCGCTGCGGCTCGGTACCTACCTCGACTACGCGCAGTGGTTCCTGCAGCAGCAATCGATTTCGCCTCTCGACCTTCACATCGAACGCCTAGACTACGATCCCGAGGCCCGGGTTTACAGCGCGGTCACCCGGGACCAGACGATCGAGGCGCGGGCCGTCGTCGTTGCCGTTGGTTTCGGCTACTTCGCCTTCGTTCCGCCTGAGCTTGCCGCGAGCATCCCCGCCGATGTCGCGTGCCACAGTCGCGACGCTGTCGACCTCGAGGGATATGCCGGCAAGCGTGTCCTGATCATCGGCGGCCGGCAGAGCGCCTTCGAAACGGCCGCACTTCTCGCCGAGGCCGGAGCCGCCGGCGTCGATCTCGTCTACCGGCACGACACGCCGAAGTTCGAACCGTCGGACTGGTCGTGGGTTGGCTCCCTGGTCGAGCGCTTCGAACACGAGCCCGGCTGGTATTCCGCAATGCCGGAGGCGGATCGTATCGCGATCGGCAAACGCTTCTGGGCAGAAGGACGCTTGAAACTCGAGCCTTGGCTCCCGCCGCGAATCGACGATCCGCGAATCCGCCTTTGGCCGCGCAATCAGGTCGCCGGTGGAGGCGCAGTTACCACTGGCGGCAGCGAGGTTCGCTTGAACAGCGGCGCGAGCATCGCGTTCGATCGAGCAATCTACGCAACCGGCTACAAACCGGACCTCCGCCGCATCCCGTTCATCGCGGCCGGCAACGTCGAGCGCACGATCGCCACGCGCAATGCGGTTCCTGTGCTCGACGCCAACCTCCAATCGAGCCTGCCCGGGCTCTATTTCACCAGCATGCTTGCGGTACAGGACTTCGGGCCATTCTTCGCTTTTACCGTCTCCGCCCGCACTTCGGCGCGGATGATCGCGGGCGACATCGAACGTCGACTCGCTACGGCCTGACCCGGCGTTGGAACCGATTCAATGCGCGGTGCGAATCAATGTTCCGCTCCAGCATCCTCGAGCCCCGCAAGCACCGCAGCCGTTCGCTGGCGGTTCTCTGGCGCCCAGTACGACCTGGACCTTGAACGCAAGGCTTGCGAACCTCGATGCCAGACGCGTCGATGTCTGGCCGATTCTCGAGAAAATGTTCGGCAGAGGGAACGCGGCGCTGTAGTTCCAGCGCTGGCGTCTATTCTTCCTCGGCTTTGCCGCAACCTTCGGCTACGCTCGGGGAAGCGAGTGGCGGGTCAATCACTATTTGCTGCGGCGCCGCGAGAGCAGCGACGACAGAGGAGAGTTGAATCATGCATAGAATATTGCTCGGAGCCGGGTTGTTGTTGGCGTGCGCGCTGCCCGCAAGCGCCCAGATGATCGCCAAGGGCGCGGCCTTCCCTGCGTGGAACCTGCAGGACCACACCGACAAGTCGGTCTCTTCGACGGATCTCGCCGGCAAGCCGTATCTGCTGTGGTACTACCCGGCGGCGCTGACCCCGGGGTGTACGACCGAGGGACGCGAACTGCGCGACCGAAGCGAAGAGTACAAGGCCGCGGGGATCGAGGTCCTGGGCGTATCGTTCGACGCGCCCGCGGCGAACCAGCGCTTCGTCGAAACGGAATCGTTCCCCTTCCGGTTGCTCTCGGACAGCGACAAGACGCTCGCCATCGAAGTCGGCGCGGCGACGTCCTCGTCGCAGGGCTACGCCAAGCGCATCTCGTACCTGGTCGGCGCCGACGGCAACGTCATCGAGGCGTACGACGACGTCAAGCCAGCCGAACACGCAGCCCAGGTGCTCGCGGATTTCGGCAGCGTCGAGGCGAAGGAATGAACGGGGTCAGGGGGATCGAAGTCTTGCGTCCCCTGGGTAAGGTTCTAGGTCCTGAAATTGGGTTGCGGGCGCCAGCCCGCGCTAGACCTGTCGACGGCTGCGGGTTCCAGGAGTTCATGCTTCGACAAGCTCAGCACGAACGGATTTGCCAATCCTCGGGCTCGCGCCTCACGCCGTCCTAAGTGCAATCGACCCACGGCCGCTTCAGCACCCGTTCACCGTAACGGGACTCTCGCCGAGGTTCTGGATCGCGCACGCGACCCGGTCACCGTCGAAGGAACGGACCGGTGGCGTAAACAAATGCACGCCCGCCGCTGGAGCACTCACGAGCGTGCTCAGGCACGCGCAGGCCGCGGCGACGTTCGTCGAATTGATGAAATGCCCGACACGCCAATTCATCAGCGCACCTGTCCCCGGTAGCGGTCGACACGGTTCATCTTCGCCGGCGGCACGAACACCGTCTCCCAGCACGGGCCACCTTCGCCGCGGAGAATCTGCACCGTCACCGTCGCAGCGTCGTTGATCGGCAACGGGTTGCTCACACCCTGCCCTTTGGCTTTGACGACGACACGCGCCCTACCGTTGCGTTCCCGCAACTGCACGCGTTCCACACCGTCATTCGTTCCAGCGCGGTCGCGGAAGACATAGCCACTGACCCCGGTGCTCCGCCAACACTCACGACTGCCGCAGACCCCACCCGTCGGGATCTCTGCCGCGGCGACCACCGTCGCGTCGGCGTAGGTGCAGATCCGCAGCGTTGCGCCCGCATTCGTTGGCCCGCCGAAGTCCGCAAGCGCACCCGCTCCGTCCCAGCGCCATTCGAATGTCCGCCGCCGCCCCTCGCCTTCCCGCAGGTGAACTTTGCTCCGCTCTGCCGCGAAGCATCCCACTTCGGGAAGTTCCGGGCAGCCAGGATCGATCGGCGCCGTTGCCGTTGCGGTCGCAGTCGCGGTCGGTATCATCGTGGCCGGTGGTGTCGGCGTCGACGGAACGGCGGTATGGGTTGCCGTCGGCTCTGGAGTGGGCGTCGGTAGAACATACGGCCTGCTCGCCGCATCTCCGAGCAGGTCTTCGAGCCCGCTGCTTTCGAGGGTCTGCAGGGCACCGAACGGCCCGGTGAGCGGGAGCCCCTGCAGGTCGCTCTCCGACAACGCGGCCTGCGGCCGCTGCAGCCGGAAGTAGTCGATGTCCGCGACGATGTCCGGATTCCCCACGCCGACCGCTGCAGTCCGGTTGTGGTGGAACTCGTTCTGCGAGCCGGCGTACGCCCAATCGGTATACGCGGTGACGCCAACCTGAAGCGTCGCAGGCATTGCCGGCAGGTCGTAGCGTGTCTCGATGATCCACGGCCCGTCGCCGTGGCGGCGCAGCAGCACGAACGTCTGTCCGCGGCGGACGATCTGCAGGGTCGAGACACCCGGGTCCGCACCCGTGCCGTTCGCACTCGAATAGAAGTTAGAGACGCTATTCAGCGTCGACTTCGCTTCGTACTGCCAAACGTTCCGGTTCGCATCGATCGCGTCGGTCGCATAACCCGAGGCGAGATAGATGTAGTTCTCCGTGCCGGGTTGCCACTCCGTGGTGTAGTGCCCGGGAGCCCCTTCACCAGGCGGCGGCCACGGCAAAACGGTGCCAGGTCCGGGATCGGGCTTGGGAGCCGCAGCACTGATCCCTCGCGGCGCGCGCACGAGGAGCCCGGCCCAGCTGTACTCCGACACCGGCCGGCCGAGTGCGCCGTCGCGGCGGCCGACATCGAGCCGGATCGTCGCGATGAAGTCGCCGGTGACCTCCTTGAACACGAGTGCGCCGGCAAAGTCGTTGAACCACGTGCTCGAGTACGGCGTCACGCGCATGTGCCCGGTGCGCGTGGAGTGGATATCCCACACCTCGAGCTTGTCCGCGCCCCATCCTTCGACGGCGTAGTTGCGCAGCCATGCCGACTGGGTCGCGCCGTCATCGAACTCATCGGACAACGGCCAAAGGTCGTCCGGCGGCTCGACGGCCACGGCGACGGCAAGCGAACGTAGGTTCGGCGCGCCATCGTCGATCGCCGTCACCGAGGCACCCTGAACATACGCCGAAGTGGTACCTGACAGGGTCACGTTGCCGAGTCGCACGTCGGGGCTGATCGCCACGCCGGCGACGTAGTTCGGCACGCCACGTCCTTCGGCGGTGTTGTCCTGATGCGCCAGGCCGCCGAGCTTCGGCAGCCGCAGGGTGCGCTCGAGACTCAGGGTCGCGGCGTCGACGTCCCAGACCTCTCCCCAATTGAGTGGCGAGATGAAGCGCGAGACGAGCACGCGCGCGCCATCGCCGCTCACCGCGACGGCGTTTCCCGTGGAGAAGGTGAAGCTGTAGCCATCGGTCGGATTGCCGGCCGCGTCGGTGATCCCGCCCGGCGCCAGGATGACCTCATACGTCGTCTCGGGGAGCAGCGGCGCGAACGGGGTGAACGTCAGGGCGTCGTTGAATGCGAAGATCAGGTGGCCATCGAGCGCTGCACCGCCGACGGGACGAACGACGAAGGTATCGCCGTTGACGATGGTGTTGGTCTCCAGGGTTTCGTGGATGAGCAGGCTGATCGGCAGGTCGAGCGGGTAGTTCGTTTGGCCGGCACGCGGGATGTGGAAGCCGACCTCCGGGCCGCGGGTATAGGGAGCGGCGTCGTGCACCCAGACTGCCATGCCCTGGTTGGGGCCGTTGCCGCCGGTGACGAGCAGGTTGCCGAGGGGCAGAGCGAACTCGCTGGTGTTGATGCCGATTCCGGCCGGATTGTAAGGATTGCCGGGGACGGTGTGGACCGCGTTGGCGCTGTCGAAGGTGAGCACCGGCGTGAGCGTACGCATGTCGATCTTGTGGTTGGCGATGAAGGCGTACTCGTCTTGGAACTGAGCGTACATCGGCTCGTCACCGGGGAGCGCCAGGTCGATGACCCATTGAATGTCGCTCGGGTCGGTGATGTCGACGACGCGCATGCCGCGGCCGAAGGTGCGGTAGGGCCAGACGACATAGAGCTTGCCGTCGCCGCCCCAGAGTTCGGGCCAGTAGCCGCCAGGGCCGCCGCTGGTCAGGACATCGAGGAGCACGGGATCCGTCTCGGGTCGCTGATGTCGTAGGTCGCAACGCCGGTGCGGCTCTGTTCCGAGGCGATGATGAGCAGGTTGCCGAGGATGAATGGATGGCCGATGACGCCGGTCTCGCCGAGGTGATCCCACGCGGCGAGGGGTTGGTTCGAGTTGTCGAAGCCACCGAGGCGCGAAAGGACGGCGTCGCCGAAAACGGCGCCGTACGACCACCACATATTGATGTGAAACGGATGGTACAGGCGGCCACGGTCGCCGACGCCGCCGTCGCTGCCGCCGGGCTGATTGGCCCAGGTCGTGCGTGTGTTGACGCCGTAGGTTTCGGTCGCTTGGAAGGCCCAGGAGGTCGCCGGACCGGCGATGTTGTCGCCGACCACGAGGGTATTACCATCGAAGAGGTAGCCGTGGGCCGAGACCGGGTGGCGGGAGGTGCCGAGCACCTCGATGAGTTGAGGGTCGGTCGGGTCGGAGAGATCCCAGGAGCGCACCTGGATATCGGCGGGGAACTCCGGGGTCTGGTGGCTGCTCGGCGCCTCGGGGATCGAGTAAAGGATGCCGTTGTGGAAGGCGATGAGCGCGGTCCGCCCCTGGGTTGGAGCGTGTGGCCCGCTCAGCAGAACCCCAGGCGTCGGGTAGGCGATATTGGGAAAACCCTGCGCCGCCACCGACACGGAGCCGGCGACGACGAACGACACGACGAGCGCAATGAAGTGCATTGCTCCTAGAGGCGGGAAAATGGCGGTTACATTGTAACCGCCGCGCAACCTTCCCCTGTCGCCCTAGCAGCCCTTTGAAGCACGCGAATCGGAAGTTCTCGCTGATTCCAAAGCAATTTCCCGTTCGCCCGGAGCCTGTCGAAGGGCACCCCGAGGTTTCAACGAACAACTACGGCACGTAGTACCGTCCGAGCAGGATGAACATCTCGTCTTCCGTCGTCACCCCGCCGTTCAACTCGCATGCGTCGCAATCGCCGTCTCCGGCGTCGGGCGCGCTGTCGCAAGAACGATCGCGGGCCGCTGCCCCACGGCCGCTACATTCGGCGCCGACCATGCCGGCGGTGCAGTGTGTCGCCTGGCTACAGGGCCCGCCGATTCCGGGGAAGCTCACCGGCGGCGCCGGGGACGTCGAGCGCTTCTTCACTTCGGTCGGATCGGTGAAGCCATTGTCGTAGAGGGCACAGAACGTCACCGAACGCTCGTCCGCCGTGCCGCGCAAGACGGCGGGCACCTCGGGGCGCAACACCGTCGGATCGCTGTAGATCAGACTGGTGAAGAACAGCGCCTCTTCGGCAGGGATCGCCACGGGCGGCGGCACTCCCGTGAGCGCCGCATTGACGGCGGTGATGACCTCGTCGACGGTCACGCGATAATCGCGATCGCCATCGGCTTCGTTACACGCCGCCATCGCGGTGCTGCCGAGGCCGATGTTGACCGCGTTGATCACCTCGTCCACCGTAACCGACCCGTCCTTGTTGCAGTCGCCCACGTGGTTCCGTTCGTAGGCGGTGCAGGGAACGCCGGCGCAAACATCCGGGCTCGCGAAGTCGTATCCCAGCGGCGAACAGGCAAGTCCGGCCGCCGGTCCCCCTTCGCAGCGGAAAGCGCCGCGGAAGTTCCGAAAGCGCTTCCCACGCTGGTGGGTGTGCGCCCCCCACTCGAAGACGTGGGTATTCTCCACGAAGGTATGCACGTGGCAGACCTCCTGGGTGGAGAAGGGGGGAACGGTCATCGAAAAAATGGCATCCGCGATGAAGATGTTTCGGCCGATGTGGTCCTGCTCGTCTGCAGGGGCGAAGTGGAAATTCACCCACGACTCCACCTTGCCCTCCTTGGCAGTCAGGTTGAAGGCGTGCGAACTCCACAGGATCATCCCCGACAGCGGCAATTCCTCGTAGACGCCGGTGGGTACGGGGAACTCGTTCGCGGTCTCCTGGGTGATCGAGATTCCCGCAGACGTGAAGCCGATACCGCCGTCGCCGGGGCCGTAGCCGAGGCAGCCGATCGAACTGGCGATGGGCGTGGCGCAGAGTCCGTCCGGACCGCAGACATCGGGGTCGGTCGGCGTGCAGGTTTCGCCCTCGCTGGCGCCGCCGCGGCAGCGCCACGTGCCCCAGGTCGGCGAGTGTACATTGCCACTGCCCTTGTACTCGATCGGGACCATGTGGTGGCTGAGCGGATCCTGACGGGTCTCGTGAAAGTTGTAGCGGAACTTGGTGCCGTCGGCGCTGTGGAACTCCGCCGGCACCTGGTCGGTCAAGTCGTAGTAGGTCGCGATGCAGATCTCGTCCTCGCTCGCCGGCGGCAGTGTCCAGCGTGGCATGCGCAGTTGCACGCCGGTACCCGGCGCGGGCGGATCGAGCGGCTTGATATTGATCGGCTCGGGCGCCGGCAGGCAGGCATCGAGCAACTCGCCCGTCCCCGGAACGACGCCGTCGCGCGGTGCGCCCATCTCGATCCAGCGGCGCACGGCTTCCAACTCGTCCTCGCTCAGCGCGGGAATCGGATCGAGCGGCATTGCCCGCAACGGCGCATGGAACTCGCCGGGAAGGGTCTTGGCGGCGAGATTGAGCCAAAGCAGGCTTTGCTTCGACTGGCCCGCGCGGACGCGATCGAACTGCGGTGCGGTCTGCGACGTGACGTCGAGGAGGTTGTCGTAGGCGACCTCGGGCCGCAGATCGAGCCCCCCTTCGGCCGCGGCGCCGTGGCAGATCGCATTGCTGCATTCGTGCCGCTCGAAGATCGCAGCTTGGATCAGTTCGAAGGTGCTATCGAACGAATTCGTGCACTCCGCCGCCTGCGCAGGCGATGGTGCGCGCACGAGAAGCAGTGCGGCCGAGAAACTCAGCCCGAGAATGGCGATTCGAAGCATTCGAACTCCCCTACGATTAGCCGCGTCGGCAGCGACCGATTTTCCGCCGATCAATATGTGAAAAGACTCGATGAATGAGATGTGCGGACTTGGGACTTAGTTCGAGCTCGTCCCGTGCGTCAAGGCGCAGTGCGTCATGGCGAGCGGCGCGAAGCCTGGTCATGTTTCGCCAGGCTTCGCGGGGACAAGCTTCGCGTGCGTGATGGAATTTCGGGTATGCATGGCTTTTCAACAGGCTGCTCCGCCTATTGTAGGTAGAGTGGGTCCTCGATATCCGTCGCCTCGCAGTCGGCCGGGGCGACGATCGGATTGCAGGCTGCGGGCATGCCGCCGGGGACTTGGACGAAGTAGCCGGTGTCGAACTGGGGATCCGGCTCGGGGTAATCGGTGCTGACGAATTGCGCGCCGCTCGCCAGCGCGGCGTCGCGGTTGGTGGTGTCGCCGGAGCGCGCCTCGACGGTGTCGCCGTCGGCGCGGGTGCGGACGATGAAACCCTGGGCGACGGCGTCCTGGATCTGCTCGAAGCTACCAACCGGATTGTTCAATTTGATGAAGGCAGCTTCGGGCTCGCCGGGTCCTGACGAAGTGAAGAGGACGCGTCCGCGCAGCGACGGATGGCCTTCGATGTACTCGTCTTTGATGCGCCCACCGTTGTCGAGGAGGAAGATGACCCGGCCGCGGCTGGCGCCGAGCGTCGGCCAGCCGTCGCTCAGGATCGCCTGCTCCAGCGTTTCATGCTCGCCGCGCACCTCGTCGGGCGTGATGATGTGCGCGCTCGGAAACACGGACAGGATCTCGGCATCGAGCGCGTCGAGAAGTTCACTGTCGACGGTGAGCGGCACGGTGAACACGAAACCCGGGACCTCGATCGGCACTTCCTCGTCCTTGACCTCGACCAAGATGGCGAGCGGCACGTGCCCGGGGTTGGCGTCCGACCACCCCTTGACGGTTTCGAGGCAGCTGACGAACGTCCAGCAATTACTCTGGAAGTCGAGATCCTGCACGTGCAGGGTCTTGAAGCCAGGCAGCAGCAACTCGGGAACGTCGAACGTGTCCCCGGCGCGGACGGCGCCGACTGGGTTGGCGTACATCCCTCCCTTGGGGTCGGCTAAGACGTCGAGTTCGATCTGGCGCACGCCTTGAGAAGTGAACTGCTCGTCGAGCGGCAGGTGGGTATATTGCCACGCATCGATCGAAATTAAGCGAGCGAGTCGCCCCTCCGGCGGGCGGTGGTAGCTATTGTGACTACCGACGACTTGGATCTGGTTCAGGCGCAACTCGCCGTCGCGCGGGAATGCGGTTGAAGCGTCGCCCGCCGCGTCGCTGCCGCAGGCGGCAAGCGCCATCGCCAAGGCGCAAAACGCGATGATAACAACCTCGTCATTGAATCGTAACGTCCCCATTCCTGGGGCGTCTAGCCGGTTTCCACCGGAGAAACGACCGAAATCAAAAGGGACGGGCCAGAATGCCGGGACCGGGATGGGCCTCCTACACGCCGCGCTTGAGCGCCGCGATGCGGTCGTCGAGCGAGGGGTGGGTCATGAACAGGGACATCAGTCCACCCTTGCTGAGGCCGAAAATGCCGAAGGCTGCCAATTGATCGGGAAGATGGGCGTCTTCCGGGGCCGACTTCAGGCGCGCCAGCGCGGCGATCATGTTCTGGGTACCGGCGAGGCGGGCGCCGCCGGCGTCGGCGCGGAACTCGCGCTGCCGCGAAAACCAGAAGACGATGATGCTAGCGAGGATGCCGATCAGGAGCTCGGCGACGATCGTCGTGACCCAGAATGCCGGGCCGTGTCCATTCTCGGTCTTGAAGACGATCCGGTCGACGAAGTGACCGATGATGCGCGACAAGAAGATGACGAAGGTGTTCACGACGCCCTGGATCAACGCCATCGTGATCATGTCGCCGTTGGCGACGTGGCTGATCTCGTGGGCCAGAACCGCTTCGACCTCCGGCTTGCCCATTTTGCGCAAGAGCCCGGTGCTCACCGCGACGAGCGCGTTGTTGCGGCGTGCCCCGGTTGCGAAGGCATTCGGTTCGTCTTGATCGAAGATCGCCACCTCCGGCATGCCGATGCCCGCGGCCTGCGCCTGGCGCTGCACCGTCTGCACGAGCCACGCTTCCGCGTCGTTGCGCGGCTGTTTGATGACCTGCGCACCGGTGAGCCGCTTGGCGGACCATTTGGAGATTGCCAGCGAGATGAAGCTGCCGCCCATGCCGAACACGGCAGCGAAGACCAAGAGCGAGTTGTAGTTGAGATCGACGCCTTGCTCGTCGAGGATGCGCTCGACGCCGAGCAGGCGCAGCGTGATACCGAGGACGATGATGATCGCCAGGTTGGTGAGCAAGAACAGGCCGATTCGCTTCATGACTCCTCCTCTTCGAATACGAACAAACGATCTTTGCCGGTGATTCTTAGCAGGTGAAGTAGGGCGTTGCGATATGGGGTCGTCGCCGTGTCGATTGCGTTCCGCACGAAGTCTGCTAGGGTCGGGCACCAATCAAACAGGCCGGCTCCCGGCCGCGGCGCTCAACAGGACCTGAAGAGGTTGCGCCGCCCTTCCCCCCTCACCCCTGCCTCTGTTGATCAGGATTGAATGACCGCCTCCGCGCCGTTGCGCCGAGGCAGGACAAGGTTCTCTGCATGCTTTCCGTTCCCCAGGATCAACCCGTCTCCGGGTTCGACCACTTCAAGCTCGCTCCCTCGATCGCCCGCGGCGTCGCCGAACTCGGCTTCACGCGCCCGACCCCGATCCAGGCGCAAGCCATTCCGCACGCACTCGAAGGCCGTGACGTTCTCGGCCTCGCGCAGACTGGAACCGGCAAGACCGCCGCGTTCGCGCTGCCGATTCTCGAACGTCTCAACGCCAATCGCTTGCGCGGCCCGCGCGCGCTCATCGTTGCACCCACCCGCGAACTCGCTATTCAGATCGACGCCGAGATTCGTACTCTCGCCCGTTTCACCGGGATCAAGACCGCTACCGTCTTCGGTGGCGTCTCGGCCGGTGCCCAGATCCGCGCGCTGCGCGACCGTCCCGAGATCCTCGTGGCCTGCCCGGGCCGCCTGCTCGACTTGATGCAGCAGGGATACGTCAACCTCAAGGCCATCGAGGTTCTCGTTCTCGACGAGGCCGATCATCTCTTCGACATGGGCTTCCTGCCCAACGTGCGCCGGATCATCGCGGCGCTGCCCGCCGATCGCCAGAACCTGCTGTTCTCGGCGACCATGCCACCGGAAGTGCGCAAGCTCACCGACGACGTCCTGCGCAAGCCGGCCGTCATCGAGCTGTCGGTCGCACGCCCGGCGGAGACCATCGAGCACGCGCTCTATCCGGTCGCCTCCGAGCGCAAGGTCGACCTCCTACGCCACCTCCTCGGCGAAGGTGAGTTCCACTCGGCCATCGTCTTCCTGCGCACGAAACACCGCGCCAAGCGGCTAGCGCAGCAGCTCGAGCGCCTCGGACACAGTGCCGTGGCACTACAGGGCAACATGAGCCAGGCACAGCGCGATCGCGCGATGCAAGGCTTCCGCAGCGGCCGATTCGACGTCCTGGTGGCAACCGACATCGCCGCCCGCGGTCTCGACATCGCCAACGTTTCGCACGTCATCAACTTCGACGTGCCGAACACGGCTGACGCGTACACCCACCGCATCGGCCGCACCGGCCGCGCCGAGCGCTCGGGCAAAGCGTTCACCTTCGTCTCCGCCGACGACCGCGGCGCGGTGCGCGATATCGAGCGCAAGCTCGGCCAGCCGATCACCCGGCGGGCACTCCCGGGATTCGCCGAGTCGCCCACCAGCGTTCCTGCATTCGATGTGCGCGAGGGCGACAACCGCCGCCCGGGCCCGTCGCATACGCATGGGCGTCCGGGTGCAATTGCCAACGAGGCGCCGCACGGTCGCTTCCGTCCGCACGCGGGCCAGTCGCGCCGCAGCGGAATGGCGCGGGCGTAGGAACTCGTTGAAAGCCATACGCACCCGAAATTCCGTCGTGCCCGCGGAGCTTGTCCCCGCTCCCCGCGTCCGCGAGGGCGACGGTAGTTTGCGAAGTTGAACAGGTAATTGGGGTGGATTTGCGCGGCGGGTGAGGCTCGGTCTGAGCCTCACCCGCCGCCCGAGCCTCAGCCGATATTGAACAGCGACGGAATCTCGTCGCTCGACGCGACCCTAACCCCCAGGTCGCGCAAAATTCCGTCTTCCAGCCCGTAGATGAACCCGTTGACCGACACCGCCTGGCCCCGGCGCCATGCGCCCTGCACGATCGTCGTGTAGCAGACGTTCGCGACCTGCCCGGCCACGTTCAGTTCGCACAGCCGCCGGCCGCGCTGGACCGGGTCGGCGATGGCGTCGAGTTCGTCGGTGTGGGCCTGGTAGATGTCCTTGATGTGCCGCAGCCAGTTGTCGATGAGTCCGAGCGACTCGTTGCCCATCGCCGCCAGCACGCCGCCGCAGCCGTAGTGGCCGCAGACGATGATGTGCTCGACATGAAGCACCTCGACGGCGTACTGCAGCACCGACAGGCAGTTGAAGTCGGTATGCACGACCACATTGGCAACGTTGCGATGCACGAAGACCTCGCCCGGCATCAGGCCGACGATTTCGTTGGCGGGAACGCGGCTGTCCGAGCAGCCGATCCACAGATACTTCGGCGCCTGCTGGCGCGCGAGTTTCTCGAAGAATGTCGGGTCCTGTTCGATCCGGTTCGCAGCCCAGCGGCGGTTGTTCTCGGACAGCTGCTTTCTAAAGGGCATAGCCCGCGTCTCTCTAACGGCGCCGCCGCCAAAAGGGAAGCCGGGTGCCCCCGCCACCGGATTCCGGGCTCCCGCGGGCGCACGGTCGACCAGAAAGGTGAAAATCTCATCATCGTGCTCCGTCTCGGCCGCAGGCGCGCCGACGCGGCTGGACATCGACACCTCATTTCATCATGAGAATGGGTTCGATGAGCTCGAACTCAACAACGTATGACGCGATCATCGTCGGCGTCGGCACCTCCGGCGGCTTCCTCGCCAAGTCGCTGTCCGAGGCCGGGCTGCGCTGCCTCGCGCTCGAGGCCGGTCGCCACCTCGACCGGCACACCTACCCGCGCTCCGAAGTCGATGCCAACGCCCTCCTCTACTGGGGCGGCGGCATCGAGCTGAACCACGACGCGCGCATCGGCCTGCTGCGCGCCCGCGTCGTCGGCGGCGGCTCGATCGTCAACCAGGCGCTGATGGACCGCTTCGACGACGACGCCTTCGACTCGTGGCGCGAGACCTCGGGCGTCGGCTTCTTCAGTACCGACGCCATGGCCCCATGGTACGAGAAGGCGGAGTCGTCGATCTGCCTACAGGAGATCCCGGCGGAGTACCGCAATCGCAACGCCGAGATCTTCCGCGAGGGCTTCGACAACAACGGCTACGAATGGGCTCCGCTACGCCGCGCGCAACGCGACTGCCGCTACCAGGACGGCAACGATTGCATCGCCTGCCTGTGGGGCTGCCGCATCGACAGCAAGCAGAGCACCAACGTCACCATGGTCCCGAAGGCCCTCGCCGCCGGCCTCGACCTGATCCCCGAGTTCGAGGCGTCGACCGTCGCCGAATCGGCCGACGGCGTGACCGTCACCGGCAAGCATGGTGACGGACGCGAAGAGACCTTCCAGGGTCGCCGCCTGATCCTCGCCTCGGGGGCCATCGGCAACTCGAAGCTGCTGCTGCGCTCCGGCTTCGCCGCCAAGCTGCCGGCTCTCGGCAACAACTTCTTCAGCCACCCGCAGTACATGGAGCTCGGACTCTACGAGGAGCCCGTCGACGCGCACCGCGGCCCGATGCAGTCGCTCAAGTCGGCCGACGCCGGCTTCCGCCGCAGCGGCTTCAAGCTCGAAAACGTCTACGCGCCCCCCGCCGCGGTGGCGATGCTCGTGCCCGGCTTCGGCCGCGCCCACCTGCGCCACATGCGCCAGTTGTCACACTTCGCCTGCATCGAAGTTTGCGTGCGCGATACCAACCCCGGGCGTATCCGCATGGGGCGCGGCGGTTCGTTCAGCGTCGAGAAGTCACTGAACGCGGAAGACCAAGCCCGGCGTGACCGCGGCCTCGCGGCGATCCACAACATCTTCCTGTCGACCGGTGCGAAGGAGATCATCTCCGGCAGCATCGCCATCAGTCTGCACCTGATGGGCGGCTGCAACATGGGTGTCGATCCGCAGAGATCCGTCGTCTCGCCCGAATTTCATGTCCACGGCACCCGCCACATCTACACTGCCGACTCGAGCGTCTTTCCGAACGCCCCCGGCATCAACCCGGCGCTGACGATCATGGCGTTGTCGATCCGCGCCTCCGAACAGATCCTCGCGGAGGCCAAGAGCGCATGAGTCCAGCGAAGAACCTCAACCCCACCCAGATGCGCGGCCTCGCCAAGGCCGGCGACGTCGTCATTCCCGGCGACGAAGTTCTGCCGTCGTTCAGCGCCTCTGGCTCGCTCGACCACGTCGACCGCATGCTCGACCACATGAGCGACTCCGATCGCTCGGGCGTGCAGATCCTGCTGACCGTGTTTCGTTTCCTGCCGCGCTTCGTCATCGCCGCGATCCTGCACGTCGCACAGCGCGACCACGTGTTTCCCGGCATCCTCGGCGCCGGATGCCGGATGATCAACATCGGCATCAAGGGTGTGGTCATGACCCTGTACTATTCCGATCTCGGCCCGCAGCCGCGCATCCTGCCGGCCATCGGCTACGACGCCAAGGTCGTCACGACCGGCGACGGCGGCTCTGCCAACCCAGGGGGTGTAGCGTGAACACCGACATGACGGACGAACAAGTCGTCGCACTCGCGCGCAGCGAGGCCGCCAAGGCGCGCGCCGGGGCGAAGTCGCTGAGCCGCCGCTCGGTTGCCACGCGCGTCGCCTTCATCCGTACGTTGCGCGAAGTGATCGTGCGGCGCCGCGAGGAGATCATCGACCGCATCCAGCAGGAAACCGGCAAGTCGCGCTCGGACGCGCTCGTCTCCGAGATCTTCGGCGCGCTCGACGTCCTCGCTTGGATCGAGAAATTCGCACCCAAGCACCTGGCGCCACAGAAGGTCCATACCTCGATCGTGCTGATGGGCAAGAAGTCGGAGACCTGGTGCGAGCCGCTCGGCACAATCCTGGTGATCTCGCCGTGGAACTATCCCTTCTACCAGGCGATCGCCCCGATCGCGCTCGCGGTCGCCTGCGGCAACACGGTGCTCTACAAGCCGTCCGAGTGGACCCCGCTGAGCGGGCTGATCGAGGACCTGCTCGCCGCGGCGCAGTTCGCGCCGAACTGGGTGCGGGTCGTCTACGGCGATGGTCGCGTCGGCGCCGCGTTGATCGACACCAAGCCGGAGAAGATCATGTTCACCGGCAGCACCCGAACCGGCAAGGTGATCCTCCAGCGTGCCGCCGAGCACATGATCCCCGTCGAACTCGAACTCGGCGGCAAGGACGCGATGATCGTCTTCGAGGACGCCGACATCGGCCGTGCCGCGGCCGGCGCGGCCTGGGGCGGGCTCACCTGCACCGGGCAGTCGTGTACGTCGGTGGAGCGGGTCTACGTGCACGAGCGCGTCTACGACCGCTTCCGCGAGGCGCTCGTCGCGATCGCCACGGCGATCAAGCAGGAGACCGATCGCGACGGCGATGCCGATATCGGCGCGATGACAACCGACTTTCAGGTGAAGATCGTCCGCGAGCACGTCGAGGACGCGAAGGCGCAGGGCGCGCAGCAGTTGACCGGCACGGAGTGGAATGGGCAGTCGCGGCTGATTCCGCCGATCGTGCTCGACGACGTTCGCGACGACATGCAGGTCGCACGCGCCGAGACCTTTGGTCCGGTACTGCCGCTGCTGCGGTTCAGCAATGAGGAAGATGTGGTGCGGCGTGCGAACGACTCGGAGTTCGGACTGACCGCATCGGTATGGAGCAAGGATCTCGTGCGGGCGCGCCGGGTGGCCGCGGCGCTCGACGTCGGCGGCGTCTCGATCAACAACGTGATGGCGACCGAAGCGAACCCCGCCCTGCCCTTCGGGGGCGTCAAGAACAGCGGCTTCGGCCGCTACAAGGGGGCGCTGGGATTGCACGCGTTCAGCAACGTCAAGTCGGTCCTCATCGACAAGGACAGTGGGAAGATCGAAGCGAACTGGTTTCCGTACACGCGGCGCAAGTACGAATTGTTCACCGACATGACGGTGAACTACTTCAGCGGCGGACCCGCTGCGTTTGTGCGCTTCCTGCGCGCCGCGCTCGAGCTCGAGAGTTACGCGAACAAGGCTGGGAAGAACGGGCGCTGACGGCCCATCGAGAGCGCCCGGGGCGCCCTGCAACGCCCCGGGCTGAGCCTGTCGCAGCACGTGTGGGGGTTCCTCACTCTGGCAAACCGCGCAGCAGCGTCACGAAGAACCCCACCGCCTTGCCGTAGTCGGCGACCCCGACGCGCTCGTTGGTTCCGTGGATCCGCGCGAGATCTTCCTGCCGCGCCAAGATTGGCGTGAAGCGGTAGACGTTCGGTGTGAGGTCCGTGAAATGGCGCGAGTCGGTTCCCCCAACCGTCAGGAACGGCGCGACGATCACGTTCGGGTACGACGCGGCGATGGTTTGCTGCAGGAAGGCGAAAGCGGCGCTGTCGACGGGAGATTCGCGTGAGGCTTCGCGCGCGACACCACTCGGTTCGATCGTGACCGTCGGATCGTCGATCATACTGCGTGCATGCTCGATCACGTCGACGATGGTGTCTCCCGGCAGTATGCGAAAGTTGACGATCGCACGTGCATCCGTCGGCAGCACGTTCGACTTCACACCGCCGCTGATGATGGTGGCCGCAGTCGTCGTCCGGAGCATCGCATTGGTCGCCGGCGCATCTTCGAGCAGGTCTTCGATCGGTCGGCGCAGCAACCACAGATTGGCGAACGCGACACGCAGCGGAAGGAACAGCTCCGGCCCCACGTAGTCGAAGAACTGCCGTGCGGCGCCGCGCAACTCAGCGCGCATCTGATTCCTTTCGAGGCGCACAATTGCACGGCTCAAGACGCCGATCGCCGTACTCTTGGGCGGCGTCGACGAGTGCCCGCCTTGGGCTTCGACGGTCAACTCGAGCGTCACCGAGCCCTTCTCGGCAACGCCGATCATCGCTACCGGCGCGTCGAGGTACGGCACGACCTCGACGACCATCGCGCCACCTTCGTCGAGAACCATCTCGGGCTCGACGCCGCGCTCCTGCAGAAGCTTCGCGATCACCGCGGCGCCGTTGTCGCCGCCGACTTCCTCGTCGTGACCAAAGGCGAGGTAGACCGTGCGCGCCGGCGCGAAGCCCTGGCCCAGTAGATGCTCGACCGATTCGAGGATACCGAGCACGCCGAACTTGTCGTCGAGCGCGCCGCGCCCCCAGATGAAGCCGTCGGCGATCGCGCCACTGTAAGGCGGCTGCTCCCAGCGGTCCTCGGTACCCGGCACGACGGGTACCACATCGAAGTGCGACAAGAGGATGATCGGCGCGAGCTCGGGTGCGCGACCCTGCCAGCGATAGAGCAGGGAAAGGTCGTTGACCGTCTCGTGCGCGAGCTTCGCGTGGACCAGCGGAAAATTTTCCTCCAGGTAACGGTGGAATCGGAGGAACGTCGCGGCGTCGAGCAACGCCGGATCCTCGTGCGAGATGGTCTCGAACTGCAACGCGCCACCGAGGCGTCGGGCGGCCGCATCGACATCGATCGCCACCGGCTCGGCCGCCGCGACGTCGACCTGCTTCGAGGTGAAAGTGAGGGTGTTCGCTACCATCACCACCACGAGCACGAGGACGAGACCTGCGAGCAATTTGAGCAACCGTCTCATGTCATTCCCCGGCGCCGCTCCGACGCCCTCTCCGCCTCGAGCCGTTCGAGCGCGACGGCAGAATGATCGACGAAGCGCATGGCGGCAGCGATCGCGTGGTGCTCGGCGTGGCTGTCGATCAGGCCGTGCATCTGTTGGCAGACACGCCGGTACGCCGCGTGCCCCTGCGGCGCGGTGCGGAGCTCGATGACGTGCATCGCCGCGCGCGCGTTCATCTCCATGTAGAAGCGGACCCGATACGCCATCGGCACCGCGTAAGGCGCCACCCGCGGCAAGCCCGCTGCGTCGAGGGCGCCGTGAACATCCGCGCAGCGCTGCATCACCCGGCGCCAGTCGTCGGCGCCGCCGGCTTCTGCCAACGCTTCGGGCAGCGCATAGCCGTGTGCCGTGCTCAGCTCCTGCCATTCGAGCGTGCACATCCGATGGCGCTGCAGGTCGCGGAAGGCGCCGTAGTCGGTGAGCACATCGAAGCGGTACGTCGTCCGCTCGAACGCACGCCCTGGTCGGTGGCGGCGATTGCCGCGCGCACCGACATAGGCCGCGAGCACGGCATTGCGATCGCTCGCCGTCATCGCCCGTGCGATTGCCAACAGCTGATCGTCGGGTAGATCCGAAACCGCATACAGTGCAGCCGCGACCACCTTGATCTCGCCTTCGGGATCGAAATCGACGAGCGTCACCTCCGGCCGCTCCGCCGGCTTCGCCTCGACCAGCATGCGCGCAGCGAGTTCCTCGACCCGAGCGGCGGTAGTGGCGAAGTAGCTGCTCCAGGCGACGCCGCGATCTTCGCGGTCGACGCGCTCGAGAAATGCGGGGATCACCTTGCGGAGCTCGACGAGCATCGCATTGGCGTAGGCCCGAACCTCGGCGAGCGGATGGGCGCGCATGCGCAGCAGCAATGCCTCGTAGGCCTGCCCGCTGCCGAACAAGCCGACGTTCGACTGGGTCGCCGCCGGCAACAGGCCGCGCAGGGTGTCGAGCGCCTTGGCGCGGATCGTCCGCTTGTAAACGGCGGCAGAGTCGCCCCCGCCGCGCGGGTACCTGGCGCTGAAATGAACCTCGAGACGCTCGAGCCAGGCGGCATAGACAGCGAAGCACTCATCGAGCGCGCCGGTGTACGTGTCGCGCAAGCCGTGTCCATCGAGTTCCGCGGGCACGAGGTAGCGCCAACGGCCGCCGCGCCGGCTGGTGTAGGGGATGTAGCGCGTCGACTGCTCGAGGTAGGCCATCAGCCGACCCCATTCGAGCACCTTGGTCAGAATGTTGGAGGCGTCCTCGCAGGCGAGGTGGGCGCCGCCGAGTTGCGCGACCGAATCGTCCCCGTACTCGCTGAACACCGTCTCGTAGAGGCGTTCGGCGCGTTCGGCGCCAACCGCTTCGGCGGCCTCGGCAGCCTCGCCCCGCGCCGCGGAGTCGTGGAACTCGTCGAGGAAAAGGCGCCGCAGCGACTTCGGCGAACGCGAGTAGCGTGCGAACAGGGCGCCCTTGACGACCTCGGGCAGATTGCGCAGGGCGAACACCGGACCGTCGAGATTGGTGAAATAGGGCTCGAGCGCCGCGCGCTCGGCGGTATCGAACGACTCGTACTGTTGGAGCGGTGGCGGCACGCGGCTCAAGTATGCGACGACGTCGCCAATCGCAAGCCAACCGTCGGCTGTCCGCCGCGGCGAATGCCGCGTGTTCATGCTCCGACGAGCGCAGCACGAACGGAGCGCACTTCCGCGTCTCGGTCCAATTCAGTCCAAGCGACCTGAGCCCGTCGCTGGCCTCGTACCCGCTCGCTCTCCACCCGCGGCTCTTGCGCTGCGCCACCCATCCTCATAGGTTCGTCAACCGCGGTGAACCCCAAGATCGTCGACGAAGAAATCGCCTTGCTCAATGAAACGAGCAAGCGCCTACAGGAAGCTCCGGCGGACGCCGGTGCCTCGGAGGCGGCGCTCGTCCAGGAACTGGATCGGCTGCGCGATGCGCTCATCGACGGCAGCGAGGTCAAAGACACCGGCACACTGATGCAGCAGTGGGACCAGCAAAGCGCCCTGCTCCGCCATCTGCGCAACTCGCGCTCGGCCCCGAAAGTCGACCCCGTCTCCCCCTACTTCGGCCACTTGCGGCTGCGCGAAGCCGGCAACGAGTTGGAAGTTCTCATCGGCAAGGCGACGTTCATCAAGAATGGCGTGCGCATCGTCGACTGGCGCAACGCCCCCATCTCCAAGATCTTCTACCGCTACGAACAAGACGACGAGTACGAAGAGGAGATCGCCGGCCGGGTTCGCACCGGCTCGGTCGTCACCCGGCGCACGGTCGCGATCCGCGACCGCCGTCTCGATGCCATCCACGCCCCCGAGGGTTGGTTTCGTCGCGTCGCGCCGAACTCCAACGAATGGCGGATGACCAGCCACGAGCAGTCGCGTCTCGCCGGCGGCCAAGGCACCGCCCTGCGCTTCCACGAGATCGACGGCGGCACGCACCGCCGGCTCGGCACCGATGCCGGCGGCGTGATCCAACGCGCCGACAAGCACCTGCCGGACATCGCCGGCCTGATCGATCCCGAGCAGTTCGACCTGATCACGCGGCCGTCCTCGGGTTTGGTGGTGATCCGCGGCACCGCCGGCTCCGGCAAGACGACGGTTGCGCTGCACCGTATCGCCTACCTGGCCTTCGAGGACGAGACGATCGAATCGTCGCGGACGCTGTTCGTGGTCTTCTCGGCAGCCCTGCGCAGCTACGTCAGGCACGTCCTTCCCGCGCTCGGCGTCAACCGCGTCCAAGTGCGCACCTTCCGCGATTGGGCCGCGAGCCACTGCAAGCGCCTGTTCCCGATGCTGCCGCGGCAACCGCGGGAAAGCACCCCGGCGGTGGTGACCCGCCTGAAGCTCCACCCGGCGATGATGGTCGCGTTGAAAGAGCAGGCGCAGCAGGTGTCGCGCGGCGGCAAGGCGACCCAGGTCATCGACGACTGGGCGAGCGTGCTCTGCCGCGCCGACATTCTGCGCGGCGTGCTCCAGCGCGTCGCGCCGAACGACTTCAGCAGCGACGAGATCGAACGCGCCGCGCGCTGGAACCGCGAGCGGCACGAAGAGTTGCTCGCCTGGATCCGCGGCAACGACAAGCTGCACGTCGACCTCGACGTCGAGGACGATCCGCTGCTGCTGCGCGCCTGGCAGCTGCGTCACGGTGCGATCCCGGATGCCGAAGGCCGCCCGCTGCGCTACCGCCACGTCGCCATCGACGAAGTGCAGGACTTCTCACCCGTCGAAGTGCAGGTTCTGCTCGATTGCCTCGACGAGCGCCGCAGCATGACGCTCGCGGGCGACACCCAGCAGCACATCACCAAGGGCACGGGCTTCACCTCATGGGCGGACTTCTTCGCCAATCTCGGGATCGAGGGCACAGCGGTCGACACCTTGCGGGTGAGCTACCGCTCGACCCACGAGATCGCCAGCTTCGCCATGGCGCTGCTCGGCGATCTGCGCGAGGACGACGAGCCGCCGATCACCACCCGCTCCGGACCGCAGGTCGAGTTCTTTCGCTTCACCGACCACGGCGCCTGTGTCGCCTTTCTCGGCGATGCCCTGAAGACCCTGATGTGGCAGGAACCACTGGCATCGGTCGCGGTGCTGACGCCGGCGCGCGAACTCAGCGAGACCTACTTCGCCGGCTTGCGCAACAGCGAGATCGACCGCCTGCGGATCGTTCGCAGCCAGGACTTCACCTTCCAGCCCGGAGTCGAAGTGACCGAGGTCGAGGAGGTCAAGGGACTCGAATTCGACTACGTCGTGCTGGTCGAAGCGAGCCGCACGAATTACCCCGACGCGCCCGCGGCGCGGCGCCTGCTACATGTCGGCGCGACACGAGCGATCCACCAGCTGTGGTTGACCAGCGTCGAGACACCGTCGCACTTGATCGGCGCAGCGATGAGCGATGCCGCGCGCGAAGACGCGGTCCAGTCCTGAACTACTAGCGCCGAAAGTCTTGCTAATCTGGCAAGTTTTTCGGCGATAAGGAGTGCAGGTCCTGAAATTGGGTTGCGGGCGCCAACCCGCACTGAGGAGCATACGATGAAGCTTGGGCTCATGTTGGGTTATTGGATGATGGGGCCCGAGGATCCGATCGATCTGGTGCTCGAAGCCGAGCGACTCGGCTTCGACTCGGTATGGACCGCGGAGGCCTACGGCTCCGACTGCGTTTCGACCCTGTCCTGGATGGGGGCACGCACGACGCGGATCAAGTTGGGCACCGCGGTGATGCAGATCTCGGCGCGCACCCCCGCCTGTGCGGCGATGACCGCGACGACCATCGACCATCTCTCCGGCGGCCGGCTGATCCTTGGCATCGGCGTGTCGGGGCCGCAGGTCGTCGAGGGCTGGTATGGGCAACCGTTTCCGCGGCCGATGGCGCGGACGCGCGAGTGGATCGACTTGTTTCGGATGATGGTCGAACGGCGCGGTCCGGTGACCTTTGCCGGCGAGCACTACCGGTTGCCGCATCCCGGCGGCGCCGGTCTCGGCAAGCCGTTGAAGCTGATCACCAAGCCTTTGCGCGATCGCATTCCCGTCTACATGGGGGCCGAAGGCCCGAAGAACGTCGCGCTCGCCGTCGAGAAGGCCGACGGTTGGTTGCCGTTGTTCTGCTCGCCGGAAACGTTCGAACTCGATCTCTACAAAGAGACCTTGGCGCGGCGACGGCCCGACTTCGAGATTGCGGCGACCGTCAACGTGATCGTCGACGAAGACGTGCGCCAGGCGCTGTTGCCGACGAAGTGGATGCTCGGCTTCTACCTCGGCGGCATGGGCGCGAAGAAGGAGAACTTCCACCTCAACCTGATCGAGCGGATGGGCTTCGGCGAAGCGGCGTATCGGGTCCAGGATCTGTTCTTCGCCGGCAAGCGCGACGAGGCCATCGCCGCGGTGCCCGACGAGCTCGCCGATGCGATCTCGCTGGCGGGTCCGCCGGCGCGCATCAAGCAGCGCCTGGCCATCTGGCGCGAGCGCACACCGGTGACGACGATGATCGCCGCGACGCGCGACCTCAAGGTCCTGGGCTTGCTCGCCGAAGCCGCTGAGCTTGGCGTTGGTGCCAGGCTGCGTGCCTGAACGCAGCGCTTCGAGGAGAATTTCCTTGTCGTCCGAACTGACGCCCGCCGCACCACCATCGCGGGGAATCCTGAACGCCCTCTGGACGCTTGCGCAACCCCCGGGGTTCGCGCCGCGCGCGCCTCACGCTGCGGGCGAACGCTTCCGGACGACGGCGGCGCGAGGTATCGCCCCACTGGTCGATGTCTACCTCCCCGATACGCCCGGGCCGCACGCTTCGGTCGTCATCGTCCACGGCGGTGGATTCGTCGTCGGCTCGCGGCGGATGAAGCCGGTGCGCTACCTGGCGACGCGTCTGTGCGAAGCGGGTATTGCCGCCGCGGCGATCGACTACCGGATGATCTTCCGCGGCGGCCGACTCGCCGAGTCGCTCGCCGACCTCGATGCCGCGTCGGAATGGTGGTTCGGGCAGAGCGCGCGCTTCGGACTCGACCCGGGGCGCGTGGCGATGGCTGGCTTCAGCGCCGGCGCAACGCTCACCTTGTTGCATGCGAGCGCGGCGCAGCCGGAGCGTTATCACCGGCTGATCAGCTTCTTCGGTGTCTACGACTTTGGCTACCTGAATGGCCGCCTGGCGCAGCTCATGCGCCAGCTGTTGCTGCGCACGGGTGATCCGGCGGCCTGGACGGCCCACTCGCCGCTCGAGTGCTGCAGGACGGACGCGCCACTGCTGCTCGTCCACGGCGCCGCCGACACCCTGGTTCCGATCGAGCACGCCCGCCGCCTGCGCGCGCGCCGCGAGGCACTCGGCTTGCCCGTGCGTCTGCTCGAGTACGCGGATACGCCGCACGGCTTCCTCAACGACGCCCGGCTGCAGGCGACGCGGGACGCCGCTGATCAGGTCATCGCGTTCCTGCGAAGTACTGACACGGTTCCAGCGCCATGAACTCCCAGGCACGTTGGCAGTCCGTTGAAAAAGTCCCCTGGCCTTCGAGACGCCCCTCCGGGGCTCCTCAGCGCGAACGGAATCGCTCGGTTTTCCGTTCGGCCTGAGGAGGCGCGTAGCGCCGTCTCGAAGGCCAGGCAGTTTTTCAACAGGCTGTTGGGTCGCGCTGCCCGATTCGAGTCCGTTGCCGAACGGATGAACCGGAGTAGGATGCCCCTCGCAGGGTAGCAAAGCATTCTCGATGGGCTGTTAACCGGGTCCGCGGAGTTGTGGCATCATCGCCGCCTCGAAACGAATACCCGAGATTCGCAGGGAGGAACTCATGGCGAACGAAATCCATACCGAGACCATCACTTACGCCGCCGGCGACACCGAATTGCGCGGCTACCGCGCGGCGCCGACGGCAGCGGACAGGCGCGCCGGCGTGCTCGTGTTCCATGAGTGGTGGGGCTTGAACGACTACGTCCGCGGCCGCGCCGACCAACTCGCGCGCCTCGGCTACGTCGCCTTCGCGGCAGACATGTACGGCGACGGCCAGGTTGCCGATAGCCCGGAACAGGCCAGCAAGCTCATGAACGGCGTACTCGCCGACTTCCCTGCGGCCGAGGCCCGGCTCGCAGCCGCATTCGCCCAGATCCAAGCCAACCCTGGAGTCGACCCGAATCGCATCACCGCAATCGGCTACTGCTTCGGCGGCGCCATGGTCCTACATGCCGCCCGCACCGGCATGCCGCTCGCCGGCGTCGTCAGCTTCCACGGCGCCCTCGGCTCTGCCCACAAGCCAGCGCCCGCTAGCGTCAAGGCCAAGATCCTCGTCCTTCACGGCGCCGAAGACGCGCTCGTCCCATCCGCCGACGTCGCCGCCTTCAAACGGGAAATGGACACCGCCGGCGCCGACTACGAGTTCGTCGCCTACCCCGGCGCCCTGCACGGCTTCACCAACCCGGACGCCACCGCAAAGGGCAAGCAATACGGCCTACCCCTCGCCTACGACCGAGCGACCGACGAACGCTCGTGGGCCGACATGCTGAGGTTCTTCGAACGCATCGGTGCGTGAGCCGCGGCGCGGCGGACTGCGGCGCGCCGCGGGCAGAAGAAGCGGCGATGATCGTACCCGCGTCCCCGATCAACCGGCCGTGAACATCCAAGTCGGGCCCATGTTCATTGCCGGGGAACGTCGCCGCACTTGTCGAGGTAGTCGACGAGCATCTGCTTGACCAACTCGTCGACGCCGGGGATCTCCTTCGGCACCCCGCCGTAGATCGCGCCCGACTTGGGCTTGTCGATCGCCGGATGGAGCGCGTACGCCACCGCGTCCTGCAGGTCGGCGGCGAAGCGCTCGACCACGCCCGGCTGGGTCTGCGGGCGGGTGACGCACATGTGGATCGCGTCGGGGTACTGCTGCCCGTTGAAGCGCCAGCCGCGGCCGCGCATGAAGTCGTTGAGGTGGTAGATGTCGAAGCGATCCGACGTGAACGAGAAGCAGAACGTCGGCTTGCCCATCAGCCGCAACTCGGGGTGCGCCACTACGACCTTTTGCATCGCGAAGGCCGTTGCGAAGATCGCCTTCGCGTAGCGCAGGTATCCCTCCCTGCCCAGGCTCACCATCGACGCCCAGGTCGCGGCGAGTAACCCTCCCGAGCGACTGCCGGCGATGCCGGGCGAATTGTACTTTCCGCCCGGCCAGTCGGGGGTCATGAAGTAAACGTGGTCGCGGAACGACTTGTCGCGGTACAACAGCACCGATGTCCCCTTCAGACCGAAGCCGTATTTGTGGGTGTCGGCGGAGATGGTCGTGACGCCAGGCAGGCGGAAGTCGAAGGGCGGTATATCGTATCCGAGCTGTTCGCCCCACGGCAGAATGAAGCCACCGAGGCAGCCGTCGACGTGCAGGCCGACGTCGTGGGCCAAGCCAAGTTCGGAGAGTTGGTCGATCGGGTCGATGGTGCCGTAGGGATAGTTGCCGGCCGAGCCGACGAGCATCACCGTGTTCGGATTGATATTGGCGCGGACGAACTCCATGTCGACCAGCGTCGTGTCGGGATCGATCGGTGCATGCACGACCTTCACCCCGAACAGGTGGCCACCCTTCTCGAAGGCCGGATGCGCGGTGCGCGGCAGGATCATCTCGGGCGCGGTGATGTTCTTATCGGCGCGCGACTTGTCGCGGTACATCAGCACGGCGCTGATGATGCTCTCGGTGCCGCCTGAGGTGACCGAGCCGCGCGGCCGCGCCTCGGGGTGGTGGGTTGCGACCGCGTCGGCGTGCATCAGGTCGAGCGCCATCGCCGTGATCTCGCCTTCGAAGCGGGTCGCGCTCGGGCAGATGTCGCGCTGCAGGGCGTTGACGTGCGAGTACATACCGAAGGCCTGGTTGAGGAAAGCGTAGTGCTCGGTGTCGCCGCAGTACATCGTCCCCGAGCACTGGCCCGACTGCCAGAAGCCATCCTCCTCGGCCGCCATCGTCTCGAGCTCCGCGAGCACCTCGGCGCGCGACCGTCCCTTCTCGGGGAGGTGCTCGATGACGCCGAAGCGTCTGGCGTACGGGTACATTCCGCTGATCGGGCTGTCGTCGTCTTTGGCCATGCTTGGACCTCCTCGCGCGCGGCGGGTTCTCGGGTGTGCCGTGCAGCCCCATCCGCTTACCGGGTCGGCCGCCCGATCGCCAGCGATGGCGGCTGTTGCGAGGGTGATGTTGACAAGCCCTGCGACGCCGGTTAGGTACGGCTTCGTTTCGCTCTCAAACTTCAAAAGTAAATCGAATCGGCCTGTTGGATGATCGAAGTTCGTAATCTGACCAAGCGCTACGGCGACATCGCCGCAATCCGCGGGATCAATTTCACCGCCAACAAAGGCGAGGTGCTGGGCTTTCTCGGCCCGAACGGCGCCGGCAAGACCTCGACGATGCGGATCATCACCGGCTTCATGCCGGCGACCACCGGCACCGTGAAGGTAGCCGGCTACGACATCTTCGAGCAGTCGATGGAGGTCCGCCGACGGGTCGGCTACCTGCCCGAGAACCCGCCCCTCTACAACGACATGACCGTCGATTCCTACCTCCGATTCGTCGGCAGGATCCGCGGCATCGTCCGCGCCGAACTCGCGACCGCAGTCGACCGCGCCGCGCAGCGCTGCGGTCTGAACGAGGTCCGCACCCGCGTCGTCGGCCACCTTTCGAAAGGATTCCGCCAGCGCGTCGGCCTGGCCCAAGCGCTGATCCACGATCCCAGCGTGCTCGTGCTCGACGAGCCGACGATCGGGCTCGACCCGAAACAGATCATCGACATCCGCGGCCTCATCCGCGATCTGTCCAGCGAGCGCACCGTGATTCTCTCGACCCACATCCTCCCCGAGGTGCAGCAACTCTGCGACAAGGTCGTCATCATCAATCGCGGCCGTATCGCGGTCGAAGACACCATCGGCGCATTGACGCAGGAGCGCTCCCTGGAAGAGGTCTTTCTCCACTACATCACCCGCGACGAGCAGCTGGAGCAGGAGGTGCAGCCGTGAGAAACGCGCTGACCATCGCCGGCAAGGAGTTGCGCTCCTATTTCGTCTCGCCGATCGGCTACGTCGTTCTCACCGGCTTCCTGCTGCTCGGCGGCTGGTTCTTCTTCAACCTGCTGTCGCGCTTCAATTTCCTCCTCGGCATCTATGCGGCGATGCGCGACCCGCAGTTGCAGGCGCAGCTGAACCTCAACGACGCCGTGGTCGCGCCATTGCTGCACAATCTCTCCGTCGTCCTGGTCATTCTCGTGCCGATGATCACCATGCGCGCCTTCGCCGAGGAGCGCCGCAGCGGCACCTACGAGCTGCTGATGACGGCACCGCTTGCCATATGGCAGATCGTCGCCGGGAAATTCCTCGCCGTGCTCGCGTTCCTGCTGATCATGATCGGTCTGACCGGTGTCTACCCGGCCGTCTTGTTCGTCTACGGCAACCCGGAACTCGGTATCGTTGCCGCCGGCTACCTCGGCTTGGTGCTGCTCGCGGTGAGCTTCGCCACCGTCGGACTGCTGACTTCGTCCTTGACGGAGAATCAGATCATCGCGGCGGTGAGCTGCCTGGTGACCTTGCTCCTGCTCTACATCATCAGCTGGCCCGCCGACACCGCCGGCGGCGCCCTTGGTGAGTTTCTTCGCTACTTGTCCATCACCGAACACTTCGGCGAGATGGTCAAGGGCGTCATCGATACTCGTGACCTCGTCTACTTTTTCAGCGTGATTGCGCTCGCGCTCTTCCTGACGCAGCGCTCCGTCGAATCCGTCCGCTGGAGATGATCGTGCGCCGAAGCAGCTCTCTATTTGGACTCATTGGTGTCATCCTACTCGTCTTCGCGGGCGTCGCAGCGATGCTCACGCGCGCGCAGACGAGCTTCGACGTCGCCTACATCGCCGCCAATGGAATTCTGGGCGCGCTCGCGCTCGTCTTCTACTTGGCCACCGGCTTCGATCAATTGCGCGAATCGCTGGGGCAGCGCTCGACGAAATACGGCGCCAACACCCTGCTCGGCTCGCTCGTGTTCCTCGGCATCGTCGTCGCGGTGAATTTCATCTCCGCCCGCAATCACCATCGCATCGACATGACCGAAGAGGGAATCTACAGCCTCTCGCCGCAATCGATCCAGGTCGTCGAGTCACTCGATGACACGTTGAAGGTGCAAGCGTTCGTCGAAGGCGGAATCCAACCCGCACTCGAAGACATCTTCCGCACCTACGCCTACTACTCCGAGAAGTTCGAATACGCGATGCTCGATCCGATCGAGCAACCGCAACTGGCGGAGGAGTACCAGATCCGCGCCTACAATACCGTGCGCCTGCAGTTCGGCGCCGAGTCGACCGTGGTCAGCGACCCGAGCGAACAGAACCTGACCAACGCGATCATCAAGATCACGCGGGATTCGGACAAAATCGTCTGTTTCGTCGAAGGGCACGGCGAGACGAGTTTCGAAGACCAAGGCCCGCGCGGACTCTCTGCCCTGAAGACCGCGCTCGGGCACGAAAACTACAAGGTGGAGAACGTCTTGCTCGCCGCCCAGGAGAGCGTTCCGGACCATTGCAGCGTGCTCGCCTCCGTCGGGCCGGTGAAGCCCTTCCTGGAAAACGAGATCAAGGCGATCGACGCCTTCCTCGAACAAGGCGGCCGGGCTCTCTTCCTACTGCGGCCACGCGGGTCGGCCGAGTTGTCGCCGCTGCTCGCAGCGTGGGGCGTGGGGGTCGACGATAGTGTCGTCGTCGATCAGGTCGTTCGCATTTTTCAAGGCCCGGCACTCGGCTTGAGCCCACTCGCGCGCATCTATGGCGATCACGAGATCACCCGCGAATTGCGCCAGTTGACGATCTTTCCGATGTCGCGCTCGCTCCGCGCCGATGCGGCCGCACGCGAAGGGCTCCAGGCGACGGAACTGGTCAAGACGAGCGACACGAGCTGGGCGGAAACGGATCTCGCCGGCCTGTTCGAGCGCAACGAGGCCTTCCTCGACGAGGTCGCGGACAAGAAGGGTCCGGTGACGGTCGCGGTCGCGGTGGAGTCGAAGCCCGCCGACGACGCGCCCGACACGCAGGCGCGCCTCGTCGTCTACGGCAGCGCCCAACTCGCCGACAATCGCGAGTTGGAAGGTACCTACTACAATCGTGACCTGCTACTGAACACCTTCGGCTGGCTCGCCGGCGAATCCGACCTGCTGTCGATCCGACCCCGCTCGGTTCGCGCGTCACGAGCACAATTCACGCCCGAGCAGGAAACGGTGATCTTCTACCTGTCGGTCCTACTCATCCCGCAACTCCTGCTGCTGGCGGGGATCGCAGTCTGGTGGCGCCGCGAGTGATCCGCGGTCGAAGGTCCACCGCGGGCGTTGCCCGCGGCTATCGGCCTGCCGCCTCGTGGGGCTGAAGGCGCCTGAGGTTCTTATGCCTTTCAGCCCCAACGGGGCGGCAGCATGCAAGCCTGGGGCAACGCCCCAGGTGGCGTCGAAATCAAACTGAGACACGACCAAACGATGAGCTTCAAGACTACCTTCGCATTGCTGTTGATCCTCGTCGGCCTCGGCGCCTACGTCTACGTCGTCGAGATCCCACGCGAAGAGCAGGAAGAACGCGCCAAGAAGCTCTTCGACCTCTCTGCCGACGAGGTCGACCGCCTTACGCTCACGCGCGGCGACGAAACCATCGCGCTCGAACGCGCTGACGACGACAACTGGAACATCGTCGAGCCGCTCAAAACCCAAGCCGATAAGGGTGCAGTCCAATCGCTGCTCAATGCGATCGTCGATTGCAAAGTCGACAAGGAACTCGCCGAGACCGATACGGAGCTCGAACGCTTCGGGCTCGCCGAGCCGCTCGTCACGGTTTCCGTCAGCAGCCAGGGCAGCGAGGCCGACGCCGTGCGCGTTGGCAACGCAGCGCCCGTCGGCAACCTCGCCTACATCCAGCGGGTTGCCGGCGGTGCCGTGCTTTTGACCAATGCGGGCTTTCGTTCGCAGGTCGACAAGAAACTCGACGACCTGCGCGATCGGCGCTTGTTCGACTTCGAAGACGAGCAGGTGCAGTGGTTCGAGTTGCAGCGCGGCGCGCGCGAGATCCGCCTCGAGCGCGGCGCCGACGGAGCTTGGGGTATGGTGAAGCCCGACGCCCACGCGGGTGACGCAGGTGCGATTCGCACCTATCTTTCGTCCCTGCGAGCGCTACGCGCCGCATCGTTCATCGCCGACGAGCCCACGGAACTCGCAACCTACGAACTCGACGAGGCGCGACTGCGCGTGAAGTTCGCTCTGGGAGACGACCAAGTCCACGAGATTCAACTCGGCGGCGAGAAGACCGAGACGGAGATCTACGCAAAGAAGGCGAACGCCGCCGCCGTCTACACCGTGAACGACTGGGCGTTCCGCAACCTCGATAAGAGCGCCCGCGATCTGCGCGACAAGACCCTCTTCGCGTTCGCAGCAGATGCCGTACGTGCCGTAAACGTCGTCCGCAAAAACGGCGACGACTTCCGTCTGCTTCGCCAAGGCGATCAGTGGGAGATCGCCGGCGTCGACGGGGTGGTGAAGCAAGCTGACGTCGAGCAGTACGTGAAAGACCTCGCCGAACTCGCGGGCTATGAAATCGTCAGCGACAAAGCCGAAGACTTGCCGGCTTTCGGCTTCGACACACCCCTCCTCCAGGTGAGCGTATTCGGCGAATCCGACGCTCCTCTGGGCTCAGTGGTGATCGCCAAGACCGAGCGCGATGACGGGATTCACAACTTCAACGCCAAGAGTGCGGACAGCGAGACGGTCGTGCTGGTGCGCTCGTACATCTTCAATCGTCTCGACATCGCCCCGACGACTCTCATCGAGGCGACGGCAGAGACTCCAGCCGCGGACGGCACGGAGTAGGCCGGGCCGATTGCCCGGCTATTTCAGCTCGATTTCATCGAGCGCATCGAGCAACGCCAGCACCTCTTCATCCGTGCCGACCGTGATCCGCAGCGCGTCCGCCAGCGACGGCGTTGCGAAGTGCCGCACGAGCACGCGGCGGGCTTTCAACTGACGATAGGTCTCGCCTTGATCGAGCCCCGGACGGCGCGCCAGAACGAAATTGGCCGAGCTGTCGAGCACCGCGAAGCCGCGCTCACGCAACGCCGCCGTCAATACACCGCGGGTACGCTTGATCTTCTCGACGTTCACCCGCATCCAATCGTAGTCATCGAGCGCGGCCTCCGCCGCGACCAAGCTCAGCCGATCGACGTTGTACGAATCCTTGATCCGTCCGATATCTTCGATCAACGGCTTGGGTCCGATCGCGAGACCGACGCGGATCCCCGCGAGCGAAAAAGATTTGGAGAAGGTCCGCAGGACGACGACGTTCTCGAACTCGCGCACCAGGGACAGTGCACTGCTTGCGGCGAAGTCCACGTAGGCCTCGTCGACAACGACGACGCCCTTCGCCGCCGCGGCGAGCGAGCGGATCTCATCGAGCGATACCGCCACGCCTGAGGGCGAGTTCGGATTGCAGATGAACGTGAGCCGCGCATCGAGTGCGGCGAGTCCCATCGGTAGCGAGAAGTCCGCCGGATACGGTTCGTTCACCACGACGCCCTCTTCGATGCCCACGAGCGTGTCGTAGAGGCTGTACGTCGGCACCGGATAGGCAACCCGGGCCCCCTTCGCGACGATGGCGCGCACGAGCAGACTGAGGAGTTCATCCGAACCGTTGCCGACGAGGATCGCATCGGCATCGACACCGTAGACCGCCGCAGCGCGGTGGCGGAGTGCACCCGCAACCGGGTCGGGATACAACCTCAGATCAGACCCGACTGCCGCATGGATCGCATCCAGAACTCGCGGCGACGGCGGGTAGGGATTTTCATTGGTGTTGAGCTTCACGTACCCGGCGCCCTGCGGCTGTTCACCAGGAACGTACGGGCTCATTGCGGCGACCGCGGGCCTCACGAAAGTCGTCATTTCCATCCTGCTCCAAACGTTGGTCGATCGAGAAAGAACGAACCTTCATACACGCGCGCGGGGCGCCACGGGAAGCGCGGGCGCGCCGCAGCGTCCCGACGAGCGGGGAAATCCGGCCGCCGAACGCTGCGCGATTGCGCCCGCTCCGTGCACTGGCACAATGGCCGCGATGCAAGCGGATTACCTGATCGCTCTCGACCATGCCCAGGCTGAACTCGGCGACCTCTACACGCTGGCGCGCCGCTACCGTGATTTGCGCGACGACGCCGACCGGGAACTCCTGGCAGCGATCACCGAAGTCGGCATCCATCTGCGCCGCCTACGCCGGCACCACGATCTCGTGCAAGATGAGATCGCTGCGACCGCGAAGCACATGCAGGGATTGGCGGAGCATTGGCGACAGCGGGTCGACGCAATCCGCACCACACCAACCTACCTCGACGCGTTGGCGGCATACGCAGACAACGACCAACTCGCACTGGCGCGGCTGTTGCCACGCGTCATCGCTGCATTCGAAGTGATCCCCACGCCGCCCCGGATCTATTTCGGCGTGCGCGTTTCGGCGCCGCGGCGCGGACCCGGATCGCCGCACTTCATCGATTCCGCGACGTGCGTCGATCGCATTGTCGAGCGCTTGCGCGCAGGTCTGCGGCCGCCTGCCGAGGAAGCTGTCGGGTCCGATTTCCCGCACCTGACAGCCGCTACCGACCCCGACGAACTCGACAGTCCCGTTTCGCTCGTGTTGCACGAAGCCAACGCAGCAATCGCCGTGTTCCGCCAACTCGATGACCTACAGACGGTCGTCTTCACGCCGCATCTCGCAGCGCCTTTCGTCCCGGCTCTGAGCCGCGACTCCAGCGACGGCTGGTGGGAGGCGAGCGACGAGCCCTACCCGCAGTTTCGCGAACGGGTGGTGCAACGCCTGCGCGACCTCGGCTACGACGTGCTCGACGCGAACGAACCCGGACGCTGACCGACCCGCTTGCTCGCGCTCGGAGCATCTGCCAACTTCGCGCCCCATGTCCACGGTCCGCACCAGGTTCGCACCGAGCCCGACCGGCTACCTCCACATCGGCGGAGCCCGAACGGCCTTGTTCAACTACCTCTACGCCCGTCACCATGACGGAGTCTTCGTATTGCGCGTGGAGGACACGGACCGCGAACGCTCGACCCAAGCTTCCATCGACGCGATTCTGGACGCGCTGCGCTGGCTCGAACTCGACTGGGCCGAGGGGCCGTTCTTCCAAAGCGAGTATCTCTCGGTCCACCGCGAGCACGTCGAGCGCATGGTCGCGGCAGGCAGTGCGTACCGCTGCTTCTGCACCGCGGCGGAACTCGACGCGAAGCGCGACGCCGCCCGGCTGGCAAATCGCAACCCCGTCTACGATCGGACCTGCCGCGAGCGCACCGACGCGCCGGCGAACCAACCCTTCACCGTGCGCTTCAAGGCGCCAGTCGACGGCACGACGGTCGTTCCGGATCTCATCAAGGGGCACGTCGAGTTCCGCAACGCCGACCTCGACGACCTGATCCTGCTGCGCTCCGACGGCACCCCGACTTACAACCTGAGCGCCGTCATCGATGACGCGCTGATGCGGATCTCGCACATCATTCGCGGCGAGGACCATCTCTCCAACACGCCGAAGCAGATTCAGCTGTATCGCGCCCTCGGCTTTGCCGAGCCGCAGTTCGCGCACATCCCATTGATTCTCGGTACGGACCGAGCGCGGCTCAGCAAACGCCATGGTGCGACGTCGGTGACCGCGTATCGCGACATGGGTTATCTGCCCGACGGATTGGTCAACTACCTCGCGCGCCTCGGTTGGTCGCATGGCGACCAGGAGATATTCACCCGAGCCGAACTGATCGAGAAGTTCACCCTCGACACCGTCGGCACGGCGGCGGGGGTCTACAACCCGGAGAAGGCGGAGTGGGTCAACGCCAGCCATCTCAAGGCACTGTCGCTGCCCGCGCTCGCCCAGGCGGTGCGTCCGTACATCGCGGCGCAGGGACTCGCCCTACCCGCTCGCGAAAGCGACCTCGAGGCGCTCGTCGGTCTCCTGCGCGAGCGGGCCGGCACGCTCGTCGAGATGGTCCATGCCGGGCGTTTCTTCCTCGCCGACGCAATCGAACTCGATGCCGCCGCCGCCGAGAAGCATCTCACTGCAAAAGTATTCGAGCCCCTGCGCGAGTTGCACGAGCGCCTCGGGAAGCTCACCGCGTGGAGCGAGGAATCGATCCACGCCACCTTCCTCGAGATCACGACGACGTTCGACTTGAAACTCGGCAAGATCGCCCAACCGGTCCGCGTGGCTCTCACCGGAGGGAGCGCAAGCCCGGGTATTTTCGAAGTGCTGGCCCTGCTCGGGCGCGAGCGTTCCCTCCCCCGCCTCGACGCGGCACTGCAATGGATTGAGGCGCACGCCGAGCGCACCGAGCCTACTTGACTTGGCTGGGTGCGCTTCGTTATTGTCCGCGCGTTCAATGAGGAGTGGGCAAATTGGTAAGCCACCTGACTCTGGATCAGGTTATTGCAGGTTCGAGTCCTGCCTCCTCAGCCAATGAAGAGCGTGCGGCTCGCTAGGGTCGCACGCATCTTCGTCTTCCCGGAAGGTCCCATCGTCTAGCCTGGCCTAGGACGCTGGCCTCTCACGTCGGAAACAGGGGTTCGAATCCCCTTGGGACCACCTTCTTGCTTCAGACCGAGCGGGCCCGGCAACTGCCGGCCCGCGGTCGATCCGTCGACGACATCGCCAGCGAGCACATCGGCGCTGGAGCGGCATGCCGGTTTCTGCAAACGCTGATGACGTATCCGTATCGGTGCTTCGCGCGGGTCGAATAGCGGCGAGCGCCGCCGCTCCCCTCCCCTCCGTTCGCGCTGAGCTTGTCGAAGGGCTGCTGGTTCCATCAGTTCATGCAGAGCCCCGGAAATCCGGCGAACGGGGACGTTGTGGACGATGTTGACAAACCCTCGACGGATCCTCGCATGCCGAAGGGCGCCGCATGCAGCGCGCGGGCTGCGAGGAGATCGGGGGGTGACAAGGCGACGCAGTAACGATTCTATCGATTCGTCGATGCGTTAGAAGCGTTACTGCGTCCCGGATGCTGGCAGCACGTCAAGAAGTACGCAGTTCCGGTTGAACGCGGGAACGGCAGCGGGTTCGTATACCTCGCAATTGACGAACCCGGCCAGTTCGCTGATCTCAGGGAGCCTCCCGTTCATGTCTCGCCAGTGGCGGGTTCCGGTCCTCACGGCACGGGGCCGACGCTCGCGAACACCTGACAAGCGGCAGAGAGCGATGGTGCATCGCCTCCTGCGCCGTGCGCGCCAGCGCGCGGATTGCGGCGGCAGCCTACATTGGCTGCCGGTCACCCACCTGCATCCAGTGTAGGTCGCCGGGGCGGAGTCGACCCGGCGAGGCGGTCGCCGCACGGCGTAGGAGGCGGTGCGCCCCCGCCATGTGATCGCAACACGGGCGATTTGCACGGTGCACACTGCCCATGTTGTCGCAACATGCCTTGTATTCGTGCAATACCCCTCCATGTTGTAACCACATGGG
>Ga0163153_10001371_pt1 | contig 38470 bp, 34 predicted proteins | sample OliLakLV19MP6IB1_FD_148629 | JGI IMG/M metagenome (GOLD analysis project Ga0163153, IMG submission 148629) | Freshwater microbial mat bacterial communities from Lake Vanda, McMurdo Dry Valleys, Antarctica - Oligotrophic Lake LV.19.MP6.IB-1 | ecosystem: Environmental > Aquatic > Freshwater >... | reverse complement strand
ACCCCGCACGCCCCCGCCCCAGCAGGCTCGTCGGCCCGGTTCCGGGCGCCGGGGTAGGATATCGACGTCCGAAGTGTCAGAACGAGGTCGATCTCCCGCATGACCGCCATCACCGAAACGGCCGTCCTCGATGCCCTCCGTCACGTCCAGGAGCCCGAGCTCGGCAAGGACATCGTCACGCTCGACATGGTCAAGTCGATCGTCATCGATGGTGCCGACGTGGCCTTCACCATCGAGCTGACGACGCCCGCCTGCCCACTCAAGGACGAGATCGAGGGCAATACCCGGGCCGCGATGGCCACCATCAGCACCGGCAAGGTGGACATCACGTGGGGCGCGATGGTCCGCCGCGCCGCTCCCCGCCAGGCCGAGCAGCTCGTACCCGGCGTCAAGAACATCATCGCCGTGGCGTCGGGCAAGGGCGGTGTCGGCAAGAGCACGGTCAGCGTCAACCTCGCGGTCGCGCTCGCCCAGGCGGGCGCCACGGTGGGCCTGCTCGACGGCGACATCACCGGTCCCAACATCCCGCAGATGCTCGGGATCGAGGGCCAGCCGACGGCCAGCGTCAACAACAAGATCACGCCGCTGGAGCGCTACGGGGTCAAGACGATCTCCATCCAGTTCTTCGTGCCGGAGGGCCAGCCCATCGTCTGGCGCGGGCCGCTCATCGGCGGCGCCATCCAGCAGTTCCTGCGCGACGTGGAGTGGGGCGAGCTCGATTACCTCGTCATCGACCTGCCGCCCGGCACGAGCGACGCCCAGCTGACCCTTGCCCAGGCCGTGCCCATCAGCGGCGCCGTCCTCGTGACCACGCCCCAGGAGGTCAGCCTCAGTGACGTCGGCAAAGCGCTGGGCATGTTCCAGCGCATGAACGTGCCGGTCCTCGGGCTGGTGGAGAACATGACCGCCTTCGTCTGCCCGCACTGCAGCGAGCAGACCGAGATCTTCGGGCGCGGCGGCGGGGAGCGCTTCGCCGCCAAGCACGGTCTGGAGTACCTCGGCGGTATCCCCCTCGACATCACCGTCCGCCAGGGTGGCGATGTCGGCGTGCCGGCCGTCGCCCAGCGCGAACCCGGACCGGCCGCCCAGGCCCTGACGACCATCGCCCAGACCGTGGCCGCCCGGATGAGCGTGCGCACCGCGACGGCCGAGGCCCGGCCCGTCTTGACCATCAGCTGACGATCGGACCCCGGCCGTGCGCTGCCCATCGTGCGGAGCCCGGGGAGCACCGGGTGCGCGGTTCTGCGACCGGTGCGGGACGGCACTGCCTGAGGCGCCCCATGGGCGACCGGACCCGGCGCCCACCGACGGCGATCGCCGGGTGGTCACGGCCCTGTTCGCGGATCTGGTCGACTACGTCCGGATGCTGGCCGAGCATGATCCCGAGGTGGTGCGCGCGCGCGTGCTCGCGGCCCTGGCCACGATGGCCGACAGCATCGAGCGCCTCGGCGGGACCCGCGAGAAGTTCATCGGCGACGCGGTCTTCGCGGTGTTCGGCTGGCCGACCGCCCATGACGATGACGCCGTGCGCGCCGCGCTGGCCGCCCTGTCCATCCGTGCCGCTCTCCAGGACCCGGGCCTGAACGATGCGGCGGCACCGACCGCCGAGCCGCTGGAGGTGCGCATCGGGATCGCCACCGGTGAGGTCGTGGCCGGCCTGCGCATGCGCGGCGCCGACGGCGACCTGGGGCTGACCGGCGAGGCCATCACCACCGCTGCCCGCATCCAGTCCCTGGCCCAGACCGGCGAGATCCTGCTCGATGGAGCCACGCTCAGGGCCGCTCGAGGCCGGCTCGCCACCGAGCCCAGAGGCACGGTCGTGCTGCGCGGCCAGTCCACGCCGGTAGAGCTGCTGGCCCTCCTCGGCGAGGCCGGGATGAGTGCCTGGACCCCGTTCCGTGTCGGGGCATCCGGGCCGCTCGTCGGGCGCGAGCGCGAGTCGGCCGTCATCCGCGACGCCATCGAGCGCTGCGCCAGGACCGGCATCGGCGCCACGATCATCGTGGCTGCCGAGGCGGGCATGGGCAAGACCCGGCTGCTGGACGCGGCCGCGCCGACGGCCCGGGCGGCCGGCTTCGCCTGGACCTGGACGGAAAGCGTGTCGTACGGCCGTGGCGAGCCATACCGCTGGGCCCGGCTGTTCGCGCAGACCGTCGCCGATGAGCAGGGCGTCGACTCGGGCTCGCTGGCCCGGCGCTTCGTGTTCGCGCCGGACATGGACGCCGCCACCGCGCGGCGCTACGGCGGCGCCATCGCCGCCATCGCGCGGGACGCCTCCTTCTCCGGCTGGGAGACCGAGGCCTCGCACGTACTCACCGACCCGACCGAGGTCGCCTCGGCGTTGCTGGAGGTCGCGACCCGCTACCTGGAGCGGATGATCGTCGAGCTCGGCCCGCGCGTGATCGTCATCGACGACCTGCACTGGCTGGATGGGTCCAGCGAGGGCATGGTCGAGCTGATCATGGAAGCGGCAACGAGGGCCCGGCTGATCGTCCTGGCCAGCACCCGACCGGACCGGCTCGACCGCTGGTTCGGCCGGCCGGGGGTGACGCGCCTGGACCTGGCGGGCCTGGCGGAGCCGGAGACCGCGCGCCTCGCGACGCTGGTCGCGCGCGCCGCCGTGGAGGCCGATGACGCGCGCCGCATCCATCTGCGAACGGCCGGCAACCCGCTCTTCGTCGGCGAGACCGTCCGGGCCTACCTGGAGGATGGGACGCTGGAGCGACGGGACGGCCGGGTGGCGCTCGCCGATGATGCCGTCGCGCACGTGCCACTGACCCTGCGGGCGGTCCTGGGAGCGCGCATCGACGCCCTCGAGCCCGACGCGCGTGCCGCCCTGGACGTGGCCGCCGTCATCGGCATCTGGTTCCGCCCATCCCTCGTCACGATGCTCCTGGCCCAGGACGGGACCGCCGTCACCGAGTCGACCTGGGCGCGCCTCGCGACGAGCTCGATGGTCCTGCCGGCCGAGCCGGGGGGCGAGACGTGGCGGTTCGCCCACGCGCTGATCCACGACGCGGCCTACGCGGGCATGCTGGCGAGTCGACGACGGCGATTGCACGAGCGCGTCGCCGACGACCTCGAGTCACGTCCGGGCTCGGCCGCAGCCGGCCATATCGGGATGCACCGTGCGGCGGCCGGGGACGTCGATCGAGCCCTGCCGCTGTTGCGCGAGGCCGCTGGCTCGGCCATGGCCCTCGGCGCCGCGGACGAGTCGGCGAGCCTGTGGCGCCGGGCAGCCGAGCTGGCCGAGCCGACGGACCCCGTGGCTGCCGCCGCGGATCGAGCGCAGGCTGTGGCTGCGGCGAACGCCGCTCGTTCACTCCGGGAGACCGCCGGCCAGGAAGGACGCTAGCGCGCAGGTCGCCAGGCGGCAGGCGCCCGATCGACCGATAGCCGGTCAGGCCGTCGGGCTGGGCTCCGGCGCCGAGGCGACGATCGGGATGCCGACGGGTGCTGCGTCGGTGGCGCGCGCGACGGTCAGGGTCAGCCCGTCGACGGCGGGCCGGACCGGAAGTGGCGCCAGGCCGCACAGGCGTTCGAGGTCCTCACGACGAGCCGGACCGTAGTGGACCAGGAGCGCGGCCCGGGCGTCGGCGGCGACGGCCATCTGGATCGCCTCCTCGGGGGTCATGTGGCCACGCTCCGGGTCATCGAACTTCGGATCGTGGAGGGCCGCCTCCACGAGCAGCAGGTCCACCCCGCGCATGCCCGCTGCGACGGCGTCCGACGGCCCGGTGTCTCCGGTATAGCCCAGGCGCGTGCCGTCCGGCGCGGTCACCACGACCCCCCACGCCGGGACGTAGTGGCGGCCGCGAACGAAGGTCACCGACAGATCGCCCATGTGCACCGTCGAGTCGGGGTCGTACTCCACGGCGGTGAATGCCGCGTCGAAGAACCCGGCGCGCTCGGACACGGCCACCGCGAGGGCATCCAGACGGGCTCGGCCGCCAGGCGGCAGGTGGATCGGCAGGGGCTCGGGCGCGGGCTCGCCCCATGGGTAGAGGTAGCGCAGCCCGACGATGTCCAGGTAGTGGTCGGCATGCATGTGACCGATGACCACGCCATCGAGCGAGCGCGGGTCGCGCACGCGTTGCAGGTTGCGCACGATGCCCTGGCCGAGGTCCAGGAGGATCGCCGTGGAGCCCCACTCCAGCAGGTACCCAGCCGTCGGGGTGGCTGGATGCGGCGCGGCGGTGCTGTGACCGAGCACCGTCAGGCGCAGGCGGTCTCCGATGGAGGACGTCATCACCGAATCGTACGGCCACCGGCTGTCCACGTGTCGTACCGGTGCGACGCAGCGAGTGTCGGCCCCCCGACACCGTTAGGATGGCGCCATGACGCTCGGTCAACCCGTGCTTGTCTCGCTGGCGGCCATCCCGTTCTTCGGCGGCCTGGAACCGGCCGCCCTGGAGCGCCTGGCGGCGAGCATGCGCTCGCGCCGGTTCCGGCGCGGGGAGGTCCTCTTCCACATCGGGGACCCGGGTGATGCGTTGTTCGTCATCCTCAGCGGCGAGATCAAGATCTCCCTGCCGTCGGACACCGGGGAGGAGGCCATCCTGGCGACCCTCGGCCCCGGCGCCCTCTTCGGGGAGCTGGCGCTGCTCGATGGCGCGCCGCGGTCGGCGTCCGCGACGGCGATGACCGCGACGGAGACCGTGGTCCTCCCGCGCGAGCGCTTCCGCGAGCTGATCGCGACGGAGGCAGGTGTTCGCGACGCGCTCCTGGCGTCGATCGCGGGGGAGCTTCGCCGGCTCACGACCCACGTCGAGGAGCTGCACTTCCTGGACATCACCGGGAGGCTCGCCGCACGCCTCGTGCGCCTCGCCCGCGAGGGCGGCACGGCCATGCCGGACGGGGCTGTGCGGCTCCGCACGAACCTCACCCAGGGCGACCTCGCGGCCATGGTCGGGTGCACCCGACAGAGCGTGAACAAGCTGCTCGGCCAATTCACCGACGACGGCTTCATCCGCCACGATCGCGACGAGATCATCATCACCGACCTCGACGGCCTGGCCGCCGCCGCCCACCGTTAGCCGGGAGCGGATTCGCCGAGCTGCTCCAGCACGGCCGCGGCCGAGGCCAGGGCGGCCCGGACCCGGCCCAGCGCCCCGCCCAGGAAGGCCGTTCGCCGTTCCACGTGCTCCACCCCCGGAGCGACCACAGCGATGGTCACGATGGTGTCGGTGTCCCGCTCGTGGGCATCGATGGCGACGCCGACGTCGACGCCGGCGCGCGCGCGCACGGCCCCGGCCGCCCCGATCGCGGCCGCGTCATCGGCGTGATCCGGCCGGCCGTCGGACCACGACTCAGCCAGGGCCAGCCATGGCACATCACCGAGCAACAGCGCGAACTGACCGCCGGTGCCGCGCTCCTCCACGGCGAGGCGCCAGCCATGGGCCTTCAGGCGAGCACCGATGGCCGTGGCCCATGAGGTGTTGCCCTCGGCCCAGATGTGCTGCCCGACTCGCGCCTGGACGAGTGCAGCCATCGCCGCGACATGCTCGGCCGCGGTGCGGTCCGTGCCGCCCTCATCCGGCCCGTTGACGGCCGATACGCGGATGTCGACCGCGTCCGCCCTGGCGTACGTGGCGACCTCCGGGTTTGACGCCCGCAGGATGTTCTCGCCGAGGACCTCGGCCAACTGCGATTCGCCGATCCCGGCGGTCCGGAACGTGCGCGCCACGAACGGCCGACCCAGGGCCTGATCGCGAAGCTTTGGCAGCGCCTCGTCGGCCCACATCGGGCGCATCTCGCGGGGCGGGCCGGGCATGGCCACGATGATCCGCCCGTCCGGCCGCGTCACGTACCAGCCGGGTGCCGTCCCGTTGGGATTGGGCAGCGTGACCGCCGAGGGGATGACCCAGGCCTGCTTGCGGTTGATCTCGGGGAAGGGCAGCCCGCGGCGCTTCCAGAGCGCGCGCAGCCAGCGTTCGGCCTCCGGGCCGACGACTGGCTCCTCGCCGCAGACGGCGGCGATCGCCTCGCGGGTGAGGTCGTCGGGCGTCGGACCGAGGCCGCCCGTGGAGACCACCAGGTCGGATCGCGTCAGGGCGCTGGCAAAGGCCTCGCGCACGACCTCCAGGGAATCGGGCACCGCCACCAGCCGTTCGATGGCGACCCCGGCCGCCGTCAGGCCGCGGGCGAGCTCGCCGGCGTTCGTGTCGCGGGTGTCGCCGACGGTCAGCTCGGCCCCGATCGACAGGATGGTCGCGGTCAGCAGCGGGCGCGTGTCGGTCGGGTCAGCGTCGGCGGGCACGGTCGCAGCGTAACGCGCGCGTGATGCCCATGCGTGCCTGGCCGTGACTGGGTGGCATGCGAGCGCTGCTATCATCGAACGGATGTCCAGCCTGCCACCGCCCCCGCCACCGGACACGCCGCCCGGCGTGTTCGCCCAGTTCGGCGCGACCCGCGATGCCGCATGGCGGCTGGCGATGGCCCATGTGGAGCTCGCCAAGGCGGAGGGAGCCGCGATCGGCGGCCAGATCGCCCGGCTCGTCGGCCTCATCGTCGCCGCCCTCGCCCTGGTGTTCATGGCGGTCATCCTCGTGGTCGTCGGCATGTCCCTGTTCCTGGCCGCGTGGCTGCTCGGCTCGATGGGCTGGGGGGTGCTCCACGGCATGCTCCTGTTCATCGGACTGGCCGTGGTCTGCGTGTTCGCCGCCGTCGGGCTGCCGGGTCGGGCGATCGGCCTGGCCACGCTCGGTGGCCTGGCCATCGGTATCGTGATCGCGCTCATCCTCGGATTCGAGCTCAGCAACCGCGCCTACGCCGCGATCGGCGATGCGCTGGCGTCGACCTTCGCCATCGAGGCCGGCGTCCGGCCGCTCGTCGTCGGCGTCGCGCTCGGCGCCTTGATCGGGTTGGTCCTGGGCATCGCCCTAGGCCTGCGCATCGGCGGCTGGGTGATGCCGGTCGCGCTGGTCCCCCTGGGCGCCACCCTGGGCGCGCTCAGTGCCGTCACCTACGGGTTGCAGGTCGGGATCGCCCTGGGCATCACCGTCGGCTACATCTCCTGGATCGCGTTCCTCGCGGCGGCCATGGCCGCCGCCGGCATCGATGCCGAGGCCCTCAAACAGCGCTTCTATCCGTCCCAGACGATCGACACCGGCAAGGAGACCCTCGAGTGGCTGAAGACACGGCTGCCGCGCGCGACCGGGTCCTAGCGGCCCGCTCGGAGCTCGCCGAACAGCTCGCCGTCCTCGAGGCCTCGGGCCGCGCGGCGGTGGATATCCCGGCGCGCATCAAGCGCTCGCCCGCCAAGGTCGCGGCGGTCGTCGGAGGAGCCGGCTTCTTGGCCCTCAAGGGTCCGCAGCGTCTCTTCGGGGCCGCTCGCCAGGCGGTCACTGGCAAGCCCGCGCCGCTGCCCAAGTCCATGCTGCCCGACGAAGTGGAGAAGACCCTGCGCAAGCTGGGCAAGGACGGCGACAAGGTCCGCGGGACGCTGGAGCGGGACTTCGCCACGTACGCCAAGCAGTCGCGCAAGGAACGAGAGAGCCTGCGCACGCTGCTCATCCTGGCCGTCGCTCGCCCGTTGCTCAATCGCGGCGCGAAGGCCGTCGGGGACACGTTGCTGATGCCCGACGCCCCGTCGTTCAAGGCCCGGCTGGAGCAGGTCCGGGGGCGGCTGGACAGCGAGCTCCGATCGACCGCCGACGAGATGCCCCCGGTGACCGCGCCCGACGGCCCGCCGCCCGCGGCGCCGCCCGAGCGCTAGACTGGCCGCCGCTGGGCGAGTGGCGGAATGGCAGACGCGCCGGCCTTAGGAGCCGGTGCCGCGTGAGCGGCGTGGAGGTTCGACCCCTCTCTCGCCTACCAGCCTGACGGGCCGTGGCCCGTCGCCTGCAGTGCGCCCGGACGCTCGGCGCCGGCTGTTGGGCCTCCCCCGTGCAGCCCGCCGTCGAGGCGCCCGCCCTATACTGCCCCGGCGATGCAGATCAACCGAACCCCTGCCCCCAAGTCATCCATCCTGCTCGAGATCGAGCTTCCCGCGGAACGCCTGGACACGGCCATCGGCCACGCCGTCAGGGCGCTGGCGCGGCGGACGCGCGTCCCGGGGTTCCGGCCCGGCAAGGCGCCGCGACCCGTGCTGGAACGCCACCTTGGCCCCGGCGTGGTCCTCGACGAGGCCGTCGAACACCTGGTCCAGGACGCCTACCGTGAGGCCCTCGTCAGCGAGGACATCCTGCCCCTGACCAATGCCGACGTGGAGATCGTCACGGCCGAGGAGGGCCAGCCGGTCGTCTTCAAGGCGACGGTCCAGGTCCGCCCCGAAGTGACCCTCGGCGACTACCGCGAGTTCCCGTTCGCACCGGACATCGAGACCATCGACGACGCCCGCGTGGACCAGGTCGTCGAGCAGCTGCGTGACCAGAATGCCTCCCTGGCGGCCGTCGAGGATCGTGGCGCCAAGGACGGCGACTACGCCGTCGTGTCGTTCATCGGGACCCGTGACGGCGAGCCGTTCGAGGGCGGGAGCACCGAGCGCATGCCCATCATCCTGGGCCAGGAGCGGCTCATCCCGGGCTTCGAGCAGCACCTGCTCGGTGCCAAGGTCGACGATACGGTCGAGTTCGACATCACCTTCCCCGAGGACTACGGCGAGCCCAGCCTGGCCGGTCAGGTCGCCCACTTCAGCGTGACCGTCAAGGAGCTCCGCGAGAAGGTCCTGCCCGAGGTCGACGACGACTTCCTGGCCAGCCTCGGCGAGTTCGGCTCGCTCGACGAGCTGCGCACCGACGTCCGCACCCGCCTGGAGGCCAACGCCCTCGACCGCGCCCGCCACGGGTTCTCCGACCGGATCATCCAGTACGCGGTGGACAACGCCACCGTCGAGCTGCCCGACGTGCTCATCGACCAGGAGGTCGAGGTGATGCACGACGAGTTCCGGGCCACGCTCGCGCGCCAGGGCCTCACCGAGGAGGCCTACCTCAAGGCCGTCGAGAAGACGACCGACGACATGCACGGCGAGTTCCGGCCGGACGCCGGACGTCGGGTCAAGACCCTGCTCGTGCTGTCCAGGGTCGCCGACATCGAGGGCACAAAGGTTGCCGAGATGGACATCGAGGCCGAGGTCGCCCAGGGTCGCGCCCGCTACGCCGACGACCCCAAGCTGCTCGAGTACTTCGACTCCGAGCGCGGCCGTTCGTTCATCCGCAGCACGCTGCGCCGCAGCCGCGTCGTCGAGGCGCTCATCGACGGCTGGTTGGCCACCCACCCCGAGCATCCGGCCCTGCCCCATCTGGAGGACGCACCGCCGTCGGTCGTGGCCAACGAGCAGGCCCAGGCGAACGCCTCGATCGGCGCGACCGATCCGGGCTCGGTGCTCGCCGACGATCCCATCGAGGTCGCCGCGGATGCGCTGCCCGTCGACGAGCCCGCCACCGCCTGATGGCCGGATCGCGGCCTGACCGGCAGCCCACCCGGAACCACCCCGAACCCCAAAGCCTACCCAGGGAGACCGCAGATGCTCGTGCCGATGGTCATCGAATCCTCCAGCCGGGGGGAGCGCGCCTACGACATCTACTCGCGCCTGCTCCGTGAGCGGATCATCTTCCTCGGTGACGCCATCGAGGATCATCTCGCCAACCTGGTCATCGCCCAGCTCCTGTTCCTCGACTCGGAGGACCCGGAGAAGGACATCAGCCTGTACATCAACTCGCCCGGCGGCGTGGTCAACTCGGGCCTGGCCATCTACGACACGATGCAGTACGTCCGGGCGCCAGTCAGCACGATCTGCATCGGCATGGCCGCCTCCATGGCGGCCGTCCTGCTGTCGGCGGGGGCCAAGGGCAAGCGCTACGCCCTGCCCAACAGCCGGATCATGATCCACCAGGGATCGGGCGGCTTCCGCGGCAACGCGGCCGACGCTGTCATCCAGATGCGCGAGTGGGAGTTCCTGGTCGAGCGCAACATCGAGATCATGGCCCGCCATACCGGCCAGACCGTGGAACAGGTCCGCCAGGACACCGACCGTGACCGCTTCATGTCGCCCGAGGCAGCGAAGGACTATGGCATCATCGACGCGGTCTATTCGGAGCAGTGGGACTCATTGACCGCACAGCACCATGACGAGAAGGTGGCAGAGGACGTCGCCGAGACCGGCGACACTATCGAGGCACCGGAGCCCAAGCGCTCCAAGGGCGAGTAGACGACGAGCACGAGGCAGAGAACGGCGCAGTGACCACGACCACCAGCAGCAAGGGCCCCAAGGTCCCGTATCGCTGCTCGTTCTGCGGCAAGAGCCAGGAGCAGGTCCGCAAGCTCATCGCGGGCCAGGGCGTGTACATCTGCGACGAGTGCATCCACCTCTGCCAGGAGATCATCGAGGAAGAGCTGCTGGAGACGCCGCGGCCCAAGCCGTCGGCGACCAAGCTGCCCAATCCCCACCGGATCAAGGACGCCCTGGATGCGTACGTCATCAGCCAGGAACGGGCCAAGAAGGTCCTGTCGGTCGCGGTCTACAACCACTACAAGCGGGTCAACGCGAACCAGCCGAACGACGAGGTGGAGCTCCAGAAGTCGAACGTCCTGCTGGTCGGCCCGACCGGTTCCGGCAAGACGCTCCTGGCCCAGACGCTGGCCCGGGTCCTGGATGTCCCGTTCTGCATCGCCGACGCCACGTCGCTGACAGAGGCGGGCTACGTCGGTGAGGATGTCGAGAACATCCTGCTGCGGCTCATCCAGGCCGCCGACTTCGACGTCGCCCGTGCCCAGCGCGGGATCATCTACATCGACGAGATCGACAAGATCGCGCGCAAGGCCGACAACCCCTCGATCACCCGTGACGTGTCCGGCGAGGGCGTCCAGCAGGCGCTCCTCAAGATCCTCGAGGGGACCGTCGCCAACGTCCCGCCCCAGGGCGGCCGCAAGCACCCCCACCAGGACTTCATCCAGATCGACACCACGAACGTGCTGTTCATCTGCGGCGGCGCATTCGACGGCCTGGAGAAGATCGTCGAGGAGCGCGTCGGCAAACGTTCCATCGGTTTTGGCACGGAGGCCCAGATGGGCGCCGCCGAGCGTGGTCGCGTGCTGGAACGGCTGATGCCGGAGGACCTGCTCAAGTTCGGGCTCATCCCGGAGTTCATCGGGCGCCTGCCGGTCATGGTCACGCTGACCGCGCTGACCGCCGACGACCTGGTGCGCGTCCTGACCGAGCCCAAGAACGCCGTGACCCGCCAGTTCCAGCGCTTCCTGTCGCTGGACAAGGTCGAGCTCGCCTTCACGCCCGGCGCGTTGCGTGCCGCGGCCGAGGTCGCCCTCGATCGCAAGACGGGCGCCCGCGCCCTGCGCTCCATCGTCGAGGAGTCGCTGCTGGAGGTCATGTACGACATCCCGGAGCGCACCGACATCCGCAAGTGCATCATCACCGAGGAGACGATCCGCGAGGGTCGCCTGCCGTTGCTCCTGACCAAGAGTGACGTGGACGGCGGCGTGGATGAGACGAACTACCTCGAGTGGCTCGCCGAGCGGGGCGAGACCGCTTGACCGCCGGGCGCGGCGCGGGGCCGTCCGGCCCTGCGAGCGTCTTCGGGGACACCGACACGACACGATGACCGAGCTGCCCAAGGCCTACACGCCGCGCGACGTCGAGGGCCCGATCTACGAGCGCTGGCTGGCGGCCGACGTGTTCGCCCCCGACGGCGCCGGCTCGACCGCCGATCCTTCACTGCCGTCGTTCACGGTCATCCAGCCGCCGCCCAACGTCACGGGCTCGCTGCACCTGGGCCATGCCCAGCGGACCGCGGTGGAGGACCTGATGGTCCGGCACGCCCGGATGCGCGGCCACGCGGCGCTCTTCCTGCCTGGCCTGGACCACGCCAGCATCGCGGCCCAGTTCGTGCTTGACGGGATCATCGCCAAGGAGGGAGAGACCCGCCAGAGCCTCGGCCGTGAGCGGTACCTGGAGCGCATGCACGCCTTCGTCGCGACGACGCGCGACGTGATGCTCGGCCAGCAGCGGCGGGTCGGTGCCTCGGCGGACTGGAGTCGGCTGCGGTTCACGATGGACGACGGCTCGGCCGAGGCCGTGCGGGTCGCCTTCGAGCGCCTGTACCGCGATGGCCTGGCCTACCGGACCGAGGCTCTGGTCAACTGGTGCCCGGGCTGTCGGACGAGCGTCAGCGACCTGGAGGTCCTGCCCACGCCGGAGACCGGGACGCTCTGGTCCATCCGCTACCACCTCATCGACGAAGCGACCGGCGAGCCCGATCCCGGGCTCACCATCACCGTGGCCACGACCCGCCCGGAGACGATCCTGGGCGACACCGCCGTCGCGGTCCATCCCGAGGACGAACGCTATCGCGGCCTGGTCGGGCGGCGCGTCCGCATCCCGTTCGTCGAGCGCGACGTGCCGGTCATCGCCGACGACGTGGTGGAGCGCGCGTTCGGCACGGGCGCGGTCAAGATCACACCCGCCCACGACAGCGACGACCACGCGACCGGCCAGCGCCACGGCCTGGCCGCGCCGACCATCCTGGCCGACGACGCCACGATCGCCGACACCGGCACGACCTACGACGGGCTCGATCGCTACGCGGCCCGGACCGCGATCCTTGCCGACCTGACGGCGCGTGGCGACCTCGCCGCGGAGCAGGCCCATGAGATGGTCATCGGCCGCTGCCAGCGCAGTGGCGATGTCGTCGAGCCGCGGCTCAAGACGCAGTGGTTCGTGCGCACCGGGCCGCTCGCCGAGCGGGCACTGGAGGCCACCCGTTCGGGACGGATCCGCATCCTGCCCGAACGCTTCGAGAAGACCTGGGAGCACTGGCTGACCGGCATCCGCGATTGGAATGTCAGTCGCCAATTGTGGTGGGGCCATCGCATCCCGGCCTGGTACTGCCCCGACGGCCACGCCACTGTCAGTTCCCTGGCGGCCGGCCCGGACGCCTGCGAGGTGTGCGCCCGGCCGGCCCCCGAGTTGATCCAGGATCCGGACATCTTCGACACCTGGTTCAGCTCAGGCCTGTGGCCGTTCAGCACGCTCGGCTGGCCGCACCAGACCGCGGACCTGGCCCGCTTCTACCCGACGTCGGTCATGGAGACGGGCTACGACATCATCTTCTTCTGGGTCGCCCGGATGGTCATGCTCGGGTTGCACCTGACCGACCAGGAGCCGTTCCACACGGTCTACCTGTCGGGCCTTATCCGCGACCCGCAGGGCCAGAAGATGAGCAAGACCAAGGGCAACGTGGTGGATCCGCTGGGGATCGTGGATGAGACCGGGGCCGATGCCCTGCGCTTCGCGCTCATCCACGGCGCGACGCCCGGGCAGGACCAGCGCTTCGGCCCGGTCAAGCTGGAGAATGCCCGGAACTTCGCCAACAAGCTGTGGAATGCGACCCGTTTCGTGGTCGGGGCTCGACCGACGACCATCGCCGCCGACGCCGAGCGCCGCCTGCCCGATGCCCGCCACCTCGGTCCTGCCGAGCGCTGGCTGCTGTCGCGCGCGGCCGCGGCCACCGAGGCCGTCGACGCGGCCTTGACCGAGCACGCCTTCGGCGAAGTCACGCGCACCCTGTACGAGGCCATCTGGAACGAGTACTGCGACTGGGGCCTGGAGTTCGCCAAGGTCCGCCTGGCTGATGAGGGGCTGTCCCCCGAGGCCCGCGAGGCCACCTGGTGGACCCTCGTCGAGGTCCTCGACACCTACCTGCGCCTGCTCCACCCGGTGATGCCGTTCATCACCGAGGCGCTGTGGGCGGCCTTTCCGCACCGGGCGACCGACCCGGACCTGCTCATCGTCGCCCGCTGGCCGGGGGTAGGGGAGCGCGATCGAGCCGCCGAATCGGAGGTCGAGGCCGTCGTCGAGCTCATCCGGGCCGTGCGCAACGCGCGCTCGGAGGCGCAGCTCGAGTCGGGCGCCTGGCTGGGCCTGGAGGTGGCCGTACCGCAGGGCCTCGGCGAGACGTTCGAGGCGCTCCGACCGGCCATCGAGCGGTTGACCCGCGCGCGGCCCCTGGAACGCCGCCTCACTCGCGATGCCCTGACCGCCGACCCGGCCGCCCTGACCGTCATCGCCGGCGACCTGGAAGCGCGCATCCTGCCCGCCGGGTCGGGACTGGATCCTGTGGCGGCCGCCTTGGAGCAGGCCCGCCTGGAGCGTGAGCTTGGGGAGGCTGAGGGCTGGCTCGAGGCGGCTCGCGCCCGGCTGACCAACGACGCGTTCGTGGCCAAGGCCCCAGCGGCTGTCGTCGAGGGCGCACGGGCTCGCGAGGCGGAGCTCGCCGAGCAGGTCGATCGCCTGCGCGAGCGACTGGCTCGCTAGGCGCGCGGGGCACTCGACGGCCCGCCCCCGAGGAGGAGGGAGCGGGCCGTGAGCCGCGAGCGCGAGGTGGGTGGCGGTCAGCCCTTGACGGCGCCGCCGGTGATGCCCCGGACGAAGTACCGCTGCAGCGAGAAGAACACGATCAGTGGCAGGATCATCACGATGAACGCGGCCGCCGTCAGCAGATGCCACTGGCCGCCCTGCGAATTGACCAGGTTGGCCACGACCACGGTGAGGGGCTGGTTGGCCGGGACCGGGCCGATGAACACGAGCGCGACGAGCAGGTCGTTCCAGACCCACAGGAACTGGAAGATGGCCAGGGAGGCCAGGACCGGCACGCTCATCGGCAGGGCGAGCCGGAAGAACGAGGTCGCCGGACCGGCGCCGTCGATGGCCGCCGACTCGAAGACCTCTCGAGGCAGGCCGCCCATGTAGTTCCGAAGCAGGAAGATCGCGAATGGCAGGCCGAAGCCCGTGTGTGCGAGCCAGACGGCCAGGAACGTGCCGGCGATGCCGGCGTCCGCGAACAGGGTCAGGATCGGGATGAGCGATACCTGCAGCGGGACGACCAACAGGCCGACCACGACCACGAACAGGACGTTCTTGCCCCGGAAGTCCATCCAGGCGAAGGCGTAGGCCGCGAAAGCGGCTACGACCAGCACGAGGATGGTCGCCGGGATGGTGATGAACAGGCTGTTGATGAACGCCCGGTCCAGACCCTGCCGGTTGAGGACTTCCTCGTAGTTGGCGAAGGTGAACTCGAACGGTGGGAACAGGGCCGTCCACCAGCCCGAGGACGAGATGTCCGCGGACGGCCGGAACGAGTTGATGAACAGGCCGAGCGCCGGGATCAGCCACACGACGGCGATGACGAGTAGCGTCAGGTGCAGCGCGACACGGCTGGGCCGGAGGCCGCGCCGGCGTCGGTGGACGGCAGGTCGGGCCAGGCTGGGGGCGGTCATCGGATGGCCTCCTGCTCACGGAATCGCTTGATGTTGAGGACCATGACCGGCACGATCGCCAGGAACAGGATGATGGCGACGGCGCTGCCGCGCCCGAACTGGCTGAAGTTGAAGAGTTCCTTGTACATGCGGTTGGCCAGGACCTCGGTCCCGAAGTTGCCGTTGGTCATGATGTACACGATGTCGAAGGCCTTCAGCGCGATGATCACGACCGTCGTGCTGATGACCGCGATGGTCGGGAGCAGGAGGGGAAAGGTGATGCTCCTGAACACCTGCCACTCATTCGCGCCGTCCACCCTGGACGCCTCCAGCAGCTCCGTGCTGATGCTCTTCAGGCCGGCCGACAGGATGACCATACTGAAGCCCACCTGCATCCAGACCCCGACGACGATGAGCAGGATGGTGTTGAGCGGCCAATCGTTGAGCCAGCCGACGGGTTCGCCGCCGAGGGCCACCACGATCGCGTTGAGCGTGCCCGACTCGGGCCGGAAGTCGTACATGAAGCGCCAGATGATGCCCGCGGCCGTGAAGCTGATGGCCAGCGGCAGGAAGATGACGGCCTTGATCCATGACTCGTAGCGGACCCGGTCCACGAGGACCGCGATGAGTAGCCCGAAGCCCACGGACCCGACCGTCAGCAGCACGATCCAGAGGAGATTGTTGGCCAGGGCGCCGAGGGTTTCGGCGCTGTTGAAGACGTACTCGTAGTTGGCCAGCCCGACGAAATTCTCCGAGAACCCGTCCATGAAGCTGCGTCGGACGGTGTCGATGGTCGGGTAGACCAGGAAGACACCGAGGAACGTCATGGCCGGCAGCAGCCACAGTATCGGACGCAGCCTGGGCGCGATCCGGCCCGGGACGAACTTGAGGATCGTCTCGATGAGCAAGACATAGCCGACGAGCGCCGCCGGCACCCCGACGATGACGATGGCGGCCGTGAGCAGGCGTTCGTCCATGGACCTCCCTCCAAGTTGGGCCGAGGGCGGGCGGCGCCGGCGTGGCGCCGCCCGCCCATCACAGGAGCGCTACTGGGCGTAGGCCGTGGCCTGGACCTCGTCCAACCCGGCCAGGATCGCGTCGAGGCGCGACTGGTCCTGGGTGAAGTCCAGCATCGCCGACCAGAACGCCGCGTTCATGGCCTCGGGCATCAGGTCGGATCCGTCGAAGCGGAAGACCGTCGCGTTGGCCAGGATCTCCGCGGAGCGGGCCGACACGTCGTCGGGATAGTTGGTCACGGTGTTGTTGCCCGACAGGGCGCCGCCGATGCCGACCCAGATGGACTGGGCCTCGGCGGTCACCAGGTAGGCCATGAGGGCGCGGGCCTGGGGGGTGTCGTTGAACATCCCGAACAGGTCGCCGGCGCCGGTGGTCGCCCCGGTGAACGAGGGGTTGATGTCGGGCATCGGGAAGAAGTCATAGTCGGCTTCTGTCGCGCCACCCTCGTCCTGGAAGAACGAGGTGATGAACGATGCCTGGTGGTGGAAGAGGCAGCCGGGCGGATCGGCGAACATCGGGTTCGCGGCCGCACCGAACGAGGTGTTCAGGACATAGCCGGTCCCGCCATGCGAGGCGTCGATCACGTCGCCGAAGGCCTCGAATGCAGCCCGGATCTCGGGCGATGACCAGGGTTGCGTGCCGGCGACCCAGGCGTCGTAGACGTCAGGCCCGGACTGGCGGATGACCAGGTCCTCGATCCAGTCCGTCGCGGGCCAGCCGGACGCGGGCCCGCTCTCCAGCCCCACGCACCACGGCGCCGTGTCGCCAGTCGCAGCCGTGCCGGCCTTGGTCCACAGGTCGTCCCACGAGGTGGGTGTGCCCGCGGTGTAGACGTTGGGGTTGTACCAGATGAGGCCCTTGACGGCGGCCTTGATGAAGACGCCATAGACCTTGCCGTCGACGGTCCCCAGGTCGACGAAACCGGGCGAGGTCTCCGACGTGTAGGTGGCGATGTCGAGGACATCGTCAAGTGCCTTCAGGGCGCCACGCTGGGCGAACTCCTGCAACTGACCCGGACCGGGAAGTCCGGCCAGGTCGGGCAGGATGCCCGACGCGACGCCGGTCGTCAGCACCGCATTGAGGTCCCGGGTTCCGGTGTACTCGACGGTGATACCTGTCTCGGCCTCGAACGGTGCGACCATCGCGAGGAAGGCGTCCTGTTCGGCGCCGCCCCACGTGCCGATCACGCTGACGGAGCCGCCGATCTGACCGCCGGCGTCCGTGGGACTGGGTTCGCTGCTACCGGCCGGCGGAGTGGTCGCACTGCCGCCGCCGTCCGTCGGCGCGGCGGTGGTGCTACCTCCGCCGCACGCCACCGCGATCAACGCGACGGCGGTCAACAAGCCGGTGGTCCTCCACCACCGAGATGTCCGCTCCTTCATGTCGTTTCTCCTTCCCTGTTCATCGACCCGATCGACGGGTCGCTTGCCTGGGCGGTTCGAGGCCCCGCCCGTCTGGGGCGCGGCGGCTCACGTCGATCGGGCTGGGGCCGTCGACGCACGCACGATGAGCTCGGTCGGGAGTAGCGTCCGGGTCGGGGCGGTTTGATCCGCGATCCGCTCCAGGAGCGCCTGTCCGGCGGCCTGCCCGAGCTCGAAGGCTGGCAGCCGGACGGTGGTGAGGGGAGGGTCGAAGTAGACGGCGAGAGGGATGTCGTCGAAGCCCACGACACTCACGTCGTCAGGGATGCGCCGGCCCGCGTCGCGCAGGGCGCTGATCGCTCCGAGGGCGACCACGTCGCTGGCCACGAAGACCGCGTCGAAGTCGGTCGTGGCCAGCAGCTCGACCATGGCGGCATGGCCGCTCGGGGCGTCGAAGTCGCCGGTCGCGATGAGTGCCGGGTCCTCGGTCATGCCCGCGCCGGCCAGGGCCGCGCGATAGCCGTCGAGCCGCTCCTGGGCCGCGGTGTACACGAGCGGCGCGTTGGTGATGCAGGCGATGCGCCGATGGCCGAGGGCGAGGAGGTGCTCCACCGCGCCGCGCGCGCCGGCCACATTGTCGATGTCGATGGACGTGACGTCCAGGTCGCGCCGGGCGCCCTGGAGCACGATCGGGAAGCCGTCGCGGACCAACGCCTCCAGTTGCGGGTCATCGATCCTTGGCCCCGAGATGACCAGCCCGTCGGCATGCTGCGAGCGGAGCAGCCCGGCGTACGAGGCGTGCGGCCCGTCGGTGGCCAGCGGCTCGACCATGACCCGGTAGCCGCGCGTGCGCGCCGCTGCGGCCAGGCCGCGCAGGGTCTCGGCCAGGACCGCGTCGCTGGCGATCTGTTCCGGGGTCTGGCGCAGGACGAGGGCCAGGATGTGGCTGCGCCCACCGGCCAGTTGGCGTGCCGGAGCGTGCGGGTGATAGCCGATGGTCTCGGCCGCCCGGAGCACGCGCCGCCGCGTCTCGTCGGGGATCTTGACGTCCGTGCGGCCGTTCAGCACGAACGAAACCGTGGTCCGGGAGACCCCGGCCTCGGTCGCCACGTCCGCGCTGGTCGGGCGCTTGCGCATCGTCGATCCGCTCCTTCATCTTGACGGCGCGTCGGCGACGTGGTCGACTAACGCGTGTCAGTAACGCGTATCAATGACGGTTCGGCGCGAGATTGTCAAGACCAGGTCGCTACCCTCGCGTGACAGATCGATCACGAAACGAGCGTCGGAGGCCCGCATTCGGATGACTGGCAAGCGCAGCGTGCAGGCTGCTGTCGGGGGCCTCGTCGGCGCGCGCCTCGCTGACGACTGGTGGCGACGGGGGGTCATCTACCAGGTCTATCCGCGCAGCTTCGCCGATAGCGACGGCGACGGGACGGGGGACCTGCCGGGCATCATCTCGCGCCTGGACCACCTGGGCCCGAACGGTCTGGACGTCGATGCGCTGTGGCTGTCGCCCATCTATCCCTCGCCCGGCAGGGACATCGGCTACGACGTCAGCGACCACACGGCGATCGACCCGCGGTTCGGCACCGAGGCCGACTTCGACCGCCTGGTGGCGGAGGCGCACCGGCGGGGCATCCGGGTCGTGCTCGACCTGGTCATGAACCACACCAGCGATGAGCACCCCTGGTTCCAGGCGTCACGGCGACGCGAGGCCGCGCACGCCGACTGGTACATCTGGCGCGGATCGCGCGGGACGGACCGGCGCGGGCGCCCTCTGCCGCCCAACGACTGGGTGTCGTGGTTCGGCGGCCCGGGCTGGACGTTCGACCCTGTGCGCGGCCAGTTCTTCCACCACACCTTCTTGGCCGAGCAGCCCGAGCTCGACTGGCGGGTGCCCGCCGTGGAGGCGGCCCAGTGGGCGATGGTCAGCGGCTGGCTGGAACGCGGCGTGGATGGCTTCCGCCTGGACACCTTCAACGTGTTCCTCAAGCAGGCCGACATGCTGTCCAACCCGCGTCGACGAGGCTCGTCGGCCTGGACGCGCCAGCACCACCAGTACGACTTCGACCAGCCCGACCTGCCGGCGCTGATCGCTCGTTTCCGGGCCGTGGTGGACGGATACCCCGGCACCATGTCGGTCGGCGAGCTTTTCGTGGGCACGACCGAGGGCGCAGCCGCGCTGACCGTCGACCGTCATCTCGTCTTCGATTGGGAGCTGCTCACCCGGCCGTGGTCGGCGAACGCCATCCGGTCCGCCATCCGCCGACGCGAGCGCGCGTTCGGACCGGACCGCTGGCCGACCGTCGTGCTGTCGAACCACGATCAGCCACGCCACGCGTCGCGTCTGGCTGATTCCCTGCCGGGTGTGCACCTGGACCAGGACGCCGTGGCCAAGGCGGCCGCGCTCATCCTGTTGAGCGTGCGCGGCACCCCGTTCCTGTACTACGGCGAGGAGATCGGCATGGGCGACGTCGACGTATCGCCAGCCGAGAGCATCGACGCTCCCGCAGCGCGCATCGCGCCGGACTTCCCGTGGTGGGATCGCTCGAGTTCGCGCACCCCGATGCCCTGGGAACCGGGGCCAGGGTCGGGCTTCACCACCGCCGACCGACCGTGGCTGCGTTTCGGGCCGGACGTGGAGCAGCGCAACGTCCGGACGCAGGCAGCCGACCCGGACTCCGTCCTGGGCGCGTACCGCCGCCTGATCATCGCCCGGCGGGCGACTCGCGTCCTCCAGGACGGCGACCTGGCCATCCTGCGCGGCCTGCCCGACGACATCCTTGGCTACCGCCGGTCGAGCCGGGCGACGCCGGGCGATGAGGCGCTCGTCCTCGTGGCCTTCGGGCCGGAGCGGGCCGAGGTCCGACTACCGGGACCTCGCCGCGGGAGCGGCTGGCGTGTCGTCGTGGGCACCGAGCGCGAGCCGGCCACGCTCGCCGCCGACAGCCGACGGCTGGCCCTGCGGCCGCTCGAGGGTGTGATCCTCGTCCCACGTCGCTGAGACGGGGCGCCCTGCTACCATGACGAACCGATCCAGCCACCCCGGGGAGAATCACGCGTGCCGCTCGATTTCCTGAAGCGCAAGCCCTCCGCCGACTCGTCCCAGCCCGCTGCGCCGGCGCAGCCGACCGGTCGCGGTCCCGTCCTCATGCCCGAGGAGGTCGTCGCCCAGGACTTCCAGCTGAAGCTGTACTACGCGGGCAAGACCAGCGAGGGCGTCCGGATGCAGACCGGCACCGGCGCGATGGACGAACTGCCGTCCATGCTCACGGGCCTGGCCAGGACGGAGATCGAGATCGTCGAGCCGCTGCCCATCGAGTTCAGCCAGGCGACGCCGACGATCGCCCGCCCGTCCGAGGCGATGCAGTGGTTGAATGCCCACCACGTCCACTCGCCGATCACGCGCCATGCGCTGGTGGTCCTCGAATCGATCGATGCCGTGGACCTTGCTTTCGACACGTTCGCGTGCACCTTGCTTGACGGCGAGATCGACACCAGCGGTTACCCGGAGTACAACGCGGTCGTCGGCGGCGTGGCGGCCCACTGGGACGAGGCGACCGGCGACATGATCTGTCGGGCCGTCGTGGGCTGGGGTGGCCGCGGCGTGCGCGGCGACACCGACCGCATCGGCGCGAAACTGCTCGGCGGGATCCTGACCAACATCCTGGCCAACCAGCACGCCCTGGGCCTGACCGCCGTGGAGCGACCGATGCCGGCCGCCGGCCGTGGCGGGCTGGTCTGCGCCCACTGCGGCTTCGCCTCCGCCCACGAGCGAGCGTTCTACTGCCCGAAGTGCGGCATGCGCCTGCTGCGCGGCTGAGGGCCCCGACCCCGTGCCCCTCTACGACTACGACTGTCTCGCCTGTGGCCACCGCGTCGAGGTGATGCACGGCGTCCACGGGACCGGTCCAGCGGCCTGCCCGAGCTGCGGCAGCGAGCGTATCCGCAAGGCGTTCGCTGCGCCGGCCGTGCACTTCAAGGGCACCGGCTGGGCGAAGAAGGAGCGGCGTGCGACGTCGACGCCGGGCAGTGGCCGCTCGGCGGCCGCCGACGGTCAGGGCGGCGACGCTTCGGGCTCGAGCGGGAACGCATCGGACAGCGCCTCGGACGGCCCCTCGGAGGCGAGTGTCGGCTCGTCCTCGGCGGCGGGTGACACGAAGAAGGACTCGTCTTCGTCCAAGGATGCCTCCTCGCCCACGCCGGCCAAGGCGGCGTCCGGCGCCAGCACCGACTGACCGATGCCGTCGGCCGCCGACTGGATCACGCTGGCCGAGGCCCGTGATGCGCTCGCCGCGGCCAATGTCCACTTCACGACGTCGACCATCGGCGGCTGGGCGCGCGCGGGACGGCTCCAAAGCATCAAGCTCGGCGGTCGCCGGTACGTCCGTCGCGGCGAGATCCGCGCCCTGATCAGTGCGCCACGGCGCGTCCCCGTGGAGGACGTCCAGCCCGTCCTGTTCGAGGACTGGCGAGACTAGGCGGTGCGCCTGGATCCAGCCGCGCTCCTGGAGCGGTTCCTGGCGAGACCGCGGGTGGCCTATGCCATGGCCATCCTGGACACCTACGGCAAGGCGCCCGGCGGCCTGTTGGCCAATGGCCTCGCCTTCAGCGCCCTGTTCACGTCCATCCCGACGGCGCTCGTTGCGCTCGGCCTCGCCGGCTGGCTGGCCGACGACCCGGCTATCCAGGCGGCCCTTGCCGACGCCCTGGTGGCCGCGTTCCCGCCGCTCTCGGAAGTGATCGATGCGACGCTGTCGGCCCTGACCGAGGGCGCGCCGATCACCAGCATCGTCGGCCTCGTGGGCCTTGTCTGGGCGGTCAGTCAGTTCTACGTGACCGTCGACGTGGCCTTCTCGCGTGTGTTCACCCAGACCGCGGAGCGCGACATCGTGGGGCGGACCGCGCGGGGCTTCCTGTGGGTGGCGATCATCGTCGCCCTGGTCGTGGTGGCCATCATCGCCGGCGCCCTGTTGACGGCGGCAGAGCGGATCCTGGATACCGGCCAGACCCTCGGCGACGGGTTGGTCGGGATCGTGACCTCCGGGCCCGTGCTCATCGCGCTGGCGATCCTGTTGGTCGGCGTCGTGTACCGCTTCGTCCCGTCACGGAATCCGGTCTGGGCGGCCGTGCTCGTGCCGGCCATCGCGGCGGGCCTGGCCATCTCCGTGCTCACCCAGGTGTTCGCCTTCATCGCACCGCGCATCGTCGGGTTCGCGAGCATCGTCGGACCGCTGGCGACGGTCTTCGTCGCGCTCATCTGGCTGTCCTTCTCGTTCCAGGCGCTGCTTCTTGGCGGCGCCTGGGTGGCGGTCGACGACCGTCGTCGACGGGCGGCCGCGGAGCTAGCCCTGACGGATCCCGCAGCGGCGACAGAACCGGGCGGTGGCGGACAGTGACAGGCCGCAGCTGACGCACGGCTGGACGCCGCCCGCGGCCTTGACGTCGCCGAGAGGCGCCATGGCGGCCGCGCCTGAGACCGGTACGGACGAGACCTCTCGGGCCGACTCGGCCCACAGGGCCTCGATGCCGCCGGTCGGCGTGGCTGGGCGGCCCAGGAACGGGAGGCCGGCGCTCGGGTTGTGCGATGGCCACTGCGGCTGGGTCGGCCACTGCGGTTCGGCGCTCGCCGCAGCGGGTGGGGCAGCCGGTGCGTCGGCGGCGGGGGCGACGTCGCCCGGGCCGACGAGATCCGGGGCGACGATCTGCCAGGTCGGTTGTCGGACGTGGTCCGTCGGGCGGGCAGCCGCAGATACCTGATCGATGGCCGTCGACGCGGCGAGGGCAGCGGCGGCAGCGGCAGCAGCGGCAGCATGGTCGTGCTCGGGCTCGGCCTCCGTCTGGGCGGCCGCCGCCGCAGCAGCGGCTCGAGCGACCGGCGCGGCCTCGGCAGCCTCCGTTGGCTCCCCGGCCTGCTCGCGCTCGTAGGCCTCCAGGGCCGCGTCCAGGCTCTGGCCGGGTCGGAACGAGCGCAGCAAGGCCGATGTCGCCGACGCGGCCGCAGCGGCTCGTCCATCGATGTCGGTTGCGCCCGGCGTCGGCGCGGCGTCAGCGGGCGCGGCCGTTTCGACGCTGGGTTGGGCCACGGATGCGGCTGCCTCGACCGGTGGGGCGTCGTCGCCTGCGGCCGTATCGACCGTTTCGTCGGTGCCAGCCTTCTCGGTCGCCGGCTCCAGGGCAGGCGCGCCACCGAGGGCGGCCAGGCGCGCCACGGCATCGATCGACTCGATCTCGTCGTCGCCGGCGGTGGCCTCAGCGACGGGCGCCTCGCCCAGGTCATCGTCGCGGGATAGGTCGCTGGTCGGCCAGGCGAGGGTGTCCAGCGCGGGGTCGTGGTGCTGGCCGTTGGTCCCGTTGCCGTTGGGCTCGGCGCGCAGGTCCAGGTCGGACGTCACCGCCAGGGTGGGGAACGGCGCCTCCAGGATGTCGTGGCCCAGGTGCGGGGCGCAGGTCAGGCAGCGGCCCTCGGCCTCATTCCAGCAGTTCGCGCAGGTGTACTGGCGACACTGCATGCAGAAGTTGAAGGTCTTGTGGAACGCGTCCAGCTGCTGGGAGGTGACCTCTCGATCCGTATCGCTGCGCGCGGCCGCCATCGCCTCGTCAAGTGACGTGTCGTCGGACATGACGAAGTTCTTCAGGCCACGCGACAGGACCTTGACGCCCTTGAGACGGGGCGCGCGCGGTGCAGCGGACTCGAACGTGTAGCGAGTGCCACAACGTTCGCAGAACGATTCGGTCAGGATCTCGGGCATGCTGCCCCCGGTGATGCGCTGGACAGGTCGAGATGCGGTGCACCCCGAACAGGTCCGCGAGTATAGCGCAGCCCTTCTCGCCGACCCGCTGACGGCGGTACCTCCGAGGGCCGCGGATGGTCCCGGGTGGGCGGTCGGCGAGGCCGCGCGCGGGCCGGCAACGTGGCGATCGGGACCTCCAGCGACCCTCTGCTAGACTCCGCCACCGATCATGCCGCCGCTGGCCGCCATCGAGCGGTTCTTCGAACGTCTCCTGGAGCGCCCATCAGCGCGCCTGTTCCGGGCACGGCTCCAGCCGATCCAGCTGCAGCGCCGGATCGAGCGCGCGATGGAGGCTGAGCGCCTGTCCGCCTCGGATCGGACGCTCGTACCCAACCGCTTCGTCGTGCACCTCAACCCGACCGATCTGGCGGGCTTCGGGGAGATGACCGGATCGCTGGCCACGGAGCTCGCCGACGGCGCCCTGGTCTTCGCGCGCGGCCACCGGTACACCCTGGTGGATCGACCGCGGGTCGACCTCATCGCGGATCCGACCGTCGACCGGGCCGAGATCCGCGTGGTCGCCCGCTTCGCCGACCCGATCAGCGGGGCCGTCCGACCGCTCGATGGCGACGCTGACGCCGCGGCGCATGTCGCGGGCACTGTCAGCACCCCCTCGCGCGGCGGTCCGACCGACACCGTCGTGTACACCGTCCCGCGGCCGACCGCGCCCCCGGCCCGCCTGCGGGTCCGGCCGCCGACCGGTCTGGAGCAGACGGTCCAGTTCGACGGCACGGGCCTGACCATCGGCCGCGCCCCGGACAACGACCTCGTGCTCGTGGACGGGCGCGTATCCCGCCATCACGCGCGGCTGGCCGGCCGGCGCGGCACGCTGGTCTACATCGACCTGTCGTCGACCAACGGCTCGCGGGTCAACGGCGTGGCGGTCGGCGAGCTGGTGCTCGGCGTCGGCGACCGCATCGAGCTCGGGGACACGATCATCACCGTCGAGGTTGCCGGGGACGTGGGCTGATGGACGCCCTGCTCGTGGTGGTATGGGCGGTCCGCCTGGCGTTCCTGGCCCTGCTCTTCGTCTTCCTGCTGCGGGTCATGCGCGTGCTCCTGCGCGACCTGCGCGCAGCCGCCCGCGAGCCGGCGGGTCTGCTCGGGCGCCTCGTGGTCGTAGCCTCTCCGGCGGGCGATCCCGAGGAAGGCCGATCGTTCGACCTGGACGTCATCACCACCCTGGGCCGCGACGTCAACAACGCCATCGTCATCGACGACCAGTTCGCCTCGTCGGACCACGCCGTCCTGACCTACCGCGGCCGGAGCTGGTACGTGGAGGACCTGGGCAGCACCAACGGCACGTTCGTGAACGGCCGGCCGGCGGCCGCCGTGGCGCCCATCGGCTTCGGCGACGAGCTGGGCATCGGCCAGGTCCGCCTGCGCCTGGAACGGGCTCGCAGCGGATGACCGCCGGCAACCCGCCGGCCAGCGGCTCGACGTCCGGATCGGGCGTCGCGCTGCCGCACATCCTGGGGCCGATCCGACCGCGACCGCGGATGACCGAGGCCAAGCTGTTCGCGCTCGTGGCGCTGACCCTGCTGGTCGGGCGCGTATCGCTGTCGCTGACCGAACGCGGCACGTTCGAACTCGCCGACGCACGCGGCCTGGGCGTCTATCTCGGCGTGCTGCTGGCCGCCCACGTCGCCCAGGTGCTCGCCGGTCGCCGGTCCGACCAGGTCCTGCTGCCGACGGTCGGCCTCCTGGGCGGGATCTCACTCCTGCTCATGCAGCGGTTGCCACAGGACCTGGTGACCCTGGACGTGGCTGGCTCGACGCTGGGGCTGGGCGACGTGCAGCTGCTGTGGCTGTGCCTGGCCATCGTTGGCGCCACGACCATCGGCCTGGTCGTCCGCTCGGACAGGTGGCTGCGCCGCTACAAGTACACGTGGGCCGTGGTCGGGATCATCCTGCTGCTGTTGACCTTCGTCTTCGGCAGCGAGGTCGCCGGGCAGCGCCTGACCCTGCGCATCGGCCCGTTCAGCGGCCAGCCGTCCGAGCTGCTCAAAGTCATCCTGGTCATCTTCCTGGCGGGCTACCTGTCGGAGAACCGGCCACTGCTCATCGAGCAGGACACGCGCCTGGGGCCGTTCCGCCTGCCCCCGCTGGCATACCTCGCGCCGATGCTCGCGATGTGGGCCATCGCCCTGGGCGTGGTGGTCGTCCAGCGCGATCTGGGCGCTGCCCTGTTGTTCTTCGCCGTCTTCCTCGCCCTGGCATACGCCGCCACGGGCCGGCTCAGCCTGGTCGTCATCGGGCTCGTCCTGTTCCTGGCCGGGAGTACGGTCATGGCCCAGATGTTCGACCATGTCCGCGACCGGATCAACATCTGGATCGATCCCTTCGCCGACCCGCTGGGCGCCGGCTACCAGATCGTGCAGTCGCTCCATGCGTTCGCCCGAGGCGGGCTTCTGGGCACGGGCCTGGGTGCCGGATTGCCCACCGTCGGCGGGCGCCTGCCCATCCCCGAGATCCACACCGACTTCCCGCTGGCGGCGCTGGGTGAGGAGCTCGGTCTCGTCGGGGTGGTCGCCATCCTGGGCTGCTTCCTGGTCATCGTCCAGCGCGGCCTGCGCATCGGCGCCGCGGCAGCCGACGATTTCCGGGCCATCCTCGCGACCGGGCTGGCCCTGGTCATCGGCGTCCAGGCGTTCATCATCGCGGCCGGCAACCTCAAGGTCCTGCCGCTCACCGGTGTGACCCTGCCATTCATCAGCTACGGCGGCTCGTCGCTGCTGGCCAATGCCATCGTCATCGGGCTGCTGCTGGCCCTGTCCGACCGCGGCGTGGAGCCGCCGCCGGCGCCGAGCCCGGTCGGGCGTGACGGCTGGCGCGCTCGGCGACGCCTGCGCAGCCGCCGTCGCTTGGGTGCGGCCTGATGCTGGCCACGTCCAGCCGCCGCCGGCCGCTGGGGCGGACCATCGTCCACGTCGCGATCGTCATCGCCCTGCTGTTCGGCGTGCTCGCCGGCGCCGGGGGCTACTGGAGCGTCGTCATGGCCCCGGAGCTGGTCCGCTCGCCGTACGATCCGGCGGTCATCGCCGCGTCGCGGACCGTGCCGCGCGGCCGGATCCTGGACCGCGAGGGCCGGACCCTTGCCCGCAACGAGACCGACGCCGATGGCGAGCTGTACCGGGTCTACCGTGGGCCGGCCATCAGCCACGTCGTGGGCTATGCGTCGACCCGCTTCGGTCGGGCTGGCCTCGAGCGCGCGTATGACGCCGAGCTGTCCGGCCTGGCCGGCGATCCGGTGGGCGACGTGTTCCGCAAGTTCCGCTCCGACCCGTTCGATCCCAAGGACCTCGTCCTGACCATCGACTACGAGTTGCAGCGCGCCGCGGTCGAGGCGCTCGGGGACTTCCGGGGCGCCGTCGTGATGCTCGACCCGAGCACCGGCGAGGTGCTCGCCCTGGCCTCGACACCGACCTACGACGCGTCGGCGATCGCCGACCCTCTTACGGCCGAAGCGGCGTTCGGCGCCCTCCAGACCGATGCCTCGGAGCCCCTCCTGCCGCGCGCGACGCTCGGCCGGTACGTCCCTGGCAGCGTGTTCAAGATCGTGACCGCCATCGCCGGTCTGGGCTCTGACGCGATCACGCCCGAGACGACCTTCGAGGAGCAGCCGGCGGCCGAGGAGGAGGGCCTGCTGGTCGACGGCTTCCGTATCCAGGATGGCCACCACCCGGCGACCGGCGACCTGGCCCTGGACCTCGCCGGGGCGACCGAGGTCTCGTGCAACATCTGGTACGCCCTGAGCGGCCTGCAGACCGGTGGCGAGGCGCTCATCCAGTACGCCGAGCGACTCGGCTTCGGCTCGCCCATCCCGTTCGACCTGCCGACCGCCACGTCACAGGTGACCAACGGCAACGGCGACGGGCCGGGTGGCTTCGTCGATGACGTCGAGCTGGCGAACGCGGCCTATGGCCAGGCGGAGACGTTCGTGACGCCGCTGCAGATGGCTCTCGTGGCGTCGACCATCGCCAACGGCGGCGAGCTGTTGCGGCCGTACCTCGTCACCGACATCATCAGCCAGGGTGGCTCGCGCCGGGAGATCGATGGCGCGTCGCTGGGCCGGGTCATCGACGAGGCCGATGCCGCGGCCATCAGCGCGGGGATGGTCGAGGCGGTCGAAGGCGAGCTCGGCCAGCAGTTCACGGCCGGCGCCAGGATCCCGGGCGTCCTCACCGCCGGCAAGTCGGGGACGGCCGAACTGGGCGGCTCGGGCGAGCCACACTCGTGGTTCATCGGCTTCGCCCCGGCCGACCAGCCGCGCATCGCCATCGCCGTCCTGGTGGAGCAGGGCGGACGCGGCGGGGAGGCGGCGGCACCGATCGCCGGCCGGCTCATGGCCGCCTACCTGGAGGGACTCGAGTGACGGACCGCGACGACGAGCACGTGTCCACGCCCGGGGTGGCGGCCGGGTCGGGAGCGCCACGGTCGCCCCGGCCGTGGCTGGAACGCGTCGGCATGGCGGCCATCGCGGCGGTCCTCGCGGTGCTCTTCGGGGGCGTGGCGGCCGCAGCATGGATCGGCCAGGAGCCGTTCCTCGCGGTGATGGCCGGGATCGGCTGCCTGATGACCGCGTGGGTGGGCGGGATGACCCTGTTCCGCGGCTGATCGGCCGAAGGATGAACGATTCGGGAGCGCGCGACGCCCTGTACTCATGACACCTCGCCAGGGCTGGGTCGGGAACCGTTCCGACGCATCCGACGTACTATCTCCCGACATCACTCCAGCGGACCGCCGTCCGTCGCACCCCCTGAGCAGCCCGTCCGACGGCACCGGCCGTAGACCCCCATCCCGCCGCCCAGCCCGCGAGTAGAGGCCGATGACGAAGATCCAGGAGACCGGTGACAAGGTCCTCGCCAACGTCGAGCGAGTGATCGTCGGCAAGCACCACGAGGTGAGGCTGGCGCTCGTCGCGCTGCTGTGTCGTGGCCACCTCCTGATCGAGGACGTGCCGGGCACCGGCAAGACGGTCCTGGCCAAGGCCATCGCGCGCAGCCTCGCCTGCACCTTCCGACGCATCCAGTTCACGCCGGACCTGCTGCCATCCGACGTGACCGGCCTGTCCATCTACAACCAGAAGAACCAGGAGTTCGAGTTCCGGCCGGGACCGATCATGAGCCAGGTCGTGCTCGCCGACGAGATCAATCGGGCCACACCCAAGACGCAGTCGAGCCTCCTCGAGTGCATGGAGGAGCGCCAGGCCACGATCGACGGCGTCACCCACCCGATGCCCGATCCATTCCTGGTCATCGCCACCCAGAACCCGATCGAATACGAGGGCACGTTCGCGCTGCCGGAAGCCCAGTTGGACCGGTTCATGCTGCGCATCCGCCTGGGCTATCCCCAGCCGATCGAGGAGATCGTCATCCTCGACGAGCAGAAGCGGACCCACCCGCTGGAAGACCTTCAGGAGGTCCTCGCGGCCGACGACCTGCGCTCGCTCCAGGATGCCGTCCGCGAGATCTATGTCGACTCGACCATCAGCGACTACATCGTGCGCATCGTGGGGGCCACCCGCTCGCACCCGGACGTATACCTCGGCGCGTCGCCACGCGGCTCGATCGCGTTGTATCGGGCGGGCCAGGCGCTGGCCGGCCTGCTCGGGCGCGACTACGTCATCCCCGATGACATCAAGGCGCTCGTCGAGCCCGCCCTGGCCCATCGCCTGATCATCAAGACGAGTTCGACCATCCACGACGTGTCGGCGGCCCAGGTCGTCCGCGAGATCCTGGACTCGACCTCGATCGAGGGCATCCGCCCGACCGGTAGCGGCGGCCCGACGGACCTGCGACCGGCCGGCGCTCGGACCTCGTCGTCGGGCGCCTAGGCCCCCGACCCGCGAAGCGTCCCATGGCGACGAACCGATGATCCGCCGTCTTCAGGCCCTGGTCGTGGCCACGGTCCTCATCGTCGCCGCGTTCTCGACCGGCCTTGAGTTCCTGTTCTACCTGCTGTACCTGGGCATCCTGGTGCTCGGCGGCTCGTACGTGCTCGTGCGCCTGGGCCTGACCGACCTGGAGGCGGGCTACGCGGTCAGCCAGCTGCACGGCCACGTCGGCGACCGGATGCGCGTCACCTACACGTTGCGCAACAACAGCCGGCTGCCCAAACCCTGGTTGGAGGTCCACAACCCGACGACGCTGCCCGGCGGCCTGCCCGGCCGGGCCATCGACCTCGCCGGTCGCAACGAGCGCTCGTGGCTCATCCGCGCCCCGTTGACCCGCCGTGGCCACTTCCGCATCGAGCCGTTGCATATCCGGACCGGTGACCCGTTCGGGTTCTTCGAGGCGCAGGCGACGGTCGGCCAGGGCGTCGGCGTCATCGTCTACCCGCGCCTGGAACCGCTGCCCGCCTGGCGTTTGCCGGCGGCCAGCCTGGAGGGCAGCCACGCGTCCCCCGAGCGGAGCCTCCAGACGACCCCGATGGCGACGATGGTCCGGCCGTATGCACCGGGCGACAGCATGAACCGCATCCACTGGCGCTCGACCGCACGCCACGGTGAGATCCAGGTCAAGGAGTTCGACCTGGAGCAGACGGCCGACGCCTGGATCATCCTGGACCTGCAGCGGGCCATCCAGACCGGACGCGGCGAGGAGTCCACGACCGAGGCCGCCATCAGGGCCGCTGCCGCGATCGCCGACAAAGCCCTGGCGGAGAATCGCGCGGTGGGCATGACCATCAACGCCGGGCGGACCGCCTACCTGCCGCCGGACCGGGGAGGAAGGCAGCACCAGAAGGTCATGCAGCTCCTGGCCGCGGTCGAGGCCGACGCCTCGACGCCGTTGGTGGAGACGCTGGTCGGGAACGTCGGGCGACTCCGGCGAGGCATGACCGCGGTGGTCATCACGGCCTCGCAGGAGACCGACTGGGTACGACCCCTGGCGTCGCTGCGCGCGCGCGGCGTGGCCTGCGTGGTCGTCGCCCTGGACCCGGCCGCGTACGCCAGGGCGGCCGCGCCGAGTGCATCCGTCGCGTCCGCAGCGATGGATCCGGCGAGTCTGGAGGCCAAGCGCGCCCGCGCCCTCCGGCACGCTCTGGCCGAGTACGAGCTGCGTACCTACACCATCACCCCGGGCCGTCCGCTCGGCGAGATCCTGAGCGCATGACCGCTGCGTCCGCGCCCGTCGGCAGCGCCCCGGCCCAGCCCGCCACGAGGCCGGCGCGGAGGCTCCCGTTCGAGCCGGCCGAGGGCTGGCTCACCATCGGGCTCGTCTTCCTCCTGTGCCTGTCGCTGGCGTGGTCCCTGGACGGCGCGCGACTCATCCTCGGCCGTGACCAGGACACTGACTTCCTGCCCTGGATCGCCGTGCTCGGCGTGGCCGCCGGGATCCTGGGGGCCAAGGCCGGCTGGGGCCGCTGGCGGACGTACCTGCTGGGAGCGATCGCGGCCGCGCTCATCACGCCACTCATCGTGGGCACGGTGATCGCACCCGACGGTGCTGCGCCGTCGGAGCTGTTCCGGGCCACCGCCGAGGCGACCGTCGCGGCCTTCGAGGACCTGGTCATCAACGACCAGCGCACGACGCCGCAGACCGGCCATCACCTGTGGGTCCTGGGCCTGCTCATGTGGGGCACGGCGATGTATGCCGCGTACACCTGCTTCCACCATCGTCGGCCGCTCAACGCCATCCTGGTCGTCGGCCTGCTGCTGGTCGGCAACATCGCCCTGACCCTGTCACCCCAGCTGGTCTACCTGGTCATCTTCACCCTGGCCGCCCTGTTCCTGCTCATCCGCTTCCATACGCTCGAGGAGCAGGCCGACTGGATCCGACGCCGGATCGGCGACCCCGGTGCGATCTCCGGGCTGTACCTGCGCGGTGGCACGATCTTCATCGTGACCGCGGTGAGCGCGTCCCTGCTCCTCACCACGGTCGCGTCCTCGGCGCCGCTGGCAGGGATGTGGACCGGCATGACCGGTCGGCTGATCGAGTGGTCGCAGGCCATCGAGCGCTTCCTGCCGGCGTCGGGCAACGCGCCGTCCCTCGGACCGGCCTTCGGGTCGACGGCGGCCATCCGCGGTTTCTGGACGAGCAGCGACGACCCCGCCCTGACCATCGAGATCGCGGCCGACGAGCGCGCCGTGCCGTACTGGGCCGCGGTGGTCTACGACACCTTCGCCATGGACCGCTGGGAAACCAGCCCGACCCGCCTCCTTGAGCGCGAGGCCGGACAGGGGACCCTGTCGGATACCGGCGACGCCGTCGATCCGACCGCCCGACGACCGCTGACCGTGACCATCACGCCCGCGACGGCGACCTCCATCGTCTTCACGCCGTTCGCTCCGTTGGCCGTGGACCAGGCGGTCGACGTGGAGGTCGTCGGCACCAGCGGCTACCTGGCCAGGATCAGCCGGGACACGACCGCCGACCCCTACACCGTCGCCGCGCAGCTCGCGGTCATGAGCGACACGGTCGAGGGCGGCATCACGACCAACCGGCTGAAGGTCGCCGGCACGGACTATCCGGCCGAGATCGTCGAGCTGTACACGACCCTGCCGGCGGATGCCCTGGGTCCGAACGCCATCGACGTGCGCGATGCCATCGTCGCCTCCGCGACCGGCGACACGCCCTACGAGATCGCCGAGGCGGCCGTGCGTTACCTGCAGGATCCGGCCAACTTCCGCTACGACACGGACGTCCGCGACGAATCGAGCGAAGCCGGGTGCGATTCGATCGGCGTCGTCGAGTGCTTCGCGATCATCAAAGTCGGCTACTGCGAGTACTACGCGTCGACGATGGCCGTGGTGCTTCGCTCGCTCGGCATCCCGACGCGCATGGTGGAGGGCTATCAGAGCGGCGAGGCGGACCTCGGGGCCGGGGTCCGGCGGGTCAAGCAGAGCGATGCGCACGCCTGGGTGCAGGTCTACTTCCCGCGCTACGGCTGGGTCGACTTCGATCCGACGGGCGGCGGCGTGTCGGAGCTCGCGCCGATCCCGTCCGGTCGGCCCGAGGCGAGCCTCCCGCCGCGACCGTCGGCCTCGGCCAGCCAGATCCCGGCGCGGTCCCAGATCACCGACGAGATCGCGCCGCCGATCGGCGGCGGCGGCGTCATCGGCGGTCCTGGCCAGTCCACTGGCCCGCTCGTCGCGGTCTTCCTGCTGCTCGTCCTCATCGTCGGGGTCATCACCGTGACGGCCTGGCGACGCGGCCCTCGCGGCCCTGTCTCCGCGGATGGGGCCTACGGGAGCGTGACCCGCCTGGCCACGCGCCTGGGCTTCGGCCCGCGGCCGAACCAGACAGTCTACGAGTACGTCGGCGGCCTGGCTGAGGCGATGCCCGCCTCGCGCCCGGAGTTGGAGACGGTGGCCCGGGCCAAGGTCGAGGTCGCCTACGGTGGCCGGGTCCTCGGCGACGACCGCCTGGCGGGCCTGCGCGAGGCTCAGCGTCGGCTGCGCGTCAGCCTCGTGGCCCTCGGATTCCGCCGGTTCCGGCGTCGCGGCCGCCGCCGGTAGGCACGGCGGCTCGCTCGCGCGCTCCCTCTGGTCTCCTGAGCGGGGCTAGAGCGCGCCGCTCCGGTTGCGTGCCTCGGCCCGGGCGACCGTCGCTTCGTCGAGCGTGACCGACAGATGGCCGGTCAGATTGTGGGCGCGCATGACCGGCCGCCCCGCGCGGATCTCCACGACGGTGATGGCGCACAGGTCCATCGTCCACATCCAGAACCGCTCGAGCGGCAGGTCGAAGAGGGTCAGCAGCGTCACCTTGAATACGCCGTCGTGCCCGACGATGATCGACCACGGCTGGGCCGCCACGGCGGCGGAGCCGTAGCCCGCCACCTGGTCGCGATCGAGCGTCCCGGCCTGGCCGCCCTCGGCCAGGCGCTCAAGCACTCGACGCAGCCCGCCGCGGACCCGTGCCTGGACCTCGGGGAGGGACTCGCCGCCCGGCGCCCAGGCCTGGACCGGGGTGCGTCGCCAGGCGGCCAGCACGTCGCCGTAGCGGGCCATGATCTCGTCGCGGTGCAGGCCCTCCCACTCGCCCTGGGCGATCTCCAGGAAGCCCGGCTCGGGCCGCAGCGGGACGGCGACGGGGGCAGCCCCAAGGATCGCCTCGGCGGTCTGGCGGGTACGGGCGAGCGGGGAGTGGACGAGCTCGCGCGGGGCACCGGCGGGCACCGGCAGGGCCGGGGACTCGTGCGGGCGCGCGAGACGTGCCCCGAGCAAGGTCGCCTGAGCCCGGCCCGCGTCGGACAGCGGTGTCTCGGCCTGGCCCTGGAAGCGGCCCTGCACGATGTATTCGGACTCGCCGTGGCGGGCGAGGACCAGCGTCGCATCGAGCCCTTCCGGGATGAGCGGCTCCGCGGAGCCCGGCCCGCTCAGCGCTCGCCTCCCAGGCGGATGGTCCACAGCTCGATGACCGCGTCGAGGGCGCGGATGGCCTCGGCCACGGCCGGCGGGACGTCCTCGTCGAGGGCCAGGATCATCAGCGCGTCCTCGCGCGGGCGGGTCCGTCCGAGATGCATCGCGCTGATATTCACGTCGGCCTCGCCGAGCATCGCCCCGATTCGCCCGACCATGCCCGGTCGATCGTGGTGGCGGCTGATGAGCATGACGTCGGATGGGGCGAGGTCCAGGCGGTACTCGCCGATGCGGGTGATGCGCGGTTCGCCCCCGCCGACCGTGCCGGCGACCGCGACCTGACCAGCGGGGCCATCGGACGTGATCGTGAGCTGGGCCGCGAAGGCACCGGCGTCGGGCGTCTTGCGCTCGACGACGGTGATCCCCCGGGCCTTGGCCAGGGCCCCGGCGTTGACGAGGTTGACCCGCTCCTCGGTCGTCGTCTCCAGGAGCCCACGGAGCACGGCTGCCGTCAGCGGCGAGGCGTCGTGCTCGGCGAGTTCGCCGGCGATCTCCAGGGTCAGGGTTGGCACCCCGCCACGGGAGAACTGGGCGAAGAAGCGGCCCAGGATCTCGGCCAGGGGCAGGTACGGGGCGATGGCCCGGGCCGTCTCCGGGGTGAGCAACGGCGCGTTCACGGCGTAGCGGGCACTGCGCCCGTCGAGGACATCGAGGACCTGCGCCGCGACCTCCTCGGCGACCAGGACCTGGGCCTCGGCCGTGGAGGCACCGAGATGCGGCGTGAGGAGGGTGTTGGGCGCCGACAGCAGCGGCGAGTCGGACGGCGGTTCGGTATCGAAGACATCGACGCCGGCGCCGGCCACATGGCCTGAAGCCAGGGCCTCGGCGAGGGCCGCCTCGTCGACGATGCCGCCCCGCGCGACGTTGAGGATGATCGACCCCGGGCGTAGCCTCGCCAGCGCCGCGCGCCCGATCAGGCCCCGTGTCTGGCGGGTGAGCGGGACGTGGACGGTGACCACGTCCGCCCGGGCCAGGAGCGTGTCGAACTCGACGAGCTCGACGCCATGGTTGGCCGCCTGCTCGGCGGTCACGAACGGATCGACCCCCAGGACGACCATCTCCATGGCCCGCGCGCGCAGCGCGATGGCCTGGCCGATCTTGCCCAGGCCGATGATGCCCAGTGTGCGGCCGCGCAGCTCCAGGCCGGTGAACTGGGCGCGCTTCCACTCGCCGCGGCGCATCGAGGCGTCGGCCGCCGCGGTCTTGCGGGCGACGCCGTAGAGCAGCGCCAGGGTGTGCTCCGCGGCCGCGATGGTGTTGCCGGTCGGGGCGTTGACCACGGTGATGCCGGCCCGCGTGGCTGCGTCGAGGTCCACGTTGTCGACGCCGACGCCGGCCCGACCGATGACCACCAGGCGGGTGCCGGCCGCGATGAGCCCGGCATCCACCTGGACCTGGCTGCGCACGATGAGCGCGTCGTAGTCGGGCACGATGGCGGCCAGCTCGGCGGGCGTGCAGCCGAGCCGCTCGTCGACCTCGTGATGCGCGGCGAGGAGCTCGATGCCCTCCCGGGCGACGGATTCCGCGACGAGGACCTTCACGCGCCGACCGCGGCGCCGGTCGCCTGGCCGATGACCCCGAGCGAGGTCAGGGCGGCGACCTGGGCCGCGGCGACGGCCGCTCCCGGGGTCACTTCGCGACCCTGCGCCAGCGACACGAGCTCCAGGGTGGCGATGGCGCCGAGGATCTCCTCGACGGTCACCGAGCCGAGGTGGCCGAGCCGAAAGATCTTGCCGGTGAGCTTGCCCTGGCCGCCGGCGAGGACGACGCCGCGACGCTTGACCTCGCCATTGAACGCCTTCCAGTCCAGGCTGTCCGGGACGTGGGCGGAGGTCACCGTCCGCGAGTAGTGGGCGGCGTCGGCGAACAGCTCGAAGCCCAGGCTGGCGAGGCCCGCCCTTGATGCCGCCGCGCAGGCCTCGTGCCGGGCGAAGATGCCCTCGGGGCCCTCGACGGCCATCAGCCGCAGGCCCTCGTCGACCTGGTAGACGACGGCGATGGCCGGCGTGAACGGGGTCTGGCCGTTGGCATGGGCGTCGCGATGGGCGCGCAGATCCAGGTAGAAGCGCGGCATGGTCGCCGACTCCATGGCCGTCCATGCCCGCGGCGAGGCGGCGATCATGGCCAGCCCCGGCGCCGCCATCCAGGCCTTCTGGGAGCCAGTCACGACGAGGTCCACGCCCCATGCGTCCATCTCGAACGGGACGGCGCCCAGACCGGACACGCTGTCGACGAGGATGAGCGTGTCGGGCGACTCGGCGCGGACCGCGGCGGCCAGCTCGGCGATCGGGTTCATGACCCCGGTCGAGGTCTCGTTGTGGGTGAGCAGCACGGCCTTCACGTCGGACATCGCGCGCAGCCGTTCGCGGATCTCGTCGGCAGCCGCGGCGTAGCCCCATTCGGCATCGAGCTTGGTCACGTCGGCGCCGTAGATGCCGGCGATCTTGGCGAACCGATCGCCGAACGAGCCGATGCTCACGCCCAGGACCCGGTCGCCGGGGGACAGCACGTTGACGATCGCCGCCTCCAGCCCGCCGGAGCCGGCGCTGGACAGGACCGCGACGTCGCTGGTGGTGCCGAAGAACGGCTGCATCCCGCTGATGACCCGGGCCAGCATCGCCGCGAACTCCGGGCCGCGGTGGTTGATCATCTGGCGAGCGCCGGCCTCGCGGACCGAGGCGGGCAGCGCGGTGGGGCCGGGGATGCGCAGGTTCGGTTCGAAGCGGTCCATCGAGTCTGGCTCCTTGGGACGGTCGTGACGGAGCACCGATGGTGCCACGGAGCGGCGGCCGGTCGCTACCGCGTCATATATGCTGTCGCTATGACCACGCGACGGACCACCATCCTCATGGACGCCGACCTCCTGGACCGGTTGGAGCGCCACGCCGACCGTGCCCGGACGACCAGGACCGCCATCATCGCCAGGGCCGTGGAGACCTGGCTGGCCGCCCATGACGCCGCCCCCGCGCTCGGGTTCGTGGGCATCGGCGAGAGCGAGCACGGTCGGCTGTCGCTGGACGGACGGCGCATCACCCGGCGCGAGGCCGGTCGGCGGCCCGCGCGCTGACCGCGTGGCCATCCTTCTCGACGGCAGCGCCGTCCTTGCCGCGGCCGATCGAGCGGACCTGAACCACACCGCCGCGGTGGCCTGGTTCGCGCGGGCGGACGAACCCCTGCTGCTCGGGGCCTTGAGCCTGGCCGAGCTCGACGATCTCCTCCAGCGCGAGCTCGGCGTGGAGGCGTCGTTGGCCGTCGTGCGCTCGCTCATCGATGGCGGCGTGCGCCTGGTCGCGCCGACCAGCGACGACCTGGCCAGGGCCGCGGCGCTGCTGGTGGAGGCCGCCGAACATCGGCCCCGGCTGGCCGACGCCGTCCTGGTCGCCTGCGCCGAGCGGCTCGGCGTGCGCCGCATCGCGACCTTCGATCGGCGGCCGATCGCGGTCTTTCGCCCCCGCCACGTCCGGGCCTTCGACCTGGAGCCCTGACCGATCGCGCGCTACCATCCGGCGGTCGACGCCGCGCCGGCGTCGCAACCGGGACCCCTCGAGCGTCCCAAACCCGGCACGACCCAAGAGCGCGTGCCTGACCCACTCCGCCCACGAGCCTGCCGAACCTGATGGCCGAACCACAGCGCGTCCCGTACCGACCCCCTCGGCGCCGCCCGTATCGCCCGGATCCCGTGCGCGAGCGCTGGTTCACCCGCGTCGTCGCCCTCGTGTCCGTGC
>Ga0163153_10001369_pt1 | contig 38477 bp, 30 predicted proteins | sample OliLakLV19MP6IB1_FD_148629 | JGI IMG/M metagenome (GOLD analysis project Ga0163153, IMG submission 148629) | Freshwater microbial mat bacterial communities from Lake Vanda, McMurdo Dry Valleys, Antarctica - Oligotrophic Lake LV.19.MP6.IB-1 | ecosystem: Environmental > Aquatic > Freshwater >... | reverse complement strand
CCGGGGTGCGGGCGGGCGCCGCCGGGGGTTTCGTCCAGGATCGTGGCGAACTCGAAGTCGATGATGCAGAACCGGCCGTCGGTCTTGCGGTAGGTGATGTTGCGGATCTCGGGATCGTCGTGGCGGACGCCAAAGGTCTCGAGTTCGTCGAACAACTGCTTGAGGCGCTCGGGGTTGACCTGGTCGACGCGGGAGCCGCAGTTGGTCGTGACGATCCGGAGGTCAGCCTCATGCGCCTCGATCAGCTTGGGCACAAAGCCGCAGCCGCGCTCCTCGAGGTGGCGGAGGACCCGCACCTCGTTTTCAAAGCGGGCATAGGCTTGGGGGCCGCGGAAGGTCTTGTGGACGGAGCCGTCGTATCCGATGCGAACCAGAGCGCGTTGCGTGTTTTTGACCTCTTGCATGGGGGCAAGCCGACGATTCAGGCCCTGTGCCGGGAAGCAAGAATGTAGGGCGGGATCTCTGCATCCCGCTTCGAATGCGATATCACTGGCGAACCAAGGCGGGATGCGGAGATCCCGCCCTACAGTCCGCTCGTCACTTGTAAAAGCCGAGTCATCTGAGGAAATTCTCGTTGCTTCTGGCATATGAGGTGCTGATTTGGGGATCCAGTTTTGTGCAGGTCGGATTGGCGGCATTCGCCGCCCGGCCGGCTCTGCAAAACCCCTAAAACCACCCGAAATAATCATGGCTAAATACAAACTGGAATACATCTGGCTCGATGGCTACACGCCGCTCGCCAGCCTGCGCAGCAAGACCCAAATCAAGGAATTCGCCAGCTTCCCGAAGCTGACTGAACTGCCGGATTGGGGCTTTGATGGCAGCTCAACGCAGCAGGCCGAAGGCAAGAGCTCGGACATCGTGCTCAAGCCGGTCGCCGTTTTCCCGGACAGCACCCGCAAGAACGGCGTGCTCGTGATGGGTGAGTGTTACCAGCACACCGGCGTGGCCAGCCCGTCGAATTCCCGCGCCACGATCCCGGATGATCCGGACACCTGGTTCGGCTTCGAGCAGGAATACTTCTTCTACAAGGACGGCGCGCCCCTCGGTTTCCCGAAGGAGGGTTTCCCGGCCCCGCAGGGCCCGTATTACACCGGCGTCGGCTACAAGAATGTCGGGTCGATCGCCCGCGAGATCGTCGAGAAGCACATCGACCTCTGTTTGGACGCCGGCATCAACCTCGAGGGCATCAACGCCGAGGTGGCGAAGGGCCAATGGGAGTTCCAGATCTTCGGCAAGGGCTCCAAGAGCGCCGCCGACCAGATGTGGGTCGCCCGCTACATCCTCACCCGTCTCGCCGAGACGTACGGGGTCGACATTGAGTGGCGCTGCAAGCCGATCCTGGCCCCCTTCCAGCAGCCGCTGGACTGGAACGGCTCCGGCATGCACTCCAACTTCTCGACCAAGTATATGCGCGAGACCGGCGGCAAGGATTACTTCGAGAAGCTGATGGCGGCCTTCAACCAGTTCCGCGACGAGCACATTGCCGTCTACGGTCCGGAAAACCACCTCCGCCTCACCGGTCTGCACGAGACGCAGTCGATCGACAAGTTCAGCTACGGTCTCGCCGATCGCGGCGCCTCGATCCGTATGCCGCACAGCTTCGTCAACGCCGGCTACAAGGGCTACCTCGAGGACCGTCGTCCGAACTCCGCCGCCGACCCGTATCTGGTCGCCGGCCGGATTCTCAAGACGATCCAGACCGTCCCGACCAAGTAAGCGCGCGTCGCTGCGAAACTCTTCGAGCCGCCCGGTGCAAACTGGGCGGCTTTTTATTTAGGTGAAACCCGGCCTCCGGACGGGTTTTCAGGGAGCACCCGAAACAACCCACGGCCAGTCTTCCGGATATCGACAGAGATTCCGTCGCACCGGATTCAGCCGGATATACGCGGCCTTTTTATCCACCTCATCCCTATTACGGATCCGATGATCGAAGTAGTTTCCCTGCCACTCAAGGCCGAGTTGTTTGCTTTGGTATCCCTTCCAAGCGGCTATGGTGGTGCCCATGTTCTTGTCGTATGCGAAGGTCAGCCGGGCATGGATATGATCTGGCCTGAGCAGGAAAAGGCGGCAGTGCCAGCGAAAGCGCTCATGATAGAATCGGACGGAATCGAGCAAGGCGGGGCCGATCTTTGGATCAGTTAAACGAAGACTGGCGTCGGTCGGACAGGCTGATCCGGACGTGATAAGTCGCTCCGCTCTCAACCCAGGCGGGAGTATTGTGGGCGAGACGATCTGGGTAGCGGAACATCACGTCTGTTTAACCCGTCCGGAGGCCGGGTTTCACCGGCGGAAGCACCTGGTTCAGGGCGCGAAAAAGCCGCGCCTGGTGGCGCGGCTTGGGTGTGATCCGATCAGACAGGCGCTTACTTCAGCGCGGCGACGTAGTTCGCCTCGGCGGCGTCCCAGTCGACCACGTTCCAGAACGCGGCGATGTAGTCCGGGCGTCGGTTCTGGTAGTTGAGGTAATAGGCGTGCTCCCAGACATCGAGGCCGATGACGGGCTGGCCCTCGATACCGGCGACGGCCTTGCCCATCAGCGGGCTGTCCTGGTTGGCGGTCGAGCCGAGGGCGAGTTTGCCGCCGTGGACGACGAGCCAGGCCCAGCCGGAGCCGAAGCGCGTGGCGCCGGCCTTGGCGAAGTCTTCCTTGAACTTGGCGAAGCCGCCGAGCTCGGCGTCGATCGCCGCGGCGAGCTTGCCCTTGGGGGCGCCGCCCTTGCCCGGGCCGATGACGGTCCAGAAGAAGGCGTGGTTGCTATGGCCGCCGGCGTTGTTGCGGACGCCGCCGCGGATGGCCTCGGGCACCTTCGACAGGTCGGCGATCAGCGTGTTGACGTCGAGCGCGAGCAGGGCGGGGTGGTCCTTGAGGAGATTGGTCGCGTTGGTGATGTAAGCCTGGTGGTGCTTCGAGTGGTGGATCTCCATCGTCTTCGCATCGATGTGCGGGACGAGGGCGTCGTAAGCGTAGGCGAGTTTCGGGAGTTCGTAGGCCATGGTCGTAGTGGGTTGAATAAGAGAAGACCAATTTGCACGCGTTGGGTAACGCGTCAACTGCCGGTCATGTCATTAGCGGGGGGGGCGCGTGGTTTGGTGGGTCGGCCTCCTGGCCGACTGCGGCCGGTCAGGCGACCGGCCCTCCAGTTCATTCCTCCCGGCGCTTGAGCTGGAAATAGGCCCGGATCAGCTCGAGGCAGGGCTTTTCCAGCACGCCGCGCGTCAACTCGAGGTGGTGGTTGGACTGGGGCAGGGCGTTGAGGTCGATCGCACCGCCGAGGCAGCCCATCTTGGGGTCGCCCACGGCGTAGACGACGCGCTTGAGGCGCGACATCAGCGTGGCGCCGGAGCACATGGGGCAGGGCTCCTTGGTCACATAAAGGGTCGCGTCGGTCAGGCGCCAGTTGTCCACGGCCTTGGCGGCCTGGGTCAGGGCGAGGATCTCGGCATGGGCCGTGGGATCCTTGGAGCTGTCGCGCTGATTGTGGGCCGCGGCGATGACCTCGCCGCCCAGCACAATGACCGCCCCGATCGGCACCTCGTCCTGCTTCCAGGCATCGATGGCCTGATTGTAGGCGAGCCACATGTAAAAGTCGTCGTCCCGCTGCAGTTGCGACGGGAAGACCTTTTGAAAAGGGCAGGGCAGGGACGGGCGGCTTGAATCCATGGCGACCAAGGTAAAACCTTGACTACGGCCGGATTTCCCCAGTTACAAGGGGCTTTTATTAGCACTTACCGCATGACCCAAACCAGCCAGCACTCCACCTCCACCCATGTCTGAAGGCAAAGCGATTGAAGTAGAGGGCAAGATAACGACCGTGCTCCCGGGCACGATGTTTCGGGTGCAGCTGGACAACGGTCACACCGTGCTGGCCCACATTTCGGGCAAGCTCCGCAAGCATTTCATCAAGATCGCCGCCGGCGACAAGGTGAAGATGGAGATGAGCCCCTACGATCTCGACAAGGCGCGCATCACCTACCGCATCCGCGAGCAGAACGCGCCGCCGCCCGGCCCGCGCCGCCCGCGCCGCTACTGACGCGCCCCCACGGGAGCCTGTCGTGAACAAACGCAGCGAGTCCCGGCCCACGGCCAAGGAGCCGCCCATGCCGCCCGCCCCGCCGGCCTTTGCCGACGAGATCGACGGCTACCTCAGCTACCTCGAACTGGAACGCGGCCTCTCGCGCAATACCGCCCAGTCCTACGAGAGCGACTTGAAGCAGGTCGCGCATTTCCTCAAGAAGCACGGCGTGGCGAACTGGAAAAAGGTCACGGCGAAACATCTCACCGCCTGGCTGCACTGGCTGAGCGACCAGGATTTCAGCGCTTCCTCCCAGGCGCGCAAGCTCAGCGCCGTCCGCATGCTTTGCCGCCACCTCGTGCGCGAGCGCATCCGGGAAGACGATCCGACCGGGCTGCTTTCCGGCCCGAAAATCCGCCGCAAACTGCCGCAAACCCTCTCCACCGGCGAAATGCAGAAACTCCTCGCCGGCCCGGTCGGCGCCGATGCCTACGCCATCCGCGACCGGGCCATGCTCGAGCTCGTCTACTCGAGCGGCCTGCGGGCCAGCGAGATCTGCGGGCTTACGCTCCAGCAGGTGGATCTCGACCATGGTTTCGTGCGCGTCTTCGGCAAGGGTTCCAAGGAGCGGGTGGTGCCGCTGGGCGACAAGGCCCGCGACGCCGTGCAGGCCTATCTCGGCTCCGGCCGGCCGCGGCTGGTCAAACCGAAGACCGGCAGCGAGCTCTTCATCACCGAGCGCGGCAAGGCGATGTCGCGAAAAACCCTCTGGGTGATGGTCAAGTCCGCCGCCCAGCGCGCCGGCATCGAAAAGCCCGTGAAGCCGCACCTCCTGCGCCATTCCTTTGCCACGCACCTGCTCGGGGGCGGCGCCGACCTGCGCGCCATCCAGGAAATGCTCGGTCACGCCAGCATCGGCACGACCCAGATCTACACCGCCGTGGAGTCGTCCCGCCTTCTTGAACAGCACGCTAAGCATCACCCGCGCAACAAGATGAGTAAGTAGTCCCTAGGCGACGTTTTTTGAGTGAACCCCCCAGCTGCCGGCTGCGACCTTCTGGTAGAAAACCGATGAACCAGGATGCCAAACAAGTGCTCACGGAATGGCTGGTGCTCGCCGCGCAGGGCGGCGACGAGGCCGCGTTCCGCGACCTGCACGACCTGTGGCGCGGCGATTTCCGTCGCCTCGTGCTGGTGCGCGTGGAGCAATCCGTGGCCGCCGACGAGGTCCTGACCGATGTCTGGCTGGCCATTGCCCGCGGCCTGCGCGGGCTCGACGACCCCGCCTGTTTTCCGCGCTGGGCATTCCGTATTGTCGACTGCCGTAGCGCGGATTGGGTGCGCGGGCGCACGCTGGAGCGCCGACGCGAAGCCGCTGCGGCGAACGAAGCCGACACCCTGGCACCCGCCGCCTCGGCCGCGGCCGAACCTGCCGACGAGGTGCTCCGCCTGCGAGCGGCCATCGCCGCGCTGCCGCCGGATCCCCGCAAGTTGATCCATCTTTTCTACGATCTCGACCGCAGTGTGGAGGAGATCGCCGAGATTCTCAACGTGCCGGCCGGCACGGTGAAGTCCCGCCTCTTTTCCGTTCGTGAAACCCTCCGTCAGAAACTCAACCGGACCCAAACCCATGAATGATCTCGACCAGAAAATCCAATCCGCGCTCCGCCGCCAGCCTGGCGGCGACGCGTTCGCCACCGATCCCAACATCGCCGAGGAGGTTATCGCCGCCTTCCGCGGCCGGCATCGCACCCTGATGACGTTCACCTTCTGCTACAGCCTCGTGATCTTCGGCCTCGCCGTCTGGACGGGCGTGAAGTTCTACCAAGCCGGCACGGTGGCGGCGCAACTGCAGTGGGGCGGACTCACCCTGCTGCTGATGGTGGCGGTGATGTTCATCAAGATATGGTTCTGGCTGGAAATGCAGTCCAACCGGATCATGCGCGAACTCAAGCGGGTCGAGTTGCTCATCTTGCAGCGTCCGTCGGGTCAGTGAACGGCCTGTCCGTTACGGCGCTAATCCGGCCTTGGCAGGGCCGGATTACCGCCGTAACTTTACCGCCATGTTACCTCGCTTGTGCTGTCTCGCCCTGGGGGTGCTTGCCCTGGGGGCAATCGCGTCCGCCGCCGATGTCGCCCCTGTCCGGAAGCGGGTGCTAGTTTTCACCAAGTCCTCCGGTTTTGAACACGAGGCGATCAAACCCGTGCTGAAGGACGGCCGTCCGGGCTATGGCTTTCCGGTGCTCGACGAGCTCGGCCGGAAACTGGACATCGACTTCGTCTTCTCCAAGGACGGCTGGCGCTTCACGCCGCAATACCTCGCGCAGTTCGACGCCTTCTTTTTCTACACGACCGGCGACCTGACGGTGGCCAAAAGCGACCCGCGCGGCGACGGACTTCCGCCCATGACTCCTGAAGGGAAAGCCGCGTTCCTCGCCGCCATCGCCGGCGGCAAGGGCTTTATCGGCGTGCACAGCGCGACCGACACCTTCCACAGCGGCGGGCACAACGAGCATGGTCCCGAACGCTGGATCAACGATGGCGCCGCGGCGGACGACTTCGTGCAGATGATCGGCGGCGAGTTCATCCGCCACGGCAAGCAGCAGGTCGCGAAGCTGACCGTGGCCGACCCGAAGTTCCCCGGCTTGTCCGCCGTGCCGGCCGGCCTGGCGCTGATGGAGGAGTGGTATTCGCTCAAAAACTTCGCGCCCGACATGCACGTCCTGCTCGTGCAGGAGACGGCGGGGATGGAAGGCGAGGAGTACCAGCGCCCGGCTTATCCCTCAACCTGGGTCCGGCTGCACGGCAAAGGCCGCGTGTTCTATTCCAGCCTGGGCCACCGCGAGGACATCTGGACCAACCCGGTCTTCCAGGAGATCCTCGCCGGCGGCCTCAACTGGGCGCTCGGCCGGGTGGATGCCGACGTGACGCCCAACCTCGCGACCGCCGCGCCCGGGGCGAACCAGCTGCCGGTCTACGTGCCGCCGTCCAAGTCGCCTTAGCTGGACTCATGCCGTTGCGGCAGGTGGAACCGGGCCTCCGGACCGGTTTTCTCCAATGCGCGCTCAACCAACCCGTCCGGGGGCCGGGTTCCACCTTTCCGTGCGCACATTCCGGGGGAGGTAGCATTTCAACTGCATGATTCCGGTTTAGGCGAATCAACCCGAGCGGCCCCGCCCTTGAGCTGGTGGGTGATGCGTTTCTGGCGCACGGCCTCGCGGCGCGCCTCGGTCCATTCGTAGAAGCCGCGCCCGGAGGCCGCGCCTTTTTCACCCCGGTCGACATGCGCCTGAAGCACCTCCAGTTCGCGCCCGTCGCTGGCCATGGCGGGCAGGAGGTGGGTTGCCACCCGCAGAAAGGTCTCGAGGCCACCCAGGTCTGCGGCCTCGAACGGGCCGACAATCCCATAACGCCGCCCGAGCGAGGTTTTCATCACGGTGTCGATGGTCTCGGGGTCGGCGACCCCCGTGCGGACCAGGTGCAGGGCTTCGCGCATGATCGCAAACTGCAGCCGGTTCCCGATGAACCCCGGCACAGCCTTCCGCAACACCACGGGCTCGGCGCCAATGTCCCGCAAGACGGACACCACGTGTTCGATCGCGGCGGGCGCGGTGCGCGTGCCCGGCACGACCTCGACCAGCGGGAGGGCATGCGGGGGATTCCAGAAATGGGTGATGAGGAAAAGCTCGGGACGGGCCAGGTCCGCACTCAGCGCATCGGGCATGAAGCCGCTGGTGTTGCTGGCCAGCAAGGCATCCGGCGCGAGCACGGCCTCCAGTTCCCGGTAGAGTTCCTGTTTCATGGCGAGCACCTCGGGGATGGCCTCGATAACCAGCGAAGCGGTGGCCAGCGCCGGCAAACCGTCGATCAGCTTGATGCGCGCGGTGGCGGCGGCACCCGCCGCGGGGCTGATCACCCCGGCAGCCAGGAGCTCCTGCATGATGGCCTCGACCACGGGAGGAATCATGCCGCGGCGTTGGGGCGAAGATTCGAGGATGAGGGCGTCGTGGCCCGCCAGCGCAAACTTCGTCGCGATCCCGGCGCCCATCAGGCCGCCGCCGACTATCCCCACCGGTTTGTTGCTCATGGAGGCCAGACTCCGCAGTCTGCTTTACGAGACAACCGTTTATTGGCCGGCGCAAATGCATGCTTTAGCCTTGGCAGTTTTCCGTCTAGGAATTGTCGCCATGAACGAAGTCCAGCTCCATGCCGACAATGTCCGCCAGGCCGCCGCCAAGATCACCGCCAGCCTCGGGGGACTGCAGCCGAAGATCGCCCTCATCCTCGGCTCCGGCCTGGGCGGGCTGGCCACGAGGGTCGAGGATCCCGTGATTCTGGCCTATAAGGACCTGCCCGGTTTCCCGGTGCTCACAGTCGCGGGCCATGCGGGCCAGCTGATCATCGGCCAACTCGACGGCGTCCCCGTGATCGTGTTGAACGGGCGCAAGCATTTCTACGAGACCAGCGACGCCTACCCGCTCAAGGTGATGATCCGTTCCATGAAGGCCGTGGGGGTCGAGACATTGTTCCTCTCCAACGCCGCGGGCAGCCTCCGGCCGCACATCAAGGTCAGTGAGCTCATGTTGATCACGGACCATATCAATTTCCTCGGCCTCAACCCGCTGGTGGGGCCGAACGATGAAACCTTCGGCCCGCGCTTTTTCCCCATGGCCGACGCCTGGGATCCGGCGCTCGGGGCGAAGCTCAAGTCCGTCGCCCAGCAGCAGGGTGTCACGCTGCACCAGGGCGTCTACGTCGCGTTCCGCGGCCCGTCCTTCGAGACGCCCGCCGAGATCCGCATGGCGCAAGGGTGGGGTGGCGACGCCGTCGGCATGTCGAGCGTGCCTGACTGCCTCATCGCCCGCCACTGCGGCCTGCAGGTCGCCGGCGTGTCCTGCATCACCAACATGGGTGCGGGTCTTTCCGACGAGAAACTGTCCCACGCGCACACGCTGGAGAACGCCTCCCGGGGCGCCGGTGCGTTCGAGAAGCTCGTCCTCGCCGCGGTGAAGGTGCTCTGAGCCGGGCCAAGATACTAAGGGGTGTCTTCAAAATCGTGCGGGAGGGGCTTGCTGCCCCGACCAATGATTCCCGAAGCCCAAACCGTCGGGGCATCAAGCCCCTCCCACATTGGCAGAGGCCGCGTTCCACCTCATTGCGCCGGGGTGATCCGGGCGATGCGTTTCGGCAGCAGCACGTAGAGCGCGCCATCGGGCCCGGTGATGACGTGCCGGATGCGGCCGAGGCCCTTGAAGACGATCTCCTCGGCGACGACCTTGTCGCCGTCGAGCTCGAGGCGGTGCAGTTCCTCCACGGCGAGCGAGGCGACGAAGAGGTGGTTTTTCCATTTCGGGAACAGGTTGCCCGTGTAGAAATTCATGCCGCAGGGCGAGATCGAGGGCACCCAGTAGTGGACGGGTTGCGCCAGGCCGGGCTTCGCGGTGGCCTCGGCGAGGGGTGAGCCGTCGTAGTTCATGCCGTAGGAAATGACGGGCCAGCCAAAGTTGCGACCCGGGCGGACGAGGTTGATCTCGTCGCCGCCACGCGGACCGTGCTCGGCGTCGTAGAGCGCGCCGGTTTCCGGGTGGAAGGCGAGGCCCTGCGGGTTGCGGTGGCCATAGCTCCAGATGGTCGGGTCGGCCTGGGGGTCCTTGGCGAAGGGATTGTCGGGCGGCACGCGGCCGTCGTCGAAGACGCGGTGGACCTTGCCCATCGGCACGGTCAGGTCCTGGGCGTTCTGCATCCGGCCGCGCTCGCCGATTGTGAAATAGAGGTAGCCGGCGCGGTCGAAGGCGATGCGGCCGCCGAAATGCACGCCGCCGGAGGCGGGATAGTCGGCCAGCGGGGCCTCGAAGATTTTCCGCTGATCGACCAGCGTGTTGTCGCGCAGCTTGCCCCGCATGATGCGCGTGAGGCTGACGGACTTGCCGTCGGCGCTGGTGCGAGGCTCGCTGTAGGCGAGGTAGATCCAGCCGTTGCGCGCGTAGTCGGGATGCGGCACGACGTCGAACAGGCCCGCCTGGCTGCGGCTGTCGACCTCGGGCACGCCGGCCACGGGCTGGTCGGCGAGCTGGCCGCGCTCGATGATATAGAGCCGGCCGCGTTTCTCGGTCACGAGGGCCCGGCCGTCGGGCAGAAAGGCGAGCGACCAGGGATCGTCGAGGCCGGCGACCCAGGTGTTGAGCTGGTAGTCGTGCAGCCGGCTTTTGACGGTAATCGATTCGGCGGGTTTGGCGACCTCGGCCTGGTTGGCCTTGGCGCGTTGCTCGCGCATGAAGATGACCATCGCACGGATTTCCTTCGCGGACATTACGGCCGACCACACCGGCATGCCCTTCTCCACATTGCCCGTGCTGATGCTGCGCGCGAGGCTCTCGTCGTCGCCGCCGTTGACCCAGACGTCGTCGAGCATGGAGGGGGCGGAGCCGCCTTCCATGCGGGCGCCGTGGCAGCTCGCGCAGTTGACGGCATAGAACTCATTGACCCGCCCGGGGCGTTGGATCTGGGCGGGCAGTGCGGTGGCACTGGTCAGGAGTACCGCAAGGAGGAGGGCGGAACCGGGCGTGGAGCGGAGGCGCATGTAAGGAGGTGAAAGTGGTGGTGGCTCGGGTCAAGGCAACCGTTTTGCCGGGCATGGGTGGAGCGGCTTGACCTCAAGACGCTGGCTTGGAACGCGCCGGGGCCGGCGCGTCCCCCAATTGCTCAGCCGAGTTTCTTGCGGAAGAATTCGACGGTGCGGGTCCAGGACAATTCGGCGGCCGCCTTGTCGTAGCGCGGCGTCGTGTCGTTGTGGAAACCGTGGTTGGTGGCGGGATAGAAATGCGCCTCATGTTCGACCCCGGCCGCCTGGAGGGCCTTTTGGTAGTCGGGCCAGCCGGCGTTCACGCGGGTGTCGAGCTCGGCGTATTGCAGCAGCAGGGCGCCCTTGATCTTGGCGGCGTTCTCCGCGGTGGCCTGGCCGCCGTAGTAAGGGACCGCGGTCTTGATGATATCCGGCAGGCGCCACGCCAGGGTGTTGGCCATCAGGCCGCCGAAACAGAAACCCACCACCCCGAGCGAGCCGTTGCAGGCCGCGTGCGCGTGGAGAAACCTGGCCGCGGCGACAAAATCCTCGGTGATCTTGCCGCGGTCGAGCTTGGCCTGGAGGGCGCGGCCTTCGTCATCGTTGCCGGGGTAGCCGCCAAGCGGCCAGAGTGCATCCGGGGCGAAGGCCACGAAACCGGCGAGCGCGAGCCGGCGGGCGACGTCCTCGATGTAGGGGTTCAAGCCGCGGTTCTCGTGGACGACGATGACGCCGGGCAGTTTGCCGGCGGCGCCGGCGGGGCGGGCGAACAGGCCGCGCATCTCGCCGCTGCCGTCGGGCGAGGGATATTTGAGATATTCGGAGAACACCCGGTCGTCCTCCTTGGGCACCTGGGCGGCGAAGACATATTGCGGGCTCAGCATCTCGAGCAGGGCGACAGCGGTCAGGCCGCCGACGGCGAACTTGGCGGCGCGGTCGATGAAGCCGCGGCGGTCGATCTGGCCGTGGACGTAGTAGTCGTAGAGGTCGAGCAGTTCCTGGTCGAAATCCTTGGCGGTGCGGCGGGTCATGGGGTCTCCGAGGGTTGAGGTTGAAACTGGAGCAACGACGAGGCGCAGCGAACCCAGGTTACGCCGGAAGGCAAATTCCTGCAGGACAGGAGCCGGTGCCTCAGATCTGCGAATAGGGCTTGGGCGTAAGGAAGCGGGCCGTGTTTTTCGAGGTATTGTCGGCGTAACGCGGGTCGGTGCGCATCTGCTGCCAGCGCGGTTCCGGGCCGAATTTCTTCCAGCCGGCGAGATGGGTGGCGAGGTCGGGGCCGCTGGTGAAATAACGCAGGTGCGGGAGGTCGGGGCCGGCCAGGGCCTGGCCGAAGCAGACCGGGTTCATGCCGAGGTCGCGCATCAGCTGGGTCTCGCCCTCGTCGAACATGGCCATCTTGTTCAGCGCCTTCAGCTCGCTGTGGCTCTCGTAGTCGCGCATCTCGAAGACGCGGGCCGGCACCCGGTTCCGGGAGAAGGTCGGCAGTTCAAGCTGCGGCATGCTGGCGAAGGCGAGCAACAGCCACGAGTCGATGCGCTCAAAGGCGGGCGCAGCCTTGGGGGTGTTGAAATAATCGGCCGTGCCGGGCGGGTAGGGCGGATTGAACCGGAGCGCGGCCGTGGCGGCCACGTAGGAATTGAGCGAGGGGTGCGGGATGAGCACCCACACCGGTGAATTCGGCTTCGGGGTGGAGGTAACGGCCTCCTGGTTGACGTCGAGTTCGGTGAAGACACCGATGTTCCTGAGCCCGAGGTGGGCGAGCGCGGGCAGGAGCGCGCCCTCGAGGTAGGCGTCGAGCAGGGCCGGGTTGGCGTCGGCCTTGAGCCGGGGGCCGGCCTGCAGGCGATAGCAGCGCAGCTCGTAGTATTCGCGGCCGGTAGAATCGCTACCGTCGTCGGCCATTAATTTCGGGCCGAGGGCGGCGGTGGCGGTAGCGGCGAGGGAAGCTTTGAGAAAATCGCGACGGGGTAGGTTCATGCAGAAGATTTTTAACCACTCTTGTCCACTAATCGGCCACTAATCCAGTCAGGATCCTCGCCAACCTCCGCCGAGATTAGTGAACAATTAGTGTGGATTAGTGGTTAAACCGAATCGGATGCCCGGCTTAAATAAACCCGATCTTTAAACCGCTAATAACCGCTAATTGCCTCTAGTCTGAATCGGAGCCTTTGCTTGATTAGCGAGAATTAGCGCCATTTAGCGGTTAACCACTCAGGGCGTGAGCGCCGGCATGGGCTGGTCGGCCGGGGCGGTGGACAGATTGCCGGTCAGAACGTAAATGGTCATCGCGATCATGATGCAAACCGCCGCGAGCCAGAAAAACGGGCTGTGGTGGATCGGTCGGCGGTGTGGCCGGTGTTCGGCGGCTTGAGGTCCGCCGTGTTGGTGGAATTGGGGGTCGTTCATGTCCTTTCACGGACAACTTCCCCGACAGAATGTAACGTGGCTTGGGTAGGGGCCGTTGCCCTCAACGGCCCTTGCCTGTCCGAGGGCGGTTGAGGGCAACCGCCCCTACCGACGATGGCGCGGGTTTGACCCCATATCCTTACCGGATCTGGGCGCCTATGCTCGGGCCATGCCTCTTATCAACGTAGTCGTCACCCTAGTCGTCGTCGGTCTGGTCCTCTGGCTGATCAACAACTACATTCCCATGCAAGGGACGATCAAAAGGATCCTCAATTTCGTCGTGGTGGTCGTGGTCATCCTATGGCTGCTCTACGGCTTCGGCATCATCAGCGGCGGCAGTGTGAACATGCCGGTGGTGAAATGAGCGGCACTCAGCCCACCCACGCCCGGGCATTGTAGAACATTTTCATCCAGGGCGAATCCTCCGGCCAGTCCTTGGGCGACCAGCTCATACAGGCGGAGCGGAAAACGCGCTCCGGGTGGGGCATCATGATCGTGACGCGGCCGGTGGTCGTCGTCAGGGCCGTCATGCCAAAGGGTGATCCATTGGGGTTCGATGGATAATTCTCGGTTATCTGATGATGGTTATTCACGAACCGACCAGCCACCAAGCCGGAGTCGCTGAAGACCTGCGCGGCGTGGGCGTCGGGGAACTCGGTGTAGCCTTCGCCGTGGGCGACGGCGATGGGGATGACCGAGCCGGCCATGCCCCGGAAGAACAGGCTGGGGCTCTGCTCGAGTTTCACGCAGACGGAGCGACCCTCGTAGCGCTCGGACTGGTTCTGCACGAAGCGGGGCCAGAGGTCGGCGCCGGGGATGATCGACTTGAGGTTGCTCATCATCTGGCAGCCGTTGCACACGCCGAGGCCAAAGGTGTCCTCGCGGGCAAAGAAGGCCTTGAACTCGGCCCGGGCGCGGTCGTGGAACAGGGCGCTCTTGGCCCAGCCCTCACCGGCCCCGAGCACGTCGCCATAGCTGAAGCCGCCGCAGGCCGCGAGACCGCGGAAATCCTTCAGGCTGATGCGGCCGCTCAGGATATCGGTCATGTGGACGTCCACGGCCTTGAAGCCGGCACGGGTGAAGGCGGCGGCCATCTCGACCTCGCCGTTGACGCCCTGCTCGCGCAGGATCGCCACGGCCGGGCGGATTTTAAACGCGGAGAGCGCAGAGGTCGCGGAGTGGTGGGAAACTGAATTAATCTGATGCTCTGCGTTCTTCGCGCGCTCCGCGTTTAATGCTCCCAGATCGAAAGTGATGACAGGGGTCATTCCCGGATCACTGCGATCAAGACGAAGGGCGTGCTCCTGGTCGGCGGCCTGCGGGTTGTCGCGCATCGCGGCGATGCGATGGGTGACGTCGGACCACCAGCCGCGCAGCGTGACGAGGCTCTCGTTAAAGAGTTCCTTGCCCGACTGCTTCACGCGGAGGGCGAAGTGCGGGTTCAGCGTGCCGAGACGGGACACGCAGGCCTTGAGTCCGTTCTCGCGCAGGGCGAGGTAGACGTCGTCGAAGTCTGACTCGCGGATCTGGATGACGGCGCCGAGCTCCTCGTTGAAGAGCGCGGCAAAGGGGTCGTGCAGGTGCGGGATCTCGAGGTCCACGCCGGTGTGGCCGGCGAAGGCCATTTCGGTGACCGTCGCCAGCAGGCCGCCGTCGGAGCGATCGTGGTAGGCGAGGATCTTTCCGTCGCGGCCGAGCTGCTGGATCACCTTCCAGAAATTCCGGAGGTCGGCGGCATTATCCACGTCGGGGGTGGACGCGCCCATCTGGGAGACGGTCTGCGCGAGGATGGAGCCGCCGAGGCGGTTCTTGCCGCGGCCCAGATCGATCAACAGGAGGACCGTGTCACCGATGAATCCAGAGTCCCGATTTTTAAACGCGGAGGGCGCGGAGGCCGCAGAGGTCGCGGAAGCTGATGGGGGGGAAGTCTCCGCGCTCTCTGCGTTCTCCGCGTTTAATTTCCGATCATAGTGGAGCTGCGGCGTGAGCGAGAGCCGGATGTCGGCGACGGAAGCGAAGGCCGAGACGATGAGCGAGACCGGGGCAGTGACGCGCTTTTGCTGGCCGTCGTCCTGCCACACGGTGGACATGCTCATTGAGTCCTTGCCGACAGGGATGGTGATGCCGAGGGCGGGGCAGAGTTCCATGCCGACGGCCTGGACCGCGGCGTAGAGGTCGGCGGCGTCGCCGGGAACAGCGGGCGCGGCCATCCAGTTGGCGGAGAGGTTGACCTTGCCGAGGTCGCCGATCTGGGCGGCGGCGAGATTGGTGAGGGCCTCGCCGACGGCGAGGCGGGCGGAGGCGGCGGCGTTGTTGACGGCCACCGGGGTGCGTTCGCCCATGGCCATGGCCTCGCCGGTGTAGATGTCGTAGCTGGCGGCGGTGACGGCGCAGTCGGCGACGGGCACCTGCCACGGGCCGACCATCTGGTCGCGGGCGATCAGGCCGCCGAGCGAGCGGTCACCGATGGCGATGAGGAAGGTCTTGTCGGCGACAGCGGGGTGCGAGAGCACGCGCTTAACGGCTTCGCCGAGTGAGAATGAAAGTGAAAGGGGAAGCAGGGGCCGGTGCAGCGAGGTCTCCTGGCGGTGCATGCGCGGCGGCTTGCCGAGGAGGATCTCGAGCGGCAGGTCGATCGGCGTCGTGGCGAACTGCGGGTCCTTGACCACGAGCGTCCGCTCCGCGGTGGCCTCGCCGACGACGGCGAACGGGGCGCGCTCGCGCTCGCAGAGCTGCTGGAAGGTGGCCAGGCGGTCGGCTGGGACGGCGAGGACGTAGCGTTCCTGCGACTCGTTGCACCAGAGCTCGAGCGGGGACATGCTCGGCTCGTCGTTGGGCAGGGCGCGCAGGTCAAACCGGCCGCCGCAGCCGCCGTCATTGACGAGCTCGGGCAGGGCGTTGGAGACGCCGCCGGCGCCGACGTCGTGGATGAAGGAGATGGGATTGTCCGCCCCGAGGGCCCAGCAACGGTCGATGACCTCCTGGCAGCGGCGTTCCATCTCGGCGTTGTCGCGCTGGACGCTGCCAAAATCGAGGTCCTCGCTGCCGGAGCCGCTGGCCATGGAGCTGGCGGCGCCGCCGCCGAGGCCGATGAGCATGGCCGGGCCGCCGAGGACGATGAGCTGGTCGCCGGGGTTGATCTTACCCTTTTGGACGTGCTCGCCCTTGATGTTGCCCAACCCCCCCGCCAACATAATTGGTTTATGATAACCGCGGATTTCAGTTGTTGAACGCTGACCATTAAACGCGGAGCGCGCCGAGGTCGCGGCGGAGAGATCGGGTTGATTTTTCTCTGCGATCTTCGGGTCCTCCGCGTTTAAACGGGCCGCCGGGACTTCCTGCTCGAAGGTGCGGAAGTAGCCGTTGATGGCGGGGCGGCCGAACTCGTTGTTGAAGGCGGCGCCGCCGAGCGGGCCCTCGAGCATGATGTCGAGGGCGGAGACGATGCGCCCGGGTTTGCCGTGATCCTTTTCCCAAGGCTGGATGGCACCGGGCAGGCGGAGGTTGGAGACGGTGAAGCCGACGAGGCCGACCTTGGGCTTGGACCCGCGGCCGGTGGCGCCCTCGTCGCGGATCTCGCCGCCGGAGCCGGTGGCGGCACCGGGGTAGGGTGAGATGGCGGTCGGGTGGTTGTGAGTCTCGACCTTGCAGAGAAGGTGGATGTCCTCGTCGTGCGCCGCGTATTCGTTGGTGCGCGGATCGGAATAAAAACGCCCGCCGCGGGTGCCGGTGAGGACGGCGGCATTGTCCTTGTAGGCCGAGAGGATGCCGGCGCTGTGCCGCTCGTAGGTGTTCTTGATCATCTGGAACAGCGAGCGGTCCTTGGCCGTGCCGTCGATTTCCCAGGTGGCGTTGAAGATCTTGTGGCGGCAGTGCTCCGAGTTGGCCTGCGCGAACATCATCAGCTCGACGTCGCTCGGGTCGCGCTCGAGCTTGGTGAAGGCGGCGAGCAGGTAGTCGATCTCATCCTCGGCGAGCGCGAGGCCGAGTTCGGCGTTGGCGCTGACCAGGGCGGCGCGGCCGTGCCGGTGCACCGGCACGATGGCCAGCGGGCGCGCCGGCTCATGCTCGAACAGCAACTCGCAGGCGGCGAGGTCACCGAAGACCACCTGCGTCATCCGGTCGTGCAGCTTGGCCTGCAGGCGGTGCAGTTGCGCCGAGTCCAGCGGGGAAAGGGGAAAGGGCGGGACCGTGACGCCGACATCCACGGTGTAGGCGATGACGCGCTCGATGCGCTTGATGGCGGTCAGACCGCAGGTGTGGGCGATGTCGGTGGCCTTGGAGGACCAGGGCGAGATGGTCCCCGGGCGCGGCGCGACGATTTGCACGACGCCGTCAACCCGGACCGCGACGCGGCGCGGGCCGTAGGTCAGGAGCTGGTCGAGCAGGCTGCGTTCGGTGGACGTCAGCTCCCGCGCCACATCCACCACGTGGACGAACTCCGCGGCCAGGGCCACCGCCGCGAGGCCGCCGCCGGCCAGGTCCTGCCGGAGTTTCGCCAGACGGAAGGGAGAGAGGGCGGGTGAGCCGCGGAGGATCAGCATGGTCGGGGAAACGCGATACTCGCCAACAACCCCCGGGCGTCAAGTGGGGGAACGGGGAAAGTCGGCAGGTGTCGCCACGGCTGACACGGATTTCCACGGATGAAGACAGGGAGCTGGCCAATACCAGGGTGTATTTGCAAAATGCGATAATGGGTGGCAAAGCTACGGTGGGCAGCCTGCTTGCAGGCGCGGATCTGGCGCGAGCAAGCTCGCTGGCCCACGAAACGCTGGTTTTGCCAACACTCCCTCAGAACAAACGACATCCATCCGGGTACATCCGTGAAATGGATAAAAATGCCCTGAGGCCGGCCTATGGCGGAGAAAGCCGTTGACGAAAGCGGGGAGCTGGGCCCAATAAACGTTTTTAATGCCGTGACCCGCCGGAATCACCCATCGCCCACCACAAAATCATCGGTCGGGGGCAGTGTGACTAACGGACGAAAACCAGCACGGAGCACGGAGCGCGGAGTTTGGAGCCAGTCAAACGGCCGGCCTTTGCATTTCCCCCGCTCCCGGCTCACCGCTGCATCCAGCCATGAGTGAGTTCATCAGCCACGAGTGCGGCATCGCCCTGGTCCGGCTTAAGCAGCCGCTGGCCTATTACCAGGAGAAATACGGCACGCCGCTGTGGGGTTTTCATCAGCTGTTCCTCCTGATGGAGAAGCAGCACAACCGCGGCCAGGACGGCGCGGGCGTGGCCTGCGTGAAGTTCGATATCCCGGCCGGCGAGCCCTACATGTTCCGCGAGCGCAACGTCGAGACCAACCCCCTCGACAAGATCTTCCAGGCCCTGCTGGCGCGCTACACCACGCTGGTCGGCGAGGGGGCGATCCACCCCGAATTCCCGGACACGGCGAAGAAGAATTTCGATTTCGCCGGCGAACTCTACCTCGGCCACCTGCGCTACGGCACCTCCGGCGGCTACAACCTGAGCGCCTGCCACCCCTTCTTCCGCCGCAGCTCCTGGCCGACCCGCAACCTGATGCTCGCGGGCAATTTCAACCTGACCAACACCGGCGAGCTCAACGACAGCCTCATCGCCATCGGCCAGCACCCCATCTTCGCCACCGACACGCAGGCCATCCTCGAGCGCATCGGCTTCTGCCTCGATGAAGAGCATGAGCGGCTCTACCGCGCCCTGCGCGGCGAAAGCCTGCCCGGCGGGGAGATTTCCCGCCGGATCAACGAGGAGATCGACCCCGCCCGCGTGCTGCGCACCGCCTCGGCCAACTGGGACGGCGGCTACTCGCTGGTCGGCGTGCTGGGCAACGGCGACGCCTTCGTGACGCGCGACCCGTCGGGCATCCGCCCCTGCCACTGGTTCGAGAATGACGAGGTCGTGGCCTTTGCCTCCGAGCGGGCGCCGCTTTGTACCGTGTTCGATCTCGAGGCCTCCCAGGTCAGCGAGGTCGAGCCCGGCTGCGCCGTGATCATGAAGAAGTCGGGCAAGGTCACGACCGAGCGGATCAAGCCGGCCCTGCCCAAGACGCAGTGCACCTTCGAGCGCATCTATTTCTCCCGCGGCAACGACGCCGACATCTACCGCGAGCGCAAGGCCCTCGGCGCCGGCCTCGCGAAACCGATCTGGCAATCCATCGGCGGCAACCTCGCGAAGACCGTCTTCAGCTTCATCCCCAACACCGCCGAGGTCGCCTTCTTCGGCCTGATGAGCGAGCTGCGCTTCCGCCGCCGCGCCGAGGTTAAGCAGACGCTCCTCGACGCCGCCCAGGCGGGCACCATCACCGAGGCCCTCGTCGACGATCTCATCCTCAACAACTGGCCGCGCGGCGAGAAGGTCGTCACGAAGGACGTGAAGCTGCGCACCTTCATCAGCCAGGAAAAATCCCGCAACAACCTCGCCTCGCACATCTACGACGTCACCTACGGCGTCGTCGAGCCCGGCGACAGCCTCGTCTGCGTGGACGACTCGATCGTGCGCGGCACGACGCTGCGGCGTTCCATTCTGCGCATCCTGAAGCGGCTCAATCCGGTGAAGATCATCATCGCCTCGACCGCGCCGCAGATCCGCTACCCGGATTGCTACGGCATCGACATGTCCGAGATCGGCAAGTTCATCGCCTTCGAGGCGGCCATTACGCTGCTCAAGGAGCGCGGCCAGACCAACCTCATCGCCGACGTCTACAACCTTTGCCGCGAGGAGCTGCGCAAACCCTCGCCCGAGCCGGTCAACCACGTGCGGAAGATCTACGAGCCGTTCACGGCGGACGAGATTTCCCGGAAGATCACGCAGCTGGTCTCGCCGAAGCCCAACGGCTGGAACGGGGAGATCGAGATCATCTTCCAGTCGATCGAGAACCTGCACCGCGCGCTGCCCCACCATACCGGCGACTGGTATTTCACCGGCAAATATCCGACGCCCGGCGGCTACCGCGTGGTGAACCAGGCTTACGTGAACTATTTCGAAAAGGCCGAAGGCCGGAGCTACTGATTCTCCGCGGATTACGCTGATGAACACGGATAAAAGACTCTTTCCCGATACCTGTCATTCTGAGCGCAGCGAATCCAGCAGGACGTGTGCTCACGAGTATCCTGCTGGATCCTGCACTTCGTTCCGGATGACAGTCATGGTGTATCCGCGGCTATCCGCGTAATCCGCGGAGAATCTTCTTCATGTCTCTCAGCTACGAAAGTTCCGGTGTTCGCTACGACCAGCTTGATGCGTTCAAGCGGGCCTGCCAGCAGGCCGCGCGCGGCACGGCCGGTGAGCTTGCCGCCCATGGCTATGCCGAGCCGGCCACGACCCGCGGCGAGAGCGCCTACCTGATCGAGGGTCAGGACCACTTCCTCGCGCACGTCGAGGAGGGCCTCGGCACCAAGAACCTCGTGGCCGATGCCGTCTACGCCGCCACCGGGAAGAATTATTATCGCGAGATCGCGATCGATACGGTGGCGACGATCGTCAACGACCTCATCACCTGCGGCGCGCGGCCGATCTCGGTCGCGATGCACGCGGCGGTGGGTGACTCCGGCTGGTTCTCCGATGCGCCGCGCATGCAGGCGCTGGTGGACGGTTGGGCCGAGGGTTGTCATCGCGCGGGCGCGGTCTGGGGCGGCGGCGAGACACCGACGCTCAAGGGCATCGTCAATCCCGCCACCCTCGTCCTCGCCGGCTCGGCCGTCGGCAAGATCGAGCCCAAGGCACAGCGCATCACGGGCGACGTGCAGGACGGCGACGCCATCATCTTCCTCGCCTCGACGGGCGTGCAGACCAACGGCCTATCGCTCTGCCGGCTCATCGCGGAAAAGCTCCCGCAAGGTTACCAGACGCCTATCGGGCACGGCGACCACCGCACCTATGGCGAGGCGCTGCTCGCGGCCTCGGCCATCTATGTGGATTTCGTGATCAAGTGCCAGCTGGCCGGCGTGAAGTTGAACTACGTGGCGCATGTGACCGGCCACGGCTGGCGCAAGCTGATGCGGCTGGAAGAGCCGTTCGTCTATGAGATCACCGAGCCGCGCGCGATGCCGGCGCTGTTCAAGTTTTTGATGGAGGCCGGCCCGATCTCGCTGCGGGAGATGTATGCGACCTTCAACCAAGGCGTCGGTTTCGCCGCCTACGTGCCGCCGTCGGCGGTTGCTGCCACGCTGGCCGCCGCTCAGGCCGCCGGTCATGAGGCCTGGGTCGCCGGCACGGTGAAGAAGCAGGGCGGCCGCAAGGCCGTCACGATCCCGTCGCTCGGCCTCGCCTACGAGGCGGACACGCTGCAGGTGCGTTGAGCCGGGATCATGCAGCCGGAACCTGTAGGGCGGGGTCGCCGAACCCCGCCTCGCGGGCACCGACACGCCGAAGTTCTGCCAAGCCCGACCAAACCGAGACCGGGCTACCTCTAATGGGATTTCGTCAACGGCGAAATTTTGGCGGAGCGGGGTAAGGAGATTCCGCCGTTGGCGGAATCCTTTTAGTGATCCCCTTCTTGGGTTTGAAAACACTCCCTAACGGCTGACAGGGGAAAACTCTAACTTTGCTGCTTGGTGTTCCCCAGGTTGATGCATCCGGCAGATTCGTCGGGCGAGATTTTCCGGCCGGCCGGGCTGCCCGCTTGAGACAAATCTTGCGCCGACGCCGTCGCGGACTATGGGTGATCACCTGAGTTCAGCCGAGATCCTCGCTGAACTCCCCCAGCTGACTCGCGAGCAGCGCGCGGCGGTATTGGCCCAACTGGCCGTGCTCGATCAAGGTCTCTGGGTTGATGCCACTAATCCGGCGGATGAACGCAAGGCGATCGACTGGCGTCTGGCCGAAGCTCGCTCTGGTGCGGTGAGTTGGAGTCAGGGGAATGAGGCCAAGTCGCGGATTCAGGGAAAACTAAACCAGGATTGAATGCGGATTGTGGCCGTCAGTTCTCGGGCCGGATCCGAAATCACCGAGGCGGCGCTTTGGTATGGGCCGCAGCACGCGGGATGGGGCGGCGAGTTTCTAATCAAATTGGACCAGGCCTTGGCGCGTCTCGCCGCCAATCCGCGCCTCTTCCCAGTGGTGCGCCGGGCACCCGATGTGCGCCGGGTCAGGCTCGACCGGTTTCCATGGCAGCGGTGGTTTTATCTGGAGGGGGACCCCATCCGGGTGTTTGCCGTGCTGCACGCGCGAAGGGATCCGCGGGAATGGACGGAGCGTATTTAGGAGGCCCCGCCTACGAGGCGGACACGCGGCAGGTGCGGTGAGGTGTTTGGAGGCGGGGTGCCCTCATCCCGCGGTTTGGCCGGGCGGGATTTGCATTTTAACGCGGAGAGCGCGGAGTCAATGGCCCGGCCGGGTGTGCGGGCTCTGCGGCCTCCGCGTTTAATTTCATCGGTCGGGGTATGGTTGGTCGGGCCGGCCGGCCCTAGCCTTGTCGACGGCTGGAGACCAACCGTCCAGGAATACAGGCACAAAAAAGCCGGCCCGCGGAGGGCCGGCTTGATAAGGTTGGTCTGACTTATTCGCCCGAGCGGCTGACCGCCGAGGTATCGATCGGCTGCGGCGTGGTGACCGGGACGGGGGGCGTCTCGAAGGGCGCCGGGGCCTCGACGGGCGGCAGGGGCAAAACGGGGAGCGCGTCGGGGGTCGCGTTCGGCTGCGACAAGACGTTTTGCGTGGCCTGCGTGGCGGTCTGCGTCGCTGTGGTGGCGGAAGTGGTTGCATTGCGGGCGGCGGTCTGTGTCGCCGTATTGCCAGCCACATTGGTGACCGCGGTGGCATTGGTGTTCGTGGCGGTGGCGGTGGCGGTGGCGACAGTTGCAAGGCTGGTGTTCGAAGCTAGCGACACCGCGGCGGCAATCGTGGCCGCGACTTGGACGTCAGAACCACCGCTGGCTGTCGCGACCGTCTGGGCGACGGCGGCGGCAATCGTCGTGGCCTGGGCCGGCACAGCCTGGGCAACCGCGGCGGCCACCGTCGCGGCAGCCTGCGTGTTCGTGGAAGCGGTAACTGCGACGACCTCGCGGGCGATGTTCGTCGCCTCACTCGGGGCAGCTGTGGCGGCCGCAGAGGCCACCGAAGCGGCAGTGCTGGCCGAGGCGGCTGCAATCGTCGGGGAGGTGGAGGTCGCGGCGGCCGTGGACACCTGGGCGGCCACGGCGGCGGCTGTGGCCGGACTGACGGTGGAGGCGACGGCCACGACTTGCGAAGCGACATTGACGGCGCCTTCCGCGGAAATATTGCCCGATTGCATCACGGTGGAGATGGCGGTCACCGCGTCAGCGACCACCTGGGCGATGGCGGGATTCGTCGCGGCAGCTTGGGCAAGCGGAATGGGCGGCTGGGGTTCCCCGCCTGGAGGGGTGATCGAAATCATGCCCGCCGAAATAGTAAACATGGCACCGGCTGCATTCGTGAAGGTGACCGCATCAGCCGTGGCCGCGATCTGGAAGCCACCGGCTGAGACGGAAACCGAGAAGGAGGTGCCGCGCGCGGCGGCCACACCCTTCGGCGTGCGCACGTTGTAATTGTTCACCTTTTTCTTGCTCGGGTCGAGCACCGAGATCATATTGCCACTCTTCAGGTTGAGCATGGTCTTCTCCTCGGTCACCTTGCCGCTGTCCGACGTGACGGACAGCTCCTCGACGGAGACCGTGGTGTTGGCCTTGAGGATGGCAGTGGTCGAAGTATGCGTCTGGAGATAGAGGTCGCCGTCGGCCGAAGTGGTGATCGTGGCGCCCTGCGGCACCTTGGAACCGACAGTCAGCGCGGTGGTGCTGCCATCGGCGAGCGTGAGGGTGGCGCTGCCCGAGAGTTGGGCCACGGTGGCCTCGGTGGCCTTGGTCTGGGCAAAGGCCGAAACGGCTAGGCCGACGAGGGCGGTGAAAAGAAGAACCAGTTTGCGGGTGTTCATGGCTATTATTGTAGGAAGCTTGTTAGGTGGGCTGCGCGGAACTTCAGCAGATTGCATGGCATCTGCAAGAGCGTAATTGGCAGTTTGGCAGAGAATTCCGTAGCGGTCGGCCGACCAAAGCCGGATTCGGACCGGCTTGGGCAAGTTATCCCAATCCTCTATGGCCAATGGACTTCATACAAAGCCCGCAGGGATCAGGCGGTGAATCAGATGGGGCGATATTTTCAGGCAATCGTAGGTCGGGGTTTACCCCCGACAGGCCACGCTCGATATCGGGCATAAAGCCCGACCTACAGCAAACTGACCCACAATCTAAGCTTCGCGCCCTTGGTGTGAAATCCGTTTGTCCAGGCCGATTGGGCTCACTTCTCCTTCATGACATAGACCCCGCCCCAGTCCGGCGGCGGCGGGCTGACGGCGTAGTCGGCGACGATATCGAGGAAGACCAGCGAGGGGTTGGAGCTCACCCCGGGCGTCTGCCCGGGCTGGTTGGGTTCCAAGGTCAGACTGCGTTTGAAAAGGGCCTCGGCGCCAGCCCAGTCGCGCTCGTAATACCGGGCCAGGCCTTGGGCGAACAGGGCGAGGCACTCATGGGTGGACGGCGTCACATGCTCCTTGAGGCCCGTGATCTCGTAAATGGGGACGGCCTGGCCGCGGCCCTTGACGACGATCCGGCCGAGCGGGCGGAAGACGACCCGGTCGCCGCCGTGTTTTTCGCAGGCCAGCTTGGTGGCCTCGGAGCACATGGTGTAGGTGCCCCAGCTCTTGGCGCCGGATTCCATGCGGGCGGCGAGGTTCACGTCGTCGCTGGTCATCGTGTAGCTGAAGCGGGTGCGGCTGCCCATGTTGCCGACGACCGCGAGGCCGGTGTTGAGGCCGATGCGCGAGCGCATCTGGCGCACCGTCAGCGGCCACTTCTCGCCTTGTGCCACCCAGCGCTCGCGCAGCTCGTTGAGGGCGTGTTGCACGCGCAGGGCGGCGACGCAGGCGCGGTAGGCGTGATCGGGCAGGGTGATGGGGGCGCCGAACATGGCCACGACGGCGTCGCCGATGTATTTGTCGAGCGTGCCACCTTCCTCCTGGATGATGTCGGTGCAGACGGTGAGGTATTCGTTGAGCAACTCGACGAGGCGGGCGGCCGAGAGTTTTTCCGAGAAGGTCGAGTAGCCCTGGATGTCGCTGAAATACGCCGTGATCTCCTCGGTGTGTCCGCCCAGCTGCGGCATCTGGCCGGTTTTCACCAGCCGGTCCACCACCTGCGGGGAAAGGTAGGCGCCGAACATGCCCTTGATGGCCTGCTTGGCGCGCTGTTCTTCCAGAATCCGACGGCCGATGACGACGAACTGCAGGCCGACGAAACCGGTGAGCGGCGTCACCAACGGCAGCCACCAGCTGGCTCCCACCCAGGCCCAGGTGGCGAGGGACACGTAGCTGACCACCCCGAGCACTGCGCCGCTGCCCAGCAGCATGACGGACCGGTCGGCCAGCACCGCGAGGCCCAGCCAGCCCAGCAGCAACGCCATGCCCCAGATGAGGCTGTCGGGCACCCGGCGCGCGTAGTCCTCTGTCAGGATGTTGTGCACGATGTTGGCGTGCACGAGCACGAGCGGGGCGTAGGCGTTGCGCTGGGTCGGGCCGGCGTCGGCCTTGCCCGTGACCGTCTGGCCCACGAACAAGATCTTGCCCGCGATGTCGGGCGGCTTGACCGCGCCCGGCGTTTTTTCCACGTGATAGGCGTTTATCTTGAGCAGCATCTCCTGGTAGGTGTGCGTCGGGAAATCGAAATGGGTCCCTTCGGCGTCCTGGTCGTAGCGGTAATTCACGAGGAAATGGCCGGACCGCGTGATCGGGATGCGCCGCTCCTGGCCGCCCACCGGCAGGTAGATGCCGTCGCCCGGCCGGACCCGCACCTGCTCCGGCTGGATGTGGTGATACGCCATGACGGCCTGCAAGGCCAGCGAGGCGAACACCTCCTGGCCGACCCGGACCACCAGGGGCACCTCGCGGATCACCCCGTCGCCCGTCCGGGGCGCATCCGCGAAGCCGTAAGGCGCCACGGCCTTCAATTCCGGGAACGGCAACAAGGCGTATTTGTCCCCGTAGAGCTGGCTGGCGTCACCCTCGATGTGGGCCAGCGGCCGGGTGGGCCCGCCGGGAGGGGACTCGAATTCGGGCGGCTCGGAGGTGCTGACGGCGCCCGTGATGACCTGCACGCCGGAATCGATCGCCGCTTTAGTATCGTGGCCCATGGCGGCGTCGCCCTCGCCTTCGCGCCGGGCGTCGAGGATGACATCCCAGAGCACGAGGGCGGGCTTTTCCACCGCCACGAACTTGTTGAAGTTGCCGTGCCACGCGCGGTCCGGCGGCCAGGCCACGAGGGTCGAGTCCGTGTTGTCCTCGAACAGGACGATCACCAGGCGGGGATCCGGGGGCGGCTGAAACAGGGCGCGAAACTGGGTGCGCCAGTCCAGCGCTTGCAACTCGAACTGTTGCACCGTGTCGACGCGGCTGGCCAGCCAGGCCAGGCCGAAGCAAGCCAGCGGCGCCCACCAGAGCTGTCGGAAATTCTTGCGGGCGTGGCTGAGCATTACAGCCGCATCATGGCCGTCGCCGCGTATCCGAGCCAAGCGATTTCTGGCCGGGGGTGGAGCGTGTTGCCCTCAACGCGCTGGGCAGTGCGCGCCAGCATCCTGAAGCGCCTTGAGGGCAAGTCGCTCCACCTGCGCAGGCGCAAAGGTGGAACCCGGCCTCCGGACGGGTTGGCTCGAAAGGCGTCGATGAAGAACCGCGCTCCCGTCTCAGCGCTGGCGCCAGCTGCCGCGCGACAGGCCGCCGAACTTGCGCGGGGCCGGCTGGCCGCCGTGGCCCTGGCCTGGCGGGCGAGGGGCCTGCGGCGCGTGGCCTTGCTGCTGGCGGGGCTGGCCGCCGCCGTGGCCGCCGCGATTAAATTGCTGCTGGGCGCGGCGCGGGTCGACGTAGCGCGGAGCGGCGCCTGCGCCGATCGTCGGGGCGGAGTGATAGTCGAAGCCATCGAGTTTCAGCTGGGGCACCTTCTGGCCGATGAAGCGCTCGATGTCGCGGATCTCGCCGGCCTGATCGGGCGTGGTCAGCGTGAACGCATCGCCCACGGCGGCGGCGCGGCCGGTGCGGCCGATGCGGTGGACGTAATCCTCGGGGTTGGCCGGGATGTCGTAATTGATGACGTGCGAGACGCCGGCGACGTCGATGCCGCGGGCGGCGATGTCGGTGGCGACCATCACCTCGTATTTGCCGGACTTGAAGCCCTCGAGGGCCTCGACGCGCTGCGACTGCGAGCGGTTGGCGTGAAGGACGGCGACGGAGTGGTTGGCGGACTTGAGCTTGCGGGCGATCTTGTCGGCGCCGTGCTTGGTGCGCGAGAAGATGAGGCAGCTGTGGAAGTCGGTCTTCTCGAGCAGGGCGACGAGCAGGTCGAATTTCTTGAGCTGGGTGACCGGGTAGAAGGCGTGGGTGACGGACTTGGTGACCGTGCGGGCGATGCCGATCTCGACGCGCGCCGGGTTGCGCAGGGCGAAGCGGGCGACCTCCTCGATCTCGGGCGGCACGGTGGCGGAGAAGAATAGCGTCTGACGCTCGCGCGGGCACATGCCGATGATCTTCTTCACGTCCTTGACGAAGCCCATGTCCAGCATGCGGTCGACCTCGTCGAGGATGAGGATCTTGAGGTTGTCGAGGCGCAGGGTCTTCTCGTTGAGGAAGTCCATCAGGCGGCCGGGTGTCGCGATGACGATGTCGGTGCCGGCCGAGATCTCGCTGCGCTGGCGGCCGTAGCCGACGCCGCCGTGGACGACGGTGGCGCGGATGTCGGTGAAGCGGCCGAAATCGCGGAAGGCGGTCTCCACCTGGGCGGCGAGCTCGCGGGTCGGCTCGAGCACAAGTACGCGCGGGCCGCGGGCCTCGTGCTTGCCGAGACGGGCGAGGACGGGGAGGGCGAAGGCGGCAGTCTTGCCGGTGCCGGTCTGGGCGGACGCGATCAGGTCGCCGCCGCCGAGGACGACGGGGATGGCGCGCAGCTGGATGGGCGTCGGGTCGACATAGCCCATGGCTTTGACACCGTTGATCAGGGAGGGCGGCAGCCCGAGCTGGGAAAATGGCATAGCGGACAATTAGCCGGCCAATCAGGAGGCAAAGCGAGGCAATTCTCTAAGGTGGAACGATGCATTAGACGCGGGTGGAACGCGGCCGCCGGACGCGTTTTTCCTTCGGACGCCGTGACAACCCGTCCGGAGGCCGGGTTCCACCTGGGTGAGGGAGCACGGATTCACTTTGTGCTCTGCTTTCCCGGGCCGCGCCCCATTGTATGCTCATGGAAAAACGCCCGTTCAACGAACTCGGTCTGTCCCCCGAGATTCTGAAAGCCGTGGACAAGATGGGGTTCGAGGAAGCCTCGCCCATCCAGACCGCGGTCATTCCGCATGGCTTGGCGGGCAAGGACGTCGTCGGCCAGTCTGCGACCGGCTCCGGCAAGACGGCGGCCTTCGCCATCCCGGCCATCGAGAAGGTCGACGTGCGGCTGCGCCAGGTGCAGGTGCTCGTGCTCTGCCCGACGCGTGAGCTGGCGGTGCAGGTGGCCGAGGAGTTCGGCAAGCTGGCGTATTTCAAGAAGGGCCTGATGGAGGTGCCGATCTACGGTGGCCAGAGCTACGAGCGGCAGTTCCGCGCGCTCCACGCCGGCGCGCAGGTCGTCATCGGCACGCCCGGCCGCGTCATGGACCACATGGCCCGCGGCACGATGAAGCTCGACGCCCTGAAGGTCATCGTCCTCGACGAGGCGGACCGGATGCTCGACATGGGTTTCCGCGACGACATCGAGCACATCCTCAAGTCGGTGCCCGAGCAGCGGCAGTGCTTGTTCTTCTCGGCGACGATGCCGCGCCTGATCCAGGACCTGATCAAGCGCTACACCCGCGACCCGGTCTGGGTGCGCATCGAGGCCCACGCGCAGAACGCGCCGCAGGTGGAGCAGATCTATTTCGAGGTGGACCGCCGCTCGAAGATCGAGCTGCTCACGCGCCTCATCGACCTGCACGACTTCCGCTTCGGCATCATCTTTTGCAGCACGAAGATCATGGTCGACGAGCTCGACGAGCACCTGCACGCCCGCGGCTATTCGACGGACCGCCTGCACGGCGACATCACGCAGGCGCAGCGTACGCGCGTGATGGACAAGTTCCGCCGCCGCGGCTTCGAATTTCTCGTCGCGACGGACGTGGCGGCCCGCGGGCTCGACGTGGACGACCTCGAGGTGGTGTTCAACTTCGACCTGCCGAACGACGCCGAGGATTACACGCACCGCATCGGCCGCACGGGCCGCGCCGGCAAGAAGGGCATGGCCTTCACCTTCGTCGCGGGCCGCGAGCTCTACAAGATGCAGAACATGATCCACTACGGCCGGCTCAAGATCCGCCGCGAGCGGGTGCCGTCGATGGACGAGGTCGAGGAGGCCAAGGGCAACGTGTTCTTCGAGAAGCTGCGCGCCACGCTGGAAGAGAAGAAATTCCAGTCGCATGACCACATGGTCCAGCGGCTGATCGAGCAGGGCTACACCAGCACCGACATCGCCTCGGCGCTCATCCACCTGCTGCAGGGCGTGGCCGGCGAGCCGCCGGCCAAGGGGCCCGGCACGAAGGCCGAACGCATCGCGGCCAACGAGGCCCCGAAGGCGGCGCGGCCGGCGGCGCCCAAGGTCCCTGCGCCCAAGGTGGCGGCGCCCAAGGTGGAACCCGGCCTCCGGACGGGTTTTCAGGATGCGCGCATGGCTGAACCCGTCCAGCCTGTCCGCCCTAGCCCTGGCGACGGCGGAAGGCCGCGCCCCACCTACGAGCAACCGGCTTACGAGAAACCTGCCGGCGACCGCTTCGCCGCGCAGAAGCGCACTTTCGACCGCAAGGCACGCACGGGACGCGAGCCGGGGTTCAGCACACTCACCTTCAATGTCGGACGCGCGCAGCTGGTCACGCCAGCCGATCTCGTGGGCAAGATCGCCGGCGTCACGCGCCTACCGGCCAATGTGGTCGGCGCGATCGACATCCATGAGGAGCATACGAACGTCGATGTCGCCACCGAGCATGCCGAGACGGTCATCGCCAAGCTCACGGGCATCCGCATCAAGAACCAGTCGTTGAAGCCGGCGATCGTGCCACCGGCCGCGGACTGAGGCCATGGCCGGTCGTCTGCTGAGCCCCGATCACCTGACGGCTTGGGAGGTCGTGCGGCTGCTCAAGCTGGAGCCGCTCGACCAGGAAGGCGGCTACTTCCGCCGCACGGGCGAGTCGGCCACGATCCTGCCCGGCGACAAGCGGGCGTGGTCGATGATCTATTTTCTGGTCACGCCGGAGGGTTTTTCGGCGATGCACCGCGTGGCCGAGGATGAGATCTGGAGCTTTCATGCCGGTGATCCGCTGGAATCGCTGCGCCTGCGGCCGGACGGCCGCGGCGAGTGGGTGAAACTCGGGTTGAACCTCGCCCACGGTGAGCGGCCGCAGGACGTCGTGCCGGCGCAGACCTGGCAGGGCACCCGCCTTGCCGCGGGCGGACGCTGGGGGCTCGTGACGTGCGTCGTGGCGCCGGAATTTCAGCTGAGCGATTTCGAACTCGGGTCGCGTGATGCGTTGACCGCGGCCTGGCCGGAATTCGACGACGGCATCCAGGCACTCACGCGGGCCCAGCCGCCGGCGGTGAAGGGACTCACCGCCCTACCATCATCCCCGCCAGCTACTTGACAGCGGATGGGGCGATGCCTATCTCCAAGGCCCGTTGCCCATGGAAGCTGCACTCGATCAACCGGTGCTCGTGCTGAACCGCCTCTGGCAGGCGGTCAATGTCATCGGCGCGCGTCGCGCCTTCGCCCTGCTGGCCCGCGAGCACGCGCAGGTTGTCCACCAGACCGAGGACGCGTTCCGCACCTACTCGCTGATGGATTGGATCGACTTCTCGACCTACAATCCGCCGGTCGACGCGTTGGAGACGGTGCACACCATCAACCGCAACATCCGCCTGCCGCGCGTGATCCTGCTGACCTTCTTCGACAAGCTGCCCTGCAAGGAGCTGAAGCTGACGCGCAACAACGTCTTCGAGCGCGACGGCGAAAAGTGCCAGTATTGCGGCCACACCTTCGAGCGCGAGCTGCTGAACCTCGACCACGTCATCCCGCGCCATTACGGCGGCAAGACGACGTGGGACAACATCGTGTGCTCATGCATCAAGTGCAATTCGCGCAAGGCCAACCGGCTCCCGCACGAGGCGCACATGCGGCTCATCCGCAAGCCCGTGCGCCCGAAGTGGCGCCCCGTCATCTCGCTCGTGCTCGGCAACCACAATCACGAGAAGTGGAAGGACTTCCTCGACGTCGCCTACTGGAACGTCGAACTGGAGGAGTAGTTTTTAAGTGGAACCCCGCCTCCGGACGGGTTGTTGGGAGGTGGAGCGTGTTGCCCCCAACGCGCTGAGCCGTGCGCGCGCATCCTGAAGCGGCTTGAGGGCAAGTCGCTCCACCTTCACCCCTCCGCCCGCGGCACGGTCACGCGCATCGTCGTGCCGCGCGGGCTGGAGTTGAGCAGCGTCAGGTCGCCGTGGTGGTCCTTCATGATCCGCAGGGCGATGGCCAGGCCGAGGCCCGTGCCGTCGGCGCGGCCGGAGAGGAAGGATTCGAAGATGCGCGGCCGGATCGACTCCGGGATGCCGCCGCCGGTGTCGGTGAGGTCGAGCTGCACGACGCGGCCGAGGGTGGAGGTCTCCTCGGTGCAGGTTACCGTGATTTCTCCGCCGTGCGGCATGGCGTGGAGGGAATTGAGCGCGAGGTTGAGGATAACCTGTTGGAGCTGGCCCTTGTTGCCCTCGACCAGGAGTGCGCGCGCCGGCGCGGTGTAGTGCAGCTCAACCCCGGCCTGGGCGAGCTTGGCGCGCAGGAGCACGAGCGTGTCGTCGAGGATCTCGGCCAGGGCCCAGCGCGAGTGGAGGGCGGCGGGCGTGCGGCCGAAGGAGAGGACGCGGGAGACGAGGCCCTCGAGCTGCTCGATCTTTTCCGTGATCACCTGGAGGTCGCGCCGCCGGGGATCGTCACCGGCGAAGTCCATGCCGAGGGTGCCGTGCAGGAGCTTGATGACGAGGAGGGGATTCCGGATCTCGTGGGCGATCTCGGCGGCGAGCAGGCCGAGGGTGGTGAGGGTCTCGTTCTTGCGCAGCACCTCCTCGGACTGGAACACGCGCGCGTAGAGCCGGGCGTTTTGCAGGGCGACGGCGGCGAAGCTGGCGAGGGCGGTGAAGAGGCGTTTCTCGTCGTCGCTGAAGCGGTGGGGCGCGCCGTGGAAGACCGAGAGCACGCCGGCCGGCTTGCCCTCCAGGATGAGCGGCGTGGCCAGGGCGGAGCAGAGCGAGCGGTCGCGCGGCAGGTCGGCCGCCTCGCTGTAGCCGGGGCCGTCGATGTGCTGGAACTCCGTGGCGCGCCCCGAGCGGATGGCGGCGGCGAGCAGCGACTGGTCGGCCGAGACCGTTTGCTGCTGCAGCGTGAGGCCCGCGGCGGACAGATCGCCGTCGGCCGACCAGGCGTGCAGGCGCAGCTCGCGGCGCTCCTCGTCGTAATCATGGAGGAGACAGAGCCGGGCGTTGAAGAGCGCGCGGCCGCTCTGGGTGAGCGTGGAGAGCAGTTCCTCGGGCGCGAGTTGGGCGACGAGGGCGTGACCGAGCTCGACCAGGGTGGTGAGTTGCTTGGAGTTGGCGCGCAGGCGCTCGTATTGCCAGAGGCGGTGCAGGACGGTGCCGGCCTCGGCGGCGCAGCGCGCCAGCCGGGCCAGGTCGGCGGCGGTGAAGGCGCCGAGGCGGTCGGCGTCGAGGTTGACGATGCCGATGGTGCGGCCGTCGAAGACGAGGGGCGCGGCCATCTCGGAGCGGACCCCGGCGCGGGCGGAGATGTAGCGCGGCTCGGCGGCCACGTCGGCGACGAGCAGCGGCTTGCCGTGCAGCGCGACCCAGCCGGTGATGCCCTGGCCCGGCTTGAGGGCGAACTCACCGACGTCGGGCGGCAGCCCCTGCTGCACGCCGATCTCCAGGCCGCCGGTCTCGGGGCTGAGCAGCGCCAGCGAGCCGCTGTCGGCGGGAAACGCGCCCATGATGGCCGTGAGGATCTGGCCCTGCGCCGCCGCCGCATCGGCGGCGCTGGAAGCCAGCGAGGCGATCCGGTAGAGGACCGCCAAGTCTTTCGGGTCATCAGGACTCATCCCGGCCAGCTGAACAGGTCTGGCCCGGGTTGGGGAGAGAAAATATGCCGGCGCTCAAAGGTGGAACGCGGCCTTCCGCCGTGGCCGAGCCAATGGCGGACCAGCAGGCCGGATCAAGCCATGGGCGAATCCTGAAAACGCGTCCGGAGGCCGCGTGCCACCTTCAATCATTCAGACGGCGGCCGTCTGGGCCGGCGTGATGATCCCGCGCAGGGCGTCGCGCAGCGTGTGCAGCGTGGCGGGGTCGACCGGGCCCGCGTCGGGCTGGTTGGGCTCGATGTAGAAGGTGTCGATCGCGACGCTGCGCTCGGTGTTGATGCGGGCGAAGGTGGTGTCGAAGCCGTGGTCGGAGATCGTTTTCACCAAGCGGTAGAGCAGGCCGATCTGGTCGTGCGCCTGCACCTCGACGATGATGCGGTTGAGCGAGAGCTCGTGGTAAACCTCGACGGTCGGCGGAAAGGAAGCGGGCAGCTCCGAGACGGCGGCGGTGTAGCGCGAGGCCTCGGCGAATTTTTTGGCCTGCGCGGTGATATCGGGCAGCAGCTCGCGGTTGTTCACCAGCGCCTCCTCGACCGTGCGGGCGAGGGTGTCCATGGCCTTCTGGTTCTGCACGACGCCGCGGCCGGGCTCGACGACATGGAAGGTGTCGATGGCGATGTGGTCGGAGCGGGTGGTGATCCTGGCGGAAAGGATGCTCAGGCCCGCGACGCTGAAGGCGCCCGCGAGCTTGTAGAAGAGACCGGCGCGGTCCCACGTGACGACATGCACGGTGGTGTAGCTGCGGTTGATGTCGTCCTTCCACTCGATGACGGGCCGCAGCGAACCGAGCGAGTCGGCGTTCGAGATGGACTGCAGCAGCCGGTTGACCATCCGGATGTGCAGCGTGATCTCGGGCGCGTCGGTCTGGATGAAATAACGCTCGGGCAGGAGGTTGAAATGCGCGGTGATCTCATCCGGGCTGATGCCCGGGATGGTCTGGTCGATGAGGGTCTGGCGGGTCATTTCAATGCGCTCGCGGAGGCGGGTTTCAACTTTGTCGCCGAGGGTCAGGCGCTCGAGCGTGGTGTCGAACAGGCGGCGGTGGAGCGAGTTCTTGTAACCATTCCAGAGACCGGCCGCCGTGCCGCGGGCGTCGCAATACGTGTGCACGTAAAGATAACGGAGCTGGTCGGGCTCCACGACCATTTCGGCAAAAGTGGCTGAGGTCTGGGGGTCATCCAAATCGTGTTTCTGCCAGAACCGTGCCATCACCAAGTGATTTTTGATGATAAAGTTGATGGTTTCGCGGCTACCCAGATCGACCTGCAGGCGTTCGAGCACGGGGGCGGCCATCGTCACGCCGGTCTCGGCGTGGCCCTGGATGCCCTCGCCCTTGCCGATGTCATGCAGGAGGAGGATGAGATAGAGCAGGGCGGGGCTGGCGGTCTTGTGGAGCTCAGTGCGGTAGGTCTCCGCGATGGGGTCGGCGGCGGTGAAGATGGCGTCGAGTTCCTTGATGGCGCTCAGCGTATGGATGTCCGCCGTGTAACGGTGGTAATACTCGTGCTGCACGAGGCAGGTCAGCGGGGCGAACTCCGGCATAAACTTCCCGAGCACGCCGAGCTCATGCATCAGGGCCAGCGGGGGATAAACCTGGCCCGACTCCTCGAGCATGGTGCGGAAGCTCAGGTTGGCGTCGAGGGAGGTGATGACCTTCCGGGTGATCAGCTTCAGCGACCCGCGGATGAGCGCGGCGAGGTCGACGTCCGGCGTGCAGCCGAGCTGCTGGCAGTGGCGGAAGACGCGGATGAGGCGGACGGGGTCCTCCTTGAAGACGTTGGGGTGCTCGGCGGCGAGTTCGCGGCCGCGCAGGAGGAAGCCGTCGAGCCGCTTGGTGCGGTCGGCGCGGCGGGCGAGGAGGAGGTTCTTGAGCGAACCGACGATGCCCGGGCCGGCGGCGATGGTCAGGGCGAGGCGCTGCTCGATGATCTTCGAGATACGGTAGATCGCCTGGGCGTGGCCGTAGTAGTCCTGCATGAACGCCTCGACGCGTTCGAGGAGGGCCTTCTGCGGGTAGCCGAGGTGGGCGGCGAGGCGGGGCTGCGTCTCGAGGTTGAGCACATCCGTGGGATGCTTGCTCATGTAATGGAGCTCGTTGCGGACGCGGAGCAGGAAATGGTAGCCGCGCTGGAAGGCGCGCAGCTCGGCGGGCTGCAGGTAGTGCTGCTGCTCCAGCTCGTCCATGCGCGAGATGCCGAGACGGACACGGGCCATCCAGAGAGCGTTCTGGTAATCGCGCAGGCCGCCCACGCCGTTCTTGATGTCGGGCTCCTGCATGAAGACGGTGTCGCCGTTCTGCGCGCGGCGGCTGGCCTGGTCGGCGAGGCGGGAGGCGATGTAGGCCTTGGGGTCGTTGGTCAGGTAGTGCTTGCGGTAGGTCTCGGCGAAGTTTTCGTAGAGGGTCTCGGTGCCGGCGATGAGGCGGGACTCGAGCAGGGAGGTCTTGGTGCGGATGTCACGGGCGGCCTCGGAGAACACCTCGTTGAGGGTGCGGGTGGAGTGGCCGATCTTGAGGCGCAGGTCCCAGAGCGGGTAGAGGACGCCGTTGGAAAGGTGCTCCTGGAATTTCGCCAGGTTCTTCACGTTCGACGGGTAGAGGAACATCACGTCGACGTCGCTCAGTGGGCTGAGTTCACCGCGGCCGTAGCCGCCGAGGGCGATGAGGCAGACGGGGGCGGGGGGCTCGCCGTGCTCCTTGCGCCAGCTGTCGAGGGCGGCGGCGAAAAGCGGCTGGAGCAGACGGTCCATGCGGTTGGCGAGGGCATGGGCGATTTTGTGGCCCGGGTCGCCGGCGCGGTGGCGCTGCTCGATGCGTTCGCTCTCGGCCGTGAGGTAGGCCTTGCAGGCGGCCAGACGCTCCGCGGCCGGGCTATCGCTGGTGAAAGCGGGCTGCAGGCGGGCGGTAGGCGAGGCACGGCCGGTCATGGGAGGGGCTAACATGAGCAGCGTAACCCGCTGGGGAAAAGCTGGAAATGCCCCGCCGGCCGGCGAAAGCGTACAATAAATAATCTGGTTGACGGGCAAATCCGGAGTCGAATACTCCGCCTCTCCCACGCGGGAGTAGCTCAGTTGGTAGAGCACCACCTTGCCAAGGTGGACGTCGAGAGTTCGAGTCTCTTCTCCCGCTCCATTTCGGAAAAGCGCCCTGTCATGACACAGGGCGCTTTTTTGTGCCCTAACGGGTCAGGATCAACAGGTTTAGGAAAGTTTGCGTCGCGCACATCGGCGACAGGAGAAGACAGCTCGGGACAGGCTGAGACCCCTGTTTGTGCGCTTCTTTGTGCTCCCAGTTGTGCTCCTATTGAGACTGACCCCGGTTCTTTTGAGACCAAACCACGGTCTCTTTGCGCGTAGGTCTTGCCTCTCTGCGCGCAGGCATTTTTCGGCAGCTGAAACGAGGGCAGCCGCGCCATTTCCTGGATGATTGGGAGCTGTGCGACGTCCGTGTAGACGCCCATCGTAAGCTTCATGTCGCTATGCCGCATGAGCTGCATGGCGACCTGCGGTGAAACCCCGCTGGAGGCCAGCAAAGTCCCGTAGGTTTTGCGCAGGGCGTGAATGTCCATGCGCCGGCCGCGTGCGTCCTCGAACGGAATCCCGGCTGCGGCCAAGTCCTTTTGCATGGTTTGGACCCGCGGGATGGAGCCGCGGAACACCCAGCATTCCGGCCTGACGCCATTCGGACGGGCCGCCAGCAAGGCCGCAGCCAGTTCGGGTCGCAGGTGGTGGGTCGACTCCTGGCGGTTCTTGGAAAGCGATGACGGCACCTTAAGATATGGCGGGTTGGCCTCGAAATTGAAATCACCCCACTTGAGTCCGTTTAATTCGGAGCGGCGCAGCCCGGTGTAAATCATGGCTAGATAAACCCGCGCCCGATAAGGCGGGGACTTGGCCAGAAGGCGTTTGATCTCATCGATGGAAAGCGCGCGCCGAAAGTTGCCCACGTTTGGATTGGAGACCTTGCGGACTTCCGACAGGGGATCGGCGAGGATGAGCCGCTCGCGTTTCATCCAGAGGAGGAAGGTGCGCATGCTGCCCAGGAGGTCATTGACCGACTTGGGCTTGAGCCCGCTGTTGTCCCGCCACCGGGTGAACGAGGCCGGCGTCACGTCGCGAATGGTGGTCCAGCCGCACCGCTTGAAAAGGTTGGGCAGGTTCTGGCCGTATTTGATCAGGGTGCGGGGCGACAAGCCGGCTGCCGTTCCGGCGGCCATGAAGGCCGCGTGATGCTGGAGGAGTGGCGCACGGAGAGCCTCACGGGTCGGACGCGGAATGCCGACGCCGTGAGTTTCACGTTCCAGCTCGCTGACCAGTTCGCGGAGCTTCTGGTCGGCGACCCGCTTGTCGGTGACGTGCAGGCGAAACGTCCGGGAGCGGGGCCACTCGTCCAATCGGATGCGAGCGGACCAGAGCCGGGATTTTTCACCATGCTTCGAAGGCTGGAAAATGAATGAGATCATGAGGTGCCGAGTTTGTCGCCGCGTTCGCGGCAGAGTTTTTCAAGAAAAGCGGCCAGGTCCTCGCGGGAGATCCGCGAGGCGCGACCGATCTTCAAGGGTGAAGGGAAGGTGCCGTTGACGATGAGCCGGGAAAGCGTGCGTCGGGATATGGCCAATTCCAACGCGGCCTGGTTGAGCGTTAGAAGCATACCACCAGCGGAATTGATCGAGGATGATGAGACCGGGAATGACGGGTTATTGGGAATCGACATGGCAAGGCAGGGGTTCGACTTTCGGTTGAATCCAGTGGACCGAGATTACGGCCACTATGTGGAAACCGGACTGCGGCCGGCATTGATTCCCATTTATGGGCGAGGAGCGTTCTAACGCGTCACAAAGACGCTATTAACTTCAATCTCTTCGTCAACCACTACCGGAAAACCTTGGCTGCATCAGCACATTCACCAAACGCCGTCTGGTGAATTCACCTATCACTCCCGGGACGGGTTGTGTCCGCTGCCCTGAGTTCGTGGTTCTTATCTGACCAACTGCCAAATGACCGGTGGTGGTGGCGGAGTAGTAGCGTAGCGAGAATCTAACGAGAATCGTTAGGGGTGGCGTGTCCTGGAATTTATAGGTAGAAAGTTCGCCGAGTAGGTGACAGATCGTTCGTTGGTTTGACCTGACGTAGCCGAACTGGACCGTTGCTGATGAGAGTCTGAGCACCCATGAAAAGGAACTCAGATGCCAAAAGGAAAGAGACATACACCGGAGCAGATCGTCGCGATTCTCCGCCGAGCCGAGAGCGGCGAGGCGGTCGCGATGGTCTGCCGGGAGACGAACATCAGCGCCGCAACGTTCCACCGCTGGAAGAGCCAGTACG